>VTLG01006961.1_pt1 | contig 57813 bp, 82 predicted proteins | sample 4694571 | NCBI WGS metagenome assembly VTLG01 (sample SAMN12604809, study PRJNA352737) | marine metagenome | biome: ENVO:00000447; feature: ENVO:00000209|ENVO:00000569|ENVO:01000036; material: ENVO:00002151; isolation source: viral sequences binned using virsorter ... | reverse complement strand
AGTGTTGCTGTAACAGAAAATAGTACAAGTGGAGTATTTGATGCAGCTGATCCAGAATGGACATCTGCATCCTTTACAGCAAGAGGTGCATTAATATATAATAAAACATTAGGAGATGCTTCATCAAATTCTAGAGGTGCGATAGCAATATTAGATTTTGGTGGGGACTTTACAGTTTCAGGTGGAACATTTAAAATAGTGTTTCCTGCTGCAACTGCAAGCAATGCAATAGTAAGGATAGACTGATATGACTATAACCTATGTAAATGATTTAAGATTGTCTGAGATGGCTACTGGTGACAACTCTGGTACATGGGGTAATGTCACTAATACAAACCTAGAGTTGGTCGGAGATGCTCTAGGTTATGGAACTGAAGCCATAACAACAAATGCTGATACACATGCATCAACAGTTGCAGATGGTAGTGCAGACGCAGCTAGAGCTATGTATATTAAATACACAGGTACATTAGATTCTGCTTGTACAATAACTATTGGTCCTAACACAATTAGTCGAGTTCATTTAATTGAAAATGCAACTTCTGGATCTCAAAATATAATTATTAAGCAAGGATCAGGTGCTACAGTCACTATTGAACCTGGACATGTTAAAATGGTTTATTTAGATGGAGCAGGTTCAGGTGCAGCTGTGACAGATGCTTTAACACAACTGAATCTTAAAGGTCCAATTTCAACTACAACAGCAGGAACATCGAACTTTGTAGCAGGTGTTCATGCAGGAGATTCAATTGCTTCTGGTGGTAATTACAATGTTGCTGTTGGAGATGAAGCAGGAACAGCTATTAATACAGGAGATAATAATACTGTAGTAGGATATCAGGCAGGTGATGCAATAACGACTGGTAGTGGTAATGTAGCCATAGGTTCAGGAGCTTTATCAGCAGAGGACACAGGTAGTAATCATGTAGCTATTGGTAAGGATGCCTTAAATGCTTTGAATGTTGGTGGTGACAGTAATGTAGCTATAGGTTTAAATGCGTTAAAAGTTAATGTAGCAGGTGGTAATAATACAGCAGTTGGTACAAATACTTTGGCTGCCCAAAATACAAGTGGCACAGCTACAAACACCGATAATACTGCTGTAGGAAATGCAGCAGGAGCTTCAATAACTTCAGGGATAAGAAATACTTTAATTGGCTCTACAGCAGGTGATGAAATTGCAGGTGGTGAACGTAATACTGCTATAGGTTATGGTGCATTACATAAAGAGACTGAGGGTGACAGAAATACTGCTGTTGGTGTGTTTGCTTTAAGTACACAAAATACTTCTACTGGGGGTAATATATATAATACTGCTGTAGGGCATGCAGCAGGTAATGCACTTGAATTAGGTTTTAGAAATACTATTTTGGGAGCACAAGCTTTAGATGCAGATACAGATGGCAGTAAATCAGTTGCGATTGGATATGCAGCTTTAAGTGGGCAAAACTTTACAACTGCTACAGAAACTCACAATACTGCTGTAGGACACGAATCAGGTGTATCTTTACAAACAGGTATAAATAACACTTTAATTGGTTCTGGTACAGGAGATGCTCTTGATGGTTCTGGTGGTGGTGCAGACCACAATACTGCTGTAGGTGGATTTGCCTTGTCAGCAGACACAGAAGGTAAACAATCAACTGCTATTGGATGGGGTACTTTACAAATTCAAGATCATAGTGGGGGAGCAATTAGTTACAATACTGCTGTTGGATATAACGCAGGAGCTGCTGTAACTGATGGTACAGTAAATACTTTAATCGGTCACTCATGTGGTGATGCTATAAGTTCAGGAGTACATAATGTAGCTGTTGGAGTTTCAGCATTAGGTACAGAAACTGTTGGTCAACGTAATGTAGCTGTTGGGAGTAGTGCTTTAGCTTCAGTAAATAGAAATGGGCTTGGGGATGCAATAGGTTATAATACTGCTTTAGGATATGGTGCAGGTAATGTAGCATCAACAGGACAAGGTGGAACATATATAGGAGCATTAGCAGGTCCAAATGGATCAGCTTCAACAGCTTCTGTTAATACCTGTGTAGGAAATGCAGCAGGAACTTCTCTAACATCTGGTGGTTACAATACATTAATTGGTGGTAATTCAGGTGATGCTATTACAACAGGTTCAGAAAATACTGCATTGGGTTATGCTTCTCTCACTAATTTGAGTGAGGGTGTTAAAAATGTTGCTGTTGGTCCATATGCAATGCGTTATAACCAAAAGGGAGATCAATCTACAGCAGTTGGTTATCAAGCATTAGGTCAAGAAAATAGAAATGTAACTACAAATGCTGACATGAATAATACTGCTGTTGGTTATAACTCTGCAAGTAATGCTATTCTAACAGGTACTAACAATAATTGTTTTGGTTCTGAAGCAGGTTTTAATCTTACATCTGGATCTAACAATGTAGCTGTTGGTAGAGGAGCTATGTATACATCAAGTACAGGTGAATTTAATACTGCTCTTGGTCACAATGCTTTATTTTATAATACAAATGGGGATAGAACAGTCGCCATTGGTGCTTATTCTCTTAATTTAAGTAATCCAACAGGTACATCACATTCAATGGAAAATACTGCTGTTGGTTATCAAACAGGGTATTACATGACAACTGCAACTAATAATACCTTAATGGGTACTAATGCAGGTTTAGCTATAGAAACAGGAAACGCAAATACTGCTATTGGTAACGAAGCCATGATTGGATCAAGTAGTAATAAAACAACAGGTTCATATAATACAGCTTGTGGTTATAGAGCAGGTTTCGTTATTCAAGGAGCAGGTGCTAATAATGCTTTCTTTGGTGATAGAGCAGGTTATTCTAATACAACAGCCCAAGAAAACACTGCTGTTGGCTCACAAGCTCTTTACAATAATGTAGATGGAGGTAGATGTACAGCAGTAGGTGGGCAAAGTTTTTATACTCACGATCCATCTACAGCAGCAAATACTTATAATGTAGGGATTGGCTATTATTCTGGTCGTAATTGCACTACAGGAATTAAAAATGTTTGTTTAGGTTCGTTTGCAGGAAGCACATTATCATCAGGTGATAATAATGTTTTAGTTGGGCAAGATGCAGGTGGTTATATTACCACAGGTTCATCAAATGTTATGATAGGAAGAGAAGCAGGATATGGTGCTTCTGGAAGTGAATTAACAGGCACAGGTAATGTTGGTGTAGGTGATGGAGCTTTATTTAGAATTGCAACAACAGCCCACGAAAATGTCGCAGTAGGAGGTGCTGCTCTAGCTGATTGCACGACAGGGGATAATAATATCGGTATTGGTTTTGAAGCATTAAGATCAGGAAGTCCTGGTGGAACAGTTGCTACAAGTGATAATGTTGTAGGGATTGGTGATGAACATATTGCAAGTTTTCATTGTCAAGTTTCTTTATCAGTAGCTTCTGACGAAAGAGATAAAACTGATTTTACTGCTTTAGATTTAGGATTAAATTTTGTTAAGGCACTTAAACCCTATACTTTTAAGTGGGATAAACGTATTGCATATGCAGATAAATCTGTAGAAAATTGGCGAGATACTGTTGATTTAGATAAGTTATCTAATGATGGTACGCACAAAGAAGATCAGTTAGATATTGGTTTTAAAGCTCAAGATGTCATTGCTTTAGAAGCAGAGTCTAATTACAAAATATCAGATAAAACAAATTTAACCACACATTCATCAGAAGATGGTAAACAATATGGAATGAAATACGAAAAGTTAGTACCTATTCTTGTAAAAGCTATACAAGAGTTAGAAGCTAGAGTCGCAACCTTAGAAGGAGCATAAAATGGGAGATACACCAGTTCAAGGGGAAAAAGAAGATTTATCTTTTGATAAAACAAACCCAATACTTGATGTTGATCAAACAAGATCAGATGATAAAATATCAAGTGATATTAATAATATGAATGAAAGTGTTTATACCATCAACTGTATTATCAATGAAGAAAAAATAGAAGCTGTAAAAGATAGTGAAGGTAAAATAATTGAAGAAGAAAAATATATAATTAGTAATGACTCTACAGATGATGAGAAAAAAGAAAGAGTTAATAAAAATGTTTCGTTTCTAGAAGCTATGTTGTCTCTTAAAGATTGGAAAGGTTCAGAAGATTGGACAAATGTCAATAAAGCCATTACAGATGGTAAGACTTATGTGGGTTAATAATGACAAAAATAACAGAGCTAGATAAAAGAGTTGTGGCATTAGAAACTGAAATACATATTCAGTTTAAAGATCTTTACAATCGTATTAAACGTATTGAAGCTTGGGCAATAGGTTCTGCTACTTCTATTATTCTTTTATTACTAGCTATTTTATATAGGATGTAAAATGCCAAACATATTTACACCTCAACAAGATGAACAATTTATAACACCTTTTAGTCCTGTAATTGGCTACAAAAAACTTTCACCATCTTTTGTGGAAAAGCTAAACAATTCTATGAATGATAAATTAGAGGATTGGTCTGACAACTTAGTTGGTAAAGTAAAACAAGAGTTAAAGTTTGATGATGATATAATAAATTTTTTTATAGAAGAGATGAAAGATTTTATTATGAGGTATCAATTAAATACAGAAGTTTATACTTCTATGGGTCGTGCAGGTTTAGATCCTAATTCTAATTATGGTATTAGTACGACAAGTGGTTGGTTTATTAGACAGTTTGAAGGTGAGTATAATCCTGTTCATGTGCATCCTGATTCTATGGTATCTTGTGTGGGATACCTTAAATTGCCTGAAGGAATAGAAGATGAATGGGAAGAAGATTATAAAGATCATCATCCTAGCCATGGACATATACAATTTTTTCATGGATCTTCATTGCCTTATTCTTCAACTAATTTTATGTTTAAACCACAAGTTGGAGATTTTATTATATTCCCTGCCCATATGTTTCACACAGTTTATCCTTTTAAAACAAAAGGCGAAAGAAGATCTTTTAGTGTTAATTTAACAGTACATAGAACACCAAAAGAGGAAGTAAAAGAATGAGTTTAATAAATTCTTTGATAGGACCAGCTACTAAACTATTAGATAAAGTTATTGAGGATAAAGATCAAAAAGCTAAGTTGGCACATGAATTGGCAACGATGGCTGATAAATTAGCTCATGAACAGCAACTCGCACAAATGGCAATTAATAAGGAAGAAGCTTCTTCTGGAAGCCTGTTTAAAGGTGGTTGGAGACCTTGCATTGGTTGGATCTGTGGGATTGCTTTTGGCTATCACTTTGTTCTTCAGCCTGTTATTGTTTTTGTAGTTGTTTTAATTGGTATGGATATTCCAGAATTACCTAGTTTTGATATGGGTACACTTTTAACTGTTTTAGGTGGTATGCTAGGTATCGGAGGATTAAGAACATATGAGAAGCAGAAAGGATTAACAAAATGAGTTTTAAATTAAGTCAAAGATCTCTTGATAAATTAGAAGGTGTTCATCCAGATATGGTTAAGTGTGTTAAAACTGCCATAGGTTTGACTAAAGTTGATTTTGGTGTTATCTGTGGAATGAGAACAGAAGAAGAACAAAGGGAACTTGTAAATAAAGGTGCAAGTAAAACAATGAAATCAAAACACCTTACTGGTCATGCTGTAGATTTAATGGCATATGTTGGTTCTAGAGCAAGCTGGGAATTAAATCTTTATGACGATATTGCTGATGCAATGGCTCAAGCTGCAAAAACACATAATGTTCCGATTAAATGGGGTGCAGCTTGGAGTATAGGAAATATAGCTCAATGGAATAGTGGTATGGAAGGTGCTATGAATAGCTATATTGATCTAAGACGTAGCGAAGGAAAAAGACCTTTTATTGATGGACCACATTTTGAGTTAATAATCTAATATGCCTTTACAACTATTACAATATAAACCAGGAATAGTAAAAGATATAACAGAATATTCTGCAGGTAAAAATGGACCATTTTGGATTGATGGTAGTTTGGTTCGTTTTCGTAATGGATATCCTATGAAAATAGGTGGTTGGCAAGAAGACGAGATTTTTAGAACTGATTCGGCAGGTACAATTACAAGTACAATCACAACTCTTCAAGGTGTTGGAAGAAAAATGGTATTCTGGAGAGCTAATGCTGATGGTGAAGACAGAATTGCTATAGGTACTCATACACATTTATATATTATACAAGACCAAGTTTTATATGACATTACTCCATTAAGAGATGTATCTAATACTGCCACGACAACAGGTGAAGCAGTTGATTCTAGTGAGACTGAAATAGATTTAGCTTCTGTTACAGGTTTTACAACAGCAGGTGCAATAAAAATAGGTAGTGAGATTATTACTTATACTGGTATTACTTCATCAACTTTGACAGGTTGTACTAGGGGAACAAACAGTACATCAGCTGCCAGCCATGACAATGGTGCAACTGTTAATCAAGTATTAATTGGACCTATTGCTACAACTGATGAAAGCACAACCATAACTATTACAGATACAGCACATGGTGCAAAAGTTGGTGATTATGTTGTTTTTAGTGGTGCGACAGAGACTGGTGGTATTACTGCTGAAAATTTAAATAGACCAGAAGGTTATGAGATTACTGCTATTACAACCAATACTTTTACTGTAACTGCACCATCAGCAGCAACCTCTACAGTTTCAGCAGGTGGTGGTAATGATGTTGTCATCAGTTATCTAATAGGAACTGATGCAGGTTTAGGTATTCAAACTTCTGCTCCTGCACTTGGTTGGGGTGTAGGTGGTTGGGGTGAAGGAACTTGGAACACTCCTAGAGCAGCAACTTCATCTGATGTTAGTTTAGACAATTCATCTTGGAACTTAAATCTTTGGGGAGAGGACTTACTTGCTGGAGTTAGAGGTGGTCGTCTTTATTATTGGGATACATCAGGAACTGTTGCAAACAGAGCAGTATTAGTATCATCTTTATCTGGTGCAGATAGTGTTCCAACTGTTGCTAGAATAACAACTGTTTCTTTTCCAGATAGACATTTTATAGTTGGTGGTTGTACAGAATTCGGTGGTGCTGGTAATTTCGATCCTATGCTTGTCAGGTTTTCTACTCAAGAAGATTTTACAAAATTTAAACCAACAGCAACAAATACAGCAGGTGACCAAAGATTAGAAATAGGAACAAAAATTGTTGCTATGGTAAGTGCTAGAGAAGAAACGATTATATCTACAGACGAAGCTATTTATGGTATGACTTTTGTTGGTCCACCATTTACATTTTCTTTTAGATTATTAGGAACAAATGCTGGTGCTGCTGGTATTAATACAATGATTGGTGTTGATGGTAATGTTTTTTGGATGGGCAAAAGGAGTTTTTTCTCTTATGATGGTATTGTAAGAGAGATACCTTGTCCAGTCCAATCATATGTTTTTAATCGTATGCAAGACAAATATATAGACAAAGTTGTAGCAGGTCACAATAAAAGATTTAAAGAAGTGACTTGGTTTTATGTTAGTAATGATGTTGAATATAAAGTATTTTTTAGCAGTATTACAGCAACAAATGCATCAACTACTTTTCCTGCTGATTTTAGAGTTGGAGACTCGATAGAGGTTGGAGACTCTACTAATTTTTTAAATTTTTTCAATGTAGGCAGAGCTAGAATAACTAATGTAAATAATAATGTAGCAAGATCAGATTCAGTTAGTGGACAAATAACATTTAGAATAGACACTTCAGATCCAGAATTTGGTGGTTCAGGTGTTGGTAAATTCGATCTTGTAGGTTTAATGGAGAAATGGTCATTTAATCAAGCACCAAGCACTTGGACTAGAGTTAGAAGAAATGATTATCAAAATGGTGTATTAGAAAATGTAACAACTGGAACTATATCATTATTAGAATATGGTTTAAATTCAGCAGATGGTGGTTATTCTGAGAATCCTGAGCCTGATAGTTATGTAACTTATAACTATCAAGAAAACATATGGACAATTGGAACATTAGACAGGACAGCTTGGTCTGATTCTTTTGGAGCTAGAGGAGTTCCTTTTGCTTTGGATAGTAATGGTAAATTATATAATCATGAAATAGGAAATTCAGCAGATGGTGAGAATATGAATGCTTTTATAGAAGGATCACCTCAGGAATTGTCAACTGGTGGTGAGAATACTTATCTTGTTGATAAAATAATTCCTGATATTCGTATGGGTTCAAGTACAACTTTACAACTTTCTGTAAATACAAAAAAATATCCTAATGTTACAACTGATGATACTTCTTTTAATTTTTTTGCTCCTGCTAATCAAGGATTAACAAAAGGACCATTTACTTTAAATGCTCGAACGCAAAAAATTAGTATGAGAGCTAAAGGTAGACAAATGAGTTTAAGAGTACAAAGTTCTGGTTCTAATGATGAGTGGACAATGGGAACATTTAGAATTAATGCAAGAGAGGATGGTATGAGATGACAACTGCTGCAAGTGGACATTTAAGATTACCTTCACCACCTGAAAAATATGAACAAGGTTTTATGGCTAGATTTATAAATAGCTTAGAATTAGAAAAGCAATTAACATATTTTGCTGCTAATAATGGATTAACAAATGTAGCAAATCAATCAGAAGCAACAGCATGGTTTATGGGATAAATGCCGAATAATTATAAAAATGCTAAATTAGATTTGACAACTACAAACTTAACAACTTTGTATACATGTCCTAATGCAACAACTGGTTTAGTTAAATCTATACTTGTTTCGGAGGATAGTGGTAATGCAGATACAATTACTGTATCAATTACTGATAGTAATTCTGTTGCTTTTAGTTTATTTAAAGTAAAGGCAGTAGGAGCAAATACAACAGTTGAATTATTGACACAACCATTAGTCGTACAAGAAAATGAAATTTTAAAAGTTCAAGCAGCAACAGCAGACAGACTACATGTCGTCGCAAGTTTTTTGGAGGTAAGTTAAAATGACTGAACATACAATAGGAGCACAAGAGCCAGATGAAGGAACTGAATTTACTTATGATCTTTATAGATTAAGGAGAGTCAATCCTGATTTGGGTGGTCGTAAATTTCAAGATGTTTATGGACGTGGTGATTTACCGAACTTTCAATGGGTAGAAGCTATAAAATCAGGAACAAGAAAATATGATCCTACAAATACTGAAGACAGGAAAAGACTAGAAGAATATGGCAAAAAATATATAAGTGAAGGTGGTGCTGCTTCTGGTATGCTTAGTCCACAAGAATTAATAGGGGAAATAGCACCAGTTGCAGGAATGGTTGGAGAAAGTGTAGGAGAAAGTTTATTTACAGGAGGTAGTATTGGAGAGGGTTTTAGAGACCTTTATTCTACAACTGCAGGGGACATAACTCCAGCTCAGACTTTATTTTCAGATTTAACATCTGCAAAAGCAGCAAGAGCAGCAGGATTGTCTGATGAGTTTAGTCAGTTAGCTAAAGCAGGTATGAGAGGTGGTGTTATAGACACAGCCAATATTCCCTCAGGTCTTGACGCAGGTGCTCTAGGAGGTGTAGAGGGGAGAAATTTAATTAAAGGAGCAACCACTACTGATCTTTTAAATCCAATGACAGAAGCAGGAGCACAAAATGTAAAAGGTGCTTTAGGAGGTGCTATAGGAAATTTTGCTGTACAATTAGCTTTAGGTCAAGATCCTGTAAAAGCAGCAAAATCAGCAGGAGCAGGAGCTATTGGAAAAGTTATAGGAACAGCAATAGGTGGTCCGATAGGTGGATTTATTGGAGGTGCTCTAGGAGGTATAGTAGGTGGAAGAGTTATTTGTAATGAATTAATGAAACAAGGATTAATGTCTAAAGAAGAGGTCATTCTTGATTATAGATTTACAAGAGACTATTTAACTCCTCAACATGTTAATGGTTATCATCTCTGGGCAGTATGGGTTGTAAAACAAATGCGTAAAGGAAGAATGGTAAAACTTTGGAAATATATAGCTCAATCTAGAGCCAACGAGATTGCTTATATATATGGCAAAAGAGAAAAACCAGATTATGCAGGAAAAGCAATAAGAATGATTGGGGAGCCTGTCTGTTGGTTTCTTGGTTTATTTTGTAAAAAAACAGACTGGTCAACTTTATATAAAGAAAAGGAGATATAATGCCTGGACATATGGACAAAATGACTGATGATGCTATGATGGCAGAAACAGATCAAATGATGCAAAATCCTATAAGGCAAATGCCTGAGGAATCTAGAAGAAACTTAATGATGCCATCTGAGGAAATAACAGCTGTTTTAGTTTCTAGGATTGCTAATATGACGGAAGAAGAATTAACTAAATTAGATTCAGCAATAACTCCAGAAGTTGCTAGAATTTTAATTAAGCTTTTACCTGAATTAGCTGACCTTATTAGACAAGTTGCTAATAGACAACCAACTCAACAAAGAGAAATGGGTGCTTTAGGTAGTATGTAATGGAAATAAGGAAAGCAGAAAAGTCTGACATAAAAGAGCTTTATAATATTTTAATTTGTATGCATTCTGAAACTGAATTACCAGTTGATTCTATTTGCGAGAAAAAGCTTTTTATGACAATTTATTCTGTTATTGAAAAAGGAATTGTGTATATTGCCATTGAGAAAAATAAAATTGTTGGATCAATAGGTGGTATGTTTAATTCTGAGTGGTGGTCTTTAGATAAATTTTTATGTGACCTTTGGTTTTATGTTATACCAAAACACAGGAAATCTACTGCAGCCATTAAATTAGTAAAAAGCTTTATTAATGATGCTAAAAAGGTTAAAGTTAAAACAAAATTAGGTCATGTTTATTCTGGTGATATTGAACGTAAAGACAAATTTTTTGAAAGGTTAGGTCTTGTAAAAGCAGGATCTTTTTATATGGAGGTTTAAAAATGGCATATGGTTGTGCTGGAGGAACGATACAGCTTCCTGAATATACAGAACAATTCGGAGTAACAGACTTACCAGCTTGGGTTTCTGCTGGAGGTAAAGCTTTATTTGAACAAGCTGCTGAATTGGCATCTAGCGATATTGCACCATCTAACATTCCTATGATTGCTTCTTATGGTCCAGATGGCAATTTGTTAACAGAAGAAGAACAAATGGCTGCAAAAATGTTAACAGAGGGTGCAACATCATATCAACCATTTTTAGATCAAGCTGCAAATATTGCAGGAACATTAGGTCAAGGTTATGATTCTATGTCCCAGCAAGAATTATTAGGAACTCCATTTCAAGGAATGTCCCAGCAAGAATTAATGGGTGATTATCAAGGTGCAACTAGAGATGAGTTGTTAGGTGGTGGTTTTAACATGGAAACTGCACAGCCATTTTTAGACATCTATCAACAAGCTCAAGATGCATCTGTAAGAGAATTACAAGATCAAATTGCTCAACAGCAATCCCAAGCAAGAGCATCTGCAGCACGTGGAGGGGGAGGTTTTGGATCTCGTTTAGGTATTTTAGAAGCAACATTAGGTGCTGAAGGTGCACAAGGTGCTGCTGATTTAAGAGCAAGAGCTGCAGCTGAAGGACTAGGTTTTGCTGCAAATAGGTTTGATGCCGACAGAGGTGCAAGATTCCAAGCTGAAGATTTAATGAGAGGTCAGTTTTTACAAGATAGAGCTGGAAGATTTGATATAGATGCTTCTAGAAGAGCACAATTTGATGCAGATAGAGCTGCAAGGTTTTCTGCAGAAGATGCTGCAAGGACTGGTTATGAAACTGGTGAAGCTTCAAGATTAAGACAATTACAATCTGTACAAGCTTTAGCACCATTGACTCAAAGTTTACAAGAAGCTGCAGCACAAGGTCTTATAACAACTGGTGAAGCTAGAAGAAGATTAGATCAAGCTGTAATTGAGATGGCTAAAGCTGAGGATATAGCAAAAACACAATTGCCTTTCGACAGATTAAATTTTGCTTTAGGTGCATTACAAGGTGTACCATATGGACAAACAACTTATGGATACAGACTAGGAACAACAACTCAGCAACAACCTAACTTGTTTGGACAGGTATTAGGTGCAGGAGGTGCTTTAGGTGCAGCATATCTTAAAGGAATGGGAACATAATGACTAAACATACTTTCGGAGCTTCAAGCAGTGATTTAAGCGATGTTTCTTTAGGAGCATTAAGAACTGTCGCAGGCAGTGATAAAAGGGCACAACAAGCACTAGCTCTTGCAAATGAGCTTACTCCTCAAATTGAATTCGATCCTTACCTTGCTGCCTTACAATTTTTTACACAACTAGGAGCAGAATCTTCTAAACCAGGAGCAACATTATTAGGATCTGCAGCATCTGCAGTACCAGCAGCAACAAATTATTATGCTAATGTATTAGAAGCTCAGAAAAAAGCAGACCAAAGTAAATTATCAACTGCTTTAGATCTTGCTAGTGCTTTAAAACCTTCAACAACTGGAACAACTTCTTATAAAGAAGTAGAAGTAGAAGATCCTAAAACTGGAACTAAAACTGTAACTATGATGAACTCTCAAGAAATTGCTCAAGCAAAAAAAGAGGGTAAATTAGTTCGCTCTGCACCTTCAACAACAACTAAATCATTTACTAAAAGAACACTTTACAAAGGTGATCAGAAAAAAGACGTTTACACCTTAGATGATTATAATAAAGCAATAGCATTAGGCTGGTCAACAGAAAGTGATATTAAATCTTCTTCTGAAAAATCATTTACTAAAAGAACACTTTACAAAGATGGTATTCAAAAAGATGTATATAGTAAAGATGAATATGATACAGCAATAGCAGATGATTGGTCAACAGAAAGAAAAATTAAAACTGGTGGAGGAACAAGCCAATTTGAAAGGTTTTTTGCAGCAGTAAATGATATCGGAAATCGTTTAGCAGATCCAAATTTGAAAAATAGTGTAACTCAATTAGAAAAAAATCAATATTCTGCGTATTTTCAAAAGTTAACAGAAGGTGGTGAATTTACTGAAACTGTAGATGGTGTAACAACTACAATTACAAGACCAGGAATTGATCTTGCAGGAACAACAAATTTACCAATCCCAGAAGATTTAGATTTAGAAAAAATAATTAATAAGAAAAAACAAGATTTTAAGGCAAATCAAACAACTAATGCAACATTCGGAAGTAGAATGTTATTTAATGAAGGTATATTAAGAAATGTTTTAGCAGATGGTTATGTTTTAACTTTAGAAGATATTGCTGGTATAAGAGCAAGAAAAATTTTAGGTCTTGGAAATTTAGGTGTAGGTACACAAGCTCAACAATTTCATGTTGCAGCACAAAACTGGGTTGCAGCTCAACTAAGAAATGAATCAGGTGCAGCTATTGCACCATCAGAATATGCAGATGCTTTAGAGCAATATTTCCCTAAAGTTGGAGACAGTAGAGAAACAATATTACAAAAGCAAGCTTTAAGAGAAGAAGCAACTAGAGGTATGATAAATGCTGCAGGAGATGCATTTAATGTTATTTTCCCTGATGCTGTTCAATACTTAACATTTACTAGTGGAGATGAAACATATAAAATTTTAAATCCACAAGGATATGCAAATGAAAAATTAGCTAAAACTGAGCTAGGAAGAGATTTATTATTTAAGGAAACAATTAAGTCCAAAACTCTTACAGATTTAAAAAATATGTTAGCAAACCCCAATGCTGCAAACTTATATAGTGATGAAATGTTAGATGCAATAGCTGAAGAAATCCGAAAAAGAAATAGTCAACAAAACTAAAAGCAGGATACATTAAATGTCAGAACACACCAAGGAAGCAAAATTAGAACAACTTCGTAAAGAATTGAATATTGAAGTTTTACCTGAAGAAGAAGTCGATCAAGAAACTGGACTTACAATGTCAGATAGAGCAAGACTTGTAGCTTCTGGTTTATTGTTTAACTGGGCAGATGAAGCAATTGCAGGAATAAAAGCTTTGAGTCCTAATGTTACTTATGAAGAAGCTTCCCAATATGAAGAGGATAAGCTAAAAGAAGCTCAGGCTAAAAAAGGTTCTTTGGCATATGAAATAGGAGGTGCTTTTTTACCGACTGTTGGTGCATTAATTGCAGCTCCATTTACAGGAGGTACATCAGCAGGAGCAACTGTTCCAACTTGGACAAGACTTGTAGGTGTTGGTGCAAGTCAAGGTTTTCTTTATGGAACAGGAGCATCTGAAGAAGAAGGAATTGATAGGTTAAAAGATGCTCCAGTATCAACTTTAACAGGTGCTGTTACTAATCCATTATTTGCTAAACTAAGTCAAAAAGTACAGAATAAACTTTTACCTGTTATAGATTATGCTAGAAGAACTGTAACAGGAAAAGTTGGTAAAAATGTAGAGGATGAACTTATAAGGATTGTTCAGGATAGTGGATTTACTATTGATGAGATAATAGAGAAAGTATCTAAAGGAGAAATTATTCCTGAGATGTCAGAAGAAGCAGCAAAGGTTGTTGCAGGATTTGCTAGTAAAGCAGGTCCAGGATCTGCAATAATAAGAAATGCTATAAATAGCAGGAAAAACGAATTTGTAGAAAATGTTTATAGTTCTTTACAAAAAGATTTAGCACCTGATGTTAAAAATCAAAATATATTTAAAACTTTTGCTGATAACACTAAAAAGTTAGAAAAATCTGAAAGTGATGCTTACGATGCTATATGGGAATCTACAGCAGGTCAGACATTTGATGAAATAGATGGTATTGTTTTGGGTATTGCTCAAAAAAGTAAACAATCTAGAGCAAGAATAAATAAGTATCTAGATGATAATGGTTTTCCAGATATATTTAAAGTTAACAAAAGAGGTGAACTAGAACTTAAAAGATCTCTTACTTTAGAAGAAGGAGAAATTATTAAAAGAGCTTTTATGGATGCAAAAACATCTGCAAAAAATTCAGGTCTTAAGAATAAATCTAAAACAATGGGTGAATATGAAAATGAAGTAAAAGAAATATTAGATGGCATTTCACCTGAATTACAAAAAACAAGACAAAATTGGGCAATGATAAAAGACGCAGTTGATAAATATGAAATAGGTAAAAAAGTTTTTGGTCAAAACCCAGAAGAATTTGCTGTAGAGTTTCAAAAACTTGTTGACGCAGGTAATGAAGATGCCATTGCTGCACTTAGAGCAGGTGCAGCATCTGCATTAAAATTAAAATCCATGTCTCCTTCAGCATTAGGAACTATAACTAAACTAGCAGATAGAGATTTAGGACTTAATCAAAAGGAAAGAGTAATATTAGAAATACTTTATCCTGGAGAGCTATTAGAAGATATTATAACTAAAATAAATCAAGCACGTGGTTCTATTGTCGCAAGTAGCAGAACTTTTGGTGGAAGCCCAACTAGGGAAAGAGGTGGTGCTGCTGACAGGGTTGGTATTGGACAAACTGTTACAAATTTAGGAAGAATATTAACCTCTGGTGGAGCAGATATTGGTGCTGCTAAAAATATTGTATCAAGTTTTTTTAGAGCTGGTGAAGCTCCAGAGTTTACAAATAAAGAATATGAAAAGATCGCAGAGTTAATTATTTCAGATGATCCAGAAGTTTTAAGGAAAGCATTAACAGATACAACAAAAATTGATGGTGCGTTACAAATTATTAGAAAAGCTATAGAAGCAGTATCAGCATCACAACCTAGAGTTTTAGCAACTACTACTGCTACAGAAGATGTAGGTGAATTCGTAGATCCAATTATATCAGATACTTTGTCAGGAATAGTAGGAACTATTAGTCCCTCAACTGCAGAAAAAATACAACAAGCAGTACAATAAATGGTTTTAGGAGATGTTGTTGCAGGCATACAACTTGTAAAGCAAAGTGTTGCCTTTATAAAAGAAAATATTAATACCTGTAAAGATATATCCGAAATTGCAGGATCTATAGATGATTTGTTTGAAGGTAAAAAACAAGTTGATAAAAGAAGATCTAAAAAAGATGGAATGTCTTTAGCTGAACAATTTGGTGTAAAAAGTGTTGCTAATGAGATAATAGATGCAAAATTGGCAGCAGAGGAGTTATATAATATCTCTGTTTTAATAGATCAAAGATTTGGTCACGGAACTTGGCAAACTATTTTAACAGAAAGAAACAAACGCATAGAAGCTGCAAAACAAGCTAGGAAAGAACAAATAAGAGTTAAAAGGCAACAACAGGCAGAATTGATGGAACTAGCAAAATATTTTTTTATTGGTCTTTGTATTATTGTTTTAATTGTTGTGGCTGCAATTATATATTCCATAGTAGCAAGAGATGATCCTTTGAATTTAATGAAATGAGTGAAAGAGATATAATATTAATATTTATTGTTTTGTTTGCTTTGTATTGGTCAACAGTATTTCCACCAAAATGGTTGCTTATAAAATAGGAGAAAAATATGTCACAAAAGAAATTACAAAAAGGCTCTCAATATGAAAAGTTTGACCTAGATAATAATGGTACAATTAGTGATGGTGAAATGGCTATGGCTCACAAAGTCGAACAACTAGAGCACCAAAGAAATATGAATGAAAATTTAGACAAAATGATGGATCAGCAAAGATGGATATGCTGGGTATCTTCTGTTTCCTCTATATTTTTAATTATATTGTGTTTATTACCTATTATTCCAGACAGTAGAATTGATATGTGTACAGCATTAGTTTCTACTTATGTTATAGCTAACTTGGGTATTGTATCTGTGTTTATGGGTGCAACAGCTTATTCAAAGAAAAACGGAACATCCCTAGATATAGAAAAATAAAGTTGAAAAATAATCAACACCTTTATTTGAACCTAGATGGCAAACAATACGTTTTCTGGCCAGAGCATAGAATAAAAGAATTAAATAAGAAGATGAATAATTTCGAAAGAGTAAAGCGAAAAAGAGATGAATATTTAAAAAGTTTAGAAACTAAGAAAGAATAACTTTTGCAAGCTCGTCCCATTGTTTATCTGATATATTACCTTTAGCAACCCAAGATGATATTTCTAATATTTTTTTAGTAGATGGTCTATCAAATAAAATTTTAGCATGTTTACCATTAATTAAGACTGTTAAGTCTCTAACAACTCTTATTAATATCCAAGTTTGACCTTTATTAGCTCTGTAATTTAGTGCCCAATAACATTGATTTAATTTAAAACCACTAGTAAATCTTTTTACTGGAAGTTTATGCATATATTTTAATTCTATCCAACCTGTTTTGCCTTTATGAATATAATGAATATCTGGCATTCCTTTCATAACTTTATTTTCTACACGATACATTTTTATCGGTAATTTATTTCTTACTAGTGTCCAAAAACTGCTCTCAGTCATCATTTTCCTCCATGAATAAAGATATTGGATCTTTTGTTACAATGTCTGCTATGTTCTTTTTATTTCTTAAAGCTTTAATAATTTTAGTATCTACTGATTTCCTAGTTTCTATATCTATGTATGTAACATTTTTTTTAGTGCCTATTCTATGGCAACGATCTTCGGATTGCATTCTTTGTTCTAGATCAAAACTATTAGAATAATAAATTGCATAATCAGCTGCAGTTAAGGTTAAACCGATGCCACCTGCTTGTGGTGTTCCTATAAAATATTTTACTTTAGGATTATTTTGAAATTCGCTTACTGCAAGCTCTCTGGCATCCGATGTTACGTCTCCATGATAACTTACTGCTAGATTACCAAGTTCCCTCTCTATGGCTTTTAAATCAGCTTTGAAACGTGCCCATATAATAACTTTAGAGTCTATATCACTTAATATCTCTTTTAGAGCTTCTAATCTAGGATTTTTGTCTTCTATTGGTCTTACATCTTTTTCTCCAGGAAACCAACCACAAAGTATTTGTTGAAGTCTTAATATTCTTGTAATTGCTTCTGTTGCTTCTATGACTTCTCCCTCCATTTCTGCAATAAAAGCTTTTTTCATTGTTGTATAAATTTTCTTTTGTTTGTCTGTCATTTCTACATAATGACGTTGATATATTTTATCAGGCAGATCTAGGCAGTCTTTTTTAAGAACTCTAAAGGAGTGTCCTTCAATATTCCTAGTTAGTTCTTCAATGTTTTGATAAGAAATAACTTGCTTATTTTCGAAACCACCCATAATACAATATCTGGCTTTAAAAGAATAAAAGCTGTCATATCCTAATATTTGTGGATTAAGAAACTTAAATTGAGAATAAACATCTTCAGCACCTTTAGTAACAGGTGTACCAGTCATAATTCTTTTATATTTAGCAAATTTACCGAACTTTGTTATCATCTTTGTTCTTTTTGCTCCAGGACGTTTAATCCTAGAACTTTCATCAACAACAAGCATAACATCTCCAGAGTAAAGTATTTTATTCATAAGCTCTATTGCCTTAGAGCTAACAAAAGCTTCAACATTAAAAGTAAATATTCTTAAAGTTTCTTTAGCTCCTAAGACTTGATTGTATTGCTCCAGTTTTTGCTTACCCATACCAGAACTATAATAAAAAGATTTATAAGGACACCAATCAGGCAAATGTATTTTTATTTCATTTATCCAGTTTCTGTGTACACCATTAGGTGCAATAACAATTAAGGAAGATATTTCGCCTTTTGAGTATAAATAAGCAGCATTATCTATAATGACTTTAGTTTTACCAGTGCCTTGTTCCATCAATAAAGCAAAACATTTTTTGTCTCTACACATGTAAAAAGCTTTTCTTTGATGATCAAAAGGTTTTGTTTTAAATTTAAAATCATCATTACTAGGAAGATCTGTTCCTTTCATTCTAAGGTTTTCTTCCATATCTTTTAGATTTTCTATATATTTATTAAGCTCAGGTTCAGCAGTTTCATCCCATTTAGCATCAGGAAAAAATTTATGTATCCTAGAAATATTAGCTCCTGTTGGATCAAATAATAAGTCCCTACCAATCCATCTTTTAAATCCAGGAAGAGTAGACAGTTTTTCAAAAGTATCACCATCAAGTTTACACCTGATAATACAATACTTCCCAAAATCTGCTCTACTTATAATCATCCCTTTGACCAACCATTAATAACTGAATAACCTAACATATATGACAACATTCCATTTGCAGAAAAACCTTCAACAACTGTATCAAATCCAGTATTTTCTGCAGCTTTTTTTGCTTCAACAAGATCTCCAAAAACTTTATCTTCTATTGAAGAAAAAGGGATATTAACTAAACGCAATTTATAAATCATTTGTTTCCTTTCTAATTTTGCTATCGCAGACCCAGAGGTTTCGGGGAGAGAGCAACTCTCCCCATCATCAGTGCGAATTACCATTTATGTTGCATAAGAACTCGATCTATTACATCATCACAAGCTCTGCTAAAATGCATATCTATTGTGTCCTCAAATACTTTAAAGTCTTTATGATCACCATCTAAAGCTTTTTTAGATTTATTATATTTATTTACAAACTCAAGTATTGTTTTTCTAAAAGCATCAGATGTTGCTTCTGAAACTTTAGTTTGAATTTCTTCTAATTGATTCTCTGTTAATTTCATTTAATTTCCTTTCTAATTATTATACAACTAATATAACCTTTCTGGTCAGAAATGTAAACCCCAAAATTAAATTATTTTAAAAAAAGATCTGTTTAATATCAATCACTTACAAACTTTTCGATCATTTCTTGAAAATTTTTTGGTCTTGGTAGTGGTGGTTTTTCTAAATAAAACTCCTCATATTTATAAGTTTTAAAACATTTAAATCCTTCACCATATATTTTATCAGACCACATTTGACACTCCTCAGGAGTGTCAAAGTGCATAACTGTTAGTAAACTATATAAAATTATTTTATTCATTTAAGCAACCAACTCAAAATCAAAAGTTAATTGTTGATCACAATTACTTGAGAATTGTGGATTTTCTACTTCGTAAAAAGCATGTACAAGTCTTTTACTCCAATGATGAGATGCATCCATCGCTCTCCATTCAGGAACCTGATTGTCTATAGTTGTCCAATCACGTGTGTCCATAACAAATACATGTCTAGTTATTTGTATAATATAAACTTTGCCTTGCTCTAAATTTTCATAAACAAATTTGCTTAGTTTTCTTTTCTTTTTAAGATTAGTCCACTTGCCTTTTATTCCTAGCTTTTTGCAAGCTGTATGAATATTAGAGTTGCTAACACCTTTACAATGTCTTTTTCCTCTAATTTTTCTAAGAGTTTGATAAGCTGGTTCATATTCTAAGCCAGCAACTGTAGCAACTGCAAAAGGTCCACACCATGTTACTCTAGGTATGCCTGTGTCGCAGTATATTATTTGTCTTGTTTTTGGGTTATGTTTTTCCATAATTTTTTCCTTTCTCAACCTTATATAACTAATATAAGCATTTCTGGGGAAATGTAAACCCCATAATTAAAATTATTTTAAAAAAGATCTGTTTAAAAACAAAGGTTTATGTAAGTTTACGCCATTTATCTATTTGTAGCTTTCTAAAACCTTTATTTATTCGACCTTTTAATAGATACCAATCCCCTATTCTTCCCTCTTCAACGATGGGTTTTCCTAATTTAGGATAATTCCATCTATCTATTCCAGCAAGTATTGGACCAGTATCATCTTCAAATTTCATATTAAGCCAGAGATTATGAGTTTCTGCTCTTCTGCCACCTCTTTTAACTAGGTTAACAGCTTCATTAAGATCTCTAAGGTTTTTCTCCATCATCTTACCGAATACAACAAATTCACCAGGATTATCAGCTTCTAGATCTTGTATATCTGTTATAGCAGTTTTTATTTTATGTGCAGCTGGGTCTTTTTTGATATGACCAAATCTGCGTTCACATTCAAATATATCGTCGTAAGGTGTTTGTCCTTGGTCTAAAAGTTTTTCCTGACGAGGTGTTAAAGGTTGTTTAAGTTTTCTTCTTTCTACGATATCTTCTGCCATTTTTGGACCAATACCTTTTATTCCAATTAAGCCACCTATTAATTCACCATCTTGTACTGACCAATTTAGTTCTGATTTAAATTTATCATATGGTTTATAATTAAGTCCTTCACGTGCTACTTCTCTTAAAAGTTTAACACCTTGATCATCATCCTTAACATTTCTTAAACAAGCTGCAGCAAACTCTAATGGAAATCTACTTTTTAAAACACAACACCAATAACTAACAATTGCATAAGCAATAGCATGACTTCTATTAAATGCCATAGATCCCATTGTATTTATGTTATCCCATATCTCTCTGGATTTCTTTTCCTCTAAACCATTTTCATCTGCACCTATTTTAAATCTTTGCCAATAACGATCAAAGAACTCTTCACCTAAAGATTTACTCATTGCTCTCCTAAGTTGGTTTACTTCCTCCCAAGTAAGTTTGCCAACTTCCCTAGCTATTGTCATGACTTGTTCTTGATATACGACAATTCCATATGTAACTTTTGTTACATCTTTTACCATATCATGAATATAATAAACTTCTTCTGCACCAGTTCTTTTTTTAATAAATTGTGTTGTACCACCAGAAGTTAGAGGACCAGGACGAGCTAAAGCAGTTATGGATGCAATGTCTTCAAAATTACTTACTTTCATCTGACGAGTTAAAGACTGTAATGCATATCCTTCAAACTGAAAAACTCCTGCATATTTTTCTTTGTTTAAAACTTCAAAAGCTTTTTCATCTTCTAAATGAAAATTTACAAGTTTTTGTCTTTCCCAACCGACTTGTTCTAATACATCATTAAGAACAGATAAAGTTCTTAGACCCAATGCATCTATTTTAAGTAAGTTTAAATTTTCAGCATCCTTTTTATCTATTTGAGCTGCACCACTTTGTCCACTTACTGAGCAATATTTACTTACAGGATCTTCAGTAACAATAATCCCTGCTGCATGTACACCAGAATGCCTTGCATGATTTTCCATCTTTTCAGCAATTTTCATTTGTGGATATTTTTCTAAAACTTTTTTGCCTATTTCTAAGTCATTAAATGTATCCATAATACACATGGCTGCACGAGCATCACCAGAGCTTCTTTCTATAATAGCACCTTTAAGATCATTAACTTCCCAAGCTGGTATTCCTAGTTCTTTAGCAACTTCTGTTATTGTGCTTTTAGCTTTGTATCTACTTACTGTTCCTAAATGAGCTACTTTTTCTGCACCATATTTGTGACGCAAATATTCAAAAACCATTTCTCTTTTATCATCTTGGAAATCTATATCTATATCAGGTAAGTCAGCACGAGTAACATCTATAAATCTTTCAAAAAGTAAATCAAATTTTATAGGATCAATATCAGTTATGCCAGTTAAATAACAAACTAAAGAACCAGCACTAGATCCTCTGGCTGGACCAACAAGCATATGCTGTTTTGCATAGTTAATCATATCAGCTATTACATAGAAATAATCTTCAAAGCTTTTACTAGCAATCATGTCTATTTCTCTTCTTAACCTATCTCCATAAACAGGATCTTTTAGATCTATATTTCTAGATGGAGCACCATCTATACACATCTGTTCTAGAGTTTTATCAGGTGTAAAAGAAATCATTTGTCCCTGAGGTAAATTTACATTGCACATATCTGCTATTTTGTATGTATTTTCTATGGCTTCATCTGGTATCCATGGAATACAATCAACCATTTCATGTTCGTTAAGCAAATGCATAGGTTTTGTTCTTTCTGTTCTATTCATGCCCACAAGAACTTCATATGCCTTTTTGTCTGTTACTTTTGGATAATAATTATCAGAAGTTGCTACAAATTGAAATCGTTTATCTTTTGCCCATAGAAAACTTTTTTTACTTGTCATTGGGTTTATTTCAAAATAAATATGTTTCTTTTTAGTTAAAGGTATTAATCCAAGATTAGGACTAGCTCCTGTTAAAACAATTACATTTTCAGATATTTCAAAAAGATCATAGTAGCTTATTCTTGGTATATAATAAAAATTATCTTTATCAGTGCTTTTAGTAACAATTTGATAGATCTCTGATAGACCTGAATTATTTTTTGCAATAAAAGCCATATAATTTATTGGCTGTCTTGATCTATCTTTTGCATCTTCAACAACAGCAATTTCAACTCCGAATAAAGGTTTTACTTTAGCCTTTTTACAAGCATTATTAAAAGCTACATGACCCCATGTTCCTGCATCTGCTATGCCCATAGCTTCCCCAGAAATAGACATTAAAGAGTCTATTGGACCATAAGCTTTGCGAAAAGAATATTCTGTTCTAGTTCTTATGTGCAGCATTACCAAACCAAAGCAATAATTATATAACTAACAACAAATCCTATTATAGCTATTTCCATACTAAACTCCTTGTTTTTTGAAAGTCAATATAAAATACATAACATTATGCTTTCTTTCTTTATCATATTTTTTGAGTTCGAAAAAATTTTGAGAATGTAGATTTGAAATTATTTTATCAAAGTTAGAACATCTCCCAGGAGATTTAAAAGGTTGGTGAAATTCTATAGAAATAAATTGCAAATCTTTATTAAACTTTATATTTGGAAGTATATTATATTCAGAACCTTCAATGTCTACTTTTATAACTCTTGGTCTGTGTTTTTCTAGCAAAGATGAAAACGAAATAGAAGTTTTATTTACATAATAATTTTCTTTTCTATTTGGATAAAACTTCCTATCTCTTACTGTTACTCCAGTTGAATTTTCAGGTGTAGAAATAAAAAGACTTTTACCACAAACATCCCATACAGGATTGTTAAATATTTTTATATTTTTTATATTAGCTGTTCTTTTTAAAGATACTTCGTAAGAAAGTGGATGTGCTTCATAGCAAAAAACATTATCAAATTGATTTGATGCATTTATAGCAAATTCTCCTACATTAGATCCAAGATCTAAAATGTTTCCACCAAAACCATATAATTTTAAATTTTTTATATTTTGCCTTGCATCAAATATTGCTCTTCTAAGTTCTTTTTCACCACCCCAATTAGCATTCTCTGCATCCCAGTCAACAACTTTTTGTCTCCAATTCAACATTATATGTGTCCCTCTTTTTTATACCACTTAATAATTTCTATTGTTGCTTCAACATCATTAAGAGATCTATGAGCACCTTCTATTTTTTTACCAAATAGTTCTTCATAAATGTCACCTAGTTTACGCATTTTTCCCCACACACTTTGACCAACTTCAACTGTACAAATATGTTCCATTGGCCAAGGAAATTTAGTGACCTTATCTAATCTCTCTAATTCAAATCTTAATACCTTACGATCAAAAGGTAAATTATGTGCAGCCATAGAAGTTTCTCCTAAGAAAAACTTACATAAATCTTTGTAGTGATGTATAAATGGTTTTTTATCTTTAAGGTCATCATCACTTATTCCTGTTATTTTAGTAATTTTAGGATCTAAATTATGTCCAGGATTACACATAAATTCTAATCTATCATATTCTTTAAAATTTCCATCCGTAAACCTTATTGCACCGAACTCTATTATTTTAGGTTGGAGATCTAGTTCCGATCCTTCAGCTTTAGGCAATCCAGTTGTTTCTAAATCAAATACTATCATTTTCAATTTCGGTGTCTAAAGATTCTAACATAAATGCATAAACACCCATGTCGTGTATTGAATCTTTATGAGGTTTTTTCCAATCTTGCGAATATCTTGTTAATTTTGCAACAAGCATATTGATGATGCCAAAACGATTAAAGTCCTCTTTTGTTTTAAGATCAACTCCTTTGGGGAATAAAGCCATCATTACTTTTCCATGTTGATGATAGTTATCACCATAAATTTTATTTCTTTCTTTGAAAGTTTCTAAAGCTTTTTCCATGCATTCTATTGGACTTTCAATCATCTTCTTTACCTTTATTAAATGCTTTATCTACATCATCTTGGTAATTATTAGCTTTATCGAAAAGACTTTCTAGTTCTTGTCTTTGATATGTTCTAATATCAAAAAGTCTTGCAACCTTTATACCATCTAATTCGATGTCGTTACCTCTTATCCTTAATTCCATTTTATTCCTTTCTAAAAATTTTCTTAATTTTACTCCATAAATTATTTTCTTTTGTTGGTTGTCTTTCTTTTAGAATGTATCTTATTGTCCTTGCACTTGCATTAAATTTTTCAGCAATTTCTTTTTGAGACATTTTGTCTCTTAAAGAGTGAACTTGGTTAATAAATTTTTGTGTATATTTCTGCTTGTATGTCATTACTGCTCCTTAAAACAATTTATAGTACCATATATTTCAGTGTTAGTTTCTGTTATAGTTCCAATTATAGTTACAAATTGGTTCAAAACATCAATTATAATTTCTTTTTGTTTATTTGTAAAATCTTCATTATTTTTTATTTTTAAACTAAAATCGTACATATATTCAGAAACCTGCATAGCTTGTCTCATTAATTTATTATTACTTAGCATTATCATTTCGTCCCATATTTTATAGACTACAGATGCCAAGTCTGCTAAAGCAACTATTTTACCTTCCTTTCCGTCTTTAGCTTTTTCCCAATTTAAAAATGTATTTATATTTTGCATTTCAAGTTGATTAACAACTTGCGTCATTCCTATTTTTGCCATCTTATCAAATACTTTTTTAGTTTCACTATTAAAATATTTAGTTGGTCTAGGAATATCTCCAGTAATTACTTCATCCATATCATGAACAACAGACTTTTCCAAAGCAAGACCTGTATTAATTAAATGCTCTGGTTCACATTCATGGTTCAATTTTTCGCAGATAAAATATGTAAACAAACAAACAAATCCAGTATGCTCCATTACAGATTCCTCTTTTAGAAGATGAACTCCTGAGTATCTTCTAATAGAAGACATTCCTTGAGATATACTAAAAAGTTTTATGACGTTCATTTTGACATTCTTTTATTTTTTTCATTAGCCACTTCTACTGCTCTATTGAAATTATACTCGAACATGCTTTGTCTAGTAGCATCTCCCCTTTTTTGTAAATAACCCATACTTGCTAGCAATGATGTTATTTCTCTAGGTGTTAATTTTCTATTGTGCATTTTATTCTATATCTGGATTAAAGTTTTGAAATTGTTCAAGTATTTTTTGCCTGCGACCAATATGGTCTTCCCAGTCTATGCCACTTCTTAAAAGTCCACTTACTACAGCTTGAGGTTTGTCCCAATAAGCTGCAACTAATCCTGCAAATCCTGCTAGATCTCCAACACCAACAACATGAGCATCAACACTTTCTTTTAACATAACATTAAGACCAAAGTTTTCATTTGTATAAGTAATAGAATATCTTTTATGTTCAGCTTCGCTCGATTTATTTTTATATTTAAAATGGTCTGCTAATGCTTTAAAATATCCCATCTCATAAACAGTTCCAGTATCTCTACCATCTACAACTGCAAATAAAATATTAGCATTAATCATCTCTTCTACGTTTTTATCATATATTCTTTTCGACTCCTTAATCCTATCCTCTGGGGAAAGATGAGCAATTACACCTCCACTTTTTCTGGGGGAGAAATAACTGAATCCGTGTTTGTCGAATTCATCTTCTATCCTAGAAATAGTTTCGTTTTGCTTGTCGTTAAAGAATGGTCCAGCTAGATATATTCTCATTATTTTACCTCCACTTTATCTATGTGCTTTTTCCAAAAATTAGGTCTGTAGCTTGCTTCTATGTTTACCATAGGCATGTATTTTGAATCTATGGGCATAGAGTTTAAATTACTATGAATAGGGCAAGGTGCTCCAGGATCATCATCAGTGTGCCTTAATTCAGCATCTCTTGTGTAAGGACAAAAACCTTTATTACAAGGCAAGTCTTTTTCACTAATATTAATAAATTGTTGAGCAGCAACAATAATTTCTTTCCATATACCATATTGTGCAATCCAACATTGTCTTTTATTTATAACAGTTTTCCAAAATTCTACTTCTGCAGCAATGTTAATATTTATTTTATGACCTAAAGTTGTAAACCAATTTCTCTTTTTTATAATAGACATAAGATCATCTTTTATTGTAAAGTTTCGATGCCTTACAACTTGTGCTCTTAGAGCAATGGTCATATTTAAAAATACATTTATTATTGGTCCAACTCTACCAGTTTGTAATTCGTTTTTACTAACTTCAGGAATAGGATTTACAAAGCTATAATTTTTAGCATATTTTTCTAATTGAAATTTATTATTAAGTTCATTTTTACCAATAATAAAATATTCATCTATTTCTGATAAATATTCGTATAGCTTGTAAATTTTAATCAAACCTCTCCATGAAAGTCTAGTTGTAAAAGAAGTTAAAGAACAAACAGGCATATACATTCTATATTCATCTTGTATAATACCATATTCTTTTTCAGTTATTATTTGATCTTTAAGATAGTTTTTAGCATCTACATGATCAGGAATATTATTAAAATAATCTGGTATTTCAAAATTTTCAGGAGCATCAACTCTAGAAGTTCTTGCCCACATAACATGATCTCTAAAAGATGCGAATATTTCTCTTTCTAATATAGTGCATTCGATAGAAAGAACAACAGATGGTATCTCGTTAACAGGAGCATCTATAGATAAAATAGTATCTAAAGGTGTAGCATCATCAGGACTTCTAGAAAGTTCCCAAGCTATCCTGGATAAATTCTTTTTACCAGAGTTTATATTGCTGCTTATTAATTTTATTTTCAATTTGATACCTTCCAAACTCTTGTGTCGGGCAATACTTTACCATTTTCATCTCTTATTGCTCTAGATTTACAGTTAAAGCCTGACTTTTTACAAGCTTGTCTAAAAGAAGCAACTTCTCCTGAAGTTTTTAAAATTGTGCTATCTCCTATCTTCATAGCATTAGTTAATCTTAACCATTTATCTTTAGATTTGCGTGGGTCAATTGAAATAGGTATGCCACTTTCAATGACATACCCATCTATTTGTTTTGTAACTTTAGGCATCATAAACCTCTGCCCAACCTTTTTTGATGTCCCATTTAAGGTCTTCTAAACGACCACCAGATTTAATGTATAACTCATAAGGCATATCAGCACCATGCTTTAGGAGTAAGTTGAAAGAAGCATAACCACAAACTTCCTTAGTATTTTCCTTACGAGGATTTTTATCAACTAAAATTTTAATCCATTTACCAGCAAACTGACCACGAGGTTTAGAAACTTTTGGTCCAGTTGTAGGAACTTTATCTTTGTAAAGCTCCATTTCTTGTTTTGCTCTCTGAGCAAACATTTGACTAGAAACCTTTGGATTGTACTCACCTGAATCCCAAAGAGTATGAGTGACAGGCATTTCACTAATAAGATTAAATAATCTTTTAGCACCAGTTTTCTTATCAGCAAATCTTTTAACTTGCTTAGTAGAAACTTTATTGAAAACATTTAATAGTTTTCCAGTGTCAATATTAGGATTTGCTAGAAGCTCATCAACATTGTCAAATATTGCAATCCCATTTCCTGTTTGTCTAGCAACATATCTGCTAACATAGGCATTAACTTTGTGAGACTTTAAGTCTATTGTAAAAATTTTATTCATATTATTTCCTTTCTCAAATATGACTTATTGTATCTTATAAAAATAGAAATGTAAAGAAAAAAGATCTGTTTAAAAACAATGACTTGCAAATTAAATGGAAAAAAATTTCAAACCTTTTGGTCTTACAAGGTATAAATTTTCCTTTGTTCTGGTCAATGCAACATACCACACTCTGTTCTCCTCATCTGTTCCTAAATTATCCCAACTTAATTTTCCCATGTCCATACACAAAACAACATTGTCAGCTTCACCACCTTTACTTTGATGAATGGTGGCTATAGTTATTCTGGGTTTGTCTAAAAATTTTTCACCATTTCTTAAACAAGATCTTAAATATTCTCTTTCTTCAGGTGGTAAACCTTTTAACATAGTCATCCAATCTTTATTAATAGCATTCGATGGCAAACCTAAATCATTTACATTATAGCTATCTTTTCTTTCTAGTCTTACATTAAAATTAAAAAAGCCAATTAAGTTTTTAGCTTCATGTACAGAAATTTCTTTTTCTTTTCTTAGCTTTTCCCAAGAAGTTATAGCTCTAGTTTCATCTGTATCTAAAGAGCTTTTTCCGTTATAGTAATATCCGAAACCTTGTTGACGAACAACCTTTTTAAATCTATTTAAAAGATATTTACTACGAGCCATACAAAGCCAAGTTCCTTGCTTTTTAAAATCGATATTGTTGTCGTCCGAAACATAAATTACATTTCCTTTTTCTAATCTAGGTTGCCATGGTTTTACATATCTTTTCTTTATTCTGTTTACGACATCGTTGGCAAGTCTATGAACATTTCTAGGAATTCTAAAACTTTGTGGCAATATTCTTTTTTCTCCTTGTAAACTTAAAAACTTTGTAACATCTGCACCTGCCCAAGCAAAAATTGCTTGATCATCATCTCCTGCTATGTAAACTTCACTTGCTGCTTTAGATGCCATTATTGCCATTTTATATTGTAAGGAACTTAAATCTTGTGCTTCATCTATTATACAAATGTCTATAGGTAATTCAACAGAATATTTTTGAAGCATGTCTGTAAAATCTAATAAACCATTTTCTTTTTTAAAAGCATGTAAAGATTTGTGATATTGTTTTACAGCATGTAAGGTTAAGTCTGATTCATTTGTAAGACAATATTGTTCTTCCATTGAACGAATACCTGCTCTGGCGAGAGATTCTACTCTTGAACATTTATCACCTAATCCATCTCCAGTGTGCAATCCTAAATCTTCATCATAGATGCCTTTAAATTGTATGCCTAAAGCTTTACCTAATTTTTTGTAATGTTTATTTGTCATGACCTCATCTCTTTGCAGACCTAAAACTCTAAAAGCTAAAGAATGCAAAGTTCTAAAATAAGGAAATCTATCAGCATCAAAACCAAATTGAACCATAGCTCTTTCTTGAGCTTCATATGCAGCTTTACGAGTAAAAGCTAGATATGCAATTCTTTCTGGTGGTACACCTCTTTGTAAACTATTTTCAACTATAGTCAGAAGTGTTGTAGTTTTTCCTGTTCCAGGGGGTCCAAGTATTATCTGTACATGTCTTTTCATATTTTTCCTTTCTCAACTTCCATGAGACCCATTCATGGTATCTTTCTGGCTTACCTAAGCAAATGTGTTCTTCTCTAGAATAAACTTCTTTGTAACATTTTTTACAAATGAACATCTCTAATTTCCTTTAATCTTTCTTGTACTACTTTTTCATTACATGCGTTACAACAACGATCTGGATATGTAGCTAATGGTTCGGGACTATGGCTATCTAAATAATGAAATATTTCTTTTCCACAAAAACAACAAATGATAGGTTCATCTCTTGAAGCAAACTCATTTTTTCTCATCATATTCACCTTTAAATTCTCTAGCCTTCTGATAAAATAGTACAAAAGAATCACATCTATTACAAGAGAAATTTGTAACTAAATCATATTCTTTATTTTCAGGTATATGGTCACCACCCCAAACAAGTTTTTCTTTACATACATAACATTTCATTTAAAACTCCTCTGTTACAGAACTAGGAATGTCCAAATCCTCTTCATCAAAAAATTCAGGTTCTGGCACTGACCATACTTTAACTGGTTTTGACTTGATTCGAAATGTTTTTCTATCACCACCTAAAAATCTTAACCATGACCAAATTTGATGCTGATTTGGGTATCTAAATCTGCGAGCTTCTAAAAATATAAATAAATCCTCTGAGCGAAAATAAACTCTTTCTTCTTCTGAGTCGTGCCAAGGTTTACCATTCATTATTTCATCTTTTTGTCTGGCTTGTACTTTACCAGTTAAAAAGCTATCTAATATTTTTTCAAATTGTCCTTGAGGAGATGCATCATCTGGATCAACAATAACCTCTACATTTTTTAATAGCTCGTTTATTCTTTGTTCCCATTTAGGAGCTGGCATTGTGCTAGGGCATTTATTTAATTTTTCTACACATATTTTTTGTAGTTGTCTTTGGTCAAGGAGCTGAGGAGTTGTTACTTCTATTCTTTCACCTTGCATTTCTATGTACCAACGAACAGATTGTTTATTTTCAGTTTCATATTTTGTTATGGCATCTACTTCTAAAGCTAAACCTCCAGAACCACCACCTACACCATAAGGTCTTTTAATGCATTTAGTTTTTTCGCAATAATTACAAATAGGAGATTGCTTGCATGTAAAAGCATAATCTTTTTTACTAACTGCTTTGGTCAGTCCAGTTATTTCGCTTGAAGGCAAAGGAGTTTCAACATGAGAATAATTAAATTGCATTAAATCTTCTTGCCAATCGTCTGGGTTCTTTTTACGAAAGTAAACTCCAACATTAAATAAAGATATATTCCTGCCACCTTCAGGAAAACCCATCGTCATAAGATGTTGTAGGCAAGGTGGTCCATCACTAAAATGGTCAACTAAATCAGGTTGAATTTTTTCTAGTTGGTCAAAGGTTGTCTTTTTCTTTTCAGCCAGATCTACAAATTCTTTTAAAGTTAATTTTTTGCCTTTGTGTAAAGCATACCTTTCTGTTTTATCACCATTGTGATAACATATATTAATCCAGTTTCCACGATCTCTTTCGTTAGCTCTGGATATTTGTTTAGGGAAAACTTCTGATCCACCATAACCTAATTGTGCAGCAAACTCATTTAACTTTCCAACCATATCAATAGCAGGTATGGCAGGATCACAAAAAAGATACAAGTGAGCACCACCAGACTTACTACGGCATAAAACCAAAGGTGTATTACGAATTTTCTTTTCCAAACTTTCGAGTGTTTCATTTAATTTTACATCCCCTCTAATATCAATATCAATAACTCCAAAATGACAACTGTTGTCTTTGAGCAAAGGAATTATTCCTAAAATATATTCACCACCATTAAGATGTTCTTTAAAATTATCTTCCGAAGCAGGCTCACTTATTGTTAAAGCTCTGCCTGACATTTTACCATCAGCTTCTTTAGAATTAACTCGGTATTGACCATGAGCTGATTCAAAACCTCTAAATAATTCCATAAATTTTTCTGTGGTATTCAAGTTTTTTCCTTTCTAAGTATTGGGGAGAGCCGAAACAAGACCCAAGGAAAACTCTCCCCTCAACAACATGATTACATCACGTCATCATCAGATGATTCTGGTGAAACTTTAACTTCTTTATTTTGTACACGTTTCTTAAATTCACGTGCTTCAAGATAAATTTGTTCCCCTTTCTCGAGATTTTTTAAGATGCCACCTGACTTGGCATCAAACTTCATCTCTATTTCCCAGTTAAACCAAGAACCAAATTCATTTTGTTCAGGAACAGATGTAAGTTTATAAGCTGTCCAAAACATAGCTGGATTTATTGTACCTTTCCCAGACGGATGAGGAATTTGTAAACGATTCATCATAGAATTCCATCTGCCTGATTTTTTAAGACCAGAATTACTCATGGATAAAATAGCAGGTGTAAAGTTTCCATCTTCATCTACAACATAAATAAAATATTCAGCAGTTAAAGATAGTGTGTTACCATCTGCTTTATTGACCAAAGTTCCTTTTTCATCTCTTTCGAACTTATCGATATGAGCTGGTTGTAAACCATGATCACCCACTAGTTTTCTTTCTTTAGTCCATTCGATATAAGTTTTACGAAAACTGACAGGCACAATAGTTAAACCTTTTTCACCATCAGTTACAGTATTACTTACATTTTCGAATATATGTCCAGCTTCAGCACCTTTTATATATGCACCATCAGCCTTGTTTACTTGAGGTGATTGAGATTGTAGAATACGCAGACGAGGAATTAACATATCGTCTGAGGTCATATTTTCACCTGCAGTCCCAGCATCTTCAAGAATTAAATTTAAATCAAAAGCAGCAACTTCGCTTTTTTCCTTTGTTTGTACATTAGCCATTTTTTAATCTCCTTCTATAATCTTGGCTCTTCTTCCCACATAAACTCTAAACAAATCATGGGGGACTTCTTTTCCTTCACTCAGTCTTTCTTTTAAAAAAGAGTTTAGTCTTCCGTGATGGACACCTTGTGCTCGACGATAGAAAAGTTTTCGATCTTGCAATTCTTTTGTAAATTCATTACATGCTTGATCTTCACCTTTTCCGAACTGAACCTCAACATTACTTTTGATTAGATCACCATTGCCTGTATCTCTTAACCAATCGAAGCATTGTTGTTGAAGCATCTCCAACTGGAACTTATCATCACCTTTTGCTCTATTAATAGCAGTTTGTGAAGGAATAGAACCAGATGTAACTTCCTCAACTATGACTTTAGCACCAGTGCTATCCATCGTAAAATTTCGGAAGTTAAGTTCTTGCATTAAGTCAGGCAAGTCCTTTTCAGCCAACATTGTAAGGTTCTGCTTTTTTTGTTTTAATAGCTCTGTAAGATCTTGTATTTCTTTTTGAAGGTCATACATTTGTTGAGCCATATCATTTAATGCACCTAATGAATTGGATGTTGGTGCCACATCCTCAAGCAGATTGATATTCTTCATTTTTCTCCTTTCTTAGTTCTAAGGCGACAGGCATATACCAACCTTTGCGTCTATCCCTACTGCCTTCTTCCATGTTACGTTCCCATCTGAGAACTCTTACTGTAGGAGCCAATTCTGCAGCGATCATGCAAACAATCATTACAGCAATAGGATCTCCCCCTCCTGGCCACAGAAGATAATCTTCTGCGGAGAAGTCTTTCATAATTCTTCTAGCTTTTTGAATCATTGGTACTGGGATAAATTGTGGTTTATCATCAGGTTCAAATATGATTTCTAATGCTCCATATCTGGTAGCATCTGTAAGGTCTGGTGTCCAGTTAAATTTATTTTTTACAGGTCTGTTAACCACGTAAACTTTAGACATTTTATTTCACCTTTCGGATAATTGTATTCAATTTAGAATACCATCTTTGCCACTCGCAAATGTCTGTGTGCATATTTTCTTTAAGTTCATTTAAATATTGCTTTTTAGTTTTTTCTCCTAAAACATGTTTTAGCAGCTCTGGATTAGGATTATCAAAACCTTTTATTAATTTTTTATAAGTATCTATATTGCTCATTCAGCTTCCTTTCTCAAGATATAAAAATTATTTTAATTGTAAAAATACAAATGTAAACAATTTTTTTACGATTTATAGTTGTAAATTAAAAAAATAAATATGTAAACAAGTTTTATGCCATTACCGATCTAATGTAATGATAACAATGATGTAACCGAGAAACCGACGTTACCGATGTTCTGTTGTTTCTGACCACGTTCTAGATTTTTACTGTTTATTATATAAGGCAGAATTTTAGATAAAAAATATTTTTTCCAAAAACAGGAAAGATGGGGATCGTCGGTAACGATTTATCTTTTTCTTTTAGTTTACAATCATTTATTTACGTTACCTAACTACAAAATTATCGGTAACCGAAACCGAAGTTCGGTAACTTTTTTTCATTTATTTTATAAGTTATTGTTTTTAAAAGGAAAAAAGATCAAAATAAACCTTTACATTTGCCCAAAAATGCTTATAATAATATATATAAGGTTGAGAAAGGAAAAAATGTCAAAAGGAATCAAAGGAAGAGGAAAAACTCATAGCTCCTCTAGAGCTTGGGAAAAAGCCTTAAAGAGAAAAGGCAACAAAAAAGTAAGACAACAAGGTAAATCATTTTTGAGAAAGGAAATATAAAATGGATATTAAAGTTACAAATTTATCAGAGGATAGTGATAGACTTACAGCAAGTAAGTTAAAGTGGGCAGCAGAAGTTATGATAGAAAAAGTTCGGTTGGCTCATCATCATGGTAAAAAAGTTTCTCCAGAAGCAGATGAAGCAGTAGCTGTTCTTCATGATTTTTTAAGTGATGATGGTGTAACACTTTATTGGCCATAGTTCGCACTGATGAGTGGTGGGGTTGCTCCCCACCCGAAACCGAAAGGTCTGCGAAAGCAAATTAGAAAGGAAACAAATGGATATAACAAAATCAAATAAATTATTTTTCGGTCCTGATACTTGGCTTTATCTTGCAGGTACAGATGAGTGTGGTTCTGAGATACATCACGAAGCTTATTGTGTTCAAGCAGAAGATGAAAGAGGAAATCGTTGGTCTCATAATCATACTTTTAGACTTTCAGATTTTATTAAAAAAGCTGAAGGAGATACATTTAAAGGTAGGGAACTTCTTGAGCTTACTGTTGAAAAGCTTTGCGATAAAATGAAATTACATTTACAAAATGGTGGTAAGCTTAATGCAGATCTTTGGGAAGAAGATGAGCCTTCTTATGGATCAGATGCTTATTGTGATATGTATGGGTGTTAATATGCTTAATCCATTAGATAAAAAAGTTCAAGCAGTTTTCCTCAAGGGACATCTTAAGTTGATGTCTCTTGGGATGAAACATTCTAAAATGTCTGGTAAAGATATTCTTAATGCTGCTGCAAAGATAACAGGAAACCAATATAAAAGAGGTCAATACACTTTAGCTTTAGAAGATCTAGAAAGGATAGCAAATGATTGATTTACTTTTAAAAATTATTTTAATGTTTTTTGTAAGTTTTCTGTTTACTTTTATTTTAATTAATTTAATACTAGGTTGTGATACATGGGATCAGGAATTATGGACAGAATATAACTCATGTATCTTACCATCTCAGATTATGCATATTTTCCTCCCTTAATTATAAAAAAATATGCCTTGTAACTTAAAACCTCAAGCCAAAAACTTGGGGTTTCTTTTTGCCCAGAAATAGGTTACAGTTAATTTTCAGTTGACCACTGCAAGTAAAGGTTGGAAGGAGATTAATGTGGTTTCAGACAATAATAAAAAGATTCAAGTACAAAGACCAATAAATAATGGCAATAGAGTTAAGCCAGAAAAATGGAATGGCAGGTTTAAATCTGTTGAACCATTAAAGAATCAAAAGCCTGCACAACATCGTCAAGTAAGATATCAAAAGTGGAATCATCCAGCTACAATTAATTGGATTATGGGACAAGCTGACCCTGTAGGATTTCTTGCGTCTGTTATGCATGGGAAAGAAATGTTTCCTGTTTATTCAGAAGAAGATGGAAAAGTTCAAACAATCGGAAAAGTTGGAGCTGATCCAGAATTAAGAGTGATGGCTGCAAAAACTTTGCTTGGTAAATGTGTGCCTGATTTAAAAGCTGTAGAAGTTACAGCTCAAATAGAAGAGAAAAAAGTTTTAGACATAAGTAGATTAACAGACAATGACCTCAATACAATTGAACGAGTACTTGAACATGCTGTCATTGAAGGAAGTCCGATCGGAGAAGATGAAGAGATCTCTCAAGGAGTTTACCAAGAGAGCTTGGCCAACGATTGAACCTGGAAGGGACTTCTATGACAACTGGCATATAGATGCAGTATCTGAACATCTGCAAGCTATAGTTGAAGGAGATATTAAAAGACTAATAATCAATATTCCTCCCAGACATATGAAGTCTATTTCTGTTGCTGTTGTACTTCCAGCTTGGACTTGGGCAACTCAACCAGACAAAAAGTTTCTGTATGCGTCATATGCAGGTTCTCTTTCCATACGAGATTCTGTTAAATGCAGAAGATTAATAGATAGCAAGTGGTATAAAGAACATTTTGGTGATGCATTTAGACTGACGTCTGATCAAAACCAGAAACAAAGATTTGAGAATAACAAAACTGGCCAGAGAATAGCAACGTCTGTCGATGGTGCTCTAACTGGTGAAGGTGGTGATATAATTGTTATTGATGATCCTCACAATGTTCGTGAAGCAGAATCATCAGCTGTTCGTGAGAGTGTATTAGATTGGTGGGATCAGGCAATGCAAACCAGATTAAATGATCCTAAGACTGGTGCTTTTGTTATTATTATGCAAAGAGTACATGAAAATGATTTAACTGGACATATATTAAGGAATGAATACAATGATTGGGATCATCTATGCTTACCTGCTCGATATGAAGTCGGACACCCAACTCCACCGAAATCATCCCTCGGTTTCACAGACCCAAGAACAAAAGAAGGTGATTTGCTGTGGCCAGAGAGGATTGACAGCAAGACTCTTGAGAGTTTGGAGAAGAGTCTGGGGACATACGCATCAGCAGGTCAGCTGCAACAAAGACCAATGCCCAAAGGTGGTGGTATTCTAAAAGCAGAATGGTGGGTTCCATGGGAAAAACAAGATTTACCAGATATAGAATATGTATTACAATCATGGGATACAGCTTTTAGTACAAAAGAAAAGACATCTTATTCTGCCAGAACTACTTGGGGAGTTTTTAGAATGAATGGTCAGGTAAATTTATTAGTTTTGGAAATGTGGTATGGCAGAGTCACTTATCCTGAACTTAGAAGAATCGCACAAGATGCCTATCATGATTATGAACCAGATGCTGTATTGATAGAAAAGAAGGCATCTGGGCAAAGTTTATTACAAGATTTACGCATGGGAGGAGTGCCAGTTGTAGAATATATGCCTGATAGAGATAAAGAAGCCAGAGCACATGCATCCTCTGCATTATTAGAAGATGGAAGAATTTACTTTCCTTTTGATAAAAAATGGGCTAAAGATTTAATTGACATATGTGCAGCATTTCCTGCAACTGATAATGATGACATTGTTGATACTTGTACTCAGGCTTGGTTGCGATTAAGAAAAGGATGGTTTGTGTCTCATTCTAACGATTGGGACGATGATGATTTCGAAGAGAAAAAGAGGATAACATTATATGGCTAAACAACCAATTTCTATTCGACCAAGTTCAGCTCCCTTTAGTGAGCCAGCTCCAGCAGATAATTTACAAGTAGAAGAGATTGGTGATGATGAAGTCCTGATTGGTGAAGAGGAGCTACAACCTGAATCTAATGAAACTAATTTTGATGCCAACTTGGCTGATGATATGTCAGATACACAACTTTCCAGGAAAGCTTCTGAACTTATTAAGTATTATGAAGACGATCGTGAAGCAAGATCTGAGTGGGAAGAAAGATACAAAAAAGGATTAAAAACATTAGATCCTGATGGTGGCATGGAGGAATCTGAAGACGAAAGAGCCACTAGAGGTTTATCAACAGTTGTACATCCTATGATTGCAGAAGCTGCAACTCAGTTTAATGCTAGAGCAATTGCTGAACTTTATCCTTCAGGTGGTCCAGTAAAAACAGTTATTATTGGTGAACCAAGTGAAGAACTAGAAGAACAAGGTCGTAGAGTTAGAGAGTTTATGAATTATCAGATAACTCAGGAAATGCCAGAATATTTTCCTGACTTAGACCAAATGCTTTTTCATTTACCATTAGTTGGCCAGACATTTAAAAAAGTTTGGTGGGACAGTAATTTAGAAAGACAATGTTCCCAGTTTGTTAAAGCTGAAGACTTTGTTGTAGCTCCAGAAAGTAAAGATTTACAAACATCAATTAGATATACGCATGTTATTCGCATGCCAAAAAATGATTATAATCGTTATGTTCAATCAGGTTATTATCTACAGACAACTGATATAGGTAGTGATGCTGATCCATCAGGTGATACTATTGGGGAGATAGAGGGCATCAGCCAATATGCCGACAGTTCCGAAGATAATGTTATAACACTTTTAGAAATGCACCTTTACGATTCTTTTGAAGATGAAGATGCAGAAGTTGATATACCTTATGTTGTTACAATAGACTATGATAATCAAAAAATAGTTAGTATTCGCAGAAACTGGCATGAAGAAGACGAAAGAAAAGTAAAAAGGGAATGGTTTGTTTCTTACAAGTTTCTTCCTGGATTAGGATTTTATGGTTTCGGTTTATATCACTTAATTGGTGGATTAGGTAAAGCTGCAACTGGATCATTAAGAGCATTACTTGATTCTGCTGCATTTGCGAATATGCAAGGTGGTTTTAAATTAAGAGGTAGAGTTTCAGGTGGTGAAGTTCAGGTGAATCCTGGAGAGTTTGTTGATTTAGATGCGACAGTTGACGATGTTAATAAAGCAATTATGCCTTTGCCATTTAAAGAACCAAGTGGATCTTTGTTCAATTTATTAGGATTTATTGTTCAAGCTGGTCAAAGATTTGCAAGCACTGCAGATTTAAATATTGGAGATGTTAATCCTAATGCTCCAGTTGGTTCAACAGTTGCCTTAATAGAACAAGGATCTAAAGCTTTCTCTGCGATTCATAAAAGATTGCATTATTCACAAGGACAAGAATTTAAATTAATTGCAAACTTAAATGCAGAAAATTTACCTGAAGAATTTACTTTTGCTTTGGCTGGAGGAGACTCAACAATATATGCTGCTGACTTTAGTGATAGAATAGATATTGTTCCTGTTAGTGATCCTAATATATTTTCTACTGCCCAGAGAATAGCACAAGCACAAGCTGTTTTACAAATGGCTCAATCTGCTCCAGACATGCATAATATGTATGAAGCTTACAAAAGAATGTACGAAGCTATTAGAATTCCTAATATAGATGAAATACTAATGAAACCTGAAGAAGCTCCTAGATTAGATCCGATAGATGAAAATATGTCTGTTATGTATGGTAAATCTATTAAAGCATTCCCTGAACAAGATCATGATTCGCATATCGCTGTACACATGCAGTTTTTACAAGATCCGTCTTTGGCAGGAAATGCTGGAGCTGCAGGCATGCAACCTGTCTTAATCGCACATATAGCAGAACATGTTGCTTTATTGTATAGAACAAGAATGGAAGAAAGCATTGGTGTGCCGATGCCAGTTATACCAGACTTGAAAGGCGAAGGCAAATTAGAAGATGTTAATCCTGAATTAGATCGTTTGATAAGTCAACGTGCTGCACAAGTTGTACAACAAGCACCTCAAATGAAACAAATACAATCTATTGTTGCTGCCCAGCAAAGAGGACAAAAACAGGATCCGTTACAATATGCGAAACAACTTGCCCAGCTTGAAGCTCAAGCACTACAACAAAGGACGCAAGCACAAATTGCTGCAGACCAAGCTAAAGCACAATCTTCCATCCAAATTAAACAAGCTGAAGCTCAACAAGATCTTGAAATAGAAGCAGCCAAAGCACAAGCTGACCTTCAAGCAAAAATTACAAAACTTGAAGCTGAACTACAACTAGAAAGAGAAAAGAATGCAGCAAAACTGCAAATGGAAGCCATGAAGAATGAATGAGATTTTAGCTTCTATTAGACCAATTAATCCTGCTGCATTTGGAGGAACTCCTAATCAGATGCCTCAGCAAAGAGGTGGCTTTGATGCTAATCAATATTTGATGCAAAAAATTATGGAGATAAGAAGAAAGTCCAGTCAAGGTGATTTAGGTGCTTTAGGGAATGTAATGTCTGCGATGCAGCAACCAATGCAAGGAGCTAGATAATGACAGAAGGCGAAGAAGTAGTTGCATTAATTAAAAGTTATTATGATCAAGGTAAAATACCACAAGATGATCCACAACTGGCATCTAAATTAGCTGCGATTAAAGCAAAATATACACAACAACAACCTACTCAACAACAAACAACAACCCAAGACACTGGTGCTTTAGCTAATGTTGGAACAGATGATGGACAACAAGACACTGGTAAAAAAGTTTACCTTACATCTAATCAAGGTAATCTTATTCCTGGTCAAAGGTCATCAAGATTTGTTTATATGGTAGATCAAGACACTGGTCAACAATATGTTTACGATGATAATGAAGGTGCTTCAGAAGAAACAGGTTGGCAAAGTGGTGCTCCACCGACTGGTGCTAATTTAAAAATTACAGCTATAAACTCTAAAGATGATGAAGATTGGAAATTGACAGACGTTTCTGATCAAAATCTAACATGGGGTGGTGTTACTGATCCTGAAACACTTGATCAGTATACAGCACAAGCAAATAGAGAACCAGGATATGAATCTGGTGGTGGTGGCTTATTTTACGAATATAATGGCAGATCATATTATACTCCAGACAATAGTGGACAAGGTATTCCAGTTGGTGCAGAATATATTACTAGAGACCCAACTCAAGTAAGTTATCAAGAGCAACAAGAAGATGGATCTTTTGAGAAAAAATATTTCGACGAATCAAATTACACACAACCAGTATTGACAAAAGGTTTTACAAGTTATTATCCTCAAGGTGATCCAAAAGCAGAAGAAGACACTAGACCAACACCTACAACTTCTTTTACAGAAGCTTTAACATCACCATTTGTTGAAGGTGGTACAGGTTCAGGAGCTTTTGATTTAGGTTCTTATTTTGGTTTAGATGAAGGTCAATTGACTTTAAGTAATCCAGATTCAAATCAATTTAACCTAGAAAAGTTTTTTAACCAAACTGAATCAATGGGTACACAAAACTTTTTAAGAAGTCAATCAATAGATGTATTAGATGATATTATAAATGATGGTAATTTTTTTAAAGCTTTAGCAGGAAAAAATTTTGAATTGCCTGATGGTAAAGGTATGTATTATGATTATGTTTTCCCTAAAATGCAGGAAGGTGGTTTTCAACAACCATCTTACGATGCTGATCAATTAGAAAACTTTTTTGATGATTTAAGAGAATCTAACAGAAATCCTGATACTAAAGATATTATTTACAGCAATACAGCATTTTCTACCGACCCATTTAACATAAGTGGTGGTGATGATACAGACACTGGTCCTATGATGAGAGATGTTTATGGTAAAAGACCAGTCTATGGAGAGTTTTTCGGAGGAAGAAGAGGAGGGATGTGGGATCGTTTTTTAGATAGCTATTTAACAAGATTCGGATATAATCCTCAAACTTTTGATGAGTTGGTACAAGCAGTTGAACAACCTGATGGCTCAACTTTATATTATGGAGCAGATGGTGCATTAATTAATCCAGCATCTTTAGAGGGAATTAATTTAAGTGACCCAATAAGAGAAGTTATCGGTGAAGAAAATGTTTTACTAGGAACACAAACTTTAGATCCATCAGGTGCTGTAACTAGCACAACTTACACAGACATCTATGATCCAGAAGAAGACGAAAAATATTTTTTAGACTTACTACCAACTTAAAGGAGAATAAAAATGGCAGAAGTTAATGTAGAAAACATGGAAGAAAATGCTGAACTCTTTGTGGAAAAAATGGGTTTTGCACATGATTCTGAAGGTTTAGAAATGACAGATGATCAGCTTGTAAATTTTTTATTATTATGTCATCAAATGCAATATGGTGTTAATGAAGAAGAAGAGATGGCTGAAGAAGATGGTGAAATGAAAGTCAAAGTTATGAAGATAGGTCATGGTGGCGATGTTCATGAAATGATGAATGAAATTTTAGGAGGTTAAGATGCCCTTTAGTAAATATTCACCTAAACAGAAAAAACTTGCTAGAGTTGCAAAACCTAGAAAGAAAATAACTGGTGCTGATTTTAAAAAACTTAGAAAAGGGAAAAAGTAATGGCTGGCAGACCAGGATTGTATGCTAATATAAATGCTAAAAGAAAAAGAATAAAAGGTGGCTCTGGTGAGAAAATGAGGAAACCTGGAACAAAAGGTGCTCCGAAAAAGTCAGACTTTAAGAATGCGAGGAAAAGTGCCAAGAAAGTTTAAGAAAGTTTCTAAGACTAAAAAAGGTGTGCCTAAAAAATATCTTCAAGGTGCAAAGAATCCTAAAGCAAGAGAAGCAGAAATAAAAAGGACATCTAATCTTTACAAAAAAGGCAAATTAACTCCTGCTATGATGGATAGAATTAGTAAAAGAAGGAGCAAAAGCTAATGGCAGAGAAAAAGAAAAAAGGTAAATATTCTTCTATTCCTGGAGCTGGTAGATTTTCTAAATCTAAATTAGATCAGGTTTACAAAAGAGGATTAGGAGCTTATTATTCTTCTGGCAGTAGACCTAAAACTTCTGCTCATCAATGGGCTATGGGAAGAGTGAAGTCTTTTGTTAGTGGTAAAGGAGGAGCAAGAAAAGCAGACTCTGATTTATTGAAAGGTAAAAAGAAGAATGGTAAAAAAACAGCCTGATCCCAAAAAAGGAACAGGTAAAAAACCGAAAGGCTCTGGAAGGAGATTGTATACAGATGAAAATCCTAAAGATACTGTTGGTATAAAATTTAAAACTCCGACTGATGCAAGAAAAACAGTTGCTAAAGTAAAAAATATAAATAAACCATTTGCCAGAAAGATACAAATATTAACAGTTGGAGAACAAAGAGCTAAAGTGATGGGGAAAACAGAGGTTGCAAGTATTTTTAGAAAAGGTAAAGAAGCAATTAGGAGAAAAGAAAATGGCAAAAAAGTCGGTTGAAGCACCTAAAGGATTCCATTGGATGAAGTCAGGTAAAGGATTTAAATTAATGAAAAATCCAGCTGGTGGTTATAAACCACACAAAGGTGCCAGTTTAAAAGCAAGTTTTGAAATACAAGCAGTGCATAAGAAATAATGGCTGAGTATAAAGGCAGAAAAGTTACACTTAATAAACCTCGAAGAATTCGCAAAGGTGAAACTAGCTATGGTAAAAAAAAGTCAGTTGTTTTTGTTATGGATGGCGATAGAGTAAAGAGAGTCACTTTCGGTGATCCTAACATGAAAATAAGGAAAAATGAACCAGGAAGAAGAAAAAATTTTAGAGCTAGACATAATTGTGATAATCCTGGACCAAAAACAAAGGCAAGATATTGGTCTTGTAAGGCATGGTAAATGGCAAGAGCAGCAATTAAAAAAGTAGCACAAGCTGAAATAAGAGCAGCCAAAAGTTTTTTGGAACGCAGAGGAATAAAGTCAGACGAGATATCTCCTAAAGAATTTGCAAAAGCTGCAAAAGAATTAGACAAAAGTTTTATGGAAACTTTAAAAATACTAGCAAGTGAACTTTCAGCAGGGCAAGTATAATGGACGAAGAAGAATTTATAAAAAACTTTGGAATGACCAGAGAACAATATGCTCAAGAATTTGGTTCTTTGCAAGATCCTAATCTTGGTAAGGATGCAACTTTTAGACAAAAATCAGTTGATAAAGTTGCAGGAACTTTACAAAATTTAGGATTTACTGAATATTCAGCTTATAATCAAGCTAATAGATTATTAGGGAATGTTGATAATCCTTTGACTGAAGGTGGTATAGGTGTTTTGGATTTTACACCTGTTCAGATACCATTTGCAATACAAGAAGGCAAACGAGCTTTACAAGAAGGTGATTACTTTCAAGGTGTTTTAGGTTTGGTTGGTTCTGGTTTGGAAATGTTACCTGCAGCAAAATTATTTACAACTCCAGTTAAAAACTTTTTTAAAAATTTAGGTAACAAAATTTCTACTAATGAAACAATAGATCAATCAAGAAGAAGTGCAATGACAAAAATCGCTGCTGCACCTCTCGCAGTCGGAGCTTTAAGTGAAGTTCCTGTTGAGAAAGTTGTTGATGAATTTGATTTTATAGACGAGGTTGATAAACTTCCAATTAAACCTATTGAGCCAAAAGTAGCTGGCTCTTCATTATTTAAAAATATGAAACAGGAAGCACAATTCGCAGCAGATATGTACAATGCCAAAACAGGGAAAAACCTAACATCAAAAGAAATTGTTGATAGAGACATGGCTGAATATTTATATTTTATTGAGAAAGGAGATGGAGAACCATATATGTTAGAAAAAGCAACAGAAAATTTAAAATCTAACCCAGTTTATCAAGTGTTAGATGATCTTGGTTATGAAACTGATGATCCTGATATAATGAAAGTTTTTAAGAAACATATGGGTGATGCTGATGAATATTCTTATGGTAGCAGTGGTGGGGATGAGTTGACACAAAAACTTTTTAAGGAAGAAAATCCAGATAAATTATTTAAAAATGATATGGGCAATCTTACTTATAATGAAGATGATTTAATTGATTGGATAAAATCTAAAGGAATACAAAATACAAAATATTATAAACAATTAGTAAAAGCAGGAGATGCAGACTAGTGAGTGGAGCAATATTAGCAAAGTTAGGTGATTTAGGTTATCGTTGGGTTGCTTCTTTAGCCAATAAATTAGATAAGCCAGCCGACGAGCTTGCTGAAAGAATGGGAGAAAAATTAGTTAATCTAGAAAAAGAGTTTCCGAATGCTTTTAGTCTTTTTGAACCAACTGCACTTTTAGAAAGTTTAGAGCAAGCTAATAAGGGTCAGGCTGATTTAGTAATAACAGCACCAGAAACATTTAGGAAAATTGCTGCTCAAATAGATACTGATAATCCTGAAATTGCAAAGCAAATGCAAAAAACAGTTGATCAGTATGCTGCTGAGATAGAATCTGGCATTCCTTTAACTAATCCTGAAGACAATATTCCTTTTTTAGAATATATGATTCCTCAAGAAAATGTTGCTCAGTTTGTTGGACATGATGGTCGTCATAGAAATAGAGCTATGGAACAACTTGGAGTTTTAGAGTCTCTTGTTAAAATTGCACCATATTTTAAAGGACAACAAGTTATGAGTAAAACAGGGAAACCTACAGAAGTTTTTACAGAAATGAGTCCAATGCAAAAGAAAGGCGAAGGTGGTAAAAAAGTAGGAAGTTCTAAAGATTTATTTAAATTTTTATCAGTTTTCGGAGCTTTACCTTTTTTAGGAAAAGGTGATGATGAATAGAAGTCAATTTAGTAAATTATTGAAAGGAGGTGAAAAGAAAATGATGCATGGCAAAAAGAAAATGATGGCTAAAAAAAAGAAGCCAATGAAAAAGAAAGCAATGAAGAAAAAGTCAATGAAGAGAGGATACTAATGTCTGAAAAAAGTAAAGATGTTGTTATTCACGTTACTGGGGTTTCTATGTCAGGAGGTGTGAAAAATGACAGTAACAGATCTTCTTCAAATGATAAAAAAGAATCTGGAGAAGAAAAAGCTGGAAATAGCTGAAAATATGGTTGAAGGTCGGATGTCCGATTTTGAGTCATATCAAAAACACGTTGGAATTGCAGAGGGTTTAGAACAAGCTTCTGAAATTATCAATGAAACATTAAATAAATTTAACGAAGAGGATGAATAAACATGTCTCATCAACATGCTAAAATATATAAAGACGAATCAACAGAATCTACAATAGGTTCTCATCAACTACCGACACCATTGAACTGGAAAGTTTTGATACAACCTCATCAAGTTCAAATGAAAACAAAAGGTGGTTTACATTTACCATCAGTTTCTAAAGACAATGAAGAGTATTTAACTGCTCATGGTCGAGTTGTTTCTATGGGTGAACTTGCTTTTAGAGACAGAGACACTGGAGAAAAATGGAAAATGTCAACTACACCTGTTGTTGGAAACAGAGTGACTTATGGCAAATACGCAGGTCAAAAAGTTACAGTAAATGGTGTCAGGTTTCTTTTATTAAATGATGACGAACTTACATCTATATTACCTGATGATGTAGAAATAACCTCATATGTAGCGACATAACTTGGAGACGCAACCATGGAAAAAGAAGAAGTAATAAATGAAATTGAAGAGGAAATTAAAAAAGCAAAAGCTGATCCTCAAGATTTTGAAATAGAAATAACTGATGATCCTAAAGAAGAAGCTAAAGATGTAGCTGAAGAAAAAAAGGAGGTCAAAAAAGAAGAAGATCCTGAATATGGAGAAAAAGTACAAAAAAGGATCAAAAAGCTTGTAGACCAAAGACGAGAAGCAGAATTAGAAACTCGTCGTATGCAAGAACAAAATGCACAATTAGAAGCAAGACTTTCTCGTTTAGAGCAAGGTGCAAGTAAAAATACTGAAAAAGCTTTTAAAGAAAAATATGATGAAACTGTAAATTCATTAAAAAAAGCAATTGAAGAAGGTGATACTGAAACTACAGTAAAAGCTCAAGAAAGATTAGCTGACATGCGTGCTGCAATAAGAGTTGCTGAAATGCAAAAACAGATGCGTGCTCAACAAGCAGCATCTCCAACTGTAGGTCGTGCTCAGCAAGTTGCACAAAACCCAACACCAACTAAAGCTATGGACTGGTGGCAGAAAAACAGATGGTTTAATTCTGCTGGTTATGAGAAAGAAACTGCTGCTGCAAGGTCTATAGATATACAATTAGATGTAGAAGGTTATGACAAAAATTCTGATGAATATTATGATTTGTTGAATAATCGTTTACATTCTATATTTCCTGAGTTAAACTCAGTTCCAAGTCCTAGTAAGACTAAAGTAAAAAGCAGGCAACCAGTTGCACCAATTCCTGCAGGTGGCTCGTCTTATAAGGGCAATAGAGTACGTATGACGCAAGATCAACTAAGAATGGCTAGGGAGCTAGGAATAACAGATGAACAAAGTCTCAAAAAATATGAGTCTGAAATCAAAAAACAGCAAAGGAGCTAATCATGGTTGAAAAAAGAAATGTGCGTGCAAACGAAACTCGAAACTCTATGCGTGATGTGCAATCTCGCCCAGACACTGCATGGAAACCACCATCATTGTTGGATGCTCCAAAACCTCGTCCTGGATATGTTCAACGATGGATAGCTACCTCGATTCAGGGTAAAGAAACCCCAGACAATGTATACAAACGTATGCGTGAAGGATGGGAACCACGCAAAGCCGATACTGCGAAAGATCAGTTGTTTCCGACGATTAATCACGGTCAATGGGCAGGATCTATTGGAATTGAAGGCATGTTACTTTGTGAGATGCCTAAAGAAAAACATAGAGCTATGAAAAATTATTATCAAAATAAAAGTTCAGAAGCGAATGAATCAATTGCAGGGGATTTAGATGCGTTAGGACGGAAAACTGGACAGACGATTTATCAAGATCGTTCGTCTAATTCGAGTCGTGGCAGGGACTTATCTGTCATGGATGATTAAAACTTAACTCTGAGGAGAAATTAAAAAATGGCAAATGTAGATGCTGCTTTTGGGTTCGTCCCAGTTCGCCATATGAGTGGTAATATTCCTCGTGCAAATAAATACACTATAACAAGTGGTTTGGCAGAGAACATCTTTACAGGTGATCTTTGTATTCTTACAGCAGATGGTGTTATAACACCTCATTCTGCTACAGAAACAAACAATATTGGTGTTTTTGCAGGTGTGTCTTATACTGCTTCAGATGGTTCTTATGTTTATAGTCAGTATTTTCCAACAGGAACTACTGCTACAAATATAATTGCATATGTATATGATGATCCATATATTGTTTATAAAGTTATGTCAGACGGATCTCCTGCTCAGACAAACATTGGTAATTGTGCTGATGTTGTCGCTGGTGCAGGTTCCACAACGACAGGGCAATCTGGTTTTCAATTAAATTCTAGTATGGGTACAGGTACTGCTACTTGTAAAATTATTGGTCTTTACGAATCACCAGATAATGCTTTTGGTGCAAATGCTGTTGTTGAGGTGCTTTTAAATGAGCACATTCTCAAAGACACAGCTGGAATATAGGAGGGTATAAGTAATGTCTATGAATAGAGCACAATTTGCGAAAATGCTCGAGCCAGGATTGAATACTCTCTTTGGTCTTGAATATGATCGCTATCCACCAGAATATGAAGCAGTATTTTCTTCAAATACATCTGCGAAAGCTTTTGAAGAAGATGTGTTGCTACAAGGTTTTGGTAATGCACCAACTAAAGATGAAGGTGCATCAATAAGCTATGATTCAGCTAGTCAACAATGGACAGCAAGGTATCAGCATGAAACTATCGCATTAGCATTTTCAATAACTGAAGAAGCTGAAGAAGATGGTTTATATGGTTCTATTGCTTCTCGTTATACAAAAGCACTAGCAAGATCAATGGCTTCAACTAAGGAAATCAAAGCTGCAAATATTTTAAATAATGCAACTTCAAATACTGATCCATATGGTGGAGGAGATGGTGTTTCATTACTGAGCACTGCACACCCAACACATAATGGTAATCAAAGTAATACTTTGGCAACAGCAGCAGATTTATCTGAAACATCACTTGAATCTATGCTAATTCAAATTTCTGATATGAAAGATGATCGTGGTCTAAGGATTGCTGCACAAGGAACAACTTTGATTATTCCGACTGCCTATACCTTTGTTGCTGAGAGACTTTTAGAATCTCAGTTAAGGACAGGAACAGCAGACAATGATATTAATGCTATTAGGTCAGGTGGATATCTGCCTCAAGGCTACCATATCATGAGAAGATTAACTGACTCAGATGCATTCTTTATTTTAACAGATGTGCCTGATGGGTTAAAAATGTTCCAAAGAAGTCCTATGAAAAAAGGAATGGAAGGTGACTTCGAAACTGGAAATGTTCGTTATAAAGTAAGAGAAAGATATTCTTTTGGTTTTACTGATTGGCGAGGTCTTTTCGGCACAGAAGGTGCTGCTTAATTTGTTAACTTGGAGAGGGGATTAGTCCCCTCTTCTTAATTCTAATCTTACTGACAGCAATAGCTGACACTAGCCACGACAGGAGATTTTAAAATGGCTGTACACTTTACTGGACCAATTCTCTTTGCAGGAAAAGAGAATCCTAAAAAATGGTTTGAAAATTTACCAATAGATAGAAATCCTGATTATGTCGTTTATATGGACGATTTTACAGGTGTTGCATTAGATTCAACAAACGATTGGACTGTTGTAAAAGACAGTAGTGCTTCTGTTGCAATAGCTGCAGATGTTGTTGCTGGTGCAATAACAATGAGTTCTCAAGCAACAACTGACAATGATGGTTCCTCAATACAAGGGAATGAAATATTTGCAGTTGCTTCTGATAAAGATATTTGGTTTGAAACGAAACTTACACCGACTGATGCAGAAGGTGATGCAATGGATATTTGTATAGGTTTAACAGTAAACTTTGCAACTAATCCAGAAGCGATGCTAACAGCTGCGGACAGAATTGTTTTTCAAGTAGACGATGGTGATAGTAATATCGATTGTGTTACTGAAAAAGATGGAACTGCAACTACAACAGATTCTGGTGTAGATATTGCTAGTGGTACTGCAGTAACATTAGGTTTCCATGTTAAATCAACAGGAAGTGTAGAATTTTTTGTAAACAGAGCTTTAGTTGCAACACATACTACTAACATTCCTGATGATGAAAATTTAGCACTAGGAGCAATGCAACTTTCAGGTTCTGCTACTGGAACTAAATCTATGAATGTTGATTATATTTTTGCTGCACAAACTCGTTAAGGAGGATTAAATGGCTGATAAAAAAAGAGCCAGAACAAAAGCTGGAAAATTTATAGCAGATGATCCTAATACTCCTGAAAATGAAGCTTGGGTAAAAACCACCAGCAAATCCTCGAATAAAAAAGCACTTCCTCCAAAGGGAAGTGCTGAATATAAAGCGATGCTTTTGCGTGGTGAAATAAAGGAGTAATTAATGGCTGATCTTACAAAAGTTACAACTATAGCTGATAACACTAGAGAAGTCGTTATGGCTTTTCAATATCAATACGTTGATACTGGAAATGAAAGTGCAGTTTCTAAAATAGATGTTTCTGCTTTATCAGCAAATGCTGATGGAGAAACTTGTACAGGAATAAGAATAGTAGAATGTTGGTGGGTTATTTCTGCAATGACAGTAGAGATATTAGCTGATGCTGATACTGATATAATAATAATGCATTTAACTGAGGGTCAATCAGGTTATCAAGACTTTTCTAAATTTGGTGGTTTACCAACAAGTTCTAGTTTTGGTACTAATGGCACTGGTGACATTAAGTTTACGACAACTGGTGCAGATGCTGCAGGTGATGCATATCAAATTATAATTAGAGGGATTAAACAGTATTAATGGCAACTTCTGGAACAGTAGCATTTAGACCAAACGTAGAAGAGATTATTGCTGAAGCATATGATCGTTGTGGTTTAGGTGCTGAAATTCAAACAGGATACAGAGCTAAAAGTGCCAGAAGAAGTTTAAATTTATTGTTTTCTGAGTGGTCTAACAGAGGTATAAATTATTGGGCAGTCACTCAGAACACTTTAAGTTTATCTTCTGGCACAACCTCTTATACATTACCAGCAGGAACAATAGATTTTATAGATGCAGTTTTAAGGGATGGATCTACAGATCAAACTTTAGTTAGAGTTACAATATCAGAATACAATCAAATACCAAATAAAACAACAACAGGCAAGCCAAGTCAATATATGATTGATAAACAATACACTCCTGTTATTTATTTTTGGAATGTTCCTGATAAATCTTATACCTTAAATTATTGGGCAATAAACCAACTTGATGATATTACAGCTTCTGACCAAGATACTGATATTCCTTATAGATGGAGTGATTGTATTTGTGCAGGATTGGCTGCCAAATTATCTATGAAATATGCACCTGAAAAATTCTCAGTTCTTAATGAAATGTATGAAAGATCATTTAATTTTGCAGCATCATCTGATAATGATGGAGTTAGTTTGAGGGTTCAACCAACTGCGTTGAATTTAGTGTAGTATGCCTAGATATGCTAAAGGTAAAAGATCATATGCAATAAGCGACAGAGGTGGTCAAAGAGTCAGATATACTGAACTTAAAACTACTTGGGATAATCTGCGTGTTGCACCAGATGAATGGGAACCAAAGCATCCACAATTAACTCCTGCAAAAAATGTTATTGATGCAACTGCATTATTTAAATCAAGACCAGGAGACCATAACAAAGAAGATATTACTTTAGATCTTGCTTTTTCATTTGATCCTTTTATTAAATCGCAAGAAAGAAAATCCATTGGAGGTAATGGTAATGGCTTTGTAGGTTTCACTGAATTATTTATTGTTGAAAATGTAGAGCCAAATGCCACTGGAGCAAGTGGCACAGGAGATGTAGGGACAGAGACTCCATTTGCATCTATTACAGAAACTGGTACAAGTGGCACAGGAGATGTAGGATCATTAGGAACAGAGTCTTATTTAAGTTATGCAATAACTGTTTCTAATCCAGGAAGTGGAAATAAATATTATGTTGACTCTGTTCAGCAACAACAACTTTATTTACAAGAAGGAAGTACATATAGATTTGATCAATCTGATAGTTCTAATAGTGGTCATCCATTAAGATTTTCTACAACTAGTAATGGTTCTCATGGTGGTGGTTCTGAATATACTACAGGTGTAACTACAAATGGAACTCCTGGTTCAGCAGGAGCATATACTGAAATTACAGTAGCAACTGGAGCACCAACATTATATTATTATTGCACAAATCATTCTGGAATGGGTGGAACAGCTTATACTCCTGCTTCAGGAACTATATCTTTAGCAATAACTGTTTCTAATCCAGGAAGTGGAAATAAATACTATATTGACTCTGGTGGTCCAGCTCCAACAATAAGTCTTACAGAAGGAACTACATATAGATTTGATCAATCTGATGGAACAAACTCTGGACACCCATTAAGATTTTCTACAACTTCTAATGGCTCTCATGGTGGTGGTTCAGAATACACAACTGGTGTAACTACAAACGGAACACCAGGAAGCTCTGGTGCATATACACAAATAACAGTAGCAACTGGAGCACCAACTTTATACTACTACTGTACAAACCATAGTGCAATGGGTGGTCAACTTAATACACCTGCTATTACAACAGCTTCAAGAATAATTGTAGAGTTTAATGCAACTGGTGTTTCAGGCACTGGTGCAATTGGTGGAGTTGGATTTTTAAATCAACCTGCTATAAGTAGTGGTGTTGCAGGAACTGGTGCAGTTGGCAATCATGGTTCAAGTAATGATGAGGTTGTGCAAATAAGTTTAAATGAAACAGGCACTGGTGGAACTGGTGGTGTAGGTGACTCTACTAATGTACAAGTTAACAGAGAATGGGGTGCTGGAACTTGGAACGATGGAGCTTGGGGTGAATAAATGAGTTACACAACTTTAAAAACTAAAATATCAGCTTTTTTAGAAGAAGACTCTGCAGAACTGACTGCTTCTATAGATGACATTATTTTTCAGGCAGAATCTATGGTTTTTCAAAGATTACCAAATTTGCCTTGTTTTAGACAAAGCACAACTGGTACTTTATCTGTAGGAACTTCTGATTATACTGTTGCAAATGCTAGAATGATACGTCAAGTTTCTGTTACATCTAGTAGTAATGTTGCTTACTTAGATCATAGAGTTGATTCTTATTTACGAGATTATTGGCCAAATTCCAGCACAACTGGAACACCGATAATGTATAGCACTAAAAATGCAGGAACTTCAGGTACAGTTATTACTCTTGCTCCTACACCTAGTGCTACTTTATCTTATCAAGTTGATTTTATTGCACCTGAAACTGGTTTAAGTGACAGCAATGCAAATACTTGGATAGATACAAACGCAAATGAAGTTTTGTTGGCAGCAGCACTTTATGAAACTAGTGCTTTCCTTAAAGCTCCAGAGACGTTAAAACTATATAAAACACAATTCGATGAAGCTGTTCAATTATTTGTCCAAGAAATGGGCAGAGATTATTCAGCAGAATATAATGGAGGTATTTAATTATGGCTATAACTCAAGCAATGTCTACATTGTTTAAAAAAGACTTGTTATTAGGTGATCATCATTTAGATACAGATGATATTTACATTGCACTATATACAAGTTCTGCAACTTTAAATGCAACAACAGATGGATATACGACATCTAATGAGATAAGTAATGCTTCAGGTAGTGCTTATTCAGCAGGTGGTAAACAACTGACAAGCACTGCTGTAACAGAAGATACTAATTCTGATTCAACAACAGCAGGAAGTGGTATATTCGATGCAGCCGATCCAGAATGGACATCTGCATCCTTTACAGCAAGAGGTGCATTAATATATAATAAAACATTAGGAGATGCTTCATCAAATGCTAGAGGTGCGATAGCAATTTTAGATTTTGGTGGTGACTTTACAGTTGCTAATGGAACATTTAAAATTATACTACCTACTGCATCAAGAAGTAACGCAATAATAAGGATAGATTAATATGACCATAACCTATGTAAATGATTTAAGATTATCTGAGATGGCAACTGGTGACAACTCTGGTACATGGGGTAATGTCACCAACACAAATCTAGAACTAATAGGAGATGCTTTAGGTTATGGAACTGAAGCCATAACAACAAATGCTGATACCCATAGTTCAACAATTGCAGATGGTAGTGCAGACGCAGCCAGAGCTATGTATATTAAATATACAGGTACATTAGATTCTGCTTGTACAATAACTATTGGACCTAACACTATAAGTCGAGTTCATATTATTGAAAATGCAACTTCTGGATCTCAAAATATAATTATTAAACAAGGATCAGGTGCTACAGTAACTATTGGAAGTGGTGCTGTTAAAATGGTTTATTTAGATGGAGCAGGTTCAGGAGCAGCTGTTACAGATGCCTTAGTTGATTTGGATCTTACAGGAACTACGACAGTGGCATCTTTAACTTCATCAGGAAATGTAGGTATTGGGGATAGTTCACCAAGCAACAGACTTTCTGTTTTGGCTGCAGATGGTGATGCAGATAATGCTTACGTTGCAACATTCCAAAACCAAGAAGCTACAGATGATAGAAATTTTGGTATTATAATAAAAGCAGGGTCAACAGCTACAGATAGTGCTTTAGTAATCGTAGACCATGACGCATCAAATAATTTATTTGTTGTTAAAGGAAATGGAAATACAATTTATTATGGTGATTTACAATCATCAACAGCAGGTACATCAAACTTTCGTGCAGGTGTCAACGCAGGTAATTCTATCGCTTCTGGTGGTAATTACAATGTGGTTGTCGGTGATGAAGCAGGAACAGCTATTACAACAGGTGATTACAACGTAGCTCTTGGTTATAATACTTTGAGTGCAGAAACAGAGGGTACGTTAAACGTAGCTGTTGGTTCTTTTGCATTAGGTAGTGGAACTCTAGGTAGTAAGTCTGTGGCAGTTGGACATAGTGCTTTATACGATCAAAATCCAACCACAGCAACAGATACTTTCAATACAGCAGTTGGATATTTTGCAGGAACTAATGTCACAACAGGGGTTCAAAATACTCTCATAGGTGGTACAGCAGGGGATGCTTTAACGACAGGTAGTAACAATGTTGTGATAGGTACAGATGCACTAGGATCGGATACACTAGGAAGTAGGTCAGTTGCTATTGGCTTATCTGCTTTATTTAACCAAAACTTTACTACAGCAACAGATGCTTATAATACTGCTGTGGGTTATGCAGCAGGAGGAAATGTCACAACAGGTTATCCAAATACTCTTGTCGGAGGTTTGGCAGGGGATGCTTTAACTGTTGGTTATTACAATACTGTTCTTGGGTATAATGCTTTAACTACAGCCGTTGGTAACGTAGGTGACACAGCTATAGGTCATCAAGCTTTAAATCAAGCAAATTATGGTAGTACAGCCACAAACACTTATAATACAGCAGTAGGAGCAAGTGCAGGACAAGCAGTTACAACAGGTTATACAAATACTTTAGTTGGAGCTTTATGTGGAGATTCAATAACTGTTGCAGAGGGAAATGCAGCTTTTGGTTACGGCGCACTTGGAGCAGATACAAAAGGCAATAAAAGTACAGCGATTGGGCAACAAGCTTTAGGAAATCAAAATTTTTCAACTGCAACAGATTCCTATAGTGTAGCTGTTGGCTATCAGTCAGGAATACAAGTCACAACAGGTGTAAACAACACTTTAATAGGTGGACTAGCAGGGGATGCTTTGACTGATGGTTATTCAAATGTAGCTATGGGAGTACAAGCCTTAACAACAGATACAAGAGGTGGTCAGACAGTGGCTCTTGGTCAATCTGCTTTACATAGTCAAAACTTTAGTACGTCTACAATTTCTTATAATACTGCTGTTGGTTATTATGCAGGATATTCTCTTTCGGATGGTCAATATAACACTTTTATGGGTCATGGAGCAGCAGATGCTATTACAACTGCCAATTATAACGTAGCTATTGGTTATCAAGCATTAAGCACAGAAACTACAGGACAATTAAATGTTGCGATTGGAGCTTTTACAAGAGGAACAGGTACTCTTTCAAGTGGTAATACTATGGTTGGTCATGCTGTAGGATATGATTTAAATCCTTCTACGGCAGTAGATTCTTTTAATACAGGAGTGGGTTATCAAGCATTATATGATGCTACTAATGTTATTCAAACCACTGCGATTGGTGGAAAAGCCTTACACTCTTTAACCACAGGCAATTATAATGTTGCTGTTGGTTTTGAGTGTCAGGAAGAAGTTACTATTGGTGATTATAATACAGCAGTCGGTACTTATGCTCTTAGAGAAAATGTAAATGGAGACAGAAGCACAGCAGTTGGATATTATACGTTATTTAACCAAAATCCTTCTACAAATGCAGATATGTACAATGTTGCTATAGGTTATTTTGCAGGTGGATCAATTACAACAGGTCAGTCAAACGTTTTTATCGGAGGTCTTTGTGGAGATGGTACAGATGATGGTAATCAAAATACAGCAGTCGGTACTAATTCATTAACTGGAAATGCAGGAAATGCTAATGTAGCAATGGGAATTTCTGTACTTGAAGTTTGCACAGGTAATGATAATACAGCTGTAGGAGCAGCAGCAGGTGCTGAACTTACAAGTGGTGAAAATAATTTGTTTTTAGGTCACAATGCAGGAAGAGCAAGCTCACCTTCAGGAGTTCAAACAACTGGTAGTGGTACTGTGTGTTTGGGTGATGACAATATAAGTGATCTTTTCTGTGCTGATACAAGTATTTCTAGTTCAGACTCTAGGGATAAAGCTGATATTACAGATTTTACCATTGGTTTAAATTGGATTAAGGATTTACGACCTGTAACTTATAAGTGGGATAAAAGGTCATGGTACGGAACAGACGAAGAACCTTTAGGTACTCCTGATGGAAGTAAAAAGAAATCAAAAGTAAATATAGGATTTTTAGCACAAGAAGCACTTGAAGTAGAAAAGGCAAATGGCTTTGGAGATAGTGCTGACAATATGTTGATTTGTAATCTTACAGAAGATGGACAAAGATATGGAATGAAATATGAAAGACTTGTTCCTATTCTTGTAAATGCAGTCAAAGAACTATCAACAAAAATAACAACTTTAGAAGCCGAAGTAACTAAATTAAAAGGGTAATAAAATGGTAAATGTACATGAATGGTATAATACAATTATTGTAGAGGGTGAAGATGGAAAATCATATGAAAAGTATACAAGAACAGATGCTAAATTAAATAAAGACTTTGCTTCAATGAATAGTAGTGTAAATTTAATTAATAATATTATTAATGGTTCAAGGAAATTAGACGAAACATCTGATAATACAAAAGCTAGAGTTAAGTTAAATTATGAATATTTAGAAACTATGGTATCTAAAACCGATTGGGATGGTTCAAGTGATTACACTGCACCAGACCTAACTGATGCAAAAAAAGCCATCACAGATGGTAAAGCTTATGTAGGAGAATAAAATGGAAGAAACAAGAACAGATGAACAAATAGCACAAAACTACAAAGCTATGGGAGACAGTGTGAATCTCATACAATCTATTGTCACAGAAAAGAAAAATGCTGATGGTGAGTTGATAATTTTGCAAGATGCTACAGATGATGAAAAGAAAAAAAGAGTTAATGTCAACGTAGGTTATATTGAATACATGAAAGCATTGACTGACTGGAAAGGCGATGAAGATTGGACAGATGTAGATAAAGCCATTACAGATGGTAAGGCTTATGTGGGTTAATAATGACAAAGATAACAGAGCTAGATAAAAGAGTTGTGGCATTAGAAACTGAAATACATATTCAGTTTAAGGATCTTTACAATCGTATTAAACGTATTGAAGCTTGGGCAATAGGTTCAGCGACTTCTATTATATTATTGTTATTAGCTATTTTATATAGGATGTAAAATGCCAAACATATTTACACCTCAACAAGATGAACAATTTATAACACCTTTTAGTCCTGTAATTGGCTACAAAAAACTTTCACCATCTTTTGTGGAAAAGCTAA
>VTLG01015673.1_pt1 | contig 57876 bp, 78 predicted proteins | sample 4694571 | NCBI WGS metagenome assembly VTLG01 (sample SAMN12604809, study PRJNA352737) | marine metagenome | biome: ENVO:00000447; feature: ENVO:00000209|ENVO:00000569|ENVO:01000036; material: ENVO:00002151; isolation source: viral sequences binned using virsorter ... | reverse complement strand
TGTCTGTTTAGGAAATACCGCAGGGTCAACACTTACTACAGGCACCAACAATATAATGATTGGATTAACTTCCAAGGGTTCAGCCGTAGACAACGATCACGAACTGGTCATTGGATGTAATGATCTGACAGGTAAGGGTGATAATACAGGAGTTATAGGGCCAGCAACCGGGGCGATGTATCAAATAAATAATAGTGCGAATTTTTCCACAACATCAGACAGAAGAATCAAAAAGAATATTGTAGATAATAGTATTGGTCTTGATGCAATTAACCAACTCCAAGTTCGCAATTTTGAATATCGGACACCTGATGAAATAACGGAACTTCCTAAACATGCAGCTATTGACAAGGAAGGTATTCAACTTGGAGTTATAGCACAGGAAATACAGCCTGTACTACCTGATGTCGTTAAGGAAGAAAGCACAGGATGCCTTACTGTAGACCCAGAAAATATGACTTGGTATCTTGTTAATGCGGTAAAAGAACTGTCAACACAGGTTGACGAATTAAGAGCCGAAATTAAACTCTTGAAAGGAGAATAAAATGGCTGATGAAGAACCAACAGCAGATGAGATTGCTCAACACTTTTCTGCTATGGATGACAGCGTAAATCTTATTAATGCGACTGTTGCAGATGATACTGATGCACTGGAAATGTATGGCGATGCTTCTGAAGTTAAGCTTATGATTACACGCAATACAGATCATCTTGAAATTCAGGCAGCAAAAGCCTGGTATAGCGACTCTAGCAAATCTAAAACACCTTACACGGATGCAGTAACGGCTGGTAAAGCCTATGTCGCAGCAAATTAGGAGTAATTAATGGAACCCGAAAGTAATGTAGTAAGTATTAATGGTACAGATTATATTGAAGATGATCTGGATGAAAGACAAAGATACCTTATTAACCAGATACGTGATCTTCAATTAAAGTCTAATAATTTAAGATTTCAGCTTGATCAGGTTGTCGTTGCTCAAGATAAGTTTACTGAAGAGTTAATTAAAGCTTTAGAAGAAAGTAAACAAGAGGACACACCTCAACTAAATCTTAACTAAGGAGGTTATATGTTTATACGCATTCTTTGCTTGTTGCTAGGTCTTACATTCCTAACAGGCGGGGCTTATGCACAAGAAAAAGAAAAAGACTTTGAGCTAAAGTTAGCTCCCATGAGCTTAAATGTAACAGGATTCTGTGCGAAAACTGAAGATTTTAATAAAGCACAAGAAAAAGAACAGACCGTATTTATGGGTGTTTTAAATAATTTTAGCTTTTTAAAATTATCCCTTGCTGATAGTGGATGGTGGTCCATAACAGTAAATACAGCAAATGGATTAACTTGTATGTACTTTGGAGGATCAATGGGTGGTGTTACAAATAAACCAAAGAAAGAAGAACCAAGGAGAAAAATAAATGGCAAGCACGTTTACAACCAATCTTCGTCTAGTTAAACAGGGCGATGGAGATAACCCTAATACTTGGGGTCAGGTTCTTAATGATGGGGTCATTAGTCTTATAGATGATGCTATTGCTGGATTTACTACGGTAAGTATAGGTAGTGCAGCTACAGTTACCTTAACTGAGAATCAGGGTTCTGGTGATCAGGCTCGTCAAGCTATTCTGGAACTAAAGGGTTCTGTTGGTGGTACTCATAGTGCAATTAATATTCTTATTCCTAATAATTCCAAGACATATCTTGTAAGAAACAGTGTTGCATATGCTTCTGCTGGTGCAGATGTTATTATGAAAGTTGCTGGTCAAACAGGTGTTACTATTCCAACAGGAGGAGTATTTGGAGGAACAGGTACAGGAACGGGAACTTCCTTTGTTCTTACTAATGGAGCAGCTTCATATACCCATAATTCTTTTAAAAATATTGTGGTTGATGAAACTGTAACTATAGGTGGTAAAGCTACATTTAAAAATGCTGTATCAGTAAGTGGTGATACTGTAATTAATGGTTCCACAGTTTTAGCTGGTACAGCAAGATTGGATAGTACTGTTACGGTAGCAGGTGCAGCCACATTTCAATCAACTGTTACCGTAAAAGGTGATGTACATGTAAGTTCCAAGGTATGTGCTTCTGCTTATTATGGTAGTGGTTCCAATCTTACAGGTCTTCCTTCCATGCCTACAGGAGCAATTCTTCCTTGGTCTGTTACGGTTGCTCCCAGTGGTTATCTTACTTGTGATGGTACTGCTGTAAGTCGAAGTACTTATGCGGCACTCTTTGCTGTAGTTTCAAGTCTATATGGTGATGGTAACGGGTCTTCCACATTTAATGTTCCAGATCTTAGAGGTAAATTCTTAGCGGGGTTCGATGCTGGTACAAGTGTTCTTACCAGTGTGACAGTTGGAATGATTGAAGGTAATGTTATAGGTAATTCTGGTGGTACGCAAGCAGTAACATTATCTGTTGCTCAGATTCCGTCACATACTCATGAAATTAAAACTGCTGGTGCAGGTGGTACTGACCCAGCAACTTATCCAGATAGGTCAAACGATACTGCTGATGGTGGTTATGCAACTTCAGCAACAGGTGGTGGTGGAGCGCACAGTAACATTCCTCCTGCACTCATAGTGAACTTTGTGATTAAAACCTGATGGCTACTGAACTCGCAAAATTTGATTTTCGGCAAGGTTTCAATAGGGAAACTACGCAATATGCTGAAGGACAAAGTTGGTATGATGGCAACTATGTACGCTTTCGTGCTGGCCGTCCTGAGAATATGCGAGGCTATGAAACAAGATCAAGTACAACCTTTGATGGGTCTGCCAGAGCATTGCTTACATGGACAGATACAGATGTAAGAGCAAGGGCAATCTTTGGTACACCTGACAAGTTATATGAACATGATGGTGATACAATATATGACATAACTCCCATTCAGGCCATTACTACTCTGGCAAATTGTTTTGGTACTTCTTCTGGTGAAACAAGAGTATGTTGTTCTGATGCGGCACATGGACGGGCCGTGGGAGATTATGTATACTTTACCTCAACAGCCACATTCAATAATGTAAGTCTGAGTGGTAATGTATATCCCATTACTTCAATTACAAGCGGTTCTGTCTTTACCATTTCAGTTACAGATGCAGCCAATGCAACAGCAAGTGATACTGGATCAGCTACATTTAACTATTATATTCCCACAGGAAGTTCGGTAGCTGCTGCTGGTGTTGGTTATACTGCTGCTAGGTATAACGCTGCTGATCCAACTTCAGTAGGTATCAGTAAAATATCTTGGACACAAAGTAATACACTAGTAACAGTATCGTGTGCTGCTGCTCACAATGGGGCTGCTAATGATACTGTACTATTTATACCAAGCAATAATTCTGTAGTTGCTGCAACAGTAGGTGGTAATTTAATTTTAACTAAACCATCGTTAAATGGTGTAGCTGTGGGAGGACCAGAATTTACAATCACATCTATAAATGGTACACAACTTATTTTTAATGTTGAAACAGCGGCTTCTGCTGCGAGTGGAGATATAACATCTAGTCTTAATATGACTGCACGTATATATCCACAAGTAGCTGGGAGTGTAGCTGCACCATATAGAGCATGGGATGAACCAGCTTCAGCAAGTGCTTCCGGTCTTGTTGTCAAACTTGCACAATGGAGTTTTGATAATTGGGGTGAAGATGTTATAGCAAACCGTAGTGGAAGTAATATATTTTACTTTGATTCTGATGCTTCAGTTACTCCTGAGAGAGCAACGGCTGTTACAACTTCTCCTATTAGTGTAAACTCAATCGTTATTTCTCCAAATGACCGCCATCTGATTGCATTGGGAGCTAATGAATATTCACCCACAGCTACTGTTAGTGGGACATTCAATCCTATGCTGGTACGCTGGGCTGATCAGGATGATCGTACTAATTGGGTTCCATCTGTGAGTTCCACTGCTGGTGAGGTTGTATTAACAGATGGTACACAAATTATTGGAGGACTCAGAGCCAGGAATGCTATTAATATATGGACAGACAACTCTCTATGGTTAATGAATTTTGCAGGACCGCCTTTTACATTCCGTTTTCAACAAGTAGGTACAAACTGTGGATTAGTTGGTCCTCATGCTGGAGTAGACTATAATGGTGTAACCTATTGGATGGGCTATAACAACTTCTATAGATATACAGGTCAGGTGGAAATTATTCCTTGTACAGTACGTAGATATATTTTTGATGATATAAATACTTCTTATTACTCTAAAGTATATGCAGGAATCAATTCAGAATTTAGAGAGATTATATGGTTATATTGTTCTAATGGAGAAACAGAATGTAATAAATATGTTGTATTCAATCCAGAAGAAAACTATTGGGTTTATGGAGAGATGATCTTTACCACCTTTGCAGACAAACAAACTTTTGGAAATACAATTACAACGGGTGTTACTGCTTCTGGAAATAATATTTATAATAATGAACCACCAGATGTTTTTACAGCAAGCGGATCAACTATAGACTCTTATGTTCAGTCAGGAGACTTTGATGTAGCTGATGGTAATGCTCTTATGTTTATGGATAGAGTTATACCTGACTTTGATTTATCTGGTGGAAAAATTAAGATGGAGATTATTACTAAAGAGTATCCAGAACAACCAGATAGTGATGCAATAACAAAAGAATTTGATATTTTTAATACAACACAGAAGGTAGACTTTAGAGCTAGAGGAAGGCAAGCAAAGGTTAAGGTATCTTGTGGTTCAAATAATGCCAGTTGGAGATGGGGATCTATCCGACTTGGACTACAGGGAGATGGTGGACGATAATGGCAAGATACCCTACCCTACCTTTTGCAGTTACAACAATGGAACTTAAAGAAATGTATAATCAGGTACAGCTTTGGAGTTCGATGTTAATTAGTGAACTTGATAGTAGAGATGTAGAAGTAGATACAAAACCAACAAGCAATATTTATACAGTTGTAACTACAGGAAGTATTGGCAGACCACGTAAGGGAGATATTGCATACGCAGCAAGTGCTGGAAAGTTTAGGGGATATGTGAGTACAGCAGCATCAACAGAATGGCAGGATTTAAACTAATGGTAGATAATAAAAAAATGGGATCGCATTTTGATTTAATAAATAAGAGTACGTTGGTTGGTAATTACAATACTGGGCAAGCTATCGATCCTTTTCGTCAGAGACTTGATCAGAAAAGTGAGTTTGCCAAGATAAAAAAGATTGGGCAAAATAGTAGTAACTTTATTTCTCAACAGACTTCACCTCAATCTAATTATGGAAGGTTAAAGTAATGGTTGAAATGACTCCTCCTTCTGGTCCTCCAATACCACCTTCAAGGACTCCTGTTACTGGAGATGCTATGCAAAAACTTCTGGCGATTAAAGCTAATAAGGGACAACCACCTGGACAGGTTGCTCCAAGGCCATCTCCTCAGTTACAACAGACAGGACAAATAGCGTCTCAACCAATACCTGATGACCCTGCTACTGGACAACCAAGTGGAGAAGAACAGACTTTTAATCAGACATTAAAGAAAGTTGGTCCTTTAATTGCTGCACAGTTAGCCGACAAAGCAATAGGTCAGGAAATAAAACAAGAAGTAGAAGACAAAGAAAGAGTTGAGCAAATTGAGCAGTTAAGAAATAAACAAATTCAGGATGAAGTATTACAAAGAATGGCTATGTTTGGTCAACGAGGAAGTCCCATGACTCCTCAGAATAGGGCTTTTCAAAGTATAGGTGAAGCTGCTATAGATCCAACAGGAATGGTAGCAGCGCAAGCTGGTGGATTAATTGCTCTTGCAGGTGGTGGTGGTTTCTCAGGACAGGTTCCAGGGATAGGTCATGGAATGGAAGATAATGTTTATATGCCTATTGTTGAGAGAGCCGCTGGAGATAGGATAGGTACATTAGCTGTTAGTCCAGATGAGTATGTAGTTGATGCTCATACAATGTCTGCTCTTGGTAATGGTAGTGCAGATGCAGGAGCAAAAGTAATGGATCAAGCAGTAAAAGATATACGACAGCAAGCATATGGTACAGATAAGCAGCCTAATGAAATTAGTGGATTAGCTGCTTTACAACCGCTAATAGAAAGGGTTTAACAATGAGTTTTTTATCTTCAATCTTTGGTATAGGTAGAGGTAAGCCTAGTCAAACTGTAATGACGCAAAAGCTTCCAGAAGAGATTGCTCCTTTTGCAAAGGAGATGTTGGAAGAAGCTCAAACTTTATATAAGCAGAAGCTTAAAGAAGGTTATGCAGATTATAAGGGAGATACCATAGCTGGATTTACTCCTGAACAGAAGCAAGCAATGGAGGGAATTAAAGGTCTAGTTGGAACTTCTGCTCCTCTTATGGATGAAGCTATTGGTCTTACCAAAGGTTTAACAGATCAGTTCACTGCTGAAGAAGCTCAAAAATATATGTCTCCTTATCAACAGGCAGTTACAGATATTGAAAAGCGTGAGGCTCAGAAAGTCTTTGAAAGGGACATCATGCCTCAATTTGAAAAACAAGCTGTTGAAGCTGGAGGTATGTCTGGCATGGGTAGTCGTGCAGGTATACAAGCTGCTCAACTTGGTCAGGCACAGATGCAACAACTAGGAGATATTCAAACCAAGGGTTCACAAAGAGCTTATGAAGATGCTCTAAGACAGTTTCAAAATCAGAAGGAAAGAGAAAGGTTGGCGGCTAGTGGTCTTATGGAGGCTGGTCCTAAAAAGTTTAAGGCAGGTATGTTGGAACAGGGAGCATTACAAACTGTTGGTGAACAGAAACAGGATCTGGCCCAGACAGCATTGGATGAAGCCTATCTTAAATTCATACAGAAACAACAGTATCCAGCAGAACAGTTGGCACAATACTCTGGTTTTATTACAATGAATCCATATGCAGGTTTAAAGAGTCAGACAACAACAGCCACACCTTACAAACCTAGTTTTGGTCAACAGCTTTTAAGTATAGGAACTCAGTTAGGTGGTGCATATCTTGGTGGACCTGCAATGTACCCTTCAAATATGTTTAAGCCCCGACCGCCTACTCCTAGACCTAGTGGAAAAACAGGAGGAGGTATTGCTAGTCTAGTCTATCGTGATAATGGTGGTAGAATAGATGAAGCATTTCCTTCAAATCCCCGTTCTCTAAGAGAGGAAGATCCAGAACTGGCAGCACAGACAAATTTAGAAAGAAGGATAGCTCAAGCAAGTAAGTATGGACTACGTAATCCAGAACAACAAAGAGCAAGACAGCAAGCTGAAGCACAGGCAAAATTAGATTTTTTAAGAAGGAGTGGTGGTGGTAATAAACCTTTTGCACAGACTGCTATTTCAGATCTACTTAGATCTTTTGGTAGAGGTATCATAAGAGAGGATCAGAATGTTGCGAAAGAATTTAAAGAGATTTCTGATGAAAGAAGAAAAGGACAAAAAGAAAGGCAGAAGCTGCTTGATGCCCAGGAAATGGCAAATATTACAGCAGAGTTTGCAACAGAAGATGAAATTTTTTCTCTACCACAAAAACTACTTAAAAAACTAAGAGAAGTTGAAGCATCTGATTTGGACAGAGAGACAAAGGAAGCATTACGTGATAAATATAGAGCGCAAATACTTGACCTTAAAAGAGGTAAGAAAGGAAAAGGTAGGACATTAGATCTATTATCTGGTGATGAGGCTGGGGAAAAAGTTAAGTCTGCAAAGAGTATGATGAAAGGTTTTGCAAAAATACTTGCAAACCAGAAGAAACTTAAATTAAGTGGATATATAAATACTTTAGTAGAGGCTGATTCCGATATTCTAAATCCGATAATTATTGCTGCAATAGAAGAGGCTGAGAATGATAATAGAGTCACATTCTCCGAGGCTCTTCAAAAGGCTATAAAACGACACTACGAATTAAATAAAGGGGTTATTTAAAAATAATGTCTACTATCAGTAATCAATTATTATCTCTTAGCGATATTGATGAAGGACTTCCTCAAGATAAAACTATAGCTGGGCAATTATTATCCTTTACAGATGTTGATAAAGAACCAGAAAGTTTAGATGAACCTTCTGTACTTGATAGATCTTCTTTACTTTATTTAGATGATATAGCTGAGTCAGATATTACACCATCAGACTTTAAATCAGCAGGTCTTGATGTTAATTCAACATCGCATAAATGGGATTTGGCTACTGATAATACGGGAGTACAATTTTATAGTACTCTAGCTATGATGGCTGATATTGTAGGTGCAGATGAAACAGCTAAAGATTTTAGAAAGACTTCTAAAGATTATCAAAGAATTGTAGACAGTAAACCCAAACCTGATATTAGTATGAATATCACCGATGAGTCTGCTAAGATATATAATAGATTTTCAGAGGGTGAAGTATTAGGAGCTATTACAGATACCGCTGAGTGGGTACATTCGGCTCTTATAGGGGTCGGACCATCTCTAATTGCTACAGGTGGTGCTGTTACTGCTGGAGTTCTTGCTGCTCCTGTACTTGCTTCTGTGGGCATTCCTGCGGTGCTTACTGTAGCTGTATTGGGATCAATTCCTGGTTTGACTTTGTCTGCTGGTTCAATTCATGATGAAGCGATAAAGCATGGAGCATCACCTGAAGAAGCCCAAGCTCTTGGATTGGGTGCTGGTACTGTCATTGGTTTATTGGATCGTATTGGTTTTGGTTTTTTAATTAGCGGTCTGACAAAAAAATTAGGTAAAGATCTGACAATAAAAACCATTAAAGACCAAACAAAGCTTTCAACAAAAACAATTAAGGAAGCAGTAGAAACTGCTGAAAAGATAGCAAAGAAGGGTATTACTAAAGAAGCTTTAAAGGGTGCTGGTAAAGGTTTCCTAGGTGAAGGGGTGACTGAAGGTACACAATCTCTAGTTCAAAATATTTCTCCTTCCCTGATTTCTGATAAAGAAATTAAAGGTGCTGAACTTTTAAAAGGTTTTATTGATGATTTTGCTGTGGGTGGTACTGCTGGTGGTACAATAAGAGGAACTCTTAGTGGTGCTTCTGTTGGTATATCCCGTCAAGCAAATAGACAGATAGAGGAAAATGAAGCAATAATAGATAAAATTACTGAAGCTATTCCTGAAAATAATAAATTTGTTGAGGATGATAAAAACTTTATTGGACCGCCTACTTTAGAAGATTTTCAAATAGAAGAAGAAAGAGCCAGAATAGAAGGTCGAGAAAGGATTGTTGATACTCCCCGTGTTGCTTTAACGGAAGAGCGTGAAACTAGAGGTGTATATGATTTTGATCAGGATGTAGAAGCTCTTAGTCTTGAAAGAGATAAACTTATTATAAAACAAAAATCAGGTAAAAATTTTTCTAGAGCAGATGCTGCCAGACTTAAAGAAATAACTAGAAGTTTAAGGAACAGAAGAGGTGGTACAAGTAATTCTGTAATAACAAATCTGATGAAGAGAGCAACGTCACCTCTTCAAAAGTTGGCAAATACAAGTCCTGTTGCAAGGCGAATGGTTCAGGATTTAACAAACTTTTTTGTAGAGACTAACCAGGAGATTGGAAGTTTTTATAAAACAAAAGAACTTATTAATGATAGGATTAGAAGACGTTTTAAAATTCCCTTTCAATCTTCAATACCTAAAAATATAAAAACTGAAGTAGCTAATCAGTTAAATTATAAGGATTATAATTCAACTAATCCAGATGTTGTTGCAGTTGCTCAACAAATTCGTGAGGAAATTCTTGATCCACTTTATATAAGATTGAAAGCATCTGGTGTTGATATAGGAAGGGTTGATGAATATCTGACACGAATATTTAAAATTCGTCCAAAAGGTTTGGGACGTAAAAAAGATGTAAGAAAATTTACTGAAATTCTTACTCGTAATGGTTTTGATGGTCAGCAGATTATGGATAATATACTGGAAAACGATGGAGTATATATTCCTGATCCTGATATTGATATTCTTGTTCCTAACACAAGACAACCTTCAGCCGAAACTACACAAATTGACCCAGAAAAACCAAGAAATTTTCCCGATGAAGTTGTTAAAGAACTTCAAGAGGCGGGACTTCTTGAAACAGATTTTAATAAAATTCTAAATAAATATATTGTGAGTTCTGTTCGTCGGGCAAAATTAAAAAACTTTGCAGATACTTATAATCCTGTTATTAATAAAATGCATTCAGATGGTGTTATGGAGCTTGGTGAAGCTGAACTAATAAAAAATCTTGTTGATGCATTGCAGCATAGATATAGACCAATTAAAAGTAGATCACATAAAACGATACTTCAATTTTTAAATACTGGAACCTATATGGCTACCCTCACAGGTGCGGCTATTACAGCTTTATCAGAACCTTTCATTGTTCTTAGTCGTGTAAGTCCAAAAAATTCTTTACTTGGATTAATGGCTGCTTCTGAAGCTACTTTAAGACAGGGTATAAGAACTTTCCTGCCGAAGTTTAAACGTAGTCAAAATGAAGAAGCATTAATGTCTACTATGCAGACTGCTGACTTGGCGTTAGCAGATGCCATACGTGATATTGGAGATATATCTGTCAGTAAAAAAATAACTGATACTTTCTTTAGAGTTATCCTTCTGGCACAAGTCACACAGTTTAGTAGAAATGTAGCACTACAGGCTTCATCAAGACAAATAGCAGAGGATTTACAAACTTTACATAATCAGGAAATTGAAGGTGGAAGGATAACACAAAAATCTCGTAGGGCAAGAAAGAGGCTGGAGCTTGGTGGTTTGTCTAATATTATTCCCAGAATAAATAAAAAAACTGGAGAGTTTGATCCCCTAACAGAAACTCAAAGAGAAGTTCTGGAGTGGGCAGATCAGTACAGGGGTGCAAAAAAATATGGAACATCAACAGAACCCTTTATTCCTCCTCCCGATATAATTGCTCAGTCTTCCGGTAAAACTGTAGATGAAGTTATTATGACACCTAATCCTCTTAATAAACCTCTATGGATGTCTAATCCTCATTGGTCTTTTGCTGCCTTATTGAAAGGCTTCATGATGACTTTTGGAAATACTGTTGGAATGAGAATGTATAAGGAGGTTTTTCAACCTTGGGCAAATGCAATAGCAAAACGTGATATTAGAGAAATTGGAAAAACTGATCCAGCCGATATAGCTAAATGGGCTATAACATGGACCTTATTAACCAGTGCTATACTAGGAGTTCTGACATTAAAGAATGCAATACGATACGGGCCAGATGAAGATAGTCCTTATGATGACTTAAATATTTGGCAAAAGATACGAGAAGCACTATTACAAAGTAATATATTTGGATATGGTAATGTTGCAGTAGGGTTCCTAAGAGCAGAGAAGTATGGAGGAAGTGGTTGGGGTGCAATTTTAGGACCACTAGCCGATAAATTTGAAAGGTTAGCTTCTGCTTTAGGTAGCGGAAGTCCTTCAAGAGTTGCGACTGCTCTTGGTGGATTAACACCACTAAGTACTTTACCTAAAGTAAGAAGACCCGATATAGGTGCAGAAGATGTTATCGAAGATGTGATGAGATCAATAGGACTAAAGTAATAGGAGAATAATAAATGCCAAGCGATCCAACAATGTTATGGAATGCAGTACTGAGTTTAGCTATTGGAGGATTTCTCTGGTGGATGCGAGGAATAGCAGCACAACTATCTGATCTTAGAAAACTTATTAGTGTGACAAGGGAAGAGATACCCAAGACCTATGCTACCAAGATAGAAGTAGAAAGAGATATAGAAAAGATAATGGACAGATTTGATAGACTTGATAATAAGATGGACAACATATTAGAAAGGATTGGCCGTGGCTAATTGGGAGTTCTTCACCGAAGATGAATTAAGATGTGATGGGACAGGTGAATGTAATATGGATGAAGCTTTTATGGAAGCTTTGGTCCGACTAAGAAAAGACTATAATAATTCAATGGTAATATCTTCTGGCTATAGAGACAGGGCATACAACACAGTCATAGGTGGAAGTACCAACTCAGCACACATGTATGGTAAAGCAGTTGATGTAGTTGTATCAGGTCATGAAGCATACAGACTATTAAGGTTGGCTATTATACACGGCTTTACAGGTATAGGTGTGTCACAAAGAGGACCACATCTTAAAAGGTTCTTACACTTGGACATGATGGAAGACAGTGATCGAAGTCCTCGTCCCTGGATATGGAGTTATAAATAATGGCAAGGACAGGTGGTTTAAATACTTTGGTTTCTGATCCAGAAGTACGGCTTAATGCTGTTGAAAGAGAAGCTGGAGAAAGACAGAGAGATCAAGCGCGGCATGATCAAATGATGCAGTTAATAGAAAAAGATGCTGGCAGATCAAAAGGCAAATTAGGAAAAATGGCTTCTGATGTATATGAAAACATGTCTGATTGGGATAAGGCAGCTTTGTATACGGCACTCATTCCTGGTGTTGGAGATATTGTTGGGGCAGTTGCCGATACTAGACACCTAATTAAAGATCCTAGTTTGACTAATGCAGGATTTCTTCTTGCAGGTCTATTACCTTTTGTCCCTTCAGGTGGTGTAACAAGGACCGCACAAAAAGCTTTTACTAATCTTAGAAATGAAGTACCAGGTTTTTATGCACCAGGGGCGGGTAAAGGGAAGCAAGCAGCCGCTTATGCAAAGACTTTACCAGAAGGAATTTCTAATATTGCTAGAGCAAGATACCTTGCTAAAGACAGAGCAATTCAAAATCAGTTTAATATTAGTGTTGCTGATAGAAAGACTGCTAAAAAGGCTATTAAAGTATCTGAGAAGATAACTCCTAAACTAGATCCAGTGGTAAAACAAATCAGAGAAATGAAAGCTACAGGAAAAGCTTATACTGGTCAATTTAGAATAAGGAAGGGTAAAGATGGCAAGCCTGATGAAAAAATTCCAATTAAAACAAGAGAGTTTATACGTCTTGAAGAAAAGGCTAGAGGTTTAAGACGAGCAGCATCAGAAGCAGCAAATAAAGCTATGGGACAAGGAAACCAATCACGATCTATGATTGCTCAATTTCATGGAGCCAACAGTGCGGAAAGAGGTTTTACAAGACATTGGGATGAAATTGATCATGTTAAGACTTTTGATAATTTCAATGTAAAGAATTACATTGATGAGGTAGGTGATCTATCAGGAATGCCTAGAGCAGATATAGAAGGAATATTTAAACAAATTCAAACACATCCTGCTATCGCAATGAATCCTAATAAAAATTATATGATGAATATAAGAAGGGCATATACAGGTTCCGCAGGAAAACTAGATCCAGGAATGGATGCTAAACTATACAGTAAGAATAGTATATCATTATCAGATATTAAAAAATCTGTTTTTTCTTCTCAAAAGAAATATACTTCTAATAAAAAATTTTTAGAAGCACTACAGAAATCAGAAGTTAATGTTTTAAATCCTGAACAAGTTCTTAGGGGAAGAGCCGCTATTATTACAGGATCATCTAAAACAGATGCTTATGAATTAGGTGGTGTTAATCATATGACTGCAATTAATAAAGAAGGAAAAGTAACCAATATCGTTAGTGACGAACATGATTTACTAAGTAGTGCAGAATTAAACAAACTAATTCGAACAGATGCGGTAGGTAAACTTCCTGGGGCTTCTCGTTATATGAATGTTTCTGAACCTATTGTCTATGATTTAATTGGAAGCAAAAAACTTACTAAGAGACAAAAGGCGGTTCAGGCTAAACTTAAAAAAACAAAAGATACTGCTGTAGAAAAAGCAATAGAAGAGTATAAAAAAATTCCTGGTGTAGATATATCTGGAAAACTTCCTGCTGGTTTTAAAACAAAAGAACAATGGGCCAGGGCGCAAGCGATAGCAAAACTAAGACCAACCCATCCAGATTATTCAAGACTTGCCGCAGACCTTGGAATATTTGCTCCTTTGAGGGTAGCAAAAACAGGTAGAGAATCTGCTGTAAGAGAAAAGAAAAAGGGAGGAGGTTCTGTAATGGAACGGAATCCTTATGACTACAAACCAAAAGCAATTTAATATGGACATGGAATTATAAACAGTGGCTGAAGATAGAAATCTTTTGGAAAGGACACAGGACTATCTAACCTCTGGAAGGTTTGATAGAGATGCGCGATATGTTCTGGGTCCACATCTTAGCTCTGGTCTGCAAGGACTTATTAACCTGTTTGGACCTGGGGCTGATATGAAAGCTATGGTTGATGAGGCTGGACAGGCAGGACGCTCTTTTAGAGGAGGAGATCCTTTAGGTGGAGTAACTTCTTTAGTAGCATCGGCGGCTGCACCTTTCCTAATAGGCACCCCTGGTAGTGTTAGTGATTTACGTAAGGCTTTAGATAATTTAGACGATTATCAAGCTGCTTGGAAAGCTAAAAACAAAATAGCCAATAGACAAAGGCAAAAAGATTCAGTTAGTCAGGCTGCTAAAGATTTAGACGAAGGAAAAATTACATCTAAAGAGTTTAGAAATATAGTCAAAAGAGATTTACCAATTAAACCAATAGAAAACATGGTTGAAGTTCCTTCTTTTAAAAATATAATAGGTGCTTTAAAAAAACCTCAAGTTGAAACAGGTATTATAAATTTAAATAAAAATTTAGAAGATGGAACAAGGGTTGCATCTCGTTTAGATATTTCAGCATATGATAATTTTAATCAGTGGATTGTATCTTTACATGATGGACTAAAAGATGGTGGAAAAGCCATAGGCTATGGTAAAACAGCTACTCTTAATAATGTAGATTTTAAATCCTCTGCAAAGGGTGCTTTAAATATAGCCAAAACAAAAGCAAAGGGTGGGACAAATAAGGGAACTATTGCTAGAATACATGGTGATTGGAAAAATGTAGATGATAATTTAACGGCTAAAAGAGCAGAAAGAATTTTAGCTAACAGGAAAGGTAATAAATATATTGATCCTGAAGACGGAAGCGAGTGGATACAAGTTGGAATGAATCCATATAGATCAAGTTATTTTTATGATAAGTTATCAAGATCACCTTTAAAATCTGCTGATGAAGTTATTCAAGTTGGACCTCTTGTATTTGCTAGAGGAGCAAAAAGAGCAAAACCATCTGACTTTAAAAAAGAACAAAGAATGATGGTTGAAACTAAAGCAAGAAAAAAAATTCCTTTAAAAGGGGGTGGTTCTGTAATGGAACGGAATCCTTATAACCATCTACCAAAGGCAATTTAATATGGATCATAAATTTATTATACCTCTGGCTGTTGGTCTGTTCGTTCAGGCTGCTGCTGTTGTGTGGTGGTTGGCTGGTCTGAGTGCATCAGTACAGCATAACGACTTCCAGATACAGATGATCAGCAAGGACGTAGGAAAGAACTCAAACTTTGTTGAGCTATGGCCCGCTGGAAAGTGGGGTAGTGGCTCTTTACCTAGTGACGTTAGACAGGATCTAAAGATAGGTCAGCTTGAAGTGCAGGTACAGAAACTTAATGACAAGATCTATAACGGGAGTAAGAAATGAAAGCTATACCGCTAAACTATGCTTTAATATTTGCTGTTATTCTACAAGCCATAGGATTAATATGGTATGTATCTAAACTTGACAGTAAGGTAGAAACAGTATATAAGTTTTACCAGGAAGAGTCACAAAAGTCTGTGGTAGTAAACCAAGCAAAGATGAAGTTTGATCTGGCTCTCGTAATGAAAGAGTTACAAATTATCAAGGAAGATATAAAAGAAGGTAAGGATAAATCAAAAGAGATTATGAAACAGCATGGTCAGATCTTTGAGCTTCTTCAAGGTAAGGTTAAAATTCCTTCAGGATACAAATACGAGTGAGTACTACAGGTCTACTAATCTATGTCATCGCATTGGTTATTGGTATTGGCATTGCTGCTTGTCTCATTGATAACCCTCCCTCTAAATAAAGATGTATATCTTTCATACTCTATTTTAAAACTATTATGTATAGGATAACAAATGAACAAAACAATTAATATTGGTGAAGGCCAGAACAATGTGGAGATCCATCAGACAATAGCCAAGCCAGATACCGGACCAAGTGTGGGTGGTGTCAGTCTCACTACTGGTTATGGCTGGGGTGTGGATGTATCCATCATACTGGTTATCGTAGCCCTACTATATGTAGGAAAGAAATGTGTGGACAAGTGGCATCTAAGTAGATGTCTATAAAGATGGATATTGAAAATGTTCTGGCTGAGTATGTCTCACCCTCTATAGCCATGCATGGTGGCATAATAGAACTATTAGATTATGATGAAGACTCCAGAAATGTACATGTAAGATTAAGTGGATCGTGTGCTGGTTGTTCAGCCAGTACAATAACTCTAAAGATAGGGGTGGAGAATACTCTCTTACACTTCTTTCCTAACGAAGTAAGAAGTATAACGCATGAAGAAGGTGAGATAACCAATCCATTTTACTAAATCCATTTAAACGAGCTAGGAGGGGTGCTACAGGCGTATCTACCTTTTTCGGCTAGTACCCTACCAGAGAGGTCCGACATGGCCCCTCCTGACCGCTTCTAGGCGGTTTTTTTGTAGCCTTTTTATGAAAATCAGGAAGGATCTACTCATTTTGCTCCATACCTGCATAAAATAGTATTTCATTCTGTATTTCTTCTACCCTGTTCTCTAATGTACTGATTGTTGTATGGATGTGTCCGGTATCATGAGGCTGTATCTTCTTCTCCAGTATCCGAATCTCCTTCAAAAGAAAGTTCATATGATCCATCTGATCCTTCAGTGTCATTGTCGTTGTCATCTTCATCTGCATTTCCCCTCTCATAGAAATCACACTTTGAAATTAAATTAAATACTTTGTCAGAACCAAGAACATTAAGATAACCAACGATTGCTGTTTCTAATGTCTCTTTGTCTGTTAGTCTGGAAGCATCAGAGTTTGCTCCCCTTACCCTGGATAATAATTCTAATGCTTTGATAGCACTGTTGGTGTGACCATTAGCTTTTGCAAATGTGTACTGACTTTCTATTTCTTCAATAACATTTACATCTGTTTCTAATTCTTGTTCAAGTTCATGGACCCTATCAACTACCTCTTGCATTTGTATGAGTCTATAGCCTTGATTGTTTGCGGATCGTGCAGCATAACCAGCAGCCTTCGCTGCTTCAGTTGCATTCCTGTGTAGCACATAAGCTTGTGCAAACTTTTCTTGCTTCTCATTTAACATAATAATTTAGTATTCCATTAAGTAATATAACGATTGAAACAGAATTAATAACAATGAGTGCATGATCATTCCAGAGCATGGCAACAATAAACCATCCTGTTAGTCCAACAACATCAAAGAATAAATTTAAAGGATATATATTATTAGCTGTTAATGTTATTCCAATAATGAGAATGACCGAAGCTACCCATTTTATATACCAATCTTTTGTTTTTTGTAACAGAACTTTTTTTATAAAGGCAGTCATATATTATTTTAGACGCTTCATATTGTTTCGTGCTACACCTTTGAACTTCTCTGCACTTCTAGATGCTGACAGACCAAGCAGGGCTATCGTTAAACTTATTAGTCCTTCAGTGGGAATGAGGGGTAAAGTAAGATTAGAATGTGTAATAGCAATAATCCATACTGCTATTGGTTGCAGAACGAATTGCCATGCCAAACCAAAACAGCATACCCACATTATGCTCGGTCTTGCCCCAGAAACGAAGAGGCTTGGATGCTTCGCCTGTTCTATATTGGCTTGTGCTTGAGCAAGATCCAGAGAGATGACTTGTGATTTTATCTCTGCTTCCAGTTTTGTTTTAAGATCTTTGTCCTCAACAAATTTGTCAAGAACTTTGCCAGCTACTCCGATGACTGATTCGGCAATTCCAAACATGCTGTTCTCTCCTTATCTTTCAATTCAATGATACGAGGATACTGATCTATTCTAAATCCTCTTGTTAGAAATTCATCTGTCTTTGCATCTATTGTATCAGCAAATACATATATAACTAATTTGGGAAACTGTCTACTTCTATGTGCAAGAAACTGTAACCAATCATCAGGACTAAAGACAGAAACGTGTACATTAGTACCATCTTTAAACGTCTTCATAGCTTCAAAGCAAGCTACATTTAGAAAGACCATCTTCCTTGCATACGAAAAGATTTCATCTACAACCCAACCTAGATCTGTCTGTGGTATATGTTCCAGAACATCAGTACATACTACAGCGTCCTTCTTGTGGACAGGTAGCTTTGCATGTTCCTCATAGGCGGGATCAAAAAGTTGGTACTCATCAAGATTCCAGTACTCAGGGAGTGGCCTGTCAATCTCATCAGTTATCTCAGAGAAGTCCTCCGTATAGAGTTGCCCCTTTCCTGAACCATAGTCTAGTAAAGTTTTACATTTATTACGTTTTAGGTACTCTTGGATTATCTCCACAAATTTAAGAAGACTTCTACCATTGAACATCCTCTTACCCATAAGATGAAACTCTTCATATTCTTTTAAATATGAAACATATTTTATGGAAGGGCCGTGCCTACTAGTATAAGGATCTATCTCAATCATCGTAATATCCACCAAAAGCTTTACGTTTTTCTTGTTGTTCTTTTATTTTCCACAGATCAGCTACCATTGTGTTTTCTCCATGATAGGTTAGAACACCATCAAGACCAGGATCACTAAAGATCTTTTCACAATCTTGTGCCATTGCTAGAAGTTCACCCGTAGTCCAGTATGACTTGTCCTTCACACTTACTTCAATGTACTTTGGCTTGGGTGTTTCACCACCGTCAATGTCACCTGTTGTTTCAGTCTTCTCCTCATCAGTAGGTTCATCTCTGCAACAATCAAAACCAAAGAGATGTATATCTCTAAAGCCCATTGTATGGAGCATACCTATGCTTCGCATGGCTGCACATGTACCACCTGTAATTAAGGTAGCACCTTTGGGGATGCCTAATTCTTCGTTAAGAACTACCTGTTGATTTTCTATTGCCTGTCCTTGCTGTTCATCTGCCCTTAATGAATCGGTAAAGGCGTGCCATCCCCACATCCTTGCCTTCTTCTCCTTTAGAAAATTAGTTACTGTAGGATCAGTCATAGAGGCTATAAAAAAGTTTGTCTTGGAATGTAAGTTTTCAAACAAATCTTTTCTTACAATATTGTGTGTACTCTTCCCTGTTATGGGACGAGGATCAAGTACAATACAGCCCCAAGGAAATATATCATGCTCCATAAGATGTGGATAAGCATGTTTAACACCAAGTACTTTACTGTTGGGATGTTCATTTACAAATTCTTTTAATTTTTTATAGTCAAGGTAAGGACCACCAGAAACTATGATACCCATTTCGTTATGGGGAACATGCTTTTGTATCCATTTATCCTTACCAAGAAGTTTCATGTTTGCTTGTATATTAGATTTGATATAATCTTTTGGTACACAATCTCTGGGATGTACAACAATGGGTACACGTTTAAGATCTTCAGGAACATCCTCCAGCTTTGGATCGTGCAGAAAGACTGCTAGATGTGTATGACCACCAACAGCTACCTTATCTCCAGAAGGTAATAAATACTTTCTTGTGGTTGACTTCTCATCAAAGTTAGTCCAACCATCTTCTGTTGTTTCCTGTGCATCTACCTTCTTTGTAGCTACACTATCAAAGACTTCCTTAACACCTTGAAAATGTTCCTCTGCTATCTTGTCATCTTCATCCTTGGTAAAGTAATGATCAGCCACAAGAATTGGAATACCTTTTAGCATTTCATATTCATGTTTAGTTGTTTGAATGCTGTTGCCACTCCCCATTAAAGCCAGATCAACGTCTAAAAATATAGGCCAGTGTTCTCTCTTTAAGGTATCACGTACATTACCTTTATGAAGTTTATAGGTAAATTCTTTTTGTCTTTCTGTTTTAATATGTTCCTTAAATTCATCCAGCCTTTTAACAACAGCCGCCTTTGTGTTATGAGGCTTGGCATTAAACTCTTCCAGATCCGTTTGGGTTGTAGCATCTTCAAAGAGGTCATAGCCTATGTAGTGTACCTCATCACTGTTCTCAAAGGCAGCAAGACACATCTCAATGGCACGGCCACCGTTCCATGTTCCCGTCTCCAATATTGTTTTGGGTTTATAAAAACGGATCATGTCAGCTAACTGTTTATACCTGTTAGGTAAGATGTCTGGAGATGTGTCTGTTTCTGACAAAGGAATTATCCTGTTGCCTGAACCATCTCTCATGGCATAGACATCCTTATCTTTCAAACTTACTAATAGGGATGTTATCTTATCTATCTCCATGACGTTCATCCCATGAGCATTGTAGATCGTAGCCAACCTATTTAATATAAAAGAACCAGACCACTCTCTATAGTTCAGGAACTCTCCTGAGATATAAGCACCTCTCCAATCCCCCAGAAGATCAACAGGAGTTTGTCTACCTATATTAAATCCCATGAAGTAGTCGCTCTCAGGGATAAAAACAAAATCAGTATTACTCTTCCCATTAGGAAAGATAGTATCAAGGGAAGACTTTCTAATATCCTTTAGAGTTATTGAGAGGGGGTCTACCCAAATAATCCAACCACCCTCATGATTGAAAGCACACTCACTAAGAGAGAAAACTTTAGGGGCTGCACCCAGAGCATCAAGCATCTCTGTATAGGCTATGGCTTTATCTTCAGTACCATCATGTACTTTATTATCTTCTACAAACTGTTTGTATTCAGATATAGATTCAAGATTGTGGTACTTTATATTCTTTGCTTTAGGTAAAGAATAATTCTTTATATCCATATTATAATAATAACAATGGAACTCTATGTTGGGTTGCCAGTTACTTTTGAATTGCTCTAGTAATTTATTTGTATTTTGTTTTAGCTTTGTTTCATCAAAGCATGTTACTATTCTATACTTCATAAGGTTTTATCTTTCCATGTCCTGCAAGGTAGGTGTAATCTCCGTTCCATTCAGCAGCATACATCCCATCAATAGGACGCTTACATTGCCAATCCTTAAACCAAGGACCACCCGTTGTGAAGTGTACGTTCTTTGCCTTTAGTTCTGGATCAGAGTGACCATCCAGCCAGTTCCATTCCTCGTCTATGGTTCCTATGTCAGAATCTTTCTCAGGCAACCACTCAAAGCCATGCAACCAAGATCCAGGCTGGTGATTAACATCATGTACTGTAAGCCTCTTGTTAAGTTCGTGTCCACAGTTCCATAGCATTAGGCTTGACCAGTTCTTTCTACGATAGTTTGCCTGACTGCGACCATCCATCTTAGTACCATCACCAGGAGTATAGTCATGCTTAACACAATAGAGTGGATAGTAATCCATGTTATATTCTTCAAACAGTTCATTGATATCTGTTCTAAGATACATGTCACAGTCCATATATAAAGCCCATCCCTGATACATATTCAATGCTGGTACAAGAAATCTTGAGAAGCTAAACTCTGTAGAGAAGGGGCGACCATCTATCTGATCTATGTACTGACCATCAACAACATCAAACTTCCTGTTGTAGATACACATTCTCTCAACAACGTCACGCCTGATGGGAACGATACGTACATTGTCAACTGCTATTCTTTCTATCGTAAACTTTAAAACTTCATAGGCTACATCTTCTCTAGGATCATAACCTATGTAAACTGTATTGGGTTGTTTCTTCATTTTATCTCCTGTATTAGTATGAAAAGGGGGAGCTAATACGCACTCCCCCTAATGTACTTACAAGTTGTAGAACTTGGCTCTCTTTTCCTCTGGTATTAACTGTTCTAATTTAACAGAAAGCATACCATTTTCAAGAAACAAGTCTTTTACAACTACGTTATCGGCAAGGTGAAAAGTCTTCTCAAAGGATCGGTGAGCAATCCCTTTATGAACAACCTTCTCCTCGTCTACCTGCGTCTTCTTCTTGCCACTAATGACAAGCTTACCATCCTCTGTTTTTACTACTAACTCTTCCTTATCAAATCCAGCAACCGCTAACTGAACACGATATTTTCCAACCTCATCTTTAATAAGATTGTGGGGAGGATACCCCGATGACGCAGAGTTTGGGTAAGGAACAGTGTCAACCACCTTCAACATCTCTCTGAATAGTCTATCATGTCCGATAGCCCAATTAGAGAAGTTGGAAAAGAATGGGTGATTACTGGTTAAAGATGCGTGTACGTTCATATCATTCTCCTTTCTAAGCAAGTTGATATTACATGGCCCACTATTGGCACCATACATATATTATACACTATAAATGTCTATCTGTCAAGAACTTTTTTTAAACTCCACAAACACCCCCTGTTCCACTGATGTCACAAATGTCATGTGCCTGTATGTTGTCTTCAAATTCTTCACCAAGTTTTTCCATTGCTTCATTGTAAGGTACAGCCGTGAGAGGTTGTCCACCCCTACATCCATCGGGGAAGCATGTAAAGCCTCTAAGCCTGTGAGCGTACCTAGCTAGTGTCTGTGCAAAGTCTTCTACCTTGTCTTCATTGTTGTTCTCTGTATCCCATGCAGGTAGATTGATTGTACTGGAGATGGACATGTCAACATACTCCTGCACATTAGCTTGGAAGTTCAGCCGACGTTCATAGTCAGATGCTAGATCTAAAGCAGACTCAATGTTCTCTGGTTTAATACCATATAGATCAATCATTTCCTTTGCTGCACTATCTACGACATACTGGTAGTGCCACCTCCTGTTCTTTAGATACCTTCTTTTGTAGGCCACGGCAAAGATAGGTTCAATTCCAGTGGAAGTTCCTCCCAGTATTCCAATGGTTCCTGTGGGAGCCACCGCCCTGACCGCAACTGGTTTTGAAACTGATAGTATTGTTGCAAAGTCTCTGGATGTTTTGTCAGATTCCGCTTCATAAACTTTAAGCCACCGATGCAGTTCTGAAGTGGTTTCATACCGACCACCACGTTGTATGAGCCATTCGTGTAATCCCATAAGCCCCAATCCCAAGCGTCTATTCTTTTCTCTAACCTGAGATACCTTTTCGTAGGGGAGTTGCGCTCTGAGAGTTCCACACAATAGAAACTTTGTTGCCAACGTGACGACTTCCCGCAACTGGTTAAGGTCATCAATCCTAGCAAAATTAAGGCTCCCAAGATTACAAACGTCACTATCATCTTCAGACGTAACCTCCGTGCAAGCGTTACGTAATGTCTCGTTTTCCTTCTCGAAGAAATTGAATGAGAATCCTGGTTCAGCAGTTCTAAGAGCCTGACGTACATTAGTCCTAAAGACATCACCTATTTCTCCTGTCTCCCAATAATTAAGTAACCACTCTGTATCATAATTAACTGATATGTTTGTCATGTCCAGAGGCGCAGGGAAGTTAAAGTCCTCCTGCTTAATATCAAAGATTGTTTTACCCGTACTACCTACAGGCATATCAAACCAGTTCTTAGCTATGAGAAACTTATCTATGTCTGGGTGCTTCCAGTTAAGGCTGGCATAGACGGCTGACCTACGACTACCACCTTGCATTACATGGCGACCTATCTCATTGATCATTTGCATCTTGGGTATAGGCCCACTACTGATACCCCCTGTACCCTTCAGTGTTTGTCCCTCCTGTCTATAGGCTGAATAGTCCACACCTATACCTCCACCTGTCATGAGGCACGACTCAGCTTCCCAGGAAAGCTTTGCCCAATCTTCTCTTGTATCTGATTCTGCCTTGAGAAGATAACAGTTGTTAAAGAATTTCTTTTCTCTTCCTGCATAGTATAAGTATCTACCACCAGGAATAAATCTTAGATTAGATATGTGGTCAATCAGTTCATCCTTGTCATCCTTCAAAAGATAATCCTGACACACATCGTTGACCAGAGTACAAGCAAGCTCATGAAAAGTTTCAGCACCCTCATGAGAATACTTAGTATTGAATATGTCCTCGCTGAATTTAGATCGAAATTGTGGATTGCGGTTTGATTTAAACATTTTGTTCCCCTATTTATTATAGTAAAGTTCGAGTATCATCTGTGCATAATGTATAGCTTTCTCTACGTCCTTCCTCCCTTCCCCCTTCTTACGATGACGGGTTATGTATTTAACTACGTTCCCTTCAAAATAGTCAAGATTGTTTTTGAATATATAATCTACTGGCTGAATACCACAATCCTTATAGTGGTGTCCACCTACTTGGTAATCCATTGGATTAGAACCATTGCTCTTTCTAAGACTTTTCATTTTGTTTAAATAGTACTTGTCTCCTGTCTCAGAGGAGCGAGTTGATTTTCCTTCTGACATTCTTAGCATCTCCTGATTTGATTACGTTTAAAGCAAATGTTCTCACCATCCTTGGTTCTACTCCTGCCAAGGCACAAGTATCTTCAAAGTTATCACAGGTCACTCCTATCGAAGCAAAGACCCACGCATGGGCTTGATCTCTTTGTAGCTTTAAGTCACTACCTTCTTTTTTTGTTGTTGGTTTTGTGGCATCAAGAATAGCTTGTAGAATTACAGCTAGGTAAAGACTTTTGTATGGATCTTTCTGAGCAGCATCATATAATGATTCTAATTCTTGATCAATCTTCAAGTGGATCTTGAACAGGTCTATAAAACTTACCACCTACATAATTATTATAGTAAGCAGGTTCATCCGTTCCCTCCAGCTTGGCGGTTAATACATGATAGATCATTTGAAAGTAACATTCATAATATCTTAAACTTCTCTTGTTTTTATACTCACCTATGATTTGAAATCTGAAGTGCTTACGACCTAATCTTTTAATCTCCTCGTTAAGATGCTTGTTAGATCCGGTATAAACTCTCCAGTTAGATTCGACTTTCTTTTTCTTACGTGTTATAAAATATTGTTTACATCCGATGTATGCCTTCTTTGTTTTCTTATGTGTAATTCTGTACACAAAACCAAAGCTGTTTATAGTATCAGGTTCTTTACTGTATTCCCAATGCATTACCAGTTAATTACTTCCTGCACTTCAGGCTCTTTCGCTACTCTCGTAAGATGTCTCTTACCTTTTGCATAGTTGAATACACGTAAACCCTTACCATTGTTAGCGTCTGACCAACACTCCTGCTTGTGACCACAATAAACGCAACCAACAGCAAGTTTATAATTACCAGACTTGCCATCAGGCACATCAGAGTAACACCTATCAGGTAGGTTAGGGTTCTTAACAAGTCCTTTAAGGTGTTGTATCCTATTTTTAGCATTAATCATTTCCATCTTGTGGACTTGAGAAAGACATATCTCACCTGTTGATTTATTAATAGCCAGGAATGCAGCACGATCAACTCCATTTGCTTCAGCGTATGCTGAGATCTGGGCAATGTAACCAAACGGATCATCCTCCGCTACTCTATTATATTTAAACTTGTCAAAGCCAGGACCACTGGCAGACTTGCAATCTACCAACACACCATCAATCATTGAGTCTTGGTGTCCCTTAACACCTTCAACACTTACTTCTTTCTGTTGGTCCGTAACTTTATGTCCAGCTACCGAAGCACAGAGAAGTAATAGTTCTTCCAGTATGTAGCCATAGAGAAATTTAATTCTTGTTGAGGGTTTTAACTCACCATCAACTAAAGGTTTGTTTACATCATACCATAACTGTCTGTCAGGCTTTCCTATTGCAGATAGTCTTAGGTTTCCCCTGTCTCTTGGTTTGTCATACAAGAAATCTTTTATATGAACCTTCAACATTTCCCCGAAAGTATTTATGTGTTCATCTACTTCCTTTTCGTTCATATCAATAGGATCAAGACTAAATAAATTATAGATGTCATCTACTAATGTTTCAATTTGTTTCATAAAAATTTTGGGGGAGCATCACAACCGCAATGACACTCCCCCACTCCTATCAGGGTTTAAGAAAAGGGTATACTTTCTTCTTGCACATAACCTCCTTTAACTGGTTCAAAGTCTTCACCAGAGGAGTACTCAATAAAGTCTACCACTTGAACTGCCGCAAGGTCAGCAGACACACCTGAATTACCAGCATAGTTCCAATCAAAGGGAATAGCCTTAACATTTACAGTACTACCATTAGCAATCAACTTACCATTCCAGAGATTGTTCTCAGAATCTTTAACAATAGGTGGATGGCGTTGGCTCCCATCCTTACGCAACACCTTACGCTTGATCGTTACGAAGTCGCCGCGATCATCTCCCTTATTACTAATGGGAAGGTTCGCTCCTTCAATGGTGGAACGATTGTCGTCATTTACCTCAACCTGAATTGACCATACAGGATCAAACTTGGTATTAGGTTCAGTTATAGAAGCATAGTGGCACTTACCAGTAATAAAAATTGGGTCGTTCATTCTTTTCTCCTTTTAAATTGCCGCACTATTACGGCCATGAGTGAGGATCATTCCTCGTTGTCTACTACTAACTAAACAACAGACATATTATAACATACTTTATTATAATTGTCAACTACTTTAATGTGTTTCTGCCCAATTATTTCCAACTTTATAATCGGAGTCCAGTTCACATTTGAAATTAAATACCTTCTGTGTTTTATGTATTGCATCCTTTGTTATCTGGCTGAACCTTTGTACGTCTGGCTTGGCTACTTCAAACTGGTATTCATCATGTACTGAAGCTACCAACTTGGCATCTAGTCCAGCCTTTCGTACCTTCTTGTCCATCTCTACCAGCCATTGCTTACACACGATAGCCCCCGCTCCTTGTAAGAGAGTATTCAGTGCTGCGTGTTCATGTCTTATCTGTAGATGTCTACCATCCAATCCCTTCAACCATTTCTGTTTGGATGCTTCCTGTATATTAGATCGCAAGACACGTAAGGCTGGCATATTCTTGAGGAACTTTTTAATAAGAGTTTGTCCTGATCCAGCGGAGCCGCCAACTATCTTGCCTATCTTGGCAGGGCCAGCACCATATAGAAAGGCATAGATGAAAGTCTTTGCCTGATCTCTGGTCTTTAGTCCCGCTGCTTTCTGATTGGCTGTATGTACATCACCTGTAAGAACTTCATCAGTAAACTTTGGATCGTTCATATAGTGGGCAAGACAACGTAGCTCCAGACCAGATGCATCCGTACCCACCAGCTTGTGTGTCTCTGGATTGGATACCGTCCATAATTCTCTACACTCCTTACCGTAGGGGCTATAGACTGCCGGAACCTGGGCCATGTTGGGACTGTGGTGGGCCATACGTCCTGTTATAGTGCGAAGGGTAAGCACCTTGCCATGTACACGCTCGTTCTCATCACACTCCTGTATCCAAGACTTGAGAAGACCTGTTCTCTTTTGCAGAAGGAAGTATCTGCTAAACATCTCTGCCTCTGGCATGTTCTTAATCTTGGAGAGGACTTCCTCATTCACAATAATATTCTTTTTATCTGTGAACTTTGTAGGTTTCCATCCCAACTCCATGAGCCGTTCAGCTATCTGCTTGCGGCTTGCTATGTTGAAGGGGACTTCTTTAACCTTTGTCTTTAGTTGTATTTCTCGGGGAGGGAAGTTCTGATCAGCCCAATCCTCCATCGTATACATCTCGTCCTGTAGTCTAGCAAGGAGTAACTGCCCCTCCATTATATTAAATGCAAAGCCATTCTCCTGTTGCCTGTCTACAATAACTCTTATATCTCTTTCTAAATTGTATGCTTGATCTGTCCAGTTCTTACCCTCCTCCTCAAGCTGAGAAGCAAGCTTCCTTGTAAGCTCCGCGTCACGCACACAATAGAGAAGCATCTCTTGACTGTACTCATTGAAGCTATCTATCTCCAGTTTTTTATAACTCAATCTCTTGCCCCAAGCCTCAAGAGAGTGACCTCCATCACGTATGGGGTTGTATAGTTGGGATTCAATAAGAGTATCCCTGACCTGATTAGGTCTTATGTTTGTACCAAGAAGTCTATTCAATACAGGGGCATCAAAGCTAAGTCCATTATGCATTATGAATTGGTCTACCTGCTTTGACCATTCTTTAAATCTATGACAAGAATCTAATGCCCACTGCCATGTCTGACCTGTATAATAGTTCTGTGCTACAATGCAGTGTATCTTTGTTGCATCAAGCTTGTCTGTTTCTATGTCAACGATAGCTCTCACTGTTTGTCGCCTTGTCTTAGCTTCGGATGAACATTTAACCAATTATCTGTCCGTAACTGGTTTTGATTTAAACCATAGCCATCACCGTGTCCTAAATTAATTATATTTTTAGGGTTAATTAATTCATCTTTAGTTGCCCAGCCTCGAATAAGAAACGTAGGGTAGTCAGCGGTAACCAAAACAAAAATGTCAATCTCTTCATAAGGTGTATTTACTTTTGCAAGCAACCTTCCTGATGCATACTTAGTTGTCTTAACATCTATGCGACGGCCAGACTGAGACAGTAAATCAACTCCTCCTTTTCTGGCATATATAGTTAAGTCTGGATAAACATTCAACCATTTGGCTGTTGACAGTTCCCCTCCCAATCCCAGAAGATCTGTCTCCTTATTGCTTTGAGGACCAATCTTACCATTGTGTACATTAGATGATCGTGCTGTATTGTAACGCATTGCAGCACCTTCGGAACACAGCTTTTGCTCAAGGTCAGTTAAGGTATATTTATATATCATTTTATTTGGGTGGTCCTTCCTCTTCTAACTTCTTATAAAAATTACCTACTGCAATAATTTGGTCGGGCGTTGCTGATGATTTAATATTGTTTGCTAACTGTGATACCCAGATTAGATTCCCCCTTACATATCCCTTTAAATTATTTATTCGATCAAGGCTTGGGGAATTAAACCTGCCCTCCTCGTTCCCTGTTTTAAAAGGTATATTTAATATGGGACATTTCCTATCTTGTGGAAAAATTTCTTTTAAATACAATGCATCAATATCACAATCTAAATTAATTCTTTTAGATCTCAGATTACACCTACTAACTCTTCGGGTAAAGAATGTATGATGATCCATGTCTAAAGTTCTCTGATGAGCATTTCTTTCATGTTGTCTATATTTTTCTGGATTCTTTTTCCTAGCCATTAACCTTTGCCAATACCTCAATTCAACCCACTCCTTATCGTTTTTCTGTTTGGCATACTGTTTTCTAGCCTTGGCATTCTTTTCTTCTCTGGATTGAGGCATCAGTCAGTATCTTCCAGAAAGGGGTTGTCGATCTGGGTCATACGGCCTGTATCCTTATTGTAGTGTAGATAGCAAGCCACTCCTGTGTCTCCAGTGTATCTATTCTTTAATATCCTAACCGTAGTTGTGTTGGCTTCTATTTCATCGTCTGCTTGCTGGTTTCTTTCCAAGGCTATGACACTATCAGAGAGGTGTGCGATACTGGCTGAACCTCTTAGATGTGAGAGCGATACTTCTCTACCGTCCTCATGCCCTCTATCACCTGATGGCCTACGTAGATGTGATACAAGTAACAGAGCTATGCCCGTCTCTTCTACCAGAGAGCGTAGCTTGGTCATGAGAATGTCTATGGACTTACGCTCATCGCCGTTGTCCTCCTGTCCACTAACAAGGATACTGAGATGGTCAAGCACCACCCATTTAATATCAAGAGCCTTTGCCATGTATCGTACACGATCCAGTATCTCATCGTTCTCCACTGAACCAAAGTGATCGAAGGCAAAAAACCTTCCTGATCCTACGGTATCATCAAACCAACCCTCTATCTGTTCATTGCTATACTTTTCCCGTATCTCACGTATGTATAGTCTAGCGTCTGCCTCTACCGACATGATATTCCATGCTGTGTTCTTGGTGTTCTCCTCCAGTGCAAGGATACCTATGTTGTCTTGTGTGTTGTGCATGAGATGATACATTAGTTCCCGCATGACACTTGACTTGCCCATGCCAGCACCACTGGTGAAGCAGACAAGTTCACCTGTCCTCATGCCATAGGTCTTCTCATTCATCTGAGGCCAAGGATACATACAAGTCTCGCTGTAATCCTCTTCAAACAAACTGTCTTTAAGATCTTTAAGGTTTACAATACCTGCTGGTGTATAGGTCTTTGCATTCCACCAAGCTTGGGTAAACTTCTCGCGTTGTCCTGTCTTGAGATATTCATTGGCATCTTTTAATTCAAGAGTCATTATCTTGCATTTGTTAGGTTCAAACAATCTCGCTACTTTCTCAGCAGCTAGGCGTCCTGGCTTGTCGTTGTCAAATGACAGCACGATTGTTTCAAACTTATTAAGATATTCAAGTGCATCCTTACAATTCTTCACGGCTGATGCTGCACCATTCTTCAGAGAGATGCTAGGCCACTTCGATCCCATCAGTTCATAAGCACTCATGGCATCCAGTTCACCCTCACATATGGTAATAAACTTGCCAGACTGATTGAAAAGATTTTGTCCAAACAAAACACAACTGGACAAGTCCCCCTCAGACCAGAAGGTTTTATCTTTGGTGCGTCTGAACTTTGATGCTACATGATCACCTGAACTATTATAATATTTATATTGATGGTGGTCTATTACTGTACCGCTTCTGGAGATACCCACCCCATACTTTCTACACGTTTCCAGACTAATCTTACGATCAGTAATGCTTGAGTATGTAAAGGTTTTGTTTGTTGTCTGTGCCATTTTTACAACCTTTGGTTCAGCCTTCATAAGTTCTCCTATGTCTTGGTTTGCCTTTCGAGTCTTACAAGAATAACAATAGGTATGACCGTCATCATACACTCCTAAAGCATCACTTGAACCACACATCTCACACGATGTATGTTTTACAAAGTTATTATCTGAATTATATTTTGACATCCTACCATTTTCCTTTGCTCATGTCAAGTAGTTCCTTGCACAATTCTTTTCTATACCCCATGATCTCCTTTTCCATTGATACAAGTGTTTCTATTTTATCAACCCTATCCATCCTTCTCCAAGCAGATTTAAAAGATAGCGTAGGTTGCGACTTCTCTCCATCACTATAGATTTCTAAGAGTACGTCCATTTCCTTTAACAACTCCTCCTCTCTTGATTGAATAAATTTTATCACTCCTGGCTCCAAGATGTTGGGTGAGTAATTCTCTGTTCTTGAGTTCCTCTTCCGCTTGTCTCCTAGTTTTAAAACTCTGAATAACCACTTCACCATAGTCTTTCCTTAAAATTATATTCCACATAAAGCTCTCCATGATATAGGAAATAGTCTTTCCATTTCTTTTCCAATAGGTAATACTATTCTATTAGTTTCAAGTTGAGTGTCTTTACTTTTACGTAAACCATACACTCGCGCAAACGCCATAAGTGTACCAGACCAGTACCATTCTGTCAACATACTCTGTGGTAGTATAGCTCTGGCTTGCTCTGCACATACTCCCATCTTTAACATTGCTTTGTACGCATCAGCACAGTGTCTCTCTGCATCAGAAAATATATAGTTTACAAGACTTTGTGATTTAACTTCCACTGGTGACGATCCCTGCTTAACATCATCAGCACCTTGACGCCAGTAAGTAGCCATCCAAAACTCAGGATCAGTCTTGACATACCTACGGCTAACCTCATTCCATACCAATCCCACCTGATGTTTAGCTAACTGTCTCGCAACAAATACAGGTGCTTTAATTCTGAACTGTGCGGAGCAGTGACCGAATGGTGTCCAGTGCTTGTGCTTTGCCAGATATTTTATCAACTTCTCATCCTTTGCTGATAGATATCCATCTACCTTACCACCAAAAGGTATTGAATCCCAATCTGATTCTTTGTCGAAGCTTACCCTAGCTGCGTTGACTACGGTAAGATCCGTACCCATGTGTGTTATTAGTCTAACTGTCACGATATGTTTCTGCCCACAGATTATCTACAAAATCTTCTTTGTCTTGCATAATCTCATCCACCTCCTGTCTGGCAAGCTTCTTTGCTTCCTTATGGTCATACCCCTCTTCAATATATTGACGTGCCAGATCACGGAATAGTGCGTTTCTTTCTTTCTGCCATAAATTTTTAGCCATTACTCTTCCTCTAAGTCTTTAAAGAATTGATCTATATCTGATGGATCATTTATATTATATCCATTTTCTTTTATAATATTCCACAGTTCCTTTGAATATCCATAGGCTAATCTATTTCTTTCCTCCCTTTTTAAAACATAATCTTTAAAGTTATATATCTTTCTCATACAATTCTACCCACTGTGATCTTTTATTAACTTCCTGTTTAGCTTTTGATAGGTCTTTCCTTAATTCTATTATAGCCTTATCTTGAGTGTCAATTATTTTCATTAATTGTTTAACCTGTTTTCTCAGTGCTTCTAACTCATTCATAAGTAACTCCAATTAAGTTGTATATTATAGACTATTTCTTAACGTGTGTCAAGATAAAATATATGTCTACCTAGCTGACCCAATTCCATAAACGTATGAGACAGTATCCAATGTGGACGTACATAGATAGCATGGTAGTGTGTAGCACCTACTGTCACCTCTACTACCACCCCATTAATTGCCATTTCGGACACAGATATTGCCGTTTTGAGTGCTTCTATCTCTTTCATCCTCTCTGGTTTACCATCACACCAGTAAGAGAACATACATTTATGTCTGATGGGGTGACCCTTTCTATTATATCTTCCTTGATGTACCACCTCACATATTGTATTGGGGAACCTCTCATCTCTTACTCTTTCAAGCACAACATTAGCTACTGCCAACTGTGCAATGACAGGTTCTGATCTAGCCTCGTAGTATACTGCTTCAACTAAACAATTAAGTTCACTAGCCTTAACCGTTGAAAACATTACACAAATTCCTAAATACACTAGAGCCATTAAGAAGAATATCTTTCTCATTAGTGTAGTCCCTGTATTGTTATGTCGTATGGAAACCCAAACTCCATTTCGTGTAGTCCCGCCGAAGAGAGAAACCTTGCCGCTTCCTCCTTTGTCTTGAAAGTTTTAACGGCAGTGCCTTCCTCATTTATCATGGCGTCTACCCCTTCGAAGCCGTACTCAGGTAGTGCCTGTACGATTATGTATGTCATTTATTGTCCCCACTCTTAGGTCTTTTCATAGAGGTTGACGCATGATACTGAGAGATATTGAATTGAAAAATATCTCTCAGCAATTTCATTACATCACTCACGCCGCGACGAGTTCATTCCAGTATGGTGACGCCAGCATTTTACGTACCTTCTCCTCACGTAATGGCTTGGTATTATTTTTCTTAACGTGGGTAGACCAGCTTGTGGCAGCTTGATAAGCAGTCCATAGGTTACCCTTGGTACGTGTACCATAGGCTTCATACTTACCTCTACCCTCAAGGTGCCTTGTCTCCTCATCAAATACTTTCATAAGATTGGAGAGCATGACCTTGTTAGGTACTGCCGCCCTGCTTACATTATCCATACGCTTGGCAAGTGTATTGGAGAACAGTTTGATTATACTATCTCTATCGACCTCACTATTATACCACACCTTCATCTCATTAAGACCATCACCAGAAATAAATTCTGCTGCATTCTTAATCTTAGCCGCGAAGGATGATACTGAGAAGTTTTTACCATGCCTACCATATACATAGGCCAGCTTGTTACCGTTGACCAGAGTATTATAGCAAGTACTTCTAAAGTAACCCATCATTCCACTGTTAGCCCACGTTCTGTTGTGACTTGTTCGGAATTTAAACTCAGGTATTATGACATCATTTTTATCGTCTATAGTAGTGGCATGGGCAGGGAACCTAGCCGTTAATTCCATCTGTTCACCATCACCGTATATAGCAGACTGAAAGTTAGCGTCCGTAAGGTCTATACCTGACTGTCTGATAGCTTCCTCCAGACCTGTAGTCACATCAAGATACTGCACTGGCTCGTACTTTTCAGATACAATAGCCAGGGGCTTACCATTGTCCTTCCTTCGCAGACCTACCCCAATGTCAGACGGCAAGCTACGCATAAGAGGTGGTGCCGCCTCATAAAGTGAGAACTTTTCTACTTCAAAGTCCAGCTTTGTATGGTCAAATAAATTCATGGTCATTTTCCTTTAAGTTTAGTTGTAGAGTGTGTAGGGTTTTGATACACTGTGATAGCTTGTCGCCATCATAGAGCGTGACCTGCCCGTTTAGTTGCAAGTTAGATAGTACCTCCAGTACCTCGTCCAAGGCTTCAATAGGCTTCATGTTCTATCCATTCATCATAACCGTCTGTGGCTGACCGCATTTCGTTTTCAATCCATCCGTTAAGTTCATCAAGATCTATTGGATCATTGTTGATATGAATTAATTCGAGGTATTCCTCAACCATTGGATAACACCATGCGTCCTCTTTAAAATCTATAAATTGCCACACCTCATCCTCATTCCTAAATTCTGGTATGAACATTAGTCTACCTCCTTGATTGTGTTCTTTGTGGTTATCGTCTGGAGTGTCTCACCAACAGGTAGATAAAATGTTATATCACTAGTCTCACCACTCTCAGTTGTCGCGGTAATGGTGACACAACTAAACCAATCTTTGTGATGCCTTGTGGATGTTTCAATGTTGGTTACTCTATGTAAAGATACATTCATTGTATTTTCTTTCAAGTGGTTAAGTTAAATTTAAACTAACATAAATATATTATGATGTCAACTACTATTTTATTTATCCTTGTAGGTGGATGTCTGTTCAGCTACTACACACATCGCGGTGTGTAACACTTTAGTAATTAATTGTATACCGAGTATCGGGTTGGGTGCGTTGGCTATTGTATACACCATCGCCGCGTTTAGTGCAGCTTCCGCGATAACTATAGTCTCCTTACCCTCATCATGTAAAAAGGTTAATTCGGTTGCCAGCCTTTCGGTAACTTCATCAAACTGCTTATTTGGTTTCATAAGTTCTCCTATCATTTAAGTTCTGATAATGCGAGTAGACCTGCGCCGCAACTAAGCACACCAATACAAGTTAGAAGAAAACAAAACCACGATTCAAAACTAGACCAGTGTAGTTCTATACTATCAGACATCATCAACCCACTGTATGCAATCGATGCGCCACATAATATAATAAACCATAAAAATATTTTCATCTGTTATCTCCATTGTTTATACATCCTGTATAATTGGTGGGTAGCCTTGGAATCGAACCAAGTTTGCGTGGTTTTACAGACCAGACGAGATGCCAACCTCTCCCGCTACCCGTTGTTCACTTATAATTTGGTAAAGTGGGAAGGGAGGGAATTGAACCCTCCATTAGGTGTCTGCACCCACCCCGCTGCATTTTGCATAGTGCAGACCTCCAGCACAACTATGTGTACCTTCTCAGGCTTGCAGCGTTCACTCTCCCAGACTTCCCATTAATTAAATGTTTTTTCAAGATACTCTTTGGCATACTTCGCGGCTGCGTTGGATTTAAAATACATCTGAACATCCTCAACCACCTCATCAATAGTAAAATCATCCTCATCCAATACGAAGGGTTGATCCGCACCAGCATAGAAATATCCATTACAAAACTCTTCTATGTCCATTGCCCAATTTTTTACTTTACCCATTAGCTATATCCTCAGTTTAAAATTCTATTTCTTTTAGTTTACGTTCCTGTATTTTAAATCCTCTAACGTATGCCTCGTACTGTTTTATTCTGTTGAGTGGTTTCCACCACCAATCAGGCATTGTATCATAGAAGTTATATTCTCTCTGTTCCCACTCATATTTAGTTAGCATTGTTTATATCCTTGCAAATTTTCCTAAGTGTTTCGATCTGTTCTAATGATATGTCCCTGCCCAGTTCTCTCAGGTGCTGATCGCGGGAGGTTTTTAACTGCGTTTTAATTTTTAACAGTGTTGTTTTATTCATCGCCACTCTTCCTTGATTTCTGGTTTAACATTTTTCTTTTTATTAGGTATAACTTTACTACAAAACAGTTTAGATGTCAACACCTTTGCATAGGGGTTTTTATTTTTTATTTTCTTTTTACGTTTCGTCATTACTAATCTGCCCTGACCCGCCACACCTAACACATAGGTCGAAGCCTAGTGTATCTGTAAATTCCCTGTCCATTGATGGATCATCTAGAAAATGTTCACCCTTTCCAGTACCGCCACAATCAAAACATTCGACTAAAAGTTTATCAAGATTTATCATCTGTTTACCCTCTCTGTTAATCATTCGTTTGTTCAGTCTCTACTATTTGGATAGCCCTATTCTCTATCTCATTATCTGATAGAGGTTTGAATAGTGGTGACAATCGAAGACATTTATTTTGTTTGTCTTTTAGTTCCTCTATTATTTCTTCTAGCCTATTCTCTTTTGATATTTGATTATACATATTACTCATTTTATTTTCCTATATGTTATTATAATTATATAATATATATATTTTTGGTAATGTCAAGCAATTAATTAATATATATATGAGATAAGACAAAATATATTTTTATATAATATCTTATCTTTTTATATACTAACCTACAAAGTTATATAATCTTTTAATGGGTATGCCATGCTCAAAATAGACCGACCGTTTGCCAATGTGTAAACCAATCATTGTAGTGCCACACTTTACACCATAGCGCGATTTAATAAGGCGCTTTCTGGTTAGCCCACTAACACCTAAAATATTAAACCTATATCCGCGAGTGCCGTCATAGAGGTATGAGAATTTAATCATTTGTATTTTCTTTCATATTGTTAAGTTAGAACTAAACTACCACTACTACTACTATAAAATAATGAACGGGTATGAATACTTTTACATCCGATAAGGTAGCTAACCTATGAGTTTTGTAGAGGGTACACCCTACCATACCCGTTCATTATATTATATATAACATATTATTTTTAATATGTCAATCTCCTAATGTGTTTTAAATATTATTGGTTTATTGACCGTCCAACATAACCCACAAGTACCACAATTTGCAGTCTTATCTAATTGGACGGGACAGATAATACCTTGTGTTGTTATATCTTCACTGTTGGCGCTAAATTTATTGTTAGGCATATTAGAAAACCTTACCTTAAAAGTGTTAGGAAATAGTTTAATAGTCTTAGCTATTTCTTTACCGATTGTACCTGGTGGATGGTGCCTAGAGTATCCATAAATTTTTAACGCGGGCCTATTAGCCAATTGTTTTTGCCAGAATTTCACATACTCAACACTGTAAAAATCGCCTAATATGTGCAAGCGTATCACGTAGCCGTTAGGATGTTTTACATCTAGTGCATTTAATTCTAAATCTAATCGCGGTATTAAGTATTCATCCGCATCAAATCTATGTGCAAATGGCATGTTGTTCCCGTAGCATGTCAACCAATGCTCACATAAATCGGTACACGTTCTACGTTCCACAAGTGTTAAAGTGTACATAGGTAAACCGCGCCAAGCACCCTTTGCAATTTTCTTCCCAAGCTTTTTATTGGTAGACTTCTTAATCACTGAATGCTTGTAATTTTTAACGCTATGTACGTTTTTAAGGTAGACCGTTTCCGCGTTCAATACCGCGTTATGTTCTGTCGAGAGTTTCATTTATTTATTCTCCATTAAAATTCTCATAAGTTCTGTACGAGTTTTACCAGTAATTCTAGCTAATTGCTCAATAGTTATATTGAGATTTGCATCAAATATATCTTTAATCTCTTGATTGGTCATTTTATACCTCTTGTATACCCTCAATTTGGTAGTTATTTCTAAATAAACGATAATCAATTGTGACTGTACTACCAATCAATGCGCGTGGATCTATGCCATAAACCCATCCCGCGTCCGTAGGAGTTAACATGTCAATTTCCATCGCAATTTGGTCATCATATAAAACAAATTTATATTTGGGATTACCATTGCGCGAATTGTTTAGACGTTCGATATTTTTGATTGTGAATATGTCCAACATTTATTTATCTCCAAACCCGTTGTTAAGTTCTATCCCTAATCCGTATAGATCATAATCTAGTTCCTCTTGACAATCAAACAATCTCGATTGGTCATCATTTGTTAACCTATTTTTCTGGCTATTTGTTAGCCAAATAAAATCTTCACTCCAAAAACTGGAGTCTAGATCGCCATTCGGATATCTGGGTAAGTTTTGAAATTCTAGATTTGTGAATTTTTGCATTCTTTCACCGTCCATTAATTTAGTAATCATTTGTTTTTTCTTTCGTATGTTTCAATAATTATAAAATAAACTCATGATCTCAAAATACAATATAATTTTAAGTATTTATGCGTTTTATTGTTTTTTGTGACATTTTTGCAACATCATCATTATTTACTTGACAGTGACATTTTTGTCACACTAAGTCATCAAATGCAAATGCGACGCATTCTCATTAAGCTGTTGATTTAGCTCGTTATATACAAAATGCCAATGCAATTCATTCGCAAATACAGCATTCGACCGACGATCTGACAAGACTTGCGAATGCGAATCATTCTCAAAATGCCCTACACTGTCGGAATTGCAAGTGCGACTCATTCTCAAAATAAGGTATCTGTTAAATTGCGAATGCAAATGAGAATCATTCTCAATTTAGGGGGTGGGGAAAAATTTTTGCATTGCGCGGGAGAAGAAGAAAGTTTCAACACTCTTTAAATTATCTAAAATAATAGGGCTAGAATCATATATATAAAAAAAGATAACAATATGATATATAATACTAAAATCCGGTACTACCTAGTTACTAGCTAACACTTAAAAGTATATTTTTTATATTTTTTTAATATTTTATTTGTAACTTTACTATTTATAGTGTATAATAGTACTATGGAAAGTTTAAATAGTAACTATATAGAGTCCTACATTAATCTTCAAGGATTGTTATCTCAACAAGTAGAGTTACAATGTAATGATGATTTCATTTCCTTTGTAAGATTGATGGCTCCTACTCTTGTGTCTGGCTTTAAGATGGGTCGTCATATAGAAGTTATCTCTGAGAAGCTACAACAGGTAGAAAGTGGAGAAATAAAAAGACTGATGGTGTTTCTTCCTCCCAGGTCTTCCAAGTCTGTTATCTGTTCCAAACTGTTTCCAGCATGGTATATTGGTAGAAACCCTGAAGATGAACTATTAACTATATCTCATAGTGACCAACTAGCTAGTGACTTTGGTAGGTCAGTAAGAGACATAGTAAACATGGAAGAGTTTCAGAAGATCTTTAGGGGTGTCTCCCTCAGAAGCGATGTCAGGGCTGCTGGCAAGTGGAAGACAAACCAGAATGGAACTTACTATGCAGCAGGTGTTCGATCACAGATTGCTGGACGTGGCGCACATGTAGCCATACTGGATGATGCCATGTCTGAGGAAGATGCTATCTCAAGTGCAGGTAGACGCTTCATAAAGGAGTGGTATCCAGCAGGACTAAGAACCCGCATCATGCCTGGTGGAGCAATAGTAATAATCAATACCCGATACCACTATGATGATCTGTGTGGATGGCTTCTGAAGCAGCAGGAAAATATGTCGGACTACGAAACGATACCTTGGGATGTCGTAAGAATACCAGCATGGTTAGATGAAGAAGCTTCCGAATTATTGAATATGGCTGTCGGTAGTAGCTACTTTCCTGAGTGGAAGCCTGAGAGTGTACTGAAGGTAGATGAAAATGAAATAAAGGCATCCAACGGAGCTAGGTACTGGAATGCTCTGTACATGCAAGACCCTACTCCTGAAGAGGGTGGCCTCATAAAAAAGAAGTGGATACAGGATTGGGAACAGGAAGAACCTCCAAGCTGTGAGTTTATAATACAAACATTTGATACAGCTTTCTCCACAGCATCTACTGCTGACTATAGTGTTATACAGACATGGGGTATATTCTATCTCTATAACCAGAACGAAGAAGGCTTTGAAGACTTTGCTCCGCATCTGCTTCTTCTGGGAAATATCAAAGGCAGGTTTGAATATCCAGAACTGAGACGTATAGCACAGAAGCTTTATAAGGAACACAAGCCTGATGTGTGTATGATTGAAAAGAAAGCATCGGGACAGTCTCTCATACAGGATATGCGTAGGGCTGGACTTCCGGTTATGGAGTATCTCCCTGATCGTGATAAGGTATCCAGAGTTTATGCAGCTACGCCCATAATGGAAGCGGGTAGGCTATGGATACCCAAGGGTAAGAAGTGGGCTGATGATCTCATAGAAGAACTTATAAGATTTCCAAATGCGGCCCATGATGATCAGGTAGATGCCCTCACAATGGCAGTACACTACATGAAAGATTCCTGGCATCTTACCCATCCAGACGATCCTGAATATGAAGATGAGGAAAGAAAGAGGAGAGCAACATACTGGAGTATATAAGAAAGATTTGGGAAATAGGCAAAAGTATGGTATAATAGTAGCACGACTACAAAGAGGGAACATAATAAATGGCAGGTTTATTTTCACTGGCTGCTCAAAAAGCTCGTCAAATGGCTGAAGGAAAACCAGATCCTATAACAATAGACGCTGGTCCTTTCAAGGTTAAAATACCTATGGCTGATGGTGGTTTATCTTCTATACAAAAAAATATAAGTATTAAGGGGCAACCCCATGAGTTGTCTTATATTACTCCTGGTGAGGGTGATCTTCTTAAAGATTTGGGTGGCAGCGGTAGAATGGTTAATGGTATTCCTGCTTATGATTTCCCTGACTATAAAGGAGAATTTGATAGCTCTGAAGACTCTTATTTTGGTGGAGGATTAGGCTGGAACACTTCTAACATTCCATCTATAGAAGACGAGGATACTACTGAAAACTTAGTGAGAAGAGCAAATCTTCTTAAAGGAGAAGACGGCGAAGAAGAGGACAAAAATTTACCACCAGGAACAATAATGTCAAGATATGGGCCGATTACAACAAAATTTGGTTTTGCAACACAAGGTACAGAAGCTTTAACCGACGAAGAATTAGGTACACCTCCACTCCCACTTGACAGACCTAAAGAAGGGTTAGGTTATGATCCTTCTCTTTATGCCTTACAGAAACAAACTTTGACTGGAAATTTGAATACTGATGTAATTAATAATTGGAATAAGACTCTTCCTTCTGCATATGAAAGTATGAACAGAACAGAAAGATTGGATTATTCAAATATGTTACAGCGTTATGGACTTCCTGCATTTGGAACTGGTCTTCTTGGAAGACATGAGGTTCGTACACCTATGCCAGTAACTGGTCAAGCTCATAAGGAATGGTATAAACTTCAACAGGGAAATGGCTTCCATAGTCTAAATTATGGTGAAGATGAAGTTATGGCACAGGATGAATATGAAAGAGATCTTAGTGCAGAAGATATTAGGATTAGATTTGATGCTGCAAAAGAAGGCCAAACTCTAAGTGACGTTCTGAAGGGAACCACACTTACTCCAGAAAAATTGGGAATGCCTCCAAATATAAATGCAAAAGCAGTTGGAGATTTTATGAATGTAAATGCTTTGGAAGGTATCTTATCAGGAGGTCTTTCACTAGCTGCGGGAATAGCAAATCCTGGTGTGGGATTCTTAGTTACTTTCAGTGATCTTCTTGTTGGGGAGGGGCTTCGAGACGATTGGAAAAAATTTACTAGAGCCGTTCAGGATGAAACAGGTCTTCCATTAGAAGAAGCCCGTAAATTATCAGCAGAACTGGAATCAAAATACGAGGAAGCAATACCATCAGATAAGACTATAGCTAAGTGGATTGCAAAAAATATATTTGGATGGCAAACAGAGAATTATCCCTGGTTTAATCTAGAAAAAAGATCTGGTGGTTTAGTAGGATATAAGCCACAAACAGAATATAAAAGAGAGACAGGTGGTAAAGTAACTCCTCCTCCACCTATTATTATAGATCCACCCACACCTAAACCTATCCCTCCAGATCCTGAACCAGAACCAGAAGATACAAGAACACCAATGCAAAAGTATTATAATATTGATCCTGAAGAGGATGAATGGTATAAAGATGAAGATCGAAAACCAATGGAAGAATATTATAAAGATTTTCCTCTGGATGTAAATCCTAATTTTACTGCAAATCAGTTACGGATTCTAGCGTATTCATATCCAGAGTTATTTGGAAATTATGAACCACCTCCTAAACCACCTAAAGATCCTGAACCACCTATAGATCTACCTATATATAGACGTAGTAGAGGAATAATGTAAATGGCAACAGAACGCAATCCTTATGAAACTATTTCAGAAGAAGTAAGCAATGTTATTCCTATGCCTGAAGTAGAAGATACTTCCAATGCTACCTTTGAAGTAGATCCTACGGATGGAGGAGTCATAGTAGACTTCTCAGAAGAGAATGTAGAGATGGAAGCTTCAGAAGATATTGCAGAATGGTATGGTGATCTTGCAGAAACTCTGGAAGAAGATGATCTGGTAGATATAGCCAGCGATGTAATAGAAAACTTTGAAGCTGATAAGGATTCCAGAGCCGATTGGGAGTCCATGTTTGAAAGAGGATTTGATCTACTAGGTCTTAAACTGGAGCCAGGGTCGGAACCTTTTGATGGTGCTTGTACGGCTGTACATCCCCTTCTAATTGAGTCAGCCGTAAAGTTTCAATCCAAAGCTTCAGGTGAACTCTTTCCTACAAACGGTCCTGTCAAGGCTAGAATATTTGGTTCATCAACTCCAGAAAAAGAATTACAAGCTAATCGTGTTCAGAACTTTATGAACTATCAGCTTACGGAACAGATGCCGGAATACTTCGATGAGTTTGAAAGAATGTTATTCCATCTTCCTCTCATCGGTTCTGCCTTCAAGAAGCTATATTATGATGCTACGACCAAGAGGCCACACTCAGAGTTTATACCGATTGATCAGTTCTACGTTTCCTACTATGCAACTGATCTTGGTAATGCAGATCGTTATACTCATGTTATCTATAGAAGCCCTATTGAAATAGCAAGAGATATACGGGCTGGTGTATACCAGGAAGTAGATCTTCCTACACCATCCTCATCTAGTATAACACCCTTCACAGAGAAGATGGATACTATCCTGGGATTATCTCCGTCTTCCGATCATGATCCTCAATATATACTTCTTGAACAACACTGTTATTTAAATATTGAGGATGAAGAAGAAGCACTACCTTATATTGTGACTGTGGAACAACAGTCCAGACAGGTGCTAAGTATCCGTAGAAACTATAAGCAAGATGATGTGAACAAAGAAAAAGTAAGCCATTTCGTGCATTATAGATTTGTTCCTGGCTTTGGTTTTTACGGCCTGGGCCTTATACACTTCCTTGGCAATCTCACAATGAGTGCCACAGCAGCTATGCGTTCCCTCATAGATGCAGGGCAATTTGCCAATTTACCTGGAGGTTTTAAGGCCAAAGGAGTTAGGATGGTTGGTGACAACGAACCTATTGCTCCTGGCGAGTTCAAGGAGGTTGAAGCAACTGGTGTAGATTTATCAAAGGCTATTGTTCCCCTTCCCTATAAAGAGCCTTCCTCTACTCTATACAACATGCTCCAGTTCGTAGCTACTGCTGGTCAGAAGTTTGCGGATAGCACAGAACAAGTTATTTCTGATGCTGCCTCCTATGGACCTGTTGGAACCACAATGGCATTACTGGAAGCATCCAGTAAATTCTTTACAGCTATACATAAGCGTCTACATAAATCCCAGAAAGATGAATTTAATATTCTGGCTAGAATAGATTATGATTATCTTCCAGAAGAATATCCTTATGATGTTCCCTATGAAGACAGAAGTATTTTCAAGAAAGACTTTGATGGTCGTGTAGATATTATTCCTGTGTCTGATCCTAATATTCCATCTAACGCACATCGTATGATGATGGCTAATATGGCTCTTCAGATGGCACAACAGTCTCCACCTGGTATGTTTAATCTGGAAGCATTGAACCGTACAATACTCAATGCTGCTAACATGCCCAATGTAGAAGAAATACTACCACCCAAGATAGAACCAAAACCTATGGACCCTGTATCAGATATTATGGCTGCAACCAAGGGAGTACCTATAGCAGCATTTCCAGGGCAGAACCATGATGCTCATGTACAGGTAAAGATGGCCTATCTTCAAGATCCTATGAATGGTGCTAATCCTATTATGGAAAGAATAGCGCCTATACTTCAGTCAAACATACAGGAACATTCTGTAATGAAGTATCAGGAACAAATGAGTGGTATTACGCAACAGATGATGCAACAGAATCCACAAGCAGCCAGTAATCCATCAGCAGTAGAAATGGCAATGGCTGAAGCAGCCCAACAGGTTATGAATGCTAATCAGGCAATGGGTCAGGCACAGTCTCCAGAACAACAGCTTGTTTCTCTTGAACAGGCCAAGGTTGAATTGGAGAAACAAAAACTGCAACAGGATACCATGACTAATGCAGCAGAGCTTGAACTCAAGAATAAAAAACTTGAACTTGAAGAGAATGAGCAGATTATCAGTATGTTGAAAACAGGTTCTGCTGATAATCTTAAACGGGAGAAATCTGAAGCAGATAGAAGCAGCAAGGAAAGAATGAAAGAAATAGAGATTATGGGTAAAGCTGCTATCGAAGAGTTCAAGATGGACAAGAATGAAGAGAAAGAAGTACTTAAAGTATTAAAAGATTTGTTTGATTCACAAATTAAAGACAATAAAGAACTTGATATAAAGGGTCTTGATGCCCTAGTTAAAATGGCTATCGCACAACAGAAGGAGATAAAAAATGATGAAGAAAGGTAAAGGTTATCCTGATCATGTAAAGGATACCGACAAAAGTTTTGGAGATCCCTTCAAAGAACCTGCTGTATGGGGACCACGATCAATGCGGTCTTCTCTAGGTAAATTTGATGAGTCTTCCTATGAGATGCCAAATCCAAAGAAAAGTACCCGTAAGAGTTCTCTCTACAACTAGGTATGGATATTTGGGATGAGGTAGTAAGTGAGTTTAATAATAAAATTAATGATCTTAGACTTACTTTGGGTAGTGGCCTAGCGGAAGACTACCCTCACTATCGTCAGGTAGTTGGCTCCATATCTGGAATAGAATGGGCCAGAGATAACTTAACAGATATTATTAAGAAGCGTATGTATAAGGAGGATGAAGAATAGTATGCAACAAGTAGGTTTAGGTAGTGCAATTAAGAATGATCTTTGGATTACGGACTTGGAAGAAACTCCAGATCCTAGTCCTCTTCCTGATTTACCAGGATTTCATGTATTGGTTCGCCCCATATCAGTAAAAAGTGTAACCAAAGGTGGTATCTTTATACCCGATTCAACTAAGGATGACATGTCCTATCTAACTACAGTAGCACATGTACTTGCTTTAGGAGATCTGGCTTACATGGATAAAGACAAGTTTCCCGCAGGTGCTTGGTGTAATGTGGGTGATTATGTATGTTATGGTAAACATGCAGGGACAAAGCTCTTTTATAAGGGTGTTCGTCTAATTCTTCTCTTTGATGATCAGATTATCATGAAAGTAGAAGATCCTAAAGACTTAGATCCTACATTTAATTTAGGAAAAGGATCTGCATGATTTGGGAAATAAGGATTTATATGATATAATAGTATAAGCAAAAGAACGTAAATCGTTTGTGTCGTTAACAACGGAGAGTAATATGAGTGAAAAAGATGAATGGAATGAGATAGAGGTTCCCGAATCAGAGGAAGACTCTGATAAAGTAGAATATGAAGTAGAAGAACAAGAACAAGAAGAAGAGGTAGTTGAAAGCCAGCCTGAAGAAGCTGCACCTGTAGAAGCAGAGAAACCTCCAGAAGAAGAGAAACCAGAAGAACTGGAAGGTATTGAAACAAAGGGTGCAGAAAAAAGAATACGTCAACTTATCAGACAACGTAAAGAACGTGATGAACATATTCAAGCACTGATAACACAGAATGAGACATTAACAAAATCATTAGGACGGAAAGATCAGGAATTATTTAATGTAAATAAACTTAGTCTAGATGCTACAGAAAAACAATTAAATGATAAAGTAGAATTAGCTCGACAGGTTTATTTAGAAGCTTTTGAAGAGGGTAATAAAGAAAAACTTCTCCAAGCACAGGAATCTTTAAATGATGCACAGGCAGATCTTAAAACAGTTGGTTCTGCTAAATTAAATTATGATAGAGTTCCTGAACAGGTACAACAAGCAGCAGCACCACAACCACAACCAGTATTTGATCCTAAAGCACAAACATGGGCATCAGAAAACGAATGGTTTGGAAAAGATACAATTAGAACGGCTGCTGCACTGGCAATAGATGCAGAGTTAAAAGGAGAAGGTTATAGTCCTGATGATGAAGAATTTTATAACGAAGTTGACAGAAGGCTACAAAATGCTTTCCCTCAAAATTATGAACGTGTGCAGGAAACTGAAGCGGAAGTTGCTTCAAGTACGTCACAACCTGCTCAAGTGGTATCGGGGGCTTCACGCTCGTCTCCGTCTTCCAACAGAAAAGTCAAGCTCTCAAAAGAAGATGTGAGATTGGCACAGAAATGGAATATCCCACTTGAACAGTATGCCGCCGAAAAGCTTAAAGTTACACAAGCTGACGGTGAGTATACTACTGTAAATTAGAGCCGTGGAGGAACTAAAATGACAACACGAAATGAGACACGTAGCGAGACATTAAGAGAACAGAATCTAAGAGAAGAAAACTGGACCTTTGAAGAACCTAATGCGCTAACAATACCTGATCCTGTACAAGCAAGATTTGACAATCAGGGATTAGCGTTACGTTGGATACGAATCTCCATCAAAGGTAACGATGACCAAAAGAATGTAGGTAATAAACTACAGCTTGGATGGGAGTTTGTCTCTCCAGAGGAAGTTCCAGAAATGGCTCTCACATCCTTCGTGCGGGATGAAGGCAGGTATCAGGGAGCAGTCTGTCGTGGAGATGTAGCCCTGGTTAAAATGCCAGCCGGAAAAGTGAACTCTCGAAGGAAGTTCTATGAACAGAAAGCTAACGATCAGATGGATGCAGTAAATGCACAGTTGATGAAGAGTTCTGATTCAAGAATGCCCATTACAAATTCGAGTCGTTCTGTAACAACAAAGGGGCGAGTACCTAGTTTTCAGGACTAGCTCCTATAACAATAAGGAGATGAAACAATGTCTACTACTAAAGCATTTCGTGGTTTCATTCCTGCTCGTAAAAAAGGTGGCAACTACAACAATGAAGCTGTCACTGATATGATCTCGCTTACCTCAACGGGTATGACGGGTTCACCGACTAATAACATTTTCACTGGAGATCCGGTAGTAATGCCTGGTGCAAACTTCACTACTATTTCTCCTTACATTGCTGCAACACTTAAAGCCTCTGGTATTTTCATGGGTTGTCAGTATGTGGAAAATGGAGAACAAAAGTTCTCACGTTATTGGAATGGCGGGACAAGTGCCACGGACATTAAATTCTTTGTAATAACTGATCCTGATCAGACTTATTACATTCAAGCTTCTTTATCTTTGAGCGTAGCAGAATTGCTTCCGGTAAAGAATTACAACGTAACTGTAAGCTCCACTGCAAGTTCTGGTAGCACCGTTACAGGTCAGTCTAGTTACTACCTTGATGGCGCATCTGGAACAGAAGCTACGGGTGCTGTACGGGTAATTGGTAAAGCGAAGTATCCTGATGAAAAGGATTCGGATGCTTATCCGATTGTCGAAGTTTGGATTAACCAACATCGTGACCGTTACGTAACCGCAACGGCTTCAACGGCTTAATAGGGAGGATTTATTATGGCTATTAATAGAGCTAGTATTAGCAAAGAACTCCTTCCTGGTCTTAACGCCGTTTTCGGAATGGAGTATGGAGAGGTAAATAATGAGCATGAGCCTCTCTTTGAAATTGAAAACTCAGATCGTGCGTTTGAAGAAGAAGTACTCTTCACAGGTTTCGGAACCGCCCCCACGAAAGGTGAAGGTGCTTCCGTTTCTTATGATGATGCACAGGAAAGCTACACAGCCCGTTATACGGCTGAGACTGTAGCTCTTGCCTTTGCTGTCACTGAAGAAGCAATGGAAGATAATCTGTATGATACGTTTGCCAAACTACGTGCAAAAGGTCTTGCCCGTGCAATGGCGAATACCAAACAGGTTAAAGCAGCGAATATTTTCAACAATGGTTTCTCTGATACTATTGGTGATAGTGCTGCCTTCTTCTCTGCCGCACATCCAACTATTTCTGACGGTAATCAGTCCAACCTCTTGGCTGCGTCTGATCTGGCAGAATCAACCCTTGAAACAGCATTAACATCTATTCAGAAGATCAAAGATGATCGTGGTATTCTGATTGGTGCCTCTGCAGTTTCGCTACATATTCCAGTTGACTATTGGGCAGTAGCAGATCGTGTTTTAAGTAGCCCTGGCAATACTCAGACGAGTGCTGCTGATGCGAACCCAAATACGAATGCTATTAACGCAGTACGTCATATGGGTATGGTTCCTGAAGGTTACTTCATTAACAGGCGTCTAACCGATACGGATGCTTGGTTTGTGAAGACTGACGTGCCGAATGGTACAAAAATGTTTGTCCGTTCTCCACTTCAGACTAAAATGGAGCCTGACTTCGATACAGGAAATCTCCGATTCAAAGCACGGGAGCGTTATAGCTTCGGTGTCTCTGATTGGCGTGGTTTCTTCGGAAGTGCTGGCTAATAACCTGGTAAGAGGGAGTGGTGTAATACCACTCTCTCCTTACTTATAAGGAGGGAATACTATGATAACAAGAGGTGTGAAAAATTTTGTAAAAAACATGTCTATGTCTGATGCAGAAAAAGCCGCCAAGAGAAAGAAAACTCTAAAAACAATTAGAAAAACCAGAACAGCTAAAGATAAAAAAGAAATGGCTGCTAAAAAGAAATTTAAAACAAAATTATCTACTTCTCAACAGATGGCGAATTTTCCCCGTATGCAAAAAAAGTTAGATGCGGCAGCACGAAGACGGGCAAGACAAGTTGGAGGGGCTGAAACTCGTTTAGCTACAACACCAGGAGAAAGAAGACGTAGAGTACCTACTGGTTTATTTAGTAAATCTGAACGTGATCCTGCGGTGTATGAAGTAGGTCAAGAGCCAGGAGATCCTGGTCTTTTTCCGGCTGCTCCTGAATATAGACTTGATCGAAAAAAAGGTGGTAAGGTAAAGAAAAAAGCTAAAGCGAAGAGTAAAGCTTTTAATGGAAATGATTTTGTCAGACAGGTTAATAACTATAAGGAAATGTAAATGTCAACAAATATTAAAGTTGCAATAGCCACAGGGGATGCTGTATTAAAATATGTAGACGATGATACAACGGTAGGAAGTAATGGGACGGCTGATGCCAATCTTCCAAGTACTACTCGTATCATAGCCATACATGCACTGGCAACCGCTGCTGGCTCTTATTCTATTAAGGGACAAAGACAGATTACAAATAAAACAGCCGAAGGAACTGCAATTAAGTTTCAGGTAGCTGCCAATGAAGCCAGTGATATTTATATTGGTGAGCTTGGCGTAGCTGTTTATGGTGTAGTTAGTGTGTCTGGTCCCACGGATGGTTGTGTTCTTACTGCAATGCTAGGCTGATTATGCCTAATTATTCTTACTTAAAGACAGATCTTGTCAATACGACAGAGAATGACTCTACGGAGTTTGCTTCTCAGGTATCTGCTTTTGTTAAGAGAACAGAATTTCGTTTGATAAAAGATCTTGATGATGTAGGTCTGGATGAGTATACTACTGTTTCGGTATCTTCTGGAAATGCTGGAGCTATATCTTTAAATGATCGAACACGGATTGTTCGTAATGTAAATTATGTTGTTAGTAACGGAACAACTGTTACCAATCTTCTTCAAAGAACTGTCGAATATGCACAGGATTACTGGCCCGTTAGTGCATCCAAGGGAACCCCCCGATATTATGCAAGGCGTAATAATACGGAACTGAAAGTAGTTCCTACACCTGTATCCGCAATTACAGCAGTAATAAAAACTCAATCACAACCATTACCTCTTGCTTCCGCAACAGATACAAGTGTAACAACTTCTAACTACTTTAGTGAATATTGTTATGATGCTTTGTTTGCTGGCTGCATGATGGAAGCTACAATGTTTATGAAAGATTGGAATACATTACAGGTATGGCAGGGATATTATTCTGTTGCTGTAGATACATTACGTAATCAGGCAAGACGTACTAGACAGGATGATATGGAAGTAGCTGCTTCTCCTGCTGGTGGTCCTGATACATTAGTACAAGGAGGAAGTTAATGGCAATCGAAGTTAGAAAACGAATAAGACAACCTATAGATAGATCTTGGAAAAATACTTCTTTGGAATGGGCAGACCCAACAGCGGCTGATCGAACACGTCCACGACCTACAGTTAGTAAACCACCTAAACCAAAGAAAGTTAGTAGACCACCTACTAAACCAGGGCGAAAGAAAGTTAGTAGACCACCTGGTATAACAGGCAAACCTCAATTTAAACTACGACCTAAAGTTAAAGTAAAACCAATTCAAGAATCTGAAATTATTGAAGCTGAAGGTGGAGGTAAAGTTAAGTATCGTTCCATAGGTGGTAAAGTTACTAATGGTAATGATATTACTCGAATGGTATATGATTAAATGGCCTATACTCCTGAAGAAATTCAAAGACTAAAAGCTGGAACCAAAAAATTTATCAAAAAAGAAGGTTCAGATGAGGCTTCTCATTGGAGAATACCAGAATTTTATACAGAAGATGCTTTTAATGATTGGGCTTTTGATCAGTTTAATACTGGAGGGGATGATTATAATGAAAGACAGAGAGTTATAAATAGAGGAAAAAAACTATATCCTGATATTTGGAGAAGAGCAGTTAAAAATGAATCTATTTATAATAAGACGAAACCTACTGATTGGTGGGGGTTGAGTGATCAAGACGAAACTATGCCATATATTCAAGTAAAAAAAGGTGGACAGATAAATAAAAGAATGAAGAAAAAAAGAGTTTTCAGAAAACCCAGAGGTGTGGGTAAGGCATTACGAGGTTATGGTAAGGTAGTAAAAAGTGGTTAGTAGAGCCAGTATAAGGAAACAGGTTATGAAAGCTCCAAAGAAACGTAAGACAAAACTTGGGAGTGGTGTTAGATTTAAGAAGCTGACCAAGAGTTTAAAAAGGGGTGGTGCTAGAAATCCAAAGGCTCTTGCTGCATATATTGGTCGTAAGAAGTATGGAAAGAAAAAGTTTCAGAAATTAGCTACTAAAGGTAGACGAAAGAAAAGGTAATGAGGTATAGTCCAAACCTACCAATAGAAGAACAACGTAGACTAGATCAACTACATCTGGGTATGGGTTCGGGTAATCCATATAGAGAAGGAGGTCTGGCTTCTATAAATCCTTTTGCTGTAGGTCTGTTTCCAACACCAGCCATTCAAGCCCAACCATCAAAAGATATGTATGATAGTTGGACCCCAGAACAAAAATCTGAATGGGATCGTTATGGAGAATTTGGTAAGCCACGAGAAGTTATGCCTCAACCTGGTCCCCAACCCGATGATTATATAGGGATACCCCCAGGAGCCGAAATTATGCCTAGCCCCTTCGGCCCTAATATTGATGATACCTACCCTACTGGGGACGAGACTAGACCACCTGTTATGTTACCTCAACCTATAGATATGCCTAGACCGCTTGTTATGTTGCCACAACCAGGTCAAGAAAACCCATATCCTGTAGATCCAATCCGACCTGAAGTTATGCCTAGACCTGGAATGCCTACATCTAAAGTTACACCTAGACCTGGAATGTTTAGACCTGAAGTTACACCTAGACCTGGCCCACAACCATTCTTAGGAACATTATTACCAACAGGCCAGCAACAATCAGGTTTGACGTATTCAGACGATGAAAAAATTAGACCACCATCAATACAACTATCAAGAAAACATGGTGGATCACTAACACAAACAGTTCTAAACGTATTAAGAAATTTATCATAGGGAGAAAACGATGAATAATACAACAACTGCTGTAGTAACGCAGCCGGAAAAACCTCCAGTAGAAGATATGGGTAGCCCTTGGGTGACAGCAGGAATTATTATTGTTGTTGCGTGTGTGGCTGGTTATGTCGTCTGGAAGAAGTTCTTCAAGAAAGCAAAGGAGAAGTAAGATGCCTGGACCGCATACACTTATTAAACGGCCTCATAATCTGGAAGAGATTGTGGGTAAACCAACAGGACAAGGTTATGGTGCTGCTCGTAAAGGACCAGATGTTAAAGGACCGCCTCAAGATGTTGTAGTTGATGAAGATTATCAGCAAGGCAAAGCCTTTAAAGTGGAGGACTAAATATGGCAACTTTTTCACAAAGAGTTTTAAAAAATAAAATTGATACTAAAACCAGTGAACTAGAGACTGCAAAAAAGAATGTAGGAAATAATCCACAACGTAAGGCTCATGTGAAAAAACTTGAGAAGCAATTAGCAAATTTAGTTTCACAACGGACAGGAATGATTCCGGCAGGTAGAATAAAACGAACATCAAAGGTAGTTAGTCCTGTTGTTAGAGAAGCTATGACTAAAAAAGATCAACCTAAAAAAGTTACTAATACGAAATCAAATATTAAAAAGTCAGACTCGACAATGCTTGGAGTAACTAAAAAAGGCTTTGCAAAAAAGAATAAGTCTGAAAAGCTTAATGCTGTTTCAGCAGCAAAACGACGTATTGCATCGTTAAAAGGAACAGGTATAAAGCCATCGGCGGGAGTTGTCTGGCTTTCTAAACAGACACCAGAAACATATTCAAGAGCAGATCTAAAACGAGATAGATGGAAAGCAGCAGGTGCTAATATTCCTTTGTTGGGACGATTTGCACCGTTAGCTAAAGGAGGACAGTGGATATATAATAATTGGAATAGGATTAATCCAAGATTAAAAAGACAACTAGAAGCAGCCAAGCCAGGGTCAGATAAATTACAAAAATTAGTTGATAAAGCGAGGAAGGAAATTAAAACAAAAGAGAAACCTACAATAGTTAAAAAGCCCAAGGTTGTACGTAAACCTAAATCTTTGGAAAAACCTAAAACTACAGCTAAAGGATCTAAACCTGGAAAAACTACAATACCTCGAACAACTAGACCTGGTAAAGCAGAAAGGCGTGCTAGACAACAAGCAAAACGTGATGCAGGTCCAGGTAGTCGTGTAGATAAGCTTATGGAAAAAGAAGTAGCTGGAGCTAAACCTGGTCCTAAGATTCAACCACCTAAAACTACAGCTAAAGGATCTAAACCTGGAGAAACTACAATACCTCGAACAACTAAACCTGGTGGAGCTAAAAGACCTGGTAGAATGAAACTTCCTCCAACTAAAACTACAGCTAAAGCACCTTCACCTGGTGGAGCTAAAAGACCTGGTAGAATGAAACTTCCTCCAACTAAAACTACAGCTAAAGCACCTTCACCTGGTGGAGCTAAAAGACCTGGTAGAGGAAAGATTCCAATGACTGTCCGTGGTGGTCCTTTAGTTGGTCTTATACCAGGTACAGATACATTAGGAATACCTGCTCCTGGTGAATATGGTGGTAGAGGAGATCCAACACCAGGTGATCGTACAGGAGTTGAGCCAAAGATCAAGCCCAAGGCCAAACCTGAACCTAAACCTAAACCTAAACCCAAGGTCAAGCCAAGGCCCAAGGTCGAGCCAAAGCCAAAGCCAAAGCCAAAGCCAAAGAAAAGTATGTCTATTGGTGAATGGATGACTCAAAAAGATCAGACCCCTCGTAAATCTAAACCTGGAGAAGTAACTCTTTTTGGTTATGATGTTGAAGTAGATTCAAGAGGTGATGATTATGATGTAGGTCATAAACACGGTGGCAAAGTATATAGACGAGCAGGTGGCGCAGTTCGTGGTTGGGGTAAAGCTCAACGTGGTTACTAAATGAGTGCAGCATTTCTCAGAAAGTATGAAAAGTCTATAGAAGAAGATTATAATGATTATACTTTAGTAGACTACGATCAAGTTAAACCAGAAAGAGAAGACTATGAAGCTTTTGAAGATTACTGGAATGCTCTTTCAAACTATTTTGTAGAAAAATATAGATATACATATGGTACAAAAGCGAAGAAAAAGTAATATGAAAGGCATGACTATTGGAGGGGGCCATAAGCGGCCTACCAAGAGTGGTGCTGGACTTACCAAGAAAGGAGTTGCTAAGTATCGTAGGCAAAACCCAGGATCTAAGTTAAAAACCGCTGTAACAGAAAAGAAACCTACAGGAAAACGTGCATCCAGACGTAAATCATATTGTGCCAGATCTGCTGGACAGATGAAGAAGTTTCCAAAGGCTGCAAAAAATCCTAACAGTAGATTAAGACAAGCTAGAAAACGGTGGAGATGTAGATGAAGAAACTAACGGTAAGACAACAAGCTACTTTAAAGAAACATGCTAAACATCATACAAAAAAACATATGGCTAGTATGAGATCAGCAATGCGAAAAGGAAAAACTTTCACGGCTGCTCATAAAGAAGCAATGAAAAAGGTAGGAAGATAATGACAGACAAAGAATGTGATAATTGTGGTTGTGATTGCCACTGTGATAGAGAACAGTGTGACTGCTCTTGTAAGGTTTGTGACTGTAAGGAAGAATAATGGCTGTTTCTGGAACATATAACTTTAATCTGGATATAGATGAAGTAATACAGGAAGCAATGGAAATGATTGGGGGTGAAGATACTCTTGGTCATGAACCTGCTTCTGCTCGTAGATCAATTAATCTTATGCTTAAAGATTGGCAGAATAGGGGCATACTTCTGTGGAGTACTGCTGTATCCAGTGTGACTGTAGCTGCCAGTACAACGGCCTATGATCTTGCATCTACTACTATAGATGCTCTGGAAGTCGTACTTAATAGAGATGATACAGACATACAGCTTACTCGTATATCGCCTGAAGAATATCTTCTTATTCCCAACAAAACCCAGACAGGCAGACCTATGCAATACTCCATAAGGAGAGGCAGAGACAATCCTGTTATGTCTGTATGGCCTATTCCTGAGAACTCTACAGATGTTTTAAAGATAGAAATATTTAGTGAGTTACAGGATGTAAATAAATCAGCCGATCAGAATGCAGATCTTCCAAAAAGATTTTTACCTCCTCTTACTTGTGGTCTTTCCTATTATATGTCCATGAAAAGACCAGGAGTAGAAGCCGGAAGAATACAAATGCTTAAAGTAAACTATGAAGAGAAGTTGGCAAGAGCTATGCTGGAAGATAGAGAAAGAGCAACTATGAGAGTAGTACCTAAGTTGAGAGTTATTTAATGGCAAGTACAAAAAATGCATTAGCTATGTGTGATGTCTGTGGGTTTGTATATCCACACAGAGTAATGCAACTAAACAGTTATGGACTACTGGTATGTCCAGAAGATTTTGAAGGACAGTTTGATTTAAAGAACCATCCTCAGAACAAGATACCAGATGTCAGAGATAATCCAGCTATCCTTAATCCTCGTCCAGATACAGGCGGCAGAGGTTTAACCTGGAGTGAAGCTACAACCGCCTGGGGTTCAACAGATAATTGGTGGAATACAATATGACAGATTTAACAAGCAAATTAATATCCAATACCTATAAGCGGATTATACTTGTAAGCTCCTCTGCAAGTGCTGAAGGTACGACCAATACGGGTGTAAATACTTCTCTGAAGCCTGTGCTGACAGGTGATGGAGGCAAGTCTGCTCTGAAGGTAGCAACTAATGCCATACAAATTACAGGAGCATTGGGTGTTGGTGGTAATGTATCTCTGGATGGTAATCTTCATGTAGATGACAAAGTATGTGCTTCGGCTTTCTATGGAGATGGTTCTAATATAACAGGTGTTACGGCCACGATTGCTGGTAATATATCTGTTAGTAATGCAACGATTGGTGGAACATTATATGTAGGTGGAACAGCTACTGTTTCTGGTGCAGCTACCTTTAAGTCTGCTGTAACAGTAGGAGGTGCAGCACACTTTGGATCAACTGCTACAGTATCAGGTGCTGCACAGTTTCAAAGTACAGTAACGGCTGTTGGTGCAGCCACTTTTAAATCTACTGTAACGGTAGAAGGTGCTGCCACATTCGATAATAATGTATCAGTTAGTGGAACATTTAAAGCTCTTGGCGCATCTACATTTACTGGTAAAGCAGAATTTGAAGATGATGTTTCGGTTAGTGGTGCTTTAGATGTAGCAGGAAATGCTTCTATTGGTGGAACATTCATGGCAACAGGAGCAGCTACTTTTGATGGTGCGGTTTCTGTGAGTGGTGGTCTTGTCGTTGGTGATACTGTAACAATATTAGGAACAAACGTACAAGCAGCTAATGCAAGAGTATGTGCAAGCTCTTACTATGGAGAAGGTTCTAATATTACAGGTATTAGTGGAACTAATATTTCTGGTAATATATCTGTTAGTAACATATCAGCAGGTGGTAATGTTAATATAACTGGTACTTTAGCTTTGTCAGGCACTACTCTTCAAGCTGAAAATGCAAGAGTTTGTGCATCAGCTTTTTATGGAGATGGTAGTAATGTAACAGGTGTTAAAGCTTCAATAGGTACTGCACCAAATATATCTGTATCTGGTTATATGCATGTTGGAACAAGTTTATCTGTTAGTGCTAATTCTAATTTTGTAGGAGCAGCCTCTTTTCAATCTACTGTAACAGTAGTAGGTGCTGCTCATTTACAAAGTACTGCTTCTATAGGAGGTGCTGCTACTTTTGCATCTACTGTAACTATAGTAGGAGCAGCAGCATTAAAAAGTAACGTAACAGTAGGTGGTACACTGGATGTAACAGGTAATACATCAGTAGGTGGTACATTTATGGCTACTGGTGCGGCTACCTTTGATGATGATGTATCAGTAAGTGGTAATGTATATGTCGGTAACGGATTGAATGTGGGTGGAACTACAACTATTGCAGGTGCTGTTAGTTTAGCATCTACATTAAGTGTTGGAGGAGCTTCAAACTTTGCATCTACTGTGACTGTAGTAGGTGCAGCAGCTTTAAAAAGTAATGTAACTGTAGGTGGTACTCTTGATGTAACAGGAAATACGTCAATAGGCGGTACATTCTTAACCACAGGTAAAGCAGAATTTGAGGATGACGTATCAGTAAGTGGTAATGTATATATCGGTAACGGATTGAATGTGGGTGGTACAACAACTATAGCTGGAGCAGTAAGTCTAGCCTCTACTCTTAGTGTTGGTGGTGCAACCAATTTTGCATCTACTGTAACAATAGCTGGTGCTGTTAGTCTTGCATCTACATTAAGTGTGGGTGGAGCTTCGCATTTTGCTTCGACAGTAACAGTTGCAGGTGCAGCAATCTTTGAAGATGATGTATCAGTTAGTGGTGCTGTTAATATAGCTGGCAACACATCAGTTGGTGGAACTTTCTTAGCAACAGGTAAGGCTGAATTTGAAGACGATGTATCAGTATCAGGATCTTTACATGTATTAGGTGGAACTACTGTAGTAGGTGCTACCCATTTACAAAGTACAGTATCTATTGGAGGTGCTGCTACCTTTGCTTCTACAGTTACAATAGCTGGTACTGCTATCTTTGAAGGTGCGGTATCTGTATCAGGTACTATGGATATAGCAGGTAATACATCAGTAGGCGGAACCTTATTTACAACAGGTAAAGCAACATTTGATGACGCTGTATCAGTATCAGGATCTCTGCATGTATTAGGAGGAACTACCGTAGTAGGTGCTACTCATTTACAGTCTACTGTCTCTGTTGGAGGTGCAGCTACATTTGCTTCTACGGTTACGGTGGTTGGTGATGCAGTATTTACGGCTGATATAGTAAAGAAAACAGCAGGAACAAGTAACTTTGCTGCTGGTGTTAATGCTGGTGACGCTATTGAATCAGGTGGTAATTATAACGTAGTAATTGGTGATGAGGCTGGTACGGCAATCACGACAGGGGATAATAACACTCTTGTTGGTTATGGTGCTGGCGATGCAATGACCACTCCAGGTAATAATTCTGCTCTAGGTTTTGATGCCTTGGGTGCAGTTACAGATGGTTTTCAAAATGTCGCTATAGGTTCTTATGCTGGTAACGCTATAACAGAAGGCGACAATAATGTTGCTGTTGGGCATG
>VTLG01013965.1_pt1 | contig 57883 bp, 54 predicted proteins | sample 4694571 | NCBI WGS metagenome assembly VTLG01 (sample SAMN12604809, study PRJNA352737) | marine metagenome | biome: ENVO:00000447; feature: ENVO:00000209|ENVO:00000569|ENVO:01000036; material: ENVO:00002151; isolation source: viral sequences binned using virsorter ... | reverse complement strand
ACTGCGACAGCATTAGCACCCTTTCATCTACACGCTTCAGCTTCTGATTTTGACCCAGAAAGCCATGTAATTATTTCAAGCAGTAGCGTAGCTGATGGTGATTTGATGGGTGTGATGTTCAAACAAAGAGCTGAGAATGATGGAAAGGCTTGGTTTGGTACAGAAAGAATGGGGGATTATGGCGTTTCTGATTTCGTATTTTTATTAGATAATGCTGGAGATGATAACGCTGTTGCCGCCACCGATGAAGTAATGAGAATTACAAGAACAGGCAATGTGGGAATTGGAACTTCGACACCGAGTACATTGGCTGGTAATTCATGGACAGACATAGAACTGCAAGTCAAGGGAACATCTGGTGGTGGTTCAATGGCTGTATCTGGTGCGACACAGGCAATGTTATTTTTAAGTGATGAAGATGCAAGTTCAAATGCAAAGGTTTACGGTATTGGAAGTGTAGGTGATGTATTCAGAATTGATGCGTGGAATGACAATGAAAGCTTAAAAGGCACAAGACTAACCATTGATGCTTCAGGCAATGTGGGCATTGGTAACAGTTCATTAGAAGCTTGGAACTCCTCATATACCGTATTACAGCTTGGTGGAAATGCGGCTTTATGGTCGCATACCACTCAGGCGGCGGCTAATAGTCTACATATAACGCAGAATGTGTATTTTGATGGAGCCGAAAAGCGTATTTCAGGAACAGACGAAGCATCTCGATACACTCAAGATAATGGTGTACATAGTTTTTTAGTAACTGCGGCTGGAGCGGCAGATGCATCTATAACATGGACTACTCCATTACAACTTGATGCCAACTCCCGAATCTCGCTGAGTAATAATGATAGTGGTGGAGTTAATAATACAGTATTCGGATATAATGCTTTTGGTTCTGCTGATTCTGGTGCTACTGGGAACACAGCGATAGGAGATGCCGCTTTATATGCTGGCAATGTAGCTGGAGAAGATGATAATACAGCAGTTGGTTTCAATGCTGGATTTAACTGCGAAGGTGCAAATAATACCTACGTAGGTAAATCTGCTGGTGCTGGTGGCACTGGAGCAGAATCATCCAACGTAGGAGTAGGTGCAAGTGCATTAACGGCTGTTACTACTGGTTCGAGCAACGTAGCAGTTGGTAGTAGTGCTATGGCTGGGGCTACTACAGCGGCAAATTGTGTTGCAATCGGTCCCGGTGCTTTAGATGCTATGACTACTGGCGACCAGAGAAACATAGCAATAGGAAATAGTGCATTAGGTGGTTATGCAAATGCGGGGACAGACAATACTTATAATATTGCAATAGGTGTTGGTGCAATAGAACTTCTTACAACTGGAACTTATAATATTGGAATCGGTGGAAATGCTTTGGATGCGGCAGATGCTAATGAGACAGGAAATGTAGCTATTGGTTGGTCTGCTATGGGAGGCGTGGATAAAGGTGCTTCTGGTACTGCTGATTATAACGTATGTATCGGATATTCTGCGGGTGAAGGAGGTGCTTTAAGTAGTACAGACCAGTTTACATCTAATGTAGCGATTGGAACTAATGCTTTAAACTCCACAGGGACAAATCAACAGATAGGCACAGTTGCTATTGGGAGAGATGCTCTCACTGCACTTTCTTCTGGTCTTTATAATACGGCTGTGGGTTATCAAGCATTAACTGGTGTGACAACAGGAGCTGGCAATGTAGCTATTGGCTATGGTGCGGCTGATGCTTTTGGTCTTAGTGAAGAATTGAATGTGGCAATCGGATACAATGCAATGGGTGCTGTTGATGAAGGAGATAATACCCAAACGGCAGATTCTAATGTAGCTATTGGTTATAATGCTTTATTCGGTGGCATACTTGCAAGTTCTAAAGATTTAGTAGGCAACGTTGCTATTGGTTCTGGAGCAATGGATTCTACTGGTACTAATGCCCAAACAGGTACGATTGCCATCGGACATTCTGCTCTCACCGCCCTCACTTCTGGTGCTGGGAACATAGCAGTGGGGTTTCAGGCTCTGCAACAACAAACAGATGGAGCAAATAATGTTGCAATAGGTTATACTGCCCTTAATACGGCTAATACTGGAGAATCTAACAATATATCCATTGGGTATCAGTCTATGCTTTCAGTAGACCATGCTGATGCAGACAATAATGTTGTGATAGGCCATCAGGCCGCTATAGGTGGAGGAGCGGCTATGTCAGGTTGTGTTGCGATAGGTGCTAACGCAATGGATTCTACTGCCGCTAATGCACAAACGGGGACTATTGCCATCGGACAATCTGCCCTCACTGCCCTCACATCTGGTTCTGAGAACACTGCAGTGGGATACCAAGCACTTGATGCAGAAACTACTGGAAACTTTTGCACAGCTATAGGATATAACGCATTATCTGCACAGACAGGCACTGGTGGTACTATAGGAAATACGGCTGTAGGTACGGGAGCTGGATTAGGAATTACAACAGGACTTTATAACACTGCTGTTGGGTGGTTAGCCGCAGATACATACAATACTACTGGTGGAACTTATCTTGGACAAGCGGCTGGAAGTAATGGAACTGGTAATTATTGTGTATTTGTAGGAATGGGGTCTGCTGAAGCAGGTGTTAATACATCAACTGGAACTGTTGGGGTCGGATTTGAATCTCTCTTGAGTCTCACTTCGGGTGAAAATAATATAGCTATTGGATGGAAAGCTGGTAGGGCTATGACTACATCTGATGGGAATACCATCATTGGACATAATGCATATCCTGTAGGTAATAATGCTGATGGAGCTGGACATAATACTATTATTGGTTCTGAAGCCGCATTATTAGCGACAAGTGCAGACTTTACACAAAATACACTTATTGGAAGAATAGCTGGTCATCAAATCGCTTCAAGTGCTTGTGCAAATAATACAGGTGTTGGTCATCATGTCTTTAACAATAAAACATCTGGTAATAATAACGTAGCAGTAGGAAGAGGAGCAATGGGGGCTAATCAAAGTGGAACTGGAAATACCCATATTGGAGCTAATACAGAATCTGCTTCTGCCACATCTAACGAAATAGTTCTTGGTTCAGGTGTAACTGGTAGTGGTGAAAATTCAACAACTATTGGTAGTGGTGGCGTTTTTAAATTTGCATCTAAACAGTATACTTGTGACCACGCAGATGCAGAAGATGGTAAGTCAGCGGCAAGTGAAGCATCTCCACTTAAATTACCTGCTTATTCAATTATTAAAAGCGTATCAGTAATAGTTACTCAATTAAGTAATTTAGGTACATTTAATGTTGCTTTGTATCACAGTACAGATACAGCGGCTCCAGCAGATGACACTGCTTTAGGTGGAACACCAGTTGAAGTATTAGGTGTTGGTGCGGCTGGAACATCAAAAAGTGGTAGCTCAGGAAGTGCATCAGATATTGCATTAGGTTCTGGAGCAGTAGTAAAACAATCATATTTTAATGGTTTTGGTGGAGCTGGTTTACCAGTTGGAACTGCTGATAGATATATTCATGTTGGTCAAGCTGGTACTGGCAATGGAGATACTGACCCGAGTACGGCTGGATTGATAAGCGTATTAGTAGAATATGTAGGATTAGATTAAACAAAGGAGAAATAAATGAGATGGTCAAAATATAGTACATTAAAATCTGCAAGTAGGGTTGCATTTGAAAAGATTGCTGATGCTAAAGACGATGATGGGAATGTTACAAAACCAGCTCATGTTGTATTCACTCAGAAACGATGGGATTCTGAAACTGGTGAAGCACGAGCTGATTCAAAAGAAGAGTATTCTCTTTCACAATTAGAAAGTGAAAAAGCTCGTTATGATGCTGAGATGTCAATGGCAAAAGCAGAAAGTGATGAACTCGCAAAGGCAATAGCAGATTTCAAAAAACTTTAATTAACTAAACAAGGAGTCAATAATGGCGAAAAAAGAAAAAGAAAAGAAGCCAGTCTTGAACCTCGATGATAAAGAGTATGTAATCGAAGACATGACTGATGAACAGAAAGCAATGGTAAATCATATTAATGATTTGCAGAACAAACAGAATACTAATCAGTTTATGGGCGACCAATTAGCTGTTGGTAAAGAAGCATTCATTAATATGCTTCGTGCATCGCTCACTGAAGAAGTAGAAGAGGTAGAAGCAGAAGCATGATTGTAAGAAGGTGTAGTCAGGGTCATCGAGTTAGGATTCATAGAAATACAACTCCGGGTGCAACACGCACAAAAACTTATGCAGATGGGTCTACAGAGACTCTGACTTACCCTTCGTCTTATACATACTTTGTTGATGTAGATGGTGAGATAGAAAAGAGAAGTAATAGCTTTAAAACTATTGAAGAGTTCTATGTTGCTGAATGTGCTAAGAAGCATGGTGGTGGGCATGGTAGGTTGATAGTAGGGGGACATCATATAATCAATGGTGTCGCTACATTACAAGCAGATTATCCTACTGATGCAAATACTAAGGCAGAAATAAAAGATTTCTATGATAAGCGTGGAGTTGCTTATGGATCCAGTGAAACTAAAGCAGAACTTCTTTCAAGAATAGTTCCTAAATTAAAAGGCATAGAAGAAGTGTCTAAACATCTAAAGGTATAGCATGAAGAGTCCTATTGCAAAAGTAGTTAACTGGCAACTGTCTACTGGACAGCTTGATCATTGGACATCATATCACTTAGCTGCTGGCTTGTTTATAGCTAAAGTGGCACAATGGTGTGGTGCATCCGATTTATGGGCAGTCTTATGGGTTGCTATAATTGGAGTGTTATGGGAAGTATTTGAAGTTTATATAGAAGGTACTGATAAGACTTATGGTACAAAGAAACGATGGGCTTATAATACATTTGCTGATCTAGTTGTTGAAATAGGTGCTGCCTGGTGGATGGTGTTATAGGGGTGAATGATGGCTAAAGGATTAAGAGAATATACTGCGGCTGAGGCATCTTCCTTGGCTATTGGTCAGAATGGATTTGATCTTATTGCAGAACATAATTCAGATACATCATCTCCTGATAGTGGAGCATGGATAGCAATACAGGCCCTTGGTAAAGGTGGTGGAGATGCAGCTGTTGAATTTTTGCAATTAAAGGCTACATCTAATATTGGTGACAGTCTTAGTTCGGCCTGGTTTTATATGGTACCTGGTGAAATATTATATGGTAACTTTAGTGGAATTATTAATCATACAAACTCCACAGCAACATGCATAGCTTACAGAGGGTAAGCAGAACTATTAGAGTTAAGAGAATGGTTCGTTTGAAAAGGAAAAGTTTATGGAACAGACTGCGATCGGAATACAAATTACTTGCTGGTTATATTCTATTTCTTTTGCTAATACTTGCATTGGTTACTTTTACAGGATGCGATTCTGGATGGAAAATAGCAGGTTGGGAGGTTAAGTGAGTGGAACGAAACCCGACACTGCAAGAAGTTATAGGGGTGCTGTTGTCGATGATAATGCTGTTATTAGCATTAACCTCAAATGGTTGGGGCAGTTATGTGTTCTCGTTGGCATGCTTGTGTATGGCTATTGGCGTGTGGAGAGTAGACTTGGAGAGCTTGAAGATAAGATGCTTGCTGCTAATGAGCAAATTGGGGACTTACTTGGTAAACACATCGTGGAAGAAAGGATTGAACGAGAAGAGCTGGCAGAGAAAGTCTCCTTCTATGAAAAGGAATTTAACATAAACCCACTTAGTTGGGGTAAGCGGAAGAAGAAGTAATGGAAGAGTTTTTAGCACTCTACGCAGAATATGGTATGATCGGTGTAGTAGGCTGTATGTTTGTATTTATGGTTTATCAAAATGCTAAAAGATCAGAAGATCAGGCTAAATCAATTAATGATTTACAAGTTGAAAATAAAGGTCAATCAGAAACTCTTGAAAATATGGAAGGTATGCTAATTAAATTAATTGAAAGATGGAATCGTTCTGATGAAACTAGGGACAGAAGGCATGAAGATACTGTAAAAGAAATCAATGATATGTCTGATGTTTTAATGGAAATAAAAGGTTCTGTATCAAGGATCAATGGAAGAGGTGGATAATGGATAGTTTGAAAGTAACAACTTTAAGTACTGGTAGTGGAGCAGTTTTTATAATGGATTTAATCCCATGGGGATTGATGTGTATAATGTTCTGTATGAATATTGTATATTTGTATTGGAAAATAAAAAAGGTAAAGGAGTCTTAAATGGACTTTAAGAAAATGCTGATGGATATGGCACAAGCACAAGCTGATAAGATGCAAGATGAAGCTATGGGTTTCTTAGCATCTGATGAGTTTGCTAATGAAATTGCTACTAAAATCAATGAAAAAATAGATATTCCATTTGTATCTGAAGAGAAGGAACAGGTCTTTTTTGAAAGGGTTGTTGATATTGTGACTGATCTTATGGAAGGTGTCTTTAAGGGTAAGTAATGCCTAAAGGTATAGGTACATACGGTACAACAAGAGGAAGACCTCCAAAGAAAAGGAAATCAAATGCCAAGGTACGGAAGAAGAAGCCGAGAAAGGCTAAAGGGCGTAAACGCTAAGTTAGTTAATGTTCTGAACGAACTTATAAAGATAATGGATGTTACCATTATTGAAGGTGTTCGATCCAAGGAACGCCAGGAAGAACTCTTAAAGAAGGGTGCTACCAAAGTAAAGTATAGTAAGCATATGGAAGGCAAGGCAGTCGATCTTGCACCATATCCTATTGATTGGGAAGATCGGGAAAGATTCCATTATATGGGTGGTATGGTTCGTGGTATAGGACATCAGCTAGGAGTAAAAATTAGATGGGGTGGAGATTGGGATTCTGATGGTGAGATCAAAGATAACTCTTTTGATGATCTGGTTCATGTAGAAATAAAAGATTAATTATAAATGCCATTAGATGATTTTACCAAGGATGGTGATGGTAATATTATTGGCTGTCCTAAGTGCGGAGCTAGACATTTAAGGAAAAGCGGATTTACTTATTATTCCAAGAGCAAGAAACAGGTTTGGTTTTGTCCTGCTTGTAAACGTAAAACCTTAAATCCTTCTATACTTGAAGAAAGTCCATTTAAAGTAGAAGATATTGATCCAGAATTTGCACCTATAGAAGAACTTATAGGGAATAGAAAAAAGCAGTATAGTAGAAAGCTAAAAGCAACTAAGGATCTTAAGTTAATTAATATTGATGTTGGAGTTAAAGGTCCTATAGGTATAGCACATTTTGGTGATCCGCATGTAGATGATGATGGAACTGATCTATCTCAGATTATACATTATATGACTATAATTAATAAGACAGAAGGTATGTTTGCTGGTAATTTAGGAGATATACAGAATAACTGGGTTGGTCGCCTTTCTTATTTATATGGTCAGCAGTCTACTTCTGCTAAGGAATCATGGAGATTAAGTGAGTATTTTGTTAATAAGATGGATTGGCTATATCTAATTGCAGGTAATCATGATGTATGGAGTGGTGATGGTGATCCTTTAGAGTTTATTATGCGAGATCATAAGGGTGTGTACCAGAGATGGGGAGCAAGAATGAATATAAGGTTTCCCAATGGTAAATCAATAAGGATCAATGCAAGACATATGTTTAAGGGTAATTCAATTTGGAATACAGCTCACGGAGTTTCAAGAGCAGTTCAAACTGGATGGCGTGATCATATCCTTACTTGTGGACATACTCATGTTAGCGGGTATCAAGTACTTAAAGACCCTTCTTCTGGATTAATCAGCCATGCTCTACAAGTTGCTTCTTTTAAAATAATGGATAACTATGCAGAAAAATTAGGGTTGGATGATAAGAATATATTCAATTGTCCTGTTACTATCATTGATCCCCAGTATGATGATCATGATAACAGGTTGATTACAACAATTTTTAATCCCGTAGAAGCATCAGAATACTTAAATTTCAAAAGGGAAAAATGGAAAAAAACAAGAAAAAAATAGTAAGAGTTCGTATTCCATATTTAACCAGCAAGAAGAATACAAGCGTTACTAATGCAGTATTGTTATATAAATGGACTAGATAATGCCTAAGCAGGTCTGGAAGATAGAACGATTTGATGGTGGCTTGAATACAGGTGCTGATCCAAGGGATATTGATGTTAACGAGTTAGCTGCTGCTGTTGATATAGCAGTTGATGATATTGGTAAAATTACATCTATGGGTAGTTTTGTTGCTCATGATGCAGGAGCGAATAAAGCTGCTATAACAGCTGGATATGGTCTTCATTATTTTTCTCATGACAGGATCAATGCTCATTTATCAGGTAATCATTTAGATGAACCTGATCTTGCTACTCATGTTGAATGGGATAGAACTGGAGATGTGAGTGATAGTGGCGTTACTACAGTTGAGACTCTAACACCTACTCCTTCATCACCATGGGAAGATAGTCAAACTCATTCAGCTTTTGTCCAGACAAGTAGTAGTGGTAGTGGAGCTAGTATGTATGTAACAGCCGTAACTAATGGTGCTGGTGTTCCAACGTTTGCAATTAAAAGATCTGGAATAGGATTTGTTGTAGGTGAAACAATTGTTTTTACAGATCCAGGTTCTACTTCTAATACTGCTACACTTACTGTTGCTAGTGTAGGAATAAGTTTTTCTTTTGAATTAGATACTGGGACTAGTAGTACTACTAGTAGTATAGCAGGTACAGCACAGCAATCTTATAGTGATAGAATTATAGCTGGTACAAGTGGTGCTGAATATAGCTTTACATATACTGTTGTAGTTAGAACAGCTCCTAATAATTTTACACTTACATTAGGTAATTTTCCAACTTCAGGAGTAACAATGCCGTTTACTGCCGGTACTCACACAGTAACATTTACATCTCATGCTAGTGCATCAACAAGGCATTTTACAATAACAGCTGCTGATGATGTAGATACTACAACAACTCAAGGAGAAATTATAATTGATGATTTATTGCTTCAGCGTATTGGGACAGCTGATGATGCTGAAACTGGTGATGATTATTTGGTAATGGCAGATGCAGATGCAGCTGCTAATCTTGATATATACAGCAGTACTAATGATGTATGGGGAGTTGAAGCAATAGATTTAGGAAGTACTACAGGAATGAAACCTGTATTTTATAATGCAGATGGAGCTTTAAGGGTTAGCGATGGAAACTTTGGTGCTGCTAATCAGAATAAATGGTTTGGATATATAAAGCAAACGCACTTTAATGGTATTACTCCTGGAGGAGCAGCTGATGCTTATGATTCATGGTATACTAAAAGTCTGGATTTAGCTAAGCCTACAAAAGGATTATATGGACAAACTGTTGCTTTTACTGATACTACTGCTGCTGCTCCTACTACCCAGATAGAATTTCAGGGTACTACTACTAATGATTTTGTAGGTTGGACTATTACTGGTGATGGATATATTGCTACTGATTCTGATTCTAATTCACAGGCAAGAATAATTAGTGGAGTTACTAGTGGTAATGATAGTTTAACAACAGAAACTAATAGTGATGGATGGGGTGGAGAATCAATAAGAATATTTCCTCCAGCAGGTTCTGGATGGAATGTTTATCTTAAGCAGTCATCTACAACTGGAAGCTGGCCTGGTCAAGATTATCAGGTTGGAACTACATTTATTTATCAAGGAAATCAAGAGTCTGAAATACTTAATATTTCTGAAAGACCTAATGCTAGTAGACTGGAAAGTATAGCATCTGGTTTTGCTATAGATTTTGCAATATATGCTACTTCACCATATGATCCGTTTCTTATAGGAGGAAGAGTTTATGTAAGAAAATTTGGTACAGACGATGCATGGGTATTATTAGCTGATATTAGTTTAGTTAATGGGGTAAGAACTGATTTAACATCTGATTATACAGCATGGAGTTTAGATGGTTCTGTTGATAATGCACATAATAATGCACCTGATAATGTATATTGTTATGTAGAAAGTATGACTGCAGTTGATCCAAGTCCTTGGACATATGAAGCTATTAATGGTTATAGATCAGATGAATCAGTAGATATAGGTGCAGCAGGTGAAGGTTTTAAAACAGCAGTTGTTGCTAATAGGCAAACTTATATTGGAAATGTAAGACGTGAACACTTAGATGGTATAACAAGAACTGAAGGTGATGCAATGTATAAGTCAATGCCTGGTAAGTTTGATACATTTCCTTTTGCAAGAAAGATTGAAGCAAGTGTTCAGGATGGTGATGAGATAGTTAAGCTTGAAGAATATGCAGATAGGATACTTCAGTTTAAAAAGCATAAGATGCATCTAATAAATATTTCTCAGGATCTTGAATTTTTAGAAGATACTTTTATACATAAAGGAATACTTGTTCCTAATGCTGCCTGTAAGACAGATTTTGGTATTGCCTGGGCAAATGAAAATGGATGTTATTTATATGATGGTAAGGGAGTAAGAAATCTCCTTGAAAAGAAAGGTATGCAAGTTGTAAAAGAATCAACATGGAGATCATTTCTTGGAGCAGCTCCTATGGTTGGATATGCTCCAAAAGAACGTCAGTTAATTATTGGTAAAACAGCTGGTAGTGAAGGTGTTGGTGATATATTCTTGTATGATATGGTTTCTCAAAGTTGGGTTCAGGGTGATTCAAAATTTACAGATAGTAAAAAGCAGACTAATCTTGTTGTAGATTGGGATCATGATCTTGTTCATGCTCATTCTAATGATGTTGGTACTGTTTTAAAATGGGATGCTACTCCTGTTACAACAACAGCAATTTCATTTAAAACAAAAGATATAGATTTTGGACAACCTGCTGTAAGAAAGAAAATTTATAAAGTTTATGTATCATACAAAGGAGATGGTGGAGAAATTACTGTAAATTACGGTACTAATGGTAATAGCACTATGACTGGACAATTTTATATTACTGGATCGAGTGGAGCATCTACAAAGGCAAATGCTGCAGATTTATGTATTTATAATGGCGATGTAGGAACAAATGATTGGGTTCTAGCAGAGCTCAGGCCATCTAGTTCTATTAATAATATATATAGCTTTCAGTTAAAATTTGATGGTGGTACTACTGATGCAAATTTTGAGATTAATGATATTTCTATTGTTTATAGGGTAAAAAATATAAAGTAATATGGCATTAACAAGGCAAGACAGGATCAATCTTCATAAGAAGAAAGATGGCATTATGATTGGAAAACCCGGTATTAATGATTTATCTGAAGGTGTTCCTGAGTTTCGAACAGAAATTGATCATGAAAGTGGACAGAGCAATGTTGTACAGTATATACGTCATGGTGCGGAAATTCTTAAATCTGAATTTAAAAGACCTTTTACATCTACTACAGATCAATATGCAGTATGGCATTTAAGTGACGAAGTAGATATTTCTTCTCTAGGAACTTATAAAGTTCTTACTATTCCTGATAATACCTATCTTATGGATATACGTATCTTAGTAACAGCTGTAATTGATAGTAACAGTAATGCTATGAGAATAGATGTTGGAGATGGAACCAATACTGATATATATATTGCTGGATGGGATGGATCTTCTGGATCTATAAGCCTGCATGCTATTTTATTACATGGTCAGGCTTCATCTGTAACTGAACCTGGAGTTAAAACAGGTAAGTATTATGAAGATTCAGATACACTTGATATTCTTGTTAATACAGTAGCTACATCAGGTAAAATAAAGCTACTTGTGTTGTTAATGCGTAATCCTTTTATTGAACCTTAAATGACTTGAAGCATTATTCCTATAATGAGTAACTTAATCCCAAATATTAATTCCTAATGGCATACTACGAACCAGGAGCAGCAGCTACAACTTTTTCCCTTTTTGCAAGACAAGGCCAAACATTGCGAGAAAGGAGAGAAGAAGAAAAGAGAGAAAGAGATCAGGATATAGCAACTTATACTCAAGGTTCTGCGATACCCTTAAGATTGTTAGAAGGTAAGAGAGCTGGTGATATTGCAGATGCACAGATTTTATTAAGTCAACGTGATCCACGTACAGCTACTGGGAGAAAATTTAAACCTGCAGAATATATTGCTCCTGAAAGAAGAAGTTATGATCCAAGACGATTAAAGGATTGGCTTGGTAAACGCTACGCAAGATCAGGTGAAGAAAGAGTCACTAGAGAAACTATAGTAAAACCTGGTGATCCAAAGAAATCAGAGATTTTTGAGTCTGGTGTACCTGTTTCTATGGCTGCTCCTGAAGGTAATAGAGCTTATATGGAAAAATATCAGGATAGGGCTTTTTATAGAGACTTTGATCTACACAAGGAACAACAAAGAAAAATAGAAGCACAACAGTTAAAAGAAACACTTGGTGCACGACATGTAGATGAAGGATGGGGAGAAAGGTATAAAAGAAAAAGATCGCATGTAGAGGATTTGAGACAAGGACGTGATTTGCAGGAGGCAAAACGTACCAAAGCAATAGAAGATTGGGAAAAAAAATATACCCCCGAATATCAAGAAACATATAAAAAAGAATTAGAAAGACTTAGAGGTATGCCAAGATCTGGAGCTGAAGTTGCATTAGGTATTACAGATTCTCCTACACCATCTCCATTGGGAGATATTACTCGTGGACCAGATTTATTACAAAGACCCGGTAATCTTATGGAACAAGTTCAAGCTGGTTATGGGACTGAATTTGCTCGAACACCTCAAGTAGATCCATCAAAGTATGTTGGTACAACAGATATAAGTAAAGAAATAGCAATAGGTAAAGAAGCTGAATTAACTAGAAGAAAATCTCTAGAAGAAGCTTCATCTTTGGGTAAGAAGATAGAAGGTTTAAAAAGTAGGGAAGAAATAATATATCCTGAACTTCCACCAGGTTATAGCAGACCTTCTGTTCCTGGTGGGGCTACAGGTATAGAAAAAACAATTACAAAAGTACCTTCAGATCAACCTATTAGTGATGTTACAGGTTATGAAAATCAACCATATAGATCAGCAATAGCAGGTGGTAATTATGCAGTGGATACATTGCAGTCTGATCTAAAAGAGATGTTCCCTGGTAAAGATTATCATACAAGAATGGGTAAGGAATTAATTGATAAAGCTGCAACGCCTGGTATTGTTTCTGAAGCTAAAGAGTTTGGTAGTTTTCATGAATTAGTAGGAGCTAGAAGTGCTGCAGAGAAAGGAAGTGATGTATATAAATCATTGCAGGGGCAGATAAATGAATTGTATAAGAAAGGTGGTGGAACATATGAAGGTGCTGCAAAAGCATTTGATGCTGTTGATGTTGCTACTGATATAAGAAAAGGTACTGAAGTTGCAGAGGATCTTGCTAGTACAGTGAAAGCAGTAGATGTAGGAAGTGATGTTGTTGGAGCTGCAGGTGCTAAAACTGTGCCTGGACTGGGTGATCTTATGACTGCTGTAGAAATGTTTGATAAAGACAAAAGTGAAGAAGAAAAGCTTTATGATGCTGTTTCAACTGGAGTTGGTTTTGTTCCTGGTGGACAACCTCTTGCTGCTGGAATGAAGCTTCTTAAAGCAGCTTATGGTATGAGGCATTATGGATAGTATGTACGGTAAAACAGCATTAAAAGCATATCAGAAAGGTCCTCAATATGGAAAGTTTAATAGTCTTTATGGTACTGGAGATCATCCTAGTGAAGGTGGTAAGATTGTTGAAGGCGTAGAAGGTAAAATTCATATTCAGGGTGGAAGTAAGGATGGGAAGTTTTCTCGAGTTGAAGGTGATATTATGAAAGCACATCCAAAAGAAGGTGAATATATATTAGCTCAAAGAAATGGTTATAGTTCTCTTGCTGAAGTTCCTGTAAGTGAAGAAGGAAAAAGAATGTATGTATCAGGACTGCCTACATTTGGTATGCCAAGTTGGGATCGAATACAAAAAGCATGGGGATGGGGTGAATATAGTGAGGAAGCAATAGCAGAAGAGGAGATTGAAACCCGGCTTGGAGATTTTCTTAAAACTGGTTTTGAATCTTTACAGAAAGGTACTGACAAAATGTTAGGTACTGATGATGAAGTTGGATTTATAGATAAGCAATTACAAGAACAATTAGAAGAATTTGGCACAAGAAAAGAAATGCTTGATACAGCTGCTGGAAGACTTGATACTCAAACTGCTGGGATCCAGCAAAGTATGAAACAGTATGGTGGAACAAGAGATATACAGAAGAAAACTGGACTTGTCACTGGAGGACCTGACTTTGCTTTAGAAGATATTGAAACTCAAGGTGAAATGCAGATGTCAAATATAGGTGCAGGTCGTAAAGATATTTTATCACAAAGAGAATTGATTGCAGGGCAAGAACGACAGGCTACGACTCAATCAGAGATAGATAAGTATAAATATGGTACAGAGACATCTACTGCTATGGCTAAGATGATGTCAGATTATATGGCTGCAACAGGAGAAGATGTTCCAGAAGAATTTTATGATATGTTTACTGAATATAGTGAGCAGTATGTTTAATGGCTGATGATACTTTAAGATATGCTATTGCTGGATTAGGTGAACTAGCTGATTTGTATGCAAAGTCCAAAGCATTGGATCTTGCACAAAGCCAGTTTATGATGCAGAGAGAGGATCGTATTGCTGATCGTGAGTTAAGAGCACAGGAACGTGCAGATGCAAGAACCTTTCAAAAGGAAATGTTTACAGCACAGAAAGAGTTTCAAGTATTAACACGTGAAGATCAACAGGCATTTCAAGCAGAACAAGCTAGGATAGCTTTAGCATCCAGAGAAAAACAAGGTCAACTTCAAGTTTTACTAAATAGAGAAGCAAAGTTATATAATGAAAAAAGAGCATCTGAAAAGGAATATGAAAAATTATTTGGTGTAAGTCCTGTATATAGTACATCTAATTCTAGACAGATAACAGATGATATGTCTAAAGGTACTGATGATTTGATAAGTATGACTAGACAGGATATACAAGACCGATACCAGGATTTAGCAGATATAGATGCTCAAGAAGAAAAACTTATGGGACAATGGAGAGCTTATGAGGATATATCTACAGAGATTGCTGGCTTGAATGAAGTAGTACAAATAGCAGAATTGAGAAAATGGCAGGAAAAAGAATTAGCTGAAGGTGGAATGTTTGAAGGTGAGACAGATCTACCAGGTGCTAGAGCAGCATGGAAATCAGAATTTGCAACACCAGGTGCAAGATCAAGACAGATAAATATTATTACAAGACAGAAGAAAGCAGAAGCAGATGCTCTTGCAGAACCATTATGGGAAACAATTTCTACTACTTTAACTGATGATAAAAATTTAGGAACTGATCCAGATGACTGGAAAGCAGCGTTCCCAACATCTTATAATATAGCATTAAAGGCATTCAGTAATCCTAATTTTGAAGATTTTATGTATACTTATAATAATGCTCCTCAGGAATTTAGAAATGAACTGGCTGCTCAAGGAGGCATTAATGAGCAATTAGGACACTTGATTTCACATGCTGAGAATATAAGATCATTACAGCTTGAGGCAGCTGGCTGGACTCCAGAGGCAGCACCTAAGCAAGAAACTTTTAATTATGATTCTGCTTTGAATAAACTAAGAGCTCTTGATGTAACAGAAGCAACTAAGGAAGAATTGTTTAGGTGGCATAAACAGAATGTCCCTGCATATGCAAAAAGAAGTGAGCACAAAGCATTATTTTCTGAGGTTGAAAATATACTTCATAGCAGGGGAGAAACTGGAGATTTTGGTACTGAGTATGTTAATTGGATCAATACTGGTAAGCTTGTGGTAGATGAAAAAGATCCTAGGGTATATGCTGGACAAAAAGATAGATTTGGTAAAACTGGAGTAAGCTGGACGGATAAAAGAGCTGGAGATTATTTATGGGATTCAGATATGAAACTAATTTATCGTATGACACCTAGTGGCACGTTTTTCGATAGAGAAAAAGGAGGATATGAAAAAGAATATTATATAAAACCTGAAGGATCTGACAGTAGAAAATGGGTAAGTCATGCTGAAGCAATTGACATATTCCCTGCTATGGAAAGACTTCCTATTCAACCTGGAAGTGATTTGGGAGTAGATCCTGGTGCTGCTAGGTTGCCAATGCCATGGACTTATGGAGATGACCAGTTTTTTTTAGACGAAAGTGCTATTAATCCAATTACAGGATTGCCTATTACAAATAAGTGGGCTCGATCATTAGCATCATCTGCAAGATCTCCTAGAAAGGATCAGGTTTCTAAAGAAGATCAGGCAAAATTAGATAGTCCATTTTTACCTGTTGAAGAAGATATACGGAACTTAGAAGGTTGGGGAAGAAATCCATTTGTTCAAGCTGAACGAACAGAAGCAGATCTTGTAGAAGAACAAAGATTACTTGATAGTTTAGAGGCTATTAGAACATGGGATGATGTTTTAGGTGAATGGAGAGAGGGTGATGAAGCATATAAACATTATATAGATTCATCTTATCAAGCTATTGAAGATTCTTTAACAAAATTAGGAGAAGATACAGAAGGTAGAGAATTATTTGGTCGTGCTTGGGATGATACAGGAGCAGTAGATCCAGATTATATGTCTAATATTCCTGGAAGATCTAATTATCTTGATGCTCAAGCATTTGAAAATTTGACTGGAATAAATCCTTTGTGGAAATTTGATTATAATAAATAATGCCTTTACCTGATGAATATTTTAATTTATTAAATAAGGGGCGTGTCTCTGGTGTTAATACTTTTTCTGGTATTGGCACACCTATGGATAGGCCACGTCCTCTATTTGATCAGTATGAACTAACAGAACCTCCTGCTCCACCTGGAGAATTTGGAGATATATTTGAAGGTGCTGCTAAGGGCTTTGTTTCTGGAGTAAGTTGGGGAGCTGTTGATCTTGAAGAGAGAGATTGGGAAGAGATGAATAGCATGGAACGTACTGGTTGGGTATTGGGAGAAGGAGCTTCTTTATTTGTACCTTACGGCCCTTTTAGTCTTATAGGCAAAGGAGGTAGAGCACTAACAAGAGCTTTTGGTAATCAGTTTGTTGGAGATATTGCTGGAAAAGCTGTTAATCTTAGTAGTAAGCAGGCAGATCAGCTTTTAAAAGGTGTTAATGCTGTAGCTAAAAAGACTATAAAGCCTGGTCAAGAGATTGGAACTCGTGTTGATGAGGTTATAAACGGTCTTGATCCTGAATTAGTTCGTGGTTTAAAGAATGTTTTAGATGATGATAATGCTATTAGATGGGTAAATGAATTAGGTATTGCAGGTAACGAATCTACACGTGCATATAATTTATTAAGGAATGACGCTAATATAGCATTGGGGAAAGCATTTAAAGAATTTGGTATACCAACTGTTCCAGCACAAACAGATTTTATGGCTAGAAAATTTGTTGATGAATTAGCTACTGGTGGTCCTCATGGTGGTGGAAGATATGTTAATGATGTAGCTGAATGGATAGAGCGTGGAATTGGTCAGAGAATCCCTGAAAAAGCAGCTAAGTATCTTGGTATGGCTGCACAAGACATGGCTATGATGAGTATTCATTCTGTTGGATCGGGTAAGATTAAAGAACATTTACATGGAGAAGAATTTGATACTGGCACAGCATTAGGTCATTCTGCAATGATGTCACTTGCTTTTCCTTTGATACGTGCTATCCCTAATCTACCAAAGATGGGTTCTGCAGGTGCTGAATCTTTAGGTACTGGTATGAAAGCATATTGGAGAAAGTATAATCAGGTCAATTATGAAAGGTTTGCTGAGAAATATGGTGAGCAAACTACAAGAGATATGCTTAAGGTAATGCTTAGAGGAAATAAAATAGATCTTGTAAATCAAAGTAAGCTTCAGGGATTTTGGAAAAAAGAACCTTTACGTAAAGGTCAGAAAACATTATCAAAAGACTATACTGGACGTGATCTTTTATATGGCGATAAAATAGATAAGATGCCTATAGATGATGTAAAAACATTATTGACAAGATTTCAGGGGGAAGTATCTGGAGAGATGTCAAGGATGTGGGGTGGAAGATATGTTATGGATCTTATTGGTTCATTACCAAGAATGGGTCTTGGTATTCTTGCTATGAACGAAGGTTTGTTTAGAACTGGTGCTTTTAAGGATATGGATGGACAGGAACTTGCTGCACATCTTTTTATATCTGCTGTTATGACTAAAGGACAGGGTGCATGGGGCAAAGATACAGCAAGGAGACATCTTGCGGATTATACACCATATTACGATGCTTTAAAACTATTGGGAGCAAAGCCTGAAGTACTTCAGAATAGATTAAAATTTTATCATGATAAAGATAATTCTGAGTTTATGGGTGCATCTTTTGCAACTACTCAAGCTGGATCAAAGATAGAAGAGACTTTTGATTTTGTTATGGGTAAGGATGGCGGTCCTTCAGAAACTTTTAAGTCCTCAGAGTTTAATGTATCAAAGCATAAGAATGTAGAAAGGCTTGGTAATATATGGAATTTGATTAAAGGGCATAGAGATCCAGATAGAAGTCCAGTAGATATGAAGAAGATAGGAAAGGCTAAGCTTGATGAGTTGTCTATAATGCTTAATAAGATTGAGATTAAACCTGGACAAACTATTGGTGATATGCAATGGCCTGCTGTTGAGGTAGCTTTAACATCTGATTCAGCAAGGGGTATACATCGCTTATATGGGGCTATGTTTAATGATTTAAGAGAAAAGATGGGTCTACCTGTATGGTATAGGCCTCCTGCTACAGAAGGTGAATATGGTACTATTGAGTATAAACCGTTGAGTGCTCCATCTGGTATAAGATATGATATTGGAACATTGATGCAGTTCAATAGTACACTTTCGAGATTGTCAAGTATGGGGAAAGCTGTCAAAATTGATGAAAGAGTTCCAGTGAGAGAACTAGGAAAGGATTTAGAAACATTACAGGTTCAATTTAAAGATATTACTGATTCATGGATGGATAAACTTGATGCTGAGTATGGTAATAGAAAGATATATGAAGCTGTTGATGATAATATGTACATGAACTTCTTTAATAGAGCTTCTAATATAGAGGCTGCAGATTTTATGTATAAGGTTATGAGCAATGATCCAACATCAAGAGAAGCCGAGAATTTAAGAGCAACATTAGATAATTTATTTAATGTACGTGATTCAGATAATAGAATAAAATATAGACAGTCTATTCAAGATTATTCCAATTTTGTTGAGAAAAAGAAAGGAGATAAAGATCAGGAACAGCAGGTATATGAAAATTTAGAATTGCTTGGTCCTATGTTTGATCTTATAAAGGCCCATACAGGTAAAGGTGTTGCAATGGATCCAGGTAAAACTGCTCCTATAAATCCTGCTGATTTACAGATAGCTGCTGAAACATTTGCTACTGTATTTAATAAGTTGCCTCAGGAAGTAAGGGACAATTTCTATGCAACTGGATATAAAGAAATAATTAAGAGAAATTTTAGTGAACTTGCTTTAAATCCTAGAACTATATATGCTTCTAAGATAGCTGTTGAAGAAGGATATGGTCTTTGGAATGAAAGAGATATGCGTCTTCATGTACCTAGTAATGAGTCTATTAAAATGATGGATGAGTACAAGCATCTTAGTCCAAATAAAAGGAAAGAAGTTCTTGATGCAAATAATAGAATTAGAGCTGCTTTTGGAGGTGAAGAAGGTGGACTTATAGTTCATGATACCTTTATTCCTACTGATACAAAGCATCCTGATTTTAGAAATTTAGAATTAAAAAGTATTATAGCTGTAGATAAAGCTTTAGGTGATTCCAAAATGAGAGATCTGTTGGAAAATACTGGAGATGCTTTACAGAAGATGTCTTATGAAGATAGTGCTTTACAGAAAAAGTTAACAGTAGTTCGTGATGATGTAATGAAAACATTAGATAATCTTACTACTTTAGGTAAAGGCGATACAAAAATACTAGATCGTATTGCATCTGAGCTTGAAACACTTCGTGAAATGGGTATGACAGCAACAGACCGAGCAGCTATAGAACTAGAACTTGGCAATATGCGTGGTTTTCTTGAGAAAGGCTCTACTTTATCTGAAGTTGATATAGAAAAATATACTGAATCAGTAAATAATGTTGGTGAAATTGTATTGAATACATTTAGAGAAGAACATATTGGAAGACAGGAGGTAGCTGAAGTAACTAATAGAATTTATAATATGGCTAATCTTGGACCTCATAGCGGAGGTTTAGCACCACACCAAGCACAAAAGTTAGTTGAAAATTTAAGTGTGAAACTACATGAACTTTTAAAAGGGAAGAATTCCAGGGAAGAGAAGAAAGAACTCTCTGAGATGATATTAGATTACAATGAAAATGGAAGTTGGATAAAAGCTAGAAAAATTATTCAAGCTGTTAACCAACAGGGAATTTCTATGGTTTTAGCACACAGTAGAAATCCTATTTTTTCTGAAAGAGCTAAGGAAATATGGGAGACAAGCCATGAGAATAGTGTTATAGACCATAAGAATAAAACTTTGCAGAGTATTGGAGAGAAATATGGACTCCAGGATAAGAGTGATCCGAATGAAATAGATTCAGCATTCATTGAGTTAGTTAGGGGTGATGGATCTGGAAGTCCAGAAGATATGCGAAGTGTTCAAAAAGCAAGTAATCTTATTAGGCGTAGAATAAAGGAAAAAACAGAGGGCGATACAGCTGAGTATACTAGATTATGGGATTCTTTTTTAAGAGAAGACGCTGGTCCTTTGTTTTCTTCTATTTTAAATGGGAGATTACGTCAAACTGCTAAGATGAAGGCTGGTGTTCTTGAACATGATATGGGTCATAAGTTCAGGACAACCCCTAATGATGTCTTTTTTGATAGAACTCATGTTCATGGAATTATAGATCCAATAAACTCTGAAGATAGATATAATATTACTTATCTTGATGATTCTATAACTATTAAAACTCATTATGGACATAGAACAATATCATTAGATGCATGGCCTGCAGCAGAAACGAATAAAGCTGTTATACAGAATACTATTGATGAGTCTTTTAGATCGAATAAATTAGCAAGAGATGCTAATCAGAAAATAAGTGAGTATGGGCATAAGTTTTCTCCAAAAGACTTAAAGGAGATGGGGAGTATGCCTATGGCTCCATATGTATATATGAGGCTTTCTCCTGGTACAAGAATACTATTTGAGGCATCGAAAAATAATATTAAAACTCTGAATTCAGACTTTGGACAGTGGTATGCTAATAAGCTTAAGAGCTTGCAGGATTTAAATCTTGATGTAGAAGCAAAGAATTTTAGACAGTTGTTTGGTCATCTTGTTTCAAGTGCTGATACTAATTCCAATCTAAATCTTAAAATGTTAGTACAGCATGTTGATTTTACAAGGACAGGACAGTTTGATAAATGGCTTGGAGAGTATTCTAGGACAGATTCTGATTCTAATAAACTTGCTAAGATTGAAGCTGATTTATATAAGCGTGGCTATTTGTCTGATGGTGGTACAACACAAAAAGATCATCCAAAGTTAAGACAATATTTTGCTGATAATCATCCTGATGCAATTGTTAGAAATAAAGCAATAGATCTTGAACTTAGAGAAGGGAAATTTGGTACTGTTTATGTTAATGATGAGACTTTTAAAGATCTTGCAATGGATCCACAAGGAAGTCCATTTGATATAAGAAGGATTTTAACTGAAGATCTTAATGCAAGAATGCCTGCTGCTGGAGTTAATGATGTACTTCGTGCTGGTATGCAAATCCAATTAGCTAAGATACAGGGAGGGACTCTTCCAAGTTTAGAGAATTCTTTATTAGATGGTGCAAAAATAGCAAGTGAGGGTTATGCTAAATATTTGTTTGCTCAAAAGGGTGGAGAAGGTTGGAATGGAGCAAAGACTATTATATTTGCTACAGGTGATAATAGTACACTAGGTAAAGGGTTTTTAATATACCTTCCCGGTGTGTCGGATAAAATGCCTGCTAATGTTGATCTTCTTATTGGTGATTCATCTGCAAAAGCAAAAGCTGGTATAAGTCGTGATGGTAATCCTATTGAATCTTATGTACATAATGTTCCTGCTAATAGAAGGGCTGGATCCTGGGCAGATGATTTGTTTACTAAGATTTCAGACAGAAATATAATGGATTTAAATGCTGAAGGTGTTGGTGTACAGTTTACATCAAAGAATGTTGAAGGTGTTAATATATCATCATCTATGTTTGATCTTCAAAGTTCTACTCACTTAAGATCAGCTAGGGACTGGATGGGTATAGATAATATTTTAGATACTATTGCTAAAACTAACACATTCAAAGAGCATGGTGAAAACAATGAGTTAGCTAGACTTTTATTTTCTGCTAAAGAAAAAGAGGGCTTATTCTATACAGAAGGTGCACTTGGGTTAACTAAAAAACTTGTTATGATGGGAATGACATCTTCTAATCCAATGATAAAACCTCAGGTTGGGAGAATGATAAGGAATGATGACTTTTCAAAGTTAAGAAGTATTCCTACACGATATGGTGAAGATAATTTTATTATTCCTGATTGGGATGGAAGCTTAGCAATGCCTGTTATACGTGAGTTGTATACTTCTCCAGATTATATGTATGAAGGAAAATTCAGACCTGAAAAAAGAGTAGCAGCTCCAACAATTACAGATCCAATGAGTTTAGAATTACATAGAAGAGCTGTAATGCAAATTGGAGAGATGGCTGTATCACATCATACTGCAAGTAGACTATTTCAAGATGGATTATATAAGCATGAAAGAAGAACTTTTATAGCTAGAGATGCCAATGGTGTTGATCATACAGTACAGCTGGTTGGTGGAAAATTTGATTTTTCAGCACCATTTTATGAGGCATATGACAGTCGGTATCATACAATAAAAAATGTAAGTCCTACTCAAGCAATGGATATGACTTCTTTTAATCAAAATAGAACTGCAACTGAACAAGTATTTAAAGATAATGTTTCAAGTTTAATTCAAAAAGTTTTTGATAAATCTAATAAGCATGATTTTACTTTTGGAGAAGTGCATGATTATATTAATGGTCTTGAGATCCAGAGAGATGGTCATACTAATATAAAATTAACCACAGCAGATAAAGATCTGGCAAAAAAATTGAACCTTGCACTTGGATTTTCAAATAATGCAGTACCTAAGATAGCAAAAGATCAGCCTACAATGCGTGTTAAGCGTATTAATGGTGATGAAATGAATGGTCTTGTACAAGTAAATAATTATGACCTAAGAGTGACATTACAGCGTGATAATGATGGTGATCATTTATATACATACATGGACGTTCCTCATGATATGTTAAAAGATTATCAAGCTGACATGGGACACATCCAAGATTATGATATGTTTAAGAAGGAAATTAATCGTTCTGATATAAATATATTTGGTATTGGAATGGATGGTAAGGCAGGACAGAATCCAAATCAGATCGGGTTCCAAGATTATGCAATGCAGATTGCTGCACAAAGAAAAGCTATTGGGAGTATTATATCTACAAGACGGATATTACATTGGATGAATGATGCTCATTTAAAATATAATGATCAACCATATGTTAGAGACTTTACTGATAAAACTGACTCTATTTCTGGTATAAATCAGCAGCCTGTAGAAAGAATGGCTGTAGTTAATCAGAATGCCGTTGATGTATTTGGTGGAACAGCTAAAGTAACAAGTCCAAAAGCAATTGAACATTTCTTTATTAAAGGTGAGCTTCCTGAAGGTTTCAAACCAGCACCTGGATCCTTGGAAGAAAGGCTTGCAAATGGTCCATCCTTTTTTACAAGTAAAGAATATGGTAAATCAAAGAATAAAGAAATTGAACTTGAAATATTTAAAATCATTTCTAATACTATGCGAAAAGCTAATTCTATTTCTAATGATGTATGGGATGAAGCTGGAAGTAGAGCACCAGAACCATTTGATTTAAAAAGGGATTATAATAATCTAAAGAGATTGCATAATGATCCTAATGGTTATATTGTTAGAGAACTATTGAAGAGTGAAAATAGATTAAGAAAATCTGGAGACAGCGGTTCTGCTGATGTACTAAGAGATCAGATTATAGAAATGTTTTATCAAGACAAGCTTCAAGGAGCTACTTATGCTGAAAAGATAGAAGATTTCAGAAGCATAATTATGTCTGGAAAGTATATAGCTCCTACTACGAAACCCTTCAGATTTGATACAAAAGGTAAGGATCCAATTGATCGTCTTGACAATTTCTTTAATGGGACAATGGGAAGTCATTCATTGCATAAACTTATTACGTCTAAGGCTTATTGGCAACAGGATGCTGGAGATTTAGAAAGTGCTTATCATAAAGAAGCAGGAAGGATGGTAGACAAAGTAACAGAGCGTGTAATGTTTGCACGTGCTCTTGGTAATGATCCAGTAAAAGAATATGATAATTTTAAATTACCTGAATTTATACAAGATCCTGAAAAGGTATATGGAGGTGAAGTTAGGAAAAGCATTACAAGAGGTGTTGCAAGGACTATTTTACAAAAACAGCATAGAGATCTTCAGAATTCTTTAGAATATTTTAGTGAAGAAAAGTTTGTTAATCCAACAAAACTTGAAAAGCTGGAAGAGAGAATTAATACTGTTAAAAGTGTTATAGATATTATAGATAAAAAAGCAGCGAAGGATATGGTAATCTCAAAAGATGGTCAGATCCAGATAAGAGATCAGCAAAAAGCAAGAAGAGTTAAGAAAGAAAAACTTAAAAGACCTGCTTTTGTTTATGAACTGAGAGGTCCTATTACTCCTAAGGCTAAGAAGTGGAAAGATGAAGGATTGACAATTGCTGATTTGTCATGGGGAGAAAACCGGGATGTAGATATTGATTACGGACATTTAAAAAATATTGGATGGTTTCAGAAAGGAGATATGTTAAAGTTATTACCTGGAAGAGTCTATGTTATTGATAGAAAACCCATGGTAAGAGAAAGTATGGCTAAGGATGAATCAATGTATAATGAAGCATGGAAAAATGTTACTGGTGTAGGAAGGATGACATCAGAACATATTATTCCAGGCGATCCAGCAATGAGAGATCAGTTTGTACAAGATACTATGGAACTTAGACAGTCAATGGATAGATCTTATAGAAAAACATTAGGCATATTAAAGCGTGACAAGACACATAAGGGAGATGTCTTTGAATATGTATCTGCAAGAGACATGTCTTCTATTAATGAGTATTTTGATAAGTGGGTTAATTTAGTAGAAGGTGGTAAAAGTAGGACAGAACAGGTTCATATTCTTATGAAGTATCTTCTCCAGCCTCAAGTTCAAACTGGAAAATATTTGTTTAACGGTACAGATGATATACCATACTACAGACATAACAGAAATCTTACAAACAAGGTTTTTAACTGGGCATTAGAGCATAAACATCAATATGGTAAGATAGGTCTTGAATCTTATATTAAAAAGATGGTTCAAAATCTAGAGAAAATTGCTCGTGGTGAGCGATATGAAATTGATCATAAAATTGATGGATATAAGAGAATGTACGTTGATAAATATGATTGGGGACAGTTTGGTAAGAATGCTGATCTTGCACGTTCATTACTTGGATCTTATTGGTTTGATACACCAATGTTATCTCAGCTACCAGGGTACCACAATTATAATGTTGCATCTTATGGTCAGATAGAAACAGCAAGGGATGTTAGTGGTGATAAAATTAAAATAAGACAGAAGCTTCCAAAAACTTTTGAAATAGACGGTGGTTGTCTATAAATGAAAAATAACGAAAATGTTTTCTCATATATACAAAAATTTGAAACTTATAACAAAAAGTCGCCCCTCCCAGCGGTTAAAAATTTGAAACGTTATGCCAGGTCCTTGTAATCCAACCACTAAAGATCTTAGAAAGCATAAGGGTAAGATGGATGCCTTATGGCGTAGATGGATTGGTTTAGATAGCAATTCAGAAGGTAAGAAAAACAGGAATATTGCTAACAGGTACTCTAATCGTGATGGTTCTGTACTTATAGAGCAAGCACAATATAATCTTATGGATTTTGCTCAATATAAATTGAATCTTCCGTTTGATAAAGATTATATCCTTTCTGATAAGCAAATAAAACGTCTTGAAGTTGAAGTTGATCAATATAATAAAGATCTTAGAGGACAGTTTTCACAAGTATTAGGTATTGTACCTGAAGGAATATCTAAACAGGATCCAACATCTCGTAGATTCTATCTTACTTTGAATGATATATTAAACCAAGAGCGTGTTAATGTTGGAAATCTGGAAAATAGTGTTGCTACTGTAACAGATCATATGTTAAGGGCTTATGTTGAAGCTGGTAAACAGGGTAAATATTTTAATTTTGGGATTAAGGCTGTTAAAGAATTAAGAGAAATCAGAGAAAGAGCTATGAAATCTGATTCTCCATCTGCACAATTGGAATTTGTAACAAAAATAAGAGAATTTTTAGAAAGTGATAAAGGAGAATTTTTAAGACAGTTCCAAGATTTGCATTTACGTCCACATGAAGATTATATAAAGGAAGGTGTTACAGTTCGTGGTTTTAAAAGCATAAAGAAAGATCCATTTTTTGTAAAAGATGGAGAAAGAATAGAATATGATGGAAATGTTATTAATGCTGTGAAAACCAGTAGAAAATACCTGGACGATATGGGGGGTGTCTTTTTAAATGGATTAGGAGAATTAAAGAATGTAGTTGATTTGAAGCTTCCAAGAAATCCAAGAAGAGCTCAAAGTATCAAAGATGAATTAGATTCTGCTATAGACAGAATTAGGGCAGGTATGAAAAGAGGTGGTTATTGGCCTGGTGTGCATATGCAGAATCTTGTGGATCTGAAAACATCATTGGATAAAATGATGAAGCAGAATGGAGCTCCATCAGTATTAGAAGCAGAGATGATAGATTTTCAAACAACAGTTAGACAATTACCTAAACCTCCTGATAATGTAAAGGCAAAAAATCCAAATCTTAATATGATATGGGATCAGGATCCATTTCATGTTTTGAATGCATATGGGCAGGATGCAGTTGGATTCAATAAAATGGTATATGCACAGCGTGCTTTACTGGAAGCAATGAAAAGTATTCCTAAAAATAATGATACACAATTCTTAAAAGGGATGAAAAAGTTCTTGGTTGAAGAATATACTGTTTTTACTGATGGTCTTGCAGGTAGACCGGAATGGGTTAATAATATGGCCTATACAATAAATGCATATCAGACAGCAAGAACTATGGGATTTAATGTAACAGGTGCTATAAAAAATGCTGCAAGTGCTATTCACTATTTTTCAAGTGTTGGATTAAAAGCACATAATAAGATTCAATCTGATATTAGAAACAATACAGATGGAATAAGTGATATTCTTAATGAACTTGAGAAGAAAGCAGGTTATAAATTTACTGATACAGCTACTGAATTGTTTACTGAAGGTCTTATAAAGCGTTCTGATTTTAAAAAGGAAAATGTAAAATTTAATCCCATCACTGGGAAAATATTGTATGAAGGTAAGCCAATGAAGGCTATTCTTTCTGATATGGCTGACTGGAGTATCAATAAAGCACTTAAGTTTCATCAGATTACTGAGAACTGGCAACGTAGATGGATGTATAGAACAGCATTTGGACTAAAATGGCAACAATTGATGAAAGCTCCTCAATATGCTGCTAGAGGTTCTGGAATAGAAAAGATGTCAAGTGATCCAGCAATAAAATTTGCAGAAAACTATGCATTGTGGATGGTTAATGGATGGGCTTATGAATATGCACCTCATGCAAAGGCAAAACCATTACGTGGTGATGGTATAAAGGTAGAGGAAATTGGTGGCCAGCTTATTGTAAAAAGACCTGCAAAAAGTGCTGCTTTAGGATTTATGGGTGAAACAACTTTTCATCTTATGCATTATCCAATGTCTTTATTGGAAACTCATTTAAGTGCTTTAAAAGGTATGCATATGTCTGTTAAAGCAAGACAATGGAATTCAGATGAGATGAAATATGCAATGAGATATGCTGCTGTATATGGTTTTACTCAACTCGCATCAATTGTTCTGAATACTGATCTTAATAATATGATTGAAAATGAAACTATCAGTAGAGTAGAAAGAATTCATAGTGATCTTATGAATGCTGATCCAGGTAAGAGTATATTACTCGATCCAGATCCAGAAATTGATACTCCAATGATTACTAAATTAAAAGAGGAAGCATTAAGTAAAAAAGATACTTTTGGTCTTTTAGCTCAAGTTAGTGGTCCAACTATAGGGCATCTAAAATATCTTTCTATTGTTAGTGGTATAATAAATTTAGATGCCAGTACATTTAATAAAGTTGTATTTGGTAATGTTGATTATAGTGAAGATTCAGAAGATTCAGCTAGATATACAGCATATCAGCTTTCAACTGAATATGGAAGATGGAAAAATAAGATTTGGCCTGCAGTAAGAGATGGTCGTGGTATGGATCTGGTAAGACATTGGTTAGGATTGTATCCAAGATCATGGACAAAGAAAGGTCATGAATGGTTATTTGGTACAAAAGCAGAAAGAAAAGAAGAAAAGAAAGAACTCAATCCTAATCAAAAAGCTATTAATATATTGAATATGCTTAGTGATGGATACGATGCAGATGAAATAAGACTAAGACATTGGGAAGGATAGGTTAGTACCCTTCCCGTTGTCTATCTTTGATGGATGTTAGACTTCAAAGAAATTTTGATCTATTAGAAATGTTAAATTAATATTTAGTATGATTAGTTGTAGGCTTATTGAAATTGATGAATCATCTGTTAAGATTTCAAAAGCAAATGGGAATAGCATTAATATTATATAATTCTTTTCAAGTACAATTTTACATATATTATTATCTAGTCTCATAATCAACTCCTATTCTTCTAAATACAATTCTGCCCTTTTAATAAGATCCAGCCATTCATCGTATTCCATAACAACATAAGCGTTACCACGATCTTCACGTACTAATGCAATATCACAGCAATCTGGAGGTTTTAGCCATTTTGCTATTCGTTTCCTTCTCTTGCATTGTACTTTATACTGTCCTATAAGGGCGTCAACCTCTTCTTCTAGTCCAAGCGACATTCCATTAGACGCATAGGCTCTTTTGGCCTTTATGCCCTTGTTTTTCGCCTTATTTACGCATTCACGTTCAAATGTGTTTCCTTTAACTTTACTTGGATGTGTCATGTTCATCTCCTGGATCATTTGGAGATACCCATTTATATTCTATGTCATCACCTATATTTACTAATGTTCTTATTTTGTCTCCTAATTCCATATTGTTAGGATATTCTTTTACTATTTCTTTTAATGTATTATATTTGTCTGCAGTAGTAGGTTCTCCATCAAGAGTAGCTTGGGCTATTTCTTGTATTTTATCCAGACTTTCTTGACTATTGCACCATTCGTTATTAGCTATTTCATCTAATGCTCTTCTATATCTTTCCATGTATGATTCAAGATCCAGGAGCAATTCATTCCAACTCACAACCCCAACCTTGATTTGATTATCTTTAAGTCTGATTGTATTGTACTAATGGTTTGTTCAAGTCTTTTAATCTTTTTTGATAGTCTTCCTTCAGATTTCTTCTTAGGAAATATTTTATCTTTAAATGTGTCTGTTTTTTCTTCCATGATATACTCCTTTATTCACAATAAGGTGGACATTCAAATTCTGACAAATCTTTGTATGGTTTTTTACCAAATCGCCACTTCATTAGTTGATTATTGAAAAATTTAATTACATTTTTATTTGCTTTTGTATCATCTATAGCTGAATCATAACCATGCATATAACCACGTCTGTATGAAGCATCAAAATAATCATCTTTATTATCTTCTTGATCTAATATATCTTTTAAAGTTATAACATCAAAAACCTGTTTTTTCATATCCTACTCCTTATTTAAATGGTGATTTTAAGAATTGTTTTAAGCCATCCCTTACTTTCTTCCAGAATGTATCTTCTTTACCCCTAAAGTTATTAGGAATATTCTTTTTTCTCTTTCTTCTTGGCATTTTACCTCCTCAGGTCATATCTGCCTAATGCAATCCACATTAGTGCAGGTGTTAATCGTTTAACATTTCCTCGCTGGCATCTTTTAGCCATTCTATGAACCATTCTATGTAGTTCATCTTCTATTGAATCAACGGTTCCAGCTCCTAGTTGTACATTACAGGATCTGAACTCATTCTTTATTTGTTTCTTTGTCATTACTATACCTAACTAATTAATTAGTTTAAAATTAGTTTAAATTTATAGGCAGAGCCTAGCATAGGATCAGGACTATAGTCATTAGCGTGTAAACACCTAATGGCTCCCTTCACATCCTAACATCGTCTTTGAATGATACGTCAGGCGTGGCCTACATTGTATCGCCCAGTACGGCTCTGGGAGGCCCTGCCTAAATTAAAGGCAGCATATATTTTCCTATAGATGAAGTCCCAGATCTTCTATAAGTCCGACTTACACAGTCCCGAATCCCGAGGATTGCTGCCAAAGTTTTTGAGAGGTTCGCTAGATGTATTAGTAGGTGTGTGTTTATACTCACGTTTTATAGCAGACATTAACTGCTACCATACCTCTCAAATTCAGGTGATACTATCTCAGTAGCCAACCGATTGCTATCCTTTTTCATGATAACTAATTTATAATATCACCTATTATTTGTTTTTTTCATTAATTAAATAATGTCTCAACCATGAAGCATTTGCAAAAGCTGAGTGTTCATTTTCATTCATGTTTAAAAAGATTTTATTTAGTTCTTTTTTAAGTTTCTCTGACATTTTCACACGAGTTTGATGTTTGCTTAGTTCACCACTTGATTCATATTCATCATCAGAAAGATTATTTTCATAAGACAAAAAAGAGTCTATGGCATCAATTAACAAATATGCTTCATCTGAATCTTCAAATATCAGTACTGGTACTTTCATAGCTTTGGCCATTATCTGAATCCTCCAACGAAATTCTTCCTGAGAAGTCTTACACCAGGGATCTTAGTACCATCTTTTAGTTCTTCTAAAATTCGTTTCTTATCAAGTTTCTTTGTTTGAACGGTTATCCAGTATTCATCAGGTATATCTTTTTCATCAATTACTTCAACTGCACCAGCGGATTTTCTTATCTTTAAAGGATTAAATACAGAGTTCTTGGGCATTGTATTTAACTCTCCATGTGATTCGATAACAAGCTGCTTAACCCGTTCGTTTGTATTGTGCAGCATTTTCTTTATATTTTTACATTTGGCTATATGGTCATCTACCATTTCCATCTTCTTTTCATTATTACGGTAGAACCAGTATATCCCATCTTCCTTTTGATATAACTCAGTAAACAGCTCTTGAATCTGAACATTGAACTGTTCTGGATCCATAGCCATTTCCATATTCATCTGTTGGGTCATGATATCAGTAGTTATATCATTCATCGTTCTCTTCATATCTTTCTTCCTTTCCCATTTCATCCCAGTCTGGAGCATGTATTTCTGGATCTAAATCCATACCACATACACCACAAGTTAGAGATTCAGGAGCATTTGTATCTTTTTCTTCTGCTTGATATTCCATGTCTTCCTTGGGGTGTTGACATGAAAGATCTTTAGTTGTAATTATAGCAATCATCCTATTAGCTTTATCCCATCCAGTGATAAGTCAACATGTAATGTCTCTTTTTCACGGTTAGCAGTACTTTCAAGCTTTAATCCTTTAATCAGATTTGTCTTATTTACATCAAATAGGGGTTGTAAGGATAACACTTTATTAACATTATATGCCACCCTGAAAGAACCCTTGGATGATGCAATATTCATTCCTTCATGGAATGCACTCTTTGTTATTTCACTTATTACAAATATAATAAGATCATATTGCACTGCGAGTTCAGTTAAAAATTGAGATGCTTCTTCCACCTTCATATTGTTATCTTTCATCCTACTTCTTAATAAACCAAGATGATCAATAGCAACTATTTCAGGCTTTTCAGGTAACATATTGATACGTTTCTCTATCTCATATGGATAGCATGAATTATAATCAACTGTAAGCCATTCGAAATTAACATCGAGTCCGTTTTTGTTTCTTGAGTAATGTACTTTTAGATCTTCTTCATCCCAGCCTCTGTCAATCATAACAAACCTGGACATGATCTGTCTTGGAGACATTTCCAACTCCATCATGTATGTTCTTTTCTTTAATGCATTGATCCAATTAAGAATCAGCATTGTCTTCATACTCTTAGGAGGAGCCTGGATCAATACAACTTCACCAGGATAAATTGGAAATGAATCAACTTGTTCATATAAGTCTTTAAAATCTATTGGTGTAATATTGCTTGTATAGAAATCAATTAATACATTTTCCATATCTGTAGCCGTCATTACCGATTGATTTTTCTTTGATTTATATAAGAAACATGTTGGTTGACATAGTGAATCTTTTACTGGATCAGCACATCCATAGTTATATCCACTTCCTTTATTAGCAGTATAACAAGATGTTATTATCTTATCTAATTCTGCTTTAGTGAAAGGAACATCATGTTTATCAACACGCTGTCTCCAATCTTCCATGATAAGACGAACAATGTTTTCAGGATATCTCCATCTTAGATGAGAACCTAATCTCAAAGCTGTCATATGTCTGCTTCCTTGGCTAACACCTTTCATCATTAACTGAATACAGGTATAGTTTATTGGATCAGGCTCTCTTCCAAGTTCGGTTCGTTTAATTTCAATTGGTTGATCTTTAGTCTTCCTTGCAAGAACATCAAATACAGGTTCGCAAACCATCTTGGGATATTTGAAGTCTCTTCTCGGTTGATTCTTAAAATTTAGGTTAAAATTCTTAAATTCTGTATCATTTAAGGGTATCTTCCATTTTCCAGATTTAGTATTAAGAGTATTGGGAACTCTTATAATTCTGGTTTTATCAGTTACCGATGGATCAGCATATTTGTATATACCGATCTGATTAAGCTCATCTTTAACTTTTAAATGGAGATCTTTATCTGGTTTCCATCTGAATGCTGTTGATGGTATGTTAATATGGAATCCACGTCCACTAAAATAGATCTGATATGGAACTTTTAATTTAACAAGCAGTTCTATAAGAGAAGTTGTTTTCCATTTAGCTTGTGGTAAATCTTTTCCATCTATATCCAGTATTAATTCATCAGGCATATAGATTAAACCATCATAACCAGCAAGCTTTTTATTCTTATTGAAATATTTTATAACATATTCATCATAATCCCATAAGGACATAAAGGTATCTTGGGGAGTACCTTCCAACTCAGACATTTTACTGTTTTCATGAAAGTGATGTCTGTTAGATAGAGATAAAGCAAATTCTTTAATCATTCTCCATCTCCCTTAGCTCCTCTTTCACTTGTGTTTGCATTTGATGTCTTTTGTCCCACAATTCACCACGCAATTCAGGATTTAACTCCTGTAGCTTTTGACGACATCTTCTTATAGACTCTGAAGATGGTAAATCTCCACTTGCAATTAATGCAAGGAAATCTAACCAGGCTTCTTCAAGTGGTCTTACACTTTGATACCATACATTTGCAAGAAGTTTGTTATCATTGTCTCTTAAATGGGGATGATTTGTTAGAAGACGCTTAACTACATCAATAGTAGGGTCTTTTATGTATTTATCCATGGTAGTTCCTTATATTAAGAGTAGGGGCCTTCTAATAGAGTTTAAAAGGAGATAGAAAGCCCCTTATAGCGTACTCTACTTAGAAAGGAACATCATCAGTTGATGAGGTTACTGTTTCCTTAATTTCATCGGTTGTCATTTCAATCATTTCACCATTGGATTCAGCTGGCTTTTTGTATTGTTCATAATACTTTTCAGCCTGTTTCTTCCAATAGCTTGCATCATCCTCACTAAATGAAATAACATCACCATCTTGAGGAACTGGAGCAACACGATTTAACACACGAAAATATCCTTCTTCATTCTTAAAGAAAAAGACTTGGAGCTTTTTTCCATTAAGATTGACAGCATCATCATCATACTGGATACTTTTTCTTCCAGCAGAATTCTGTACTTCTCCTACAATACCAGCATTAGCAAGCTTAAATAACCTGGCAATGGCAAATTCTTCACCATCTTTAGATTTAGCTTCATACAAACGCAGGTTTATAGTTTCGGGATATTCTTCAAACCAAGCATCAACATAACGTACTTCGTTATTATACGTCCCATACTTGGCATCCTTTAAAGTAACTTCTTTCCAGCCATGACTCCAGTCACCGCCTCCAGAGCTACTCATTGTTTTTATAGCCATTACGACTCCTTATTAACTAAGGTTTGTAAACTCCATGTCTTACCCGATCCTGGACTTCCTATGATGAGAACCTTGGTAGATGTGAAGTTCTTTTCTTTTACAGCATCTAATACTAACTGGAAATCTTGGGGGATTTCTGCAGGCAGTAGATTAGTTCTGTCTTTAGCATGATCATACTTTTCAGTATGCTTTGTTTGCCATATATATTGAGTTTCACCTGAAGGGCTATCAATAGTTCTTGTATAAAATACAAAATCAAACCATTTACTGATATCTTCTTTAGTGCTACCGTCTATATAAGGCAATACTTTTGTTGTACCGTCATCAAGATCTCTTAACTTGCTATGTACATTTATTACTAATATACCAGGTATTCTTGTAATGAATTCTAATAACATATCAAGAGTATTTTTTAACTTGCCCCAATCCTGCATCTTCATCTTTCCTGTTTTATCAACAAGACTTCTCTGATACTTCTTTGATAGCTCACTGAATGTATCAAGAATCAATGCATCAATCTGGGTACCATTCTTGGGTATGGTTTCAAGTACTTCCTGATCAATATCTATATTGCCAATCTTTGTTTTATGTACTGCTTTTTGAACAGTATACAAATCAGCAATTACTTTCTTGAATTGATCAAATGTTGTAGGTTGTAGAACAGGATATCCAAACAGTTCCTGGATGGCGTCTGGACCTCCAAGTGTCTGTGATCCACGTTCAAGATCAAACATTAAACATTTCATTTGTTTTTTCCTTTTTTCTTACTTTTACATTTATAACAAGTTATTCTTGGTAGTTTATATGTAGGAAGGTGAGCATAATAAAGTATAGATCCAGTACTGCTTCGTTCCCATACATGTTTACATCCTTCGCAATATTTCAGCCTTTGATAAGTAATATTCTTATTCTTTGACCTAATTCTTTTAGTTTTTGCCATTATACACTTCCTTTATTTAAAGAGGAAGACCACGCTTGAGGACACATATGCTTATTACGTGCAGTTGACCTCTCAACGTATAGTGGTTTTAGCCGTAACTTCCTCTTCAAATTATTTTGCCATTAAAGACATAGATGGGAAATGGAATATTACTTCCTTTTCAAATGGTTGCTTAGTTACTATCTTGGCAATAGCATTGGTAATGAAGGATCCAGCCATATTACTGCAGTAGCTTGTAGCTTTAGCAGTACATGGTTCTTCGCTTCCTTCATGATCATCATACCAGCATTTCTTGTACTTGGTTACAGTTGGCTTTATAAAAGCGTACTGCTGATATGTTTGTGCTCCCATACGACCATCTATGAGTATAACAGGCTTGAGTCTCTTTACACTGCATGCTATCTCAACTGCCTGCAGCCTGCTTGACATATTATCAAAACCTAAGACAATAATATCATTTCCATAAGGAACATATTGACAATTATCTATGAATTTATCTTTTACAACCAGTATGATTGGATCCTGACATATTTCATGTAAATAATTATTTAATACGTTTACCTTATATTTGCCTATATCAGGTGCAGTATACTGACTGACGCCAATATTTTCTAAAGATACCTTATCATAATCATAAAGTGTAAAGTGTTCTGCACCGGATCTAGCAAGTTGGGTGGCTGCGGAACTGCCAATAGCTCCGCAACCAAGTATGTGGAAATGAAATTTATCAAAGTTGTTGAATATATCTTCAAACCTTGATATTCTGCTCATTTTCCTCCTCGTAATCTATGAAATCCATAGGATTATATCCACTGTAAAATCCAGAATTTAGTTGAAGTTCATTATCTGTAAACTCCTTAATACTAAAAGTTGCTTTCTTTCGTTTAAGTAATTTATTCCAGTTTTTTACTTCCTTCAACCATTCCTTGAAGGTAAACTCACCTTCTGTGTAGAGTTCATTCCATTCATTGAGGATATCAAGAGTAGAATCAAACATCTTATCACCCGAAAGTTCATGTCTATGACCAAAATTGGACTGATAGTTATATCCATAGTAATTATATGCATAATTATCTTTAGTCCAATCATCTCTATCATAGAGAGATGTCTGTTTTGCTACCTTGCTGTATTTGTAATTAGCTATCGCAGTAACTGGTTTATTACAAAGTTTAGAGACAGAATCTTTTATGGCTTTTGGAATGGATCTTGCTTTCGCATCAATTACCTTTAGATCTGTATCTTCATGAGCTTTGATTGGATTCCACACACATACCCTGAATTTATAATCACCACGTATATTTACAACCAGAAATGCAGACCAATCATCATTTGCATATTCTTTCATGGTATTTGTATCAGTTCCAGACCAAAATGCTGACATGTTGGCATGTGAATGCCACCAGACAAATCTAACATCTTTACCATGTTTCATTGCAGTTTTGACGTAGTAATCAGCAACAGCAGCTTTCTCCATTTCTGTAGTGCCTCCTGTTACATCCTGTTCCAGTATTTCAGGTTCAGATAGAACTATATCTCCATCTTTATCCTTTTTGGCTACTAGAAAACCACCAATTTCGGATTTGAATTCATCATAGGATGCTTGGGCATAATCTAAGACTTTCTTCCAATCCTTTTGAGTAATGTAAAACTCCATTGATATCTCCTTAACTGTTTTGTTGGTTTGATCTAACCCAGGAAAGCATAGCGTTTTCTAAGCTTGATCCATCTTGTATTTCAAAGTAGTTATCATCTTCCATGTCTTCTGGCAAATCAAGACTTCCAAGTGGAGATCCAGTATAAATCTCTCTTTGACTCCATGATTTCTCTTTAAATATTTTCTGCATTGCTTCTTCATTTAATATTCTAAGATCATCTTTATGACCATGGCAATTAAGCATAACTTCTTCAGTACAAAATTTATTACAAATCTTGTTTCTTTCAGCTGCATTACCAATCCAGTTTCTTTGACGATCATGGCAATCTGCATAACTCATTCCAACTCTATCAAGATATTCTCCATCAACATTTGGATCCAGTCGTTCAGGATGACCATAATAACCCATTGATATGTTATTTAAAGGATGAGTAATCCCTAATCTGAATGTACTTATCCAGGTATGAACATTTTCAATCCATTTAACTACATTAATACTAGGATTATATCCACTAACTATATCAATATTACCAGCACATGTATTGGAATATCCTCTCCAATCAATAGGCCAATCAACTGGATCGTTATGACGCCAGCTACTAGAAGATAAACCTCTTACAGTAGGATATTGTATATATGGATGATATATGCCTTTTAAATGAGGTTTGAACCAGTATTTAGTTCTAACATATCTACGATTACTATTGTAATTAGTTGAAAGTTTCAATGAAGCATATATCAAAGAATCAAGACTGAACTCATAACACCCTATTACATGTCCAATTGGAAATGTAAATATAGGATTCTTACGTTCACCTATATACGTATTCATCATCACATCTTTAAATGGATGTAAAACAGTAAGTATGGATCTATCTGTACGATCTGACATATTTCTGAGAATAATCTTGGGTGTTGTATCCTCAAATTTCCACATTTCCTTTAAAATATTATTCATGAAAGCTCTGTATTCTGTTCCATCTCCATCAGCATCTAAATCTATTTGAATAATATCTTTTCCTTCATCCATAACATGATCTTTGTTGATCATTCCAACATATTCAATATAGTTATCAAATGTTTGAACAATATCTTTAATGCATGTATCGAGAATATTATTAATCTCTGTATCATCATCAAGCCATACTTCACCGCCCCATCTCTTTTGTCTAATCATATTATCTATACTAAAGACTTTATTCTTAAACTTTGTAGATGCATAAGATCTTCTATAACTATCAGGTCTGAGCCAAATATTCTTTATACTGCCCCATTTAAATCCTCTATGCTTGTAAGAATGTTCTAAAAGATTCTTAATGCTTTCTACATTTTGAAATGTTCCATACTTCCAGGTAAAATTCTTATTAACATCAAACTTTATCCTTGGATAACCAGGAAGACCACCATCTCTGAATTCCCATGGAATTGTAAGATTTAAGTTTTCCAATGCTTCAATCAATTCTGCCTGAGGACCTATAGGTAGAGTACTGAAGTCGTGTCCCTCTATAAATTTCTTTATCATGAAACTTCTCCTTTAGTTTAAAGTCGGGGACTTGCCAATGACATGACTTTGACAAAGACTTTCAAGTGACTCACCCCCGACTATTGTGGTTTAACGGAACCGATCAATACTTTCCGTTACCCGGCAAAAAGAGACTTAAGATTTATTGATCTTTACAGTAAAGACAACGACTTCCTTACCACCCTTCTTGTTGGTTTTAACGGCAGCTACCATATCATCATCACGAAGTTCATGAGAATCATTGGCGACAACACGATTCACGTTAATAGCTTCACTGCTTAAACCGAGTTCTGTGCGAAGTTCACCAACTGTGGCGGCTTCTACATCGGTAGGAGTGAAACTGGCTGTATCATTGCACAAAAGTATATTTGGCATTGACGTACCTCCTTAGTTAAAGTTAAATACCGTATTGATTCTCTTTCTTTCCTTAACACAGGAAACCAGAATATCAGTAGGTATGAAACTATAGATTGCATTTTTAACTTCAGATGGATTTCCAACATTCAGCATGTAATACACAAGTTCTCGCATATGAGCCTTTTGCAGCATCTTGCTGTATGTCTTTCTATCCTTCTCCAGTTCTTTACGGTAAATACCCATTGCAAATGCATATGTAGATGCAGATCCACGCTTTGACAGGATTCGTTTAAATAATCCATGTGCAAACGTTTTACCAGCCCAATCTTCAAGATTCTTAATTCTTGCTAGAAATGTATCTGGTACTGAATGACCATTCATATATCTCCAAAGATATTGATAGCCATCTATGGGTTTACGCTTACTGTTGGTAATAACAAATGCATCACCACTATCTTTAACAGCTGGTGCTATGTACGCAGGTATTTGGGTGTACCCGAGTTTAGTGCATGTTGTTGTCCTTCTGTGACCATCAGTAATAACATAATCCTTTGTGATCGTGATTGGCTTTTGTAATCCATGCTTGTCTATTGAATTCATTAAAGCTGTCAGTTCCCTTTTCGAGCGTGGATTAGTCCAATCTATCCGCATTGGCGGTTGACCAGGATTATTTGTTAATTGATCAATATCTACAACTACAGGTTTCCCTAATTGACCAACTGTTTTACCGTCTTTGTTTTTGATAGTACTCACAGGTCTTCCCTTCATACTACCTCCTTGTTGTTGTTCTTTGACGATTTAAGATCTGCCAGTAATCGCTAGGCAGATGATCCTTAACACTAAGCTTAAGCAGCAAAGCTCGGGGATCAAGCGTGTAGGAATTACACCTACATATTACGTTCCAGTTTTTAAGTGCTGGCTCCACTCCCAAGTTCAATTCTCTATGGGTACTCTATATGTCTTCCATATACCAATTGGGTGAAAATAAGAAAACAGATGATGAAGCTTTCTATGATATGACTTTCTTGCTTGATCAGAGTTTATATCAAGATCATGTGCAATCATTGTATCTTCTTTATAATTATAATCACCATAAGATCCATTGACCATATTATGATTGTTATAATACATATCACGTAATTCTGGATCTAATAGTCTTTCTCCTGCTTCTACTGGAGGTAAATGACCAGAATCCCAGGTAATATGAAGAGGATAGTGAGGCATTTCATTACCATCTTCATCATATCTTAAACGTTGATAACGCAGATTATCTCTCTGTTCTTGATTAACATTTACAGTTGATCTTTCTAAATGAACAGCTGAAGCAAGAATCTCACCATCATCATAAATACCTTTATGTACTATTCTTATCCAATCATTCTCATTAATACCTTCAGGAAACCAACATTCATCAGGTTGATAATGGTATGTTACATGGTACTTGCTAATAGCAAATGTTGGTATATTGTCATCATTGATTACTGGATGAACCAGGTTAACACAAGTATAAATATCTCTCTCTTCCATTCTATCTTCTCCCCAGCATGCCATGATTACAGAAACCTTTACAAAATCTCTTAACTCTATCAACATGTTTCAGCACTCCATAATCATCACGCTTTTTGTTCTTCTTACGAGTTACTTTCATTATATCTCCTTTTAATAAAATCTTTGCCTGGTTGATTGTTGGAGTACCAGGCTGACTCCAATTACATATTAAGCCATTCATATCCTCCTCGTTGTGTTTAAGAGTGGACATTCTAAATCATGACGTGCCTTTTGAGTATGCAAGATGTTAATATCATGCTCTAATCTTTTAATCACCTTATTCTTGAGATAATTGTTGATTAATGTAAAGACCACAATCAGTCCGATTAAAATATTGTAAATCATGTTCCGTTTCTCCTTATGAATTTTTGGGAGCATTGTGGTGTTAAAGTCTCCCATTGTTCAGCCATTATTACGCAGGCAAGCAGATTATTGGTTATTCTGGTCCTACTTCGACTATACTTTATTTTAATTCGCTAACCACAACACGTAAGCAGAGCCAACTACTCCAGTCTACCTGGTGACGTATTTGAACTTCACGAATATATTAATTAGATTCCCAGTGTTGCATTTATATGGACAAGTCCAAACTGGCGTATTCATAAAACGACATTAGTTTATCTAATTAAATCTTTGGTTATAGTCCTTTCTAGACTAATGACAGTATAGGCGTCGACTCAACTGTCTTGGAATCCCTTTAGACTCCTTTAGGGTGATCAATTCCCCCATCTTTCACTGAGTTAATCATTTCAGCGAATCTGACTCGTAACCTATTGACTAAACAGGACTATCAGATACGTACTTTTACAAGAGTGTCACTCTAAACCCTAATGTGCGGGATTAAACATATGAACTGGTGTACAACCACGTACTAACAACATGTAGCCTTCCTAATGGGTTGGAAGCCCAGGCCCTTGTTGCTTTCCTCATCAAGTAGGATCTTGAATAAGTTATAACACCAGTCAAATGAGTCTGGAATATTGCCTTTGGAGCAAGTCACCAGTAAGACAAGACATTAACCGTTATCTTATCTTAATTATGCTATTAGTCATAACACCATCGGTTAAATGAATGTCATGGTCCAGCTCACACCACGAGGAGGTTGCAACTATCATGAGCCAAAAGGTATCAAGCAGCATGGATAATATCCCAATACATAGATTGTGACTTTGGTGGATGCTCCAACACTGCTTGAATGATCTGAGACTGAAGACATAGATAGGAAATAGAGGAGTAAACCTATCTACATCTCGAATATTACAGTCTCATCTGCCTTATGAAAGTTTGGTAGAAGTTTATATATATTATAATTGGGGAGGTGCCTAATGGCGATGTGTCTCCCCAATCTTTTGTATGATCCTAGTATATTCCGTCTAGTTCACTGATAACGTCCTTTACTTTGATCATCTGGTTGCGAAGTTTGATTGCTTTCTTAGCCAGCTTGGCAAAGGCATCATTTCTCGCAGTTGACAATCGTTTACATTTACTAATGAAACGATTCCAGAAGCCATTAAGACGTTTACGAGCTCTACTACGTTGGAAGGAACGCATTGATTGTCCTTCATACTGCAGCTCTTCAGAGTCACCAGCTATCTCATTAAGAGATCTCTCAGCACTCCTCTCATCAGTGAAATCAGGAAAGTCTAACAATTCCATTTATATTCTCCATAATTTCGAAATAACAAATAACATAAATCAAAAATAACGTAATCACGTTAGTGAAAACCCCTGATAAGGGGTACGGGTCTGTATGAAACCCCATACACCAAAATGCCACAATTTTTAAAACTTTTGTTAAATGCCATATATTTTATATATTCACTACCGCAGATTCAAAAGAATATCAGCCTTGTAGTTCCCTTGCAATAGTTCTACTACGAGGTTCAGAAGTCGGGTTGTAGGCTATCGACATAGTTAGCTGAGTTGTCCCCGATACTGCAGAAAATTGCTGGAATATAAGTCTTAGGTAAGGGAGAAATAACTGGCTTTAGACGAAATTTCCAGTTAAAGGCAAAAAACCTCAGGGGAAAAGTATATCCATTAGTGTTATTTTATATGTAGTTTACAATATGAAGATATATACCCTTACTATAGGCATTGATGAAGAAATGGAAGAAGTAGAATTCATCCAGGAAGAACAATACAATGTAAGGCCCAGAGAGGAAGTTCCTGATCCTATAGCAACTGCAGAAGCAGCGGCAGAAGATGACGATTTTCATCAATGGATTAGAAAGCTTATACGCAATAAGTTTAATATTATAGGACATGCTTGAATGATTACGCCCCCTGACGGGGGCTGTGTTATGAGACATTACAAAGTAAACAAGATCAATCACACAGTATTTGAATCTATGGATGAAGTCCCTTCAGATCTTGTTGTTATCTCCGATTGGCGTATCTCCGAAGTTGGCGATTGGGTGAAAGCTGATGATGGCTGCGTAATCCAGGTTTTGAGAAAAGGCAATATGATCCGAAACAAAGGCAAGGATCGGATACGCAGCTATATCGGCACATGCACAGGAACTTTCGTATGTCTTCCACGTACTAAGATGGATACTTCCAGGCGAAGGAACATCTATTCAATTGGTGGGGAATTGTCTGCAGATGAACGGGTCTTATCTCGAACTAACCTCTCTAAGAACGAAGTGCTGTTTGTACAGTACCTTTCCTCAGGACTCGCAGCCCAAGATGCATATCTAAGGGCATTCCCTACCAATAATCCGCATTATGCCAATACCAAGTCATCTAGTCTTATTAAAACAGAAAGGGTAATGAAAGCTATGAAGAAAGAGTTGGAACCTATTGTAGAGGAACTGGGTATAAGCCCAAAGTATGTACTTGACAGGATAAAGTCAGAGGCTGATAGTAGTGAAAAGGCAGATACACGTCTTAAGGCATTATTTAAGCTTTCTGATATCCTGGATCTGGAAGATAAATCCAGTACTAAGGTTACACAGGTTACAGGAGCATTGTTCCAGGGGTTTAGTGAGGATCAGCTTGAATCTGTAGAGAGGCCTAAGGAGTTAAAGGAGTGAGATATTACTGGGAGGCACTTTTCAGTGTAGAATATTTCCCGTATTGGGAGTTTACCATGCTTATGATGCTGTGTTTGTGTTTAAGCATGCTGGTAAGGATCAGTAGAATAGAGAAAAAGTTAGATAAGTTATAGTTTTTGACTTGTAATCGTTGTTTTTTGTATAATAAGCTATAGTAAATGGCAAATATTAATACAAAAGTTGTTTCAAAAGCCGAAGAACAGCTGGAATTAGCTAGGAAAGACCTTGTAGCCTTTGGTAAATTGTTTCTTCCAGAGGATTTTATGCGGTCTGAGACTCCATTCTTCCATTATGAGGTTACAGATGCTCTTATGGATAAGCAGTATAGGCAGTTAGCTATTATTCTGCCCAGGGGTCATGGTAAGACAGTGCTTACTAAGTGTAATATAATGCATGACTTCTGTTTCGCTACGGATCCACTGTTTTATGGTTGGGTAGCAGCTTCATCGAAGATATCAGTACCTAATCTTGACTATATTAAGTACCATATTGAGTACAATGATAAAGTCAGGTACTATTTTGGAGATTTAAAAGGAAGGAAGTGGACTGAAGATGACATCGAACTCTCGAATGGATGTAAACTTATCTCTAAATCTAACTTATCAGGCATTCGTGGAGGTGCTAAACTGCATAAAAGATACGATCTTATTGTGTTGGATGATTTTGAAGATGAGAATAACACTATCACCCCCGAGTCCAGAGCAAAGATCTCGAATCTTGTCACGGCTGTGGTCTTTCCAGCTCTGGAACCTGCAGACGGCAGGCTTAGAATTAATGGAACACCTGTACACTTTGATTCATTTATACAAAATATCCTTGTTGGGCACGACAAAGCCAAGAAAGAAAAAAACCCATTCAGTTGGAAAGTGATTACTTATAAAGCTATTATGGATGATGGTACTCCACTATGGCCTAGCTGGTTTGGACACAAGGAAATGGAGCGTAAGAAGAAATTTTATTCAGACTCTGGTCAGCCTCAGAAGTTCTATCAGGAATATATGATGGAAGTCCAGAGTGCAGATGATGCTATCTTTACCAGAGAGCATATCCAGTATTGGGAAGGAAGCTTTACCCACGATGAAGAAACGGGATTGTCTTTCATTACCCCCAATGGGCAGGATACTCAACCCTGTAATGTCTTCTGCGGGGTTGATCCTGCCACCGATAGTCAAAGAAGGGATAGTGATTATTCTGTTCTTATAGTTGTAGCAGTAACTCCGGAAAATAATATATATATCCTTGACTACATAAGAAAAAGATCCATACCTGTAATATCTATCCTGGGTCAGGAAAAGAAAGGGATAGTAGATTATATGTTTGATTATGCCAAAACATATCATCCATCTCTGTTTACTGTTGAGGATACCAGTATGAGTAAGCCTGTATTCCAGGCATTGCAGTCAGAGATGCGTAGGAGGAATGATTTCAGTGTAGGATACAAGGCAGAGAAGCCCGGAACCAGGATGAGCAAGCGTGACAGGATTCAGGAGGTCCTTGCACAGAGGTTTGCTATAGGTCAGATCCATTTGAAGAAGGAGATGTATGATCTTCACAGGGAGATAATCACATTTGGACCTCGTATGGCACATGATGATACTATTGATGCATTGGCATATGCCTGCAAGTATGCACATCCACCCATGAATTCTAAGAAGAGTAAGGATGGAGACTGGTATAAGCGTAAGCCTCAGGTAAGAGACTGGGTGGTAGCTTAGTGGTATATAAACATGGATATTCTGCAAAGCTTGTAAGAGTTGTTGATGGAGATACTTGTGATGCTATGATAGATCTGGGTTTTGATACCTGGATCAAGAAACGGATTAGGTTTATGGGAGTAGATACCTGGGAGAGCAGGACGAGAGATCTTGAAGAAAAGAAGAAAGGTTTAGAGGCTAAAGCATTTACTAAGGAACTATTAGAGTCAGATGAAGGTAAGTTTGACATTATATCACATGGAGTTGGTAAATACGGCAGGGTATTAGGTGAAATCTTTATTGAAGGACAAGAAAAGTCTTTAAATGAATTATTAAAAGATAATGGCCATGCATATGAGTATGATGGCGGAAAGAAGAAAAAGTTTAATGCCTGATCCAGTAAAAAAAGCAGAACACCCAAAATTAGCAGAATTAGCTTATAAATTTGCTGATATTCCAGGATATCAAAGAACTTATGTACCTGGAGAGTCTGAATTGACTGCGAGATTATTAGGTATTAATCCTAAGTATGATTATAAACATACACTCAATCCTGTAACGGAACAGTTTCGTGAGGATGAATTAAAAGATCCAAAGTTATGGGAAACTTATATAGAACAAGTTTGGAAAAGTGTAGGTGATGCTGCATATGATCCAAGTGAAAGTCCATTAATTGAAGTTGAGCCTAATGTATATGAGGCAAATCCTAATACAAAAGCTGGTAAAAGATTACAAAGAAGATGGGATCTTGCTTATTCAAGAGCAAGACATGCAAGAAAAGACAGAAATCCAGATCGTGATTACCAATTAATGTTAAAAGGAGAAGAACCTTTGTTAGGTGATGTATATTTTGATGAAGAAGGTAGTTTTGAAGATGTTTGGAATATTAGTTTAGATGAACATGAATTTCCTATGGGAAGTTTAGGCAATATAATGAGAACACTTGGTTCTCCTCTTTTAGAGGCTAACCAACCTATAGTAAGAGGTAAGGCTACATATAGAGGATATAAGTAATGGCTAAGAAGAAAAGAGCCGACATGGTTCGGCAGTTATTTGACTACACTAACAATTTTACAAGAGAGCAATGGCAGAATGTAAATCAGGAAGGATATGATTTTGCACATGATGAACAGCTCAAAGAAACAGAAGTTGCTTCTCTTCGTGAACAAGGAATGCCTACATTCACTATTAACAGGATCCTGCCTGTAGTAGAGATGCTGAATTACTATGCAACTGCCAATAATCCAAGATGGCAGGCTGTTGGTGTAGAAGGAAGTGATACTGATGTAGCTGCAGTCTTTAGTGATATAGCAGATTATATCTGGGGTAGATCAGATGGAGATACTCTTTATTCTAATGCTGTAAATGATTCTATTACTAAAAGTATTGGCTATCTTATGGTTGAGATAGATAAGGATGCTGATAATGGAATGGGTGAAGTTAAGATCGGGCAGCCTGAGCCTTTTGATATATATGTAGACGAGAAATCAAGAGATATCATGTTTAGGGATGCATCTTATATTATGATAAGAAAGGTCTTGCCTAAGAGTCATCTGATCAAGTTATTCCCGGATCAGAAAAGAAAAATTGATAAATCCAGCAGTGATGAGAATATGAACTTTTCATATACGAGAAGACCTATTGGTACGGGTGATCAGAAGACCTTTCTGTATGATGATGATACAATGGATGATATGGGTATTACTCCTGAAGGCGAGCAGGAGCCTCTGGTAGAATTCTTTGAAGTATACGAGAAGATCAAGATTGCATATATGAATGTTTTCTATCGTGTACCTCCAAGTCCTGAAGAACTTCGTGCTATCCAGCAGCAGGTTCAGGTAAGGATGAAAGAGATGCAGTCTGAAATGGAAGTCCAGCTTATGGAACAACAGCAGCAGATGGAACAGGCTGTAGCTGAAGGTAAAATGATTCCTGAAAGATATGAACTTGAGATGCAAAAGGCACAGGATATGATGCAGCAGCAATTGCAGGCTGCTGAACAGGAATATATGAGTGAATTGCAGGCAGCTCAGTCAAGGATTGAGAACAGGGTAATCTCTGAGAAGGAATATAAAGTTCTATTAAAGGATAAGACATTTGCAGTTAATATAGTTGATGCAGTAAAATTTTATGGAGTAAGGATACGCCAATGCTGTGTTGCTGGTGATCAATTACTCTATGAGTATATTCTTCCAGAGAATGTAACAGAGTATCCTATTGTCCCATTTCATTACAAATGGACTGGTACTCCTTTTCCTATTTCTGCTGTAAGCCCGTTGATAGGTAAACAGAAAGAGATCAATAAGTCACATCAGATTATGGTACACAATGCATCGTTAGGCAGTAGCTTGCGGTGGATGTTTGAAGAGGGAAGTATTGATGCAGAAATGTGGGAGAAATATTCATCTGCACCAGGAGCATTGCTTCCTGTAAGACCTGGCACAGAAAGACCAACACCTGTAATGCCTGCACCTTTATCTAATGCATTCTTCAGTATAGTTCAGGAAGGCAAGCAGGATATGGAATATCTTGCTGGTATTTATTCATCTATGCAGGGAGATACCCAACAGCAGCATGAGACATTTCGTGGTATGCTTGCACTTGATGAGTATGGGACCAGGCGTGTAAAACAGTGGATGAAGAATTCGATAGAACCTGCATTGAAACAGCTTGGTACTGTTGTTATGCAGTATTCACAAGCTATTTATAGTGCAAACAAAAGATTCAGGATAGTACAGCCATCTGCTTTGCAGGAAGATCGTGAAGTAGAAATTAATATCCCAATATTCAATGATATGGGAGAAGCTATTAGTAAATCAATGGATTACTCTGCTGCTAAGTTTGATGTCAGGATTATATCTGGATCCACTCTTCCGATTAATCGCTGGGCATACCTGGCAGAGTTAAAAGAATTATTACAGCTTGGAGTAGTAGATGATCTTGCTGTACTGGCTGAAACAGATATTAAGAAGAAAGATCTTATTGCTAAGAGAAAAAGTCTTTACTCTCAACTGCAGGGACAACTTCAACAGCTTCAGGAAGCCCTTAAAGATAAAGAGGGAACTATTGAAACTCTTGAAAGACAGCTTGTTCAGGCTGGTATTAAAGGCAAGGTTATGCAGGCTGAGATGGAAATCACTAAACAGAAAGAAGAAGTTAAGGGTGATACCAAAGATGCTTATAGGCAGACTGAAGCAGAACAGAAGCTCTTACAGAATGTGATGGGTAACGAAGCTGCAACCAAAAAGAAGGAAATGCAGTTAGAAATACAAAAGGCTCGAAATCAGTTGCAGGGTAATAAGAATAATTCGTAAAATAATTCAACAGTATAACTAAAAAGAGGTAAATAATGGACGAATTAGTTCAGCAATCAGCAAGTAACCCAGAGCAAGTTTCTGAAGATCAATCTATTGATACGGCAGAACAAGCAGTCTTTGGCTCTTCTGAAGAATCTTTTTTTGACGCCCTGGAGACTGAAGTAAACGGGGCTGTACAAGAACCCACTGAGGCAACCCAACCGCAATTAGGCGATCCTGAACAGGTAACTCGCACACAAGAAAGTGTTGGCTCCAACAGCGTGGACTGGGACAATGACGGCAATCCTTACAAGAAACGATATGCAGACAGCAGTCGTGAAGCCGTCAAGCTCGCTGAACAGTACAAGAGTGTAGAACCTTTTGTTCCTGTTCTTGAGGCAATGAAAAACGATAGCGGGCTGGTAGAGCATGTCCGAGACTATCTGGTAAATGGCGGGCAACCGTCAAAGAGCATCCAATCATCCCTTGGTCTGGATGAGGATTTTATTTACAATGAGCAGGAGGCTATGTCTGATCCAGGTTCGGATAGTGCAAAGCTGATGAATGCTCATGTTGATAAGATTGTCCAGCAAAGGGTGGGTGGTATGATGCAGCGTGAAAAGGAACGTGCTTCTCAACAAGCAGTTGAAAGAAAACGTTTAGATGAAGAGGCCAGGTTTCGTAAGGAATCAGGTATGTCTGATGATGAATATATGAACATGGTGGATTGGGCAAAGACACACACTCTTACTCTTGACGATATCAATTACTTGAAGAATAAGCAGAAAGTTGCTTCTAATGTTGCAGATGCTACTAAAAAGGATATGCTTGGTCAGATGAAAAATGTTAGGGATATGCCGTCTACAGTCAGCGGAGCAAACAGTCATACTCAAGAGAAAAGTGCAGAAAATTCTGTCTTTGATGCTCTCTTGGGTACTGACGGTGAGTTAGACAACCTGTTCAGTTAGACTAAGTTTTTAACTCGTCTGTCTGAACTTAAGTAAAGGAGTTCGTAATGGCTGATTATGTATCAGTTATAACGCCTAACACAGATCTCACTGTGGCGGACTTTGATGGACGAGGTCCAGGTACCAGTACCAATCTTTCTACTGGTGATATTCGTAGAAAGTATAACTTTGGTAGTCGTGTATCTGAACTAGCTATCCCTCAAGATCCGTTCTTTCGATTTCTGAGTAAGGCGGCAAAAAAAGCGACAGACGATCCTCAGTTTAAATTTACTGAGAAGCGTCCTTCGTTTAACAAACGATATGCTTATGTGATGGGTTATGTGCAAAATGATGGTGCAGACGAATTTGCAGATGATACTATTGAAGCATATAATGATGGTGGTACCGGATCTTCTGTAGCTGTTGGTGATACTTTGAAACTGTATATGGCAGGTGATTATAAGTATTCAGGTAACGTACAGAATGTGTATGGTAACACATCAAATAAAGTTGATGTTGGAGCAAGTGGAACTACACCAAAGTTCTTCCTTCCAGGTCAAATAATCAAGATCCCTACTATGACAGATTCTGCTAGTGCAACTACCTCATGGGGTGGAAGTTACATGCTTGCCAGGGTTTCAGCGGTTGATTCATCTTCATTTGAATCTTCAGCAAAGGATAGTAAATATCCTACAGTAGTTGAGTGTAAGGTGGTTAAAGCTCCAAGCTCAAGTTATGTTGGATATGCTGGTTATTATAATAATAACTTTAGTCCTGGTGGAGCAGCTGGTGATGAAGTTGTGGCAGATCAATCAATTGCATCTCTTCTCGAAAGAGCAAGAACATATGTAGTTGGTTCAGCACATGCTGAAGGTTCTGGTTTTCCAGAAACCTGGATTGATCAACCTTATCAAAGCAATCATGGTCTTACTCAGATCTGGAAGACTTCAATGGCAATGACCAATACGGCTCGTGCTACAGTATTGAAGTTTGAATCCAGTGAGTGGGCACGTGTTTGGCGTGAAAAGCTGATTGAGCATAAGTGGGATATTGAAACATCATTACTGTTTGGATCTCAGTATACAGATGGTGATAGTGTTCAATACACTCAAGGAGCTGTTGATTACATTTCAAGTTATGGTAATACATTTAGCTTGGCTGTAGCAACAAAGTCTCAGGATAGTTTTCTTGATGATCTTTCCAATCTTCTTGATCCTCGTTACAATAATAGTGGTGCAACATTATTTTTCTGTTCTACAGAAGTATATAACTGGTTGCATAAACTGAGTGGATATTTTGCTAATAACCTTGGATCAGTTCAGGCTTTCCAGTCTTCAAATCCAAGTGCTAATGGTGAAAATTCACTAGCAAGGGCTGACATGAGTCTCGTAGGACGTAAGAAAGTCTTTGGTGTTGATATCACAACTATCTCAACGGTCTATGGTGACATGAATGTTGCACGGAATGTGCATCTGGATGGAACCAATGTTAAGATGTTAGGTATTAACTTGAAGAACTGTTCTTACAGGCCTCTTGTTGGTAATGGATTGAATCGTGATACATCTATTTATGTTGGTGTTCAAACGCTTGAGAATTCAGGTGTTGACCGCAGGGTAGATCAGATCTTAACCGAAGCTGGCATGGAGTGGTCAATGGCCGAATCCCATGCTATCTGGACATAAGGAGGTAACTAATGGCAAATCCGATGTATGGACAAAATTCGTTCGACAGTCGAGTTGGTGAGAGGTTATTCTCTGAAGCGGGTACTGGTCGTGAACATGAAAACTCTACAGATGCTGCAGACCTGTTCTCATATTACATTCCAGCTAATAAGTTGGAAGTAGGAGATATTGTAAGGATCAAAGTGTTCTGTACAGTTATTGATACCAATAGTACAGATACATTAACACCAATTCTTAAATTTGGTGGTACTGCTATTGCGACAGGTGCAGCACTAGATGTAGCCGATGATGATATTGTCTACGCTTGGGCTGATGTTCATGTAACAGCAACTGGTAGTTCCGGTACTATGACTGCAATTTCTGAAATTAGAACAGATGCCTTAGGTGCAACTGTTGTTATTGGTCAGACAGCATTAACATCAAAGGATACTACAGGTACTTTGCAAGTAGTTCTTAATGTTGATTGGAGTGCTGCTCATGCTGATAACGAAGTCAGAATTGATGCTGTAAGTGTTGAGTTGGTTTAATCTGAAATTCATGATTAATAGCATGATATAAGGATGGAATAGGGGGGGCTTTATTGTCCCCCCATATTCATTTAAAATGGCTACAACAAATATAGAATTAGATATTGAAAATGTAACTGGTGTTTCGGATGCTGATAACCAGTTTGTTATTTCTGCTCAAAAGTTTGTAGTATCAAGCATCCCAAAGAATTTATTACATTGGGCAGTTTCTGAAACAGTGCCTGCCACCCATGGTGGAGATAATGACCCTCAGCAAGTTACTCTTCCTGTAGGTACGGATAGTGTTATATCAGTTAGAAGAGATTCTTATGTTGCTGAGGAAGTTCCATTTCAAGACAGAGGCTTTATTGATAATAGTTCAAGTCTAAAAAAGGCTACAAATATTTTCCCTAAATATTATATAGCTGATGGAAATAGAGTAATCACAAAACCAGATCCAGACAGTACCTATAAGGCTTATGTAATGTATGTAGATTATTCTAAAGTAGATGATGATTCTGATTTAAGAAATGCAGTTATCTTTCATGCCTGTGCAAAAGAATTTACACAATTGGCTACTTCAGCCATACCAACCTGGAGTGATGTTGCAGTACCTATTGCACCAACTACTCCTGATTTTGGTAGTGATTTATCAATTAGTTCAACAGTACCTGTAGCACCTTCAAGCCCATCATTTGATACCGGAGCAATATCTGTAAGCAGTTCTGCTCCTGCCTACAGTAAACCTACATTTTCTGCACCTTCACTTGGTAGCGTTGGATCTTTGGTTCTTCCAGTTCCTCCATCAGTACCAAGTATATCAACAGTAAGTTATTCAGATGCCACAAATACAGATGTAAGTGGAACTACTACTATATCTCCAATAATTGTTGGTAGTGTTAATAAACCAGATATTAGTGGTGATGTGCCAACATATACAAAGCCATCAACTACTATAAATGCTGTTTTACCTAGTGTTCCTACTATTACTACAGTTTCATTTACTGATCCAGGATTATCAATTACTGCTGTAGAACCAGCAGGTTTTACTTTAAGAACATATAATTATTCAGATGCAAGTTTAACTTCAGTAGCATCATTGGTACCTCCTATATTTTCTGCTCCTACCTTAGGTTCTTTTACTAGTTTTGAAGATTGGTGGGAATCAGAAGAAGATGCTAATCCATTTGGAGATAATGATCCAGGTGCATTTAGTATAAGTGCTGTACCACCTACTCCTCCATCTGATCCAGCAATAAGATATACAGGTTCTTTTTTATCCGATGCTGTTTCAGCAGCCCAGGATTCAATTGCTGCTGCTCAAGATGCAATTACACATGGCCCTACTGATGCAGCTGGAACATCAGATACAGATGCTCCAAGTGATGCCTCAGGTGATGCTGGGTCTGCATATACAAAACCAACTGTTCAAGGTAGTAATGATGAACTTACAGATGTTGCTGCTGGTACATTTGGATCTCCTGCTGTTTCTCTTGATACATGGTGGGATACATTATCAGATATTATTGAAGTTGAAGAAGATTCAGAATTAGCAATAACACAAATACAGAAGATACAAGCTTATGTTGGTGCTTTTCAGGCTGAAGTACAGAGTGCAAGTGCAGCTATGCAGGCTACAATAGAGGATGCAAGAAATGCAACTCAAGCTTCTATAGCTAATGCATCTAATGATGTTTCAACAAATAATACGTCAATGCAAACTTTGGTACAGGCATCTATTGCAAATGCTGGTAATGATGTCCAGGCATCTATTTCTAAAATGCAGAATTCTACTCAGGCTGCTACTACAAAGATGATTCAGTCTACTGGTGCTGCTATTCAAAAAATGCAACTCTCTACTAATGTAAATATAGAGAATGCGGCTAAAACTATGGATGCCCTTGTACAGGACTATAGGTTAGGAATGCAAAAGTATGAAGCTAATCTTGGTAAGTACCAGCAGGAAGTAGCTAAAGAAGTACAGGAATATGGACAAAAATTAGCAAGATATCAGTTAGAAGTTGGAACTTCTTATACTGCATGGGTAGAAAGTACAAATTATGATATCAAGAAGTATCAGGCAGATCTAGCTGTTAAGCAGACTGAGTATCAAAGTAAAGAAGCTGAATTTCAGGGAGAATTACAAAAGAAATTAAGTGATGCACAGGATGCAAATAAGATAGCTATGCAGAATAGTGTGCAAGAAGCAAAGGATGCTTTAGAGCAAAATAATGCATTAGTAGCTAAATATAATGCTGAGTCTCAAACCTATTCAGCTAATATTCAGAAAGGAATACAGTCTTATACAGCTGAATTACAGTCAGCAACTCAGACAATGCAGGCAACTATCAATGATAATGAAAATAAGATGGCAAAGTATAGGAATGAGGTCCAGGCTCATGATTCTCAAGTACAGAGAGAGATAGCAACAATACAGGCTGATTTGCAGAATGAGTTGAATGAATTCAATAAGGAAAATGCAAGATACCAGGCTAATGTTCAGGCTGAGATGGCAAAACATAATTCAGATTTGCAGAAAACACTTAATCAAGCACAGATTGATGCACAGGATGCACAGCAGGAAGCAGCATTAGCGACAGATGTAGCTAAATTTAATAAGGCACAGGATCAAGTATTAGCTTTGGAAAATGCAGCTAAACAAATAGAGGATGTTATAGCAGATAACAATAGTAAGATCCAGAAATATTCAGCAGAACTTCAATCATATCAAATGCAGGTTGCCAGTGCTGTGCAAAAATGGACTGAGGAAGAATGGAATCAAAACTTCTTAAAGTATCAAAATGATTATGCAAGTCTTTTACAGACATATCAGGCAGATATACAAAATGAATTGAATGAATTTAATAGAGAGCAGACTGTATTTCAGAATGAATTGCAGGAGAAGATCCAGGAAGCAACTAATCAACAGAATAAAGATGCTCAGGAATATTCAGCTAAATTGCAAAAATATGCTAATGAATTACAATCTCATCAAGCTGATGTGAATACAGAAATACAGGATTATACTAATACTCTTTCTAAAGAAGTTCAGGAGTATCAGAATAAAGTTGGCTTGTATACAGCTGATTTACAGAAATATCAGGCAGAAGTAGCTTCAGAAACTCAAAAAACTGGCTTAAATTCACAGAAGGCTCAGGTTTATGCAGTAGAAGCTGATAAATATTATCAATGGGCTGTTGCTGAGGTACAAAGTTATGTTCAGAACAACTCAAAAATGATTGGAATACAAATGGCAGCAGGGGCTGCACAACAACAATAAAGGAATAAATTATGGCAGATACAGCAAGAGGTGCAGTAAGTATGACTCCAGTTGTTACAATAGCTGCAGATAGTGATGCAGATGCAGTGGATGCTATTCATCACGATATCAAAGCAACACTTGGTGGAAAATTGGAGTATGAAAAAGCAGATGCTAATGACAAATGGGTTTATAGTGCATCACGAGATATTACAGGAACAAGTGCTGATCTCATAGCAAATGGAACAGCTTTTACAGAAGGTGGTACAACAACTACTAGCGACCATGTAAAATATCTATTTCTTAAAAATAGTGGCACTACAGATGGTTCTACATCCACATCGGCTAAGGTATATATATGTTTAGACGCTGGTGATGCAGCATCAGTAGGAGATGTTTTAGAGATTGGTGCAGATGAAGCTATAAACTTAAAGTTTAAAGATGGTTTAGACGCTGCTGATATTCATGCTGCTACATCTACTGGAACTGTTAGGTGTACGATAGCTGCGATATTAGATGATGTAGCTTAATGACTGTACTGGAAATAATGGAAAGAGTTGGTGTTACTGATACTGGTAGGGCTATTGCCTATATTAAGGATGCTCTTGAAGAGATGAATATGATATCTGAGACTCATATTAATACTGAAAGGTTTGATATTACAGAGGATCAACGATTCTATGAGTTTCCAAATGATATGATCAAAGTACTTGATATCAGGTGTAAGAATCATCTTAATGTTGATGATGAGTACCGATCCATACCAAGAATGATTGGTGAACCCTTAAGAAAAGACGCAGATGGCAGCTAGTAAGGAATATGCTTATTATTTAAAAGGGAATAAGATTGCTCTTGTACAGAAGGATCTAGTATTCTCAAGCGGTCAGACTCTTACACAGCCTGGATTGAATGATCTGGGTATTGCTGGTCAATTATTGTGGAAGAGTCCTAAAGAAAGTATAGTAGATGGACTGGAAATACAGTATGTACATAGTCCTAATTATTTTATAAATGAAACTGAAGATAAGAATACTGCTATAGACACATATGTATCTCTTGGTGGGTTACTTAAAATTATAGATCAGGGAGATGATAATTACTCTGCTTCTCCTGAAAGTTTAAGTGATGGGAGTTATATAGTATTAAGGAAAGCTGGTAGGTTTAATGGATTACATAGAGTTAAAGAAGCTGGAGTAGGATATGTAACTCTTTATACTAAATTTAGCGGTAGTGCTACTGTTCAGAAAGCATTTGAAGAATCTCCAGAATTATACTATAATGTAGATGTTCTTAATAATGAAGATGATGAACTGGATATACCACGATACCTGGCACAGGCTGTTGTGTATTATGTTAAAGCCAAGTATGCGGAAGATATAGGTGAGATAGATACTAAAGAATATTTTATGAGAGAATTTAGAGCAATTACTGAAAAATTTCATGCAGGCAAGCAAAGAGGCCCATATAGGGTTCAAAGTTTTAGCATGTTTAATTAAAACAGTCGTAAATTAATAATGGATCCAGATAAGGAGCATTCTCGCCTCGCAAGCTGGATCCAACAAATAGGAGAATAAGATGGCAAACCTTCAAAAGCATAGAGCACACGAATCCCTTAATATAGATACAGCTGCTGATTGGCAAGTACAGACAATAGAATCAGTTACGGCTAATGCTGCTGATGCTATGATTGATGTATCAAATTACCACATGGTTCATCTTCAACCAGTAGAAGATATATATTTTACATTTCACGAAGTTAATGCTGAGGCTAGTCTTGTCCCAGCAAATGACCTTTATTTAAAAGGTGGTGATACAATTTATTCTTTTAAAGTCCCTAAGGGATTGTCAGATACAATGTATTTACTACTTGAAAGAGTAAGCGATACCGGCAATTGTCGTATTGTTTTATCATAGGAGATAATTATGGCTTTTTTACAAACAACAGCTGCTAGTATATCTTCTGGTGGTACAATAAATGGCGACCTGACCATTGATGGTGAATTAACTGTTTCTGGTACTGGAGCATTTGCATATACAGAAGTAGTTACTGGTGATATGAAGATTACCAATGCTTATGATACCGTTGGTCTTGAAATAGAACAAGATGGTGATGAAACTGCTCTTAAGATTAACCAAGATAGCGACCGTAATTCTATTTTCATAGAAAGTGTAGCTCAAACATATCATACTATTTATTTTAATTCCCCCGTGCTTACTAGCGGCAGTGGAATTTTTATGTCAGGTATGGATGCTTTAACAACTGGTTCAGCAATAAAAATAGATTCTGGTAGTACTGCTTTAGCAAGTACGGCTACAGGCGGTCTTGTAGAAATATTACATGACGGTAATTCAGCTTCTAATGTAAATAATCTATTATACATTAAGAATGACCATGCAAATGCTTCTGGTGTAACTGGTCTAAAGATTGATAACGATAGTCTGGGGTATCTTGCAGATTTCTATAGTCGGTTTGCAACAGATATTGATGTTAGTGCGGCAATTAGACTTGCGACTGATGATGGTGCTGTTATGGCATCTGGTCACGGACTTGGGAAAATTGATTTTGCTGGTGCAGAAGATACTTCAAGTACAATAAGTATTGGTGCGTCAATACGAGCATTTGCTGGTGAAAACTGGACAGGCTCTGCCAATGGCGGTTATATGTCCTTCCATACAGTAGACAATACCACAACTACTCTTGACGAAAGGATGCGTATAACACATGCAGGTAATGTGGGAATTGGAACTGCGTCACCGTCAGAAGCACTGCACATCAAAGGCGATGCCAGTAGATTTATTATAAGCAGTGCAGATTATGATTTGTTTTTTATGGGTAATGCAGGCACGGGAGGAAATCTTGATGACGGTCTTCTCCAGTTGAAGACAAGCGGTTCAACAACAGCCCAAATATATCCTACTGGCGACTCATTTTTGAATGGTACAGCGACTAAGTTTGGAATTGGAACTGCGGCACCATTAGCACCCTTTCATCTACACGCTTCAGCTTCTGATTTTGACCCAGAAAGCCATGTAATTATTTCAAGCAGTAGCGTAGCTGATGGTGATTTGATGGGAGTGATGTTCAAACAAAGAGCTGAGAATGATGGAAAGGCTTGGTTTGGTACAGAAA
>VTLG01007504.1_pt1 | contig 57940 bp, 60 predicted proteins | sample 4694571 | NCBI WGS metagenome assembly VTLG01 (sample SAMN12604809, study PRJNA352737) | marine metagenome | biome: ENVO:00000447; feature: ENVO:00000209|ENVO:00000569|ENVO:01000036; material: ENVO:00002151; isolation source: viral sequences binned using virsorter ... | reverse complement strand
AATTTAATGTCTTATCAGATGATAGAGAGGCTAAAGATTGGTATGTACCTAAGAATCTACCTAATTGTAAACATCATACTAAAGATAATAAGAGGTCAACTATTCATAAACATTTAAGAGGTAAATGATGACTGTTGAATTATTCTTTAGTATTTATATGTATACTATGGTTATATTAACACCTATTGAAGAAATTTGGAACTACAACAACCCAAGACCTTATCCTAAAGAGAAATATATATTGATAAATTGGACTGTTGGCGATTTCAAAGAAGTAAATGGTGAGTTAGTGCTAATGAAGAAACACATGCACGACAAACCATTCAAAGCTAAAGCTAGAAAAAGATATTGGAATCAATTTAAATAAATAAGGAGAAAACCAATGAAATGGATGCCTGAACTAAATAAAAAGAATTTAACTTGGATAGTAGGTGGACTTACACTTGCCTTTATTCTATGGTTATTTCTTTCCTGTTCAAATGTAGCACAAGAACAACCAGCTGTTGAAGTACCTGCTCCAGCTCCTGTTATAGAAGAAGTTATAGCAGAGCCAGTAGAGGAATCTATAGCACCTGTTGAAGTATCAGCACCAGTTATAGAAGAACCTGTAATAGAACCTGTTGCAGAGCCTATAGTAGAGCCTGTAGTAGAGCCTATAATCCCTTCTGACACTACACAAGTATTACAATAATCCTGTAGTGGTCATATGTCCTAGGCATGACACTAAACTGCCTTCGAAACCTACCTAAATTAAATTAGACCTAACAGACCAGGAACTGTATGAGCTATCCTTAGTAGAGTGACCGACCGAAGGTAACGCTGATAATTGTAATGATTATCTTAAAAAAGTATACCTGAACGAACGGGAGACGTGTTGAACAGCTTGGAGTGACAGTCGGATATGAAGAGGTGCTACAAAGTAGAATGCGCAATTGAAACGTGGCGTATACCTCGTTGCCATCTGTTAGGTCTATAAATTATAAATAATCACTAACAAGGAGAAATAATGAAAAATAAAATGAATATATTTTATGCAAGTGCAGCTTGTCTTACATTGATAATTTTATCATATAATGCAATGAGTACTAAAATAAATAAAGTAGTTGAAGTAGAAGTAGTAGAAGTCACTAAAGAAGTTCCTGTTGAAGTAGTTAGATATGTCTCTGAATGTACATCATTTGATGAATCTTTTAAAGCTCATAGAGAATTGCTTGGGAAACATGGTACATTTATATGGAATGGTAAAGAGTACAATCTATATCATAAGGAGGAAATAAAATGGGAACGCTAGACTTAGGTAATGGTGAGAAATGCCCATTTGATGGGTGTAATTTTATATTAGGCGAAGACTATGATGGTGATAGTTTTACACACATAATTGATAAACACGAATCTGAAGCAATAAATAAGTTATTTAAACCTATTACATTAATGCAAGCTCTTGAAATAGTTAGACTTATCATTCAACACCATAAGATAGAAGATGATAAAATGATATTAAATGCTGGAGCTATTGGTCCAATTAAAGACTTAGATAGGTTTCTAACAAATATGTATAATCATGAAGTAATTAGGGATAATGATATCTCTATTAAATACAAAACCCCAGAACCACAAGGAGATGAATATGAAGAAGAATAAAGATGGTACACCAAGAAAAGTAAGAGGTAAAGCTGATAGAAGTGGAAAGCTTACTTATAAAGGTAAATCAATAGCAGTCAAGAAAGATGGTACACCTTATAAGCATAACTATTTCACGTCTGGTAGTAAAACTAAGCTTATCTTAGAACATTTACAATCAGGTAAAACATTATCACAAATGCAGTGTTATCCTCCAAGTAAATTCAACACAATAAGACTTGGAGCTATTATTAAAGAGCTTCGTGACAGAGGTTATGATATTAATATGGAAATGAAATATAATAATAGGACAGGAAGTAGGCATGGTGTTTACTCAATGGATGTGTAATGTTCAAGCTCATCGAATTAATAATGAGAAATAATAAATTGCTTATCAATATACTTGCTAACAACTTCAAGCCTAAGGATTTAAGAGATGTTATTGAAGCTAACAATAAAGCTATTGTAAGATTTGAAACTGATTTAGATGAATTGGCTAAAGATTATGAAGATGCTCAAGCTCAAGCTGATGTAGCTAGATATGAGGCTGATAAATCTGAAATGGTTGACGAGTATAATCCTGATAATCAATTATAAATAATAATGGGGAAGAAAGTAAAAGGTACCTAGCAGTAACGCTCTGCACTCTTCCCCCTTATTGCTAGGAGAGTCTATGTGTAAAAAAGTAAATCTAGACGAACTGATAAAGAACTCCGAAATAATTAATATAAATGACCCTTGTCCATTTTGTAAGGGTAAAGATAAATTTATAAATGCTCCTGAAAATGATTTTGTAAAACATATTATAGAAGAGCATAAACCACAATTTGCTAAAATAATTGGCAAAGTTGAAAATGAATAGCAATGGAGGAGATATGAAAAAAGAAGAACAAGTGATAGATGGAAAAGTAATACTGAAAAGAGAAAAAGTTTCTGTTGAAATAGATAGAGAATATAAAACAGTAAGCTTTAAAGAGTTAGAATATACTTTCGATGAAGTTCTGCAAGTAGCTAGAGAAATAGCTGAAACATTTTAGGTAAACAGAGATGTTTACTCGTCGGAGGGAAAGGTGACTGGTATACAGTTATAAAGATATTGACAGGCGAGTATTAGGGAGTTTTATATTATAAGTCCTACGTAAAGCGAGGGCATTATATTATATCAATAATACTAACGAGGGTCAAGCCACCTTAGTGAGGCGTGGCTGTATCACTTTAAATAAATCAGCCACAATAGGGCGTGACAGGTTTCGACCATATTTCAATGCTACATTGTAGCCGAGTATGGTACGTGAGTTCGATTCTCACCACGTCCACATTAAATCATATTAGCGTATGATTGAATAATTAATGGCACGAAGAAAGTACTCAAGCAGTTTAATCGCAACCGTAGTCCTAGGATACCGTTCGCGAACTTCTCAAGCACTGCCACAGACCCATTAATAGGAGCTGAATAGAATAGCTCACACGATTTAATCTTTTAGGTTATATATCGGTGAGGCTATCTAAACAGTCTTTAAGTGTTGATAAACACATTGCCCCGAGTTGCTCCTCCTAGACTGCTTGGGGTCTAGATTTTGATAATGACAACTAACAGGGAGAATAAAATGACTAAAGGGATACCCATAACTAAAAGAAATGTAATAAGAGCCTTTAATAAAGAAGGATTAATGAAAGCAGCACATCATGCTGAAGATACAGATAAGAATAGGTCTGTATATACTAATATTTTACAAAGACATGTTGATAAACAACCAGATAATACTATTTATCCAGTTGTATTTGATATGATTCATAATGATAGGGAGTATAGACTTCAAATATCTATATCAGATAATCAAACTATATGGCTTGATATTGATTTTGATAAATTAGATAAGTGGAGTACTTGGCATGATGTCAAATAATTTAGAAAGGCATATAAGATGTAAGTGCGGCAAATTATATGGACTTAAAAACTTTAGAAAAAAAGGGGTCTGCAGAAGATGTAAGACCCCTGTAATAGCACGTGGTGAAATTGGTAAAAATAAAACAATAAAAGGAGTTTGAAATGATAGGTAAAAAGAAAGTAATATCAGTAAGTCAAAGAAAATATTTTGAAACAAGAATAACAGAAGCTTGTGATGAACAAATAGCAAATATTAGATATGTTAATGCATCTAAGATAGTTGAAATAAGTAAAAGAGAGCATACCTTATATTTAAAGAATCTAAAAGTGAATACTAGATTGGATAAATATACTAAAATTTGTAAGGAAATGAAGAAACTAGAGGATGAATTATTACCTATTATTAAAACTTTAAAGGAATCTCTTCCTCAAAACAAACAAAGTTGGGATTGTGCAATTAAATATACTACTATAGGTGAAAGCTATTCAATGACTAAGTCAGCAGATATGCTGAAAGCTTTTGAACAATTACATCAAGAGACTATGAAAGATAAGAATATGGGTACTAAAATGAATAAGCAAATTGCTCATATTAAATCTAAACAACAAGAAGCTCTTGATTTCTTATATGGACTTAATGACTTAGATGAGCTAAGAAAAGGATTAAACAATATCCTTGGCAAAGCTGACATAAAGTTGTTAGGAGAGCCTAATGCCTAAGAAAAATTATACTAAACAATGGACTGAATATGCTAAAGAAAGATTGGTTGGTAGAACTATAACTGATGTTTCTTATTTGACAAAGAAAGAGTGTAAAGATGGATTTGGTTGGTATAAAAGACCAATAACATTCACACTTGATGATGGTAAAGAAGTTGTAGCTCAAATGGATGATGAAGGTAATGATGGTGGAGTATTATTAATTATATATCCAGGTGAAACTGTCACTAGTGAACATTTTCCAGGTAAAGAGTTTACTAAGTCAGAAGTATTGCCTGTACTTAGATTGGAGGATGAATAAATGATATTTAAAGAAATTATTGGTTGGACACCTGACAATAAAATAAAGCCTACTCATGAAGAAATACCTCAAGAGGAATTATGGGAAGATGGTGAGTTATCACATACTGAAGTTCAGCATAAAATATTAAATCATACTATGCAAAAAGGCGATTGGATTCTTGTAAGGAAGGTTGAATAATGGGTGGTATGAAAAATGCCTTAGAAGATTGGCTTGAAATAATTGGTTATGATTTAGGATATGATATGGAAAATTATCCTGAAATAACTCAATGGGAAAATGTAAAAATAAAAAGAATACATAGGAGTAAATATGGAAGAAAAAAAGATTATACAAATATTAAATAAGTGCAAAGATGTATCTAAAGTTTCTTCAGTAGCAATTAAATGGGTTAATAATTTTATTAAAAATCACCCCCATATAGTTGAAGTACCTGAAGAATTAAATAAGATATTAACAGATACACAATTAGACCTATTTGATTTAGATATTCTCTTAGAAAATACTCTAAAAAAGCTAGGAAATGAAGAAGAAAATAAGTAAATTTAAGTTCGCTTTAAATCACTAAAATCACAAAAAGGAGTGCCAATGAAAGTTCTATATATAGACTTTGAGCAGGGATACAAGTCTCTTGGAAGTCCTGAAGATATCAAAAATGACTTTGGGTATCCAATGTTACAATTTGATAACTACAGTAATTTCAAGAAACTATTAGGTAACTTGTTTGAAAGAAAAGTAGTTCAAGAAGATGTACAAGTAGGAGCAGTAAAAGTTCCACAAGAATCTACAAGATGGGTTAAAAAACAAGGAGTAGATGTAGATTGTATAGTTCTAGATACTGGAACAGAATTAGTTAAAAAGTATCAAAGAGAACTACAAGCAGGGAAAGATAAATTAACAATTCAACAATGGGGACAAATAAAAAATCAATTAGATATCCTTATGAATGTTGTTAATCAACTGCCTTGTAGTGTAATAGTAAATACTCATGCTAAGCCTGTCAAAGATGATGAACTAGGATTACAGAAAATGTATCCAGCTATAGAAGGTTCAACTAAAGAAGATATAGGTAAATGGTTTGACTTTGTACTATACACAAAAGTTGAAAAGGATAAGACTGGCAAAAGAAACTATATTTGGGTGACTGCTAGAGATGAAAGATATTGTCATGCTAAAGATAGGAGTCAAGTATTAAACTCAGAAATGAGGCAAGATTATGCTAGTATATTCGCAGTAGTAGAAAAGAAAAAATGGGGTAATGCTAAAGTATTATGTATTGGTGACCCTGGTAGTGGTAAAACATTAAGTCTAAAAACAATAAACGGAGGGCAAAAATAATGGCAATCACAATGACTGTTAAAAAAGGTTCTAATTCTGGAGATTTTGAACCAGGATGGAAAAAAGTAACTGTTAAAAATGCAAAATATGGAGAACTGGATAATGGAACTAAATTTATAGATGTCTTTTTTAATGAATATCCTGATACATTTAATTTAAGAATGTATGCTAAATCTAATAAAAGTGGCGAAGAGTTTGCTATAGCTAATTTATTTAGATATGCTAATGCAGGTATTACTGAAGTTGTAGAAAATTCATCAACAAGTAGTGAAGTTATAGTAAAAATAGATGATACAGCTTCTAACTTAGTAGGTAAAGAAATATGGATTTACTTATATAAGAATGAAGAGGGTTATTCTAGAGTATTACAAAGAGTTGCTCCTGTAGAGTTTGAAGGTTCATTAGACTCATTCAAGGAATCTGATGTTAATTACTGGAAAGGTAGAGCAGAGAAATACTTTACTGATTGGGTTCAGCCTAATATAGGAAGCTCAACAATGGAACAAACAGATGATTCACCATTCTAAATAACCTTAAAGGGAGCCAATAACTAAATTTCTGGGACCAGGAGTCCTGTAAGCCCTAGCCTCTGTGGAATCGTACTGAAGCCAATACAAGTTAGGCAAAGGAAAATGTGAGGCTCCCTTTATAAATCAATAGGAGAACAAGATATGATAAGAGAATTTGCCTTTGGATTATCTAACAGACATCACTTTATGGATAGCACTGATATATCAAAATGGATGAATGTTGCCAAAGATACCTTTCATTCCTTATGGGAATACGATGAAGAAGTAACAAACTATGTAAAGAAAAAGAAAAGTTTATCTGGATATAATGGTAAAATATATATGCCTGATGAATATCTTTTAGATATAGATGGTAATAATCCAGAAAAAGCAAGACAAAAAACTATAGCATTAACACAATTATTAGAAGATTTAGGAATAGATGCTTTCAATATATATTTTAGTGGTACTGGATTTCATGTAGGGATTTCTTGTAAAAACTTTATATGGGAACCTTGTGAAAACTTACATTTGAAAGTAAAAGATGAACTTACTGAAAAAGGAATATTTGATATAGCAGACCCCTCTGTAACTGATAAGACACGTATTATAAGATGTCTTAATACAAGAAATAACAAATCTGGTTTATGGAAAGTACAATTACAGTCATATCAATTACATGGTAAGATAGAAGATATTTTAGAGTTTGCTAAATGCTCTAGAGAACATAAGAATCAATTAGAAGATTATGAAACAATGAATCCTCCATTTGATGTGACGAAAAGAAAAATAAAAAAATATGATAATATAATAACTAAAGATTATGGAAGAGAACCAGACCCAACAAATTATCCTTGTATATCTGATATGTTAAAAGGAACAGCTTATGGAAATAGACATGCAGTAGCTTTAAGATTATCTGCTTGGCTTAGATGGTTATATCCAGAAGATATGGTAAGAATTATTATGGAAACTTGGAGAAAGAAAGTTGATATGCCTGAAAAACCTTTCACAGAGAAAGAATTAGATGGTATAATAAATTCTGCCTATGAAGCTCATGGAGGCAAGGGTAATAGATATGGTTGTGCTGATGCTGTAATGGATAAGTTTTGTCATAGTACTTGTAAATTATATAAAATGAAGAAATCTCAAGGAGCTATGAGTGCAGAACAGATGGAAAATGTTTTATTAGATTTCTATGATTCAGATATAGGTGGAATAAATCTTGGTGAAATTTATGGAAAGAATTTCCCTATATATCCTGGAGAAGTAGTTATATTACAAGCTCCTCCTAAATCAATGAAGACTATGTTATTACAAAATTGGATATATGAATTAAAAAGACCAACATATTTTCTTGAATTAGAGATGTCACCAAGACAAATATGGGGAAGATTTCTATCTATGCATTTGGAAAAGGATGAAAATGATATTAAAAATATGCACAGACAAGGAAAATTAAAAGGCATAAGCAAAAGTTTTGATTGGCTTACTGTAGATTATAATCCTTGCGATGCTAGAGAACTTGCTAAGAAAATACAAATGCTTAGTGTAAAGCCAGAAATAGTAGTTGTAGACCATATGGGATTATTTTCTTCTACACAGAAAGATGCTAATGCTAAATTAGAAGAAGTGTCACAATCCTTGATGGAGCTGGCTATACAACAGAATGTAATAGTATTTGCAGTAAGTGAAATAAGCAAATCATCCTTTAGGGAAGGTATGGATGTATCATCTTCTAGAGGTAGTTTTAGGATAGCATATAATGCAAATAAAATCTTATCTTTAAATCCTACTAAAAATTCAGAAGGATTAATTAGTTTAGTTAAAGTAGAAACTACAGCTAATAGAGAAAAAGAACAATTATTTCTTAAATTATATCCTAAAAATTGCAAATTAGTACCAGCAGAAAAAGTAGATGGACCTGTGTCTGTCTATATAAACAAATAAGGAGAACAATATGGCAAGGAAGCTTAGTGAAATAACAAGAGATTTAGTATTAGCTAATAATGAATATGAGATATTTGATGATGCTGATTTACAAGCTAAAATTGATGAACTTGTTGCAGAGAGAAGTAAGAAAGAAGATGGTATATATTTCTTTTATCAAGATATGGATGCAGAAATAGATATCTTTGATAAGCAAATAAAGAAAGCTCAAAGATATGTCAAATTTCTGAAAAAACAACAGGAAGGACTTAAGCAATACACTATAGATATGTATGCGAATACTGGAGAACTTCCCAAACATAGTGCTTTAAATCCAATAAAAGTATCTAAGTCAAGTGGTGCAGTAAGAATAATAGATGAAGATTTAATACCTTCTGTCTATTGGTATGAAAAAACAGAGACTATACTCAGAAAGAAAGAAATACTAGAGGATTTAAAGAAAGGAATAGAAATAGCAGGGGTCGAACTAGTTAAAAAATCATACGTAAGGGGAATAAAATAATGGGAGCTACACTAATAACATCAAATGAAGTTAAGCTAGAGCAGTTAGAAGCAATAGAAATGCCTGAACCAACTAGAACATATGTACCTGTGAGTCATTATGATTTAGCTATGAATGTAGGAGCTATAGGAGAACGTGTTATAGATAAGGAATTGCATTCTAAGAAATTTGGAATAGCTAGAAAAGGGCAGCATATGTTTGCAACATACACATATAAGAATGAAGAAGATGAAATAGGTATGTCTATAGGATTTAGAAATAGCTATGATAAATCTATGTCTATAGGTGTATGTGTAGGAGCTAAAGTATTTGTATGTGAAAATCTAATGATGACTGGGGAAGTTACATTTATGAGAAAACATACTGGAAATATTTTAGATGAATTAAATTCATTAATATTTAATGTATTGTATAAGAGTGATGATAAATTTGCTCAATTACAAGATGATAAGGAATCAATGAAAGAAATACCAATTAACAATCAGCGAGCATGGGAGACCATGGGAGTGTTATTTGGCAAAGGTATTATCAATACTCCACAAATTAGTATTATGAAGAAGGAATGGAAAAATCCTTCACATGATGCATTTGATGACGACAGTCTATGGTCTTTGTATAATGCTGGAACTGAAGCACTTAAGACTTGTTCTCCTACTCGTATGATGAGTAGTCACATTAAGCTGCACAGGGAGTTAACAGCTCTAGCTTAGTGTGAATTAGGGGGGGGAGTTTCTGAACCTGCTAACTCCCCCCTTTATATAGGAGAAATATGATACAAAAAGGTAAATGTTTAAATTGTTGGAATGAAATATATGTAAAGGATTGTCATTTTCAATGTCATCATTGTGGATATGCTGAAAATTGAAGTGAAGAAGCAACCTATCAGTTAGATAAGGAGAATAAAAATGATAGAATATTGCCCCAAATGCCATTGCAAAATAGAGGAATGGAAAAAGGGAAGAGAGGAAAAGCTATTATTGAAAAGAATGAAAAAAATAGAGCAGGAAAGGATTAAAGCAATAAAAAAGCTTGATAAAAAGAATAGGGAGGGGTAAATTATATTATGTGCCAGTTTAAATCTTGGTGGATATCAGACCAAAGAATTTATGATAATTTAAGAGATGTCAATGTTAAAATTGATTATTTTCCAGTAAAATTTTGCAAATTATGTAATAGAGTATGGGAAAAACCATTGAAATTTTCAGAAGTACGAAGAAATGGTAATAAAATAATATTTCATGAAGATTTTCCTACTTATAAACTAAAAAGGGAGAACTGTTATGACTGCATCGAAAAAAAGTGAAAAAAAATCCACACCAAAAGAAGGAACGGGCGTAAAAATAAATAATAGTGTTCAAATAGAGAAAATAGAAGAAAAAATTAATCTATTATTTAAAGGATTAGTAGAAATAGGAGAAGAATTGGAAGATATGAGTAAAAAATTAAAGCAAGTAACAGAGAGGATGGGTTTATAATGGGTAAACCTGGAGGGAAGGTAACATACAAAGTATTAAATGATAGAATTAGCGTAGCTTTCGATAGATTAGTTCAAATACATCAGAATATGGATTATGTCCATACTTTAATAATGAAATATATTAAATTTAAAGGTGATGAAGCAGATTTCTTGAAATTTGTTGAAAAAGACAGAGAAAAACAAGAAGAGAAAGCGAGGGAAAATGAACGTAAAATCAAGTAAGGCTAAAGGAAGAAGATTACAAAATTACCTTAGAGATAGATTAAAAGAAGTATTTATAAAAGATTGGAAGAAATTACCTGCCTTAGAAGATGATGATATAAAATCTCAAACAATGGGGATGACTGGAGAAGATATAGTTATGTCCCCTGCTGCAAAGAAAATAATACCTTATAGTTTTGAATGTAAAAATGTAGAGAAACTAAATATATGGAGTGCATTGGAACAGGCTGAAACTAATTGTGAAGGAAGAACACCAGTATTAGTGTTCAAAAGAAATCGTTCTAAAGTTTATGTAGCTATTGAATTGGACGATTGGTTAGACACAATAAAATAAGGAGATTATTATTGCAAGAAGAAGAAGTTAGAGAGCTGATAAAGATTATAGAGAGACTCAAAAAACTCTTAGAGAAGGTCAATAAGGCAGGATAATCTTAATCATCCTCCTCATCTGTAAGGACATCATGTATAAAACCTAGTCCTTCAGTTTTCCATTGTCCAAATATACGAGTAAGAGCTGTTACACTTTCAAATGCATCTTTCCCTCTTATCATATCTATAAGTACATTTAAATATAATGGGAAAAATATTCTCCATATATTTTCTGCATCATCCTCATCATCTAAATTTCCTATAATCATCGCTCCTAGCATTATTCTTATACCTCGCAATCCTAAAGAAGCCAAAGTGGATTCAGCACCTCTTCCCATTGTCCCCATATTTACGCCCATCTTTCTTAACATCCATTGAGAAAACTTTTTTGGAGCCTGTAAATAAGCAAATATTCCAACTGACCAAAAACTACCTAATACTCTACTCCAAATAAATGCTCTTAGATGTTCTGTATTAGTATCGGTTTTCATATTATCTGGATTTATCCAAGGTATGAATCCATATTTTTTAAAACTAAATGACTTAACATCACTTGCATCATACCCTATCATCTTTCCTAAAACAGGCATATCTTTAGATGGATTAAATAACTTTGTTAATTCTTCAACTCTTCTATTAAAACCCATTCCCCTTAAAGATTTAAAATAAGCACTTAAGTATTCTAATTCTCTCTTACTTTCTTTAACCCAATAAGTTTTAAATTTCATATTCATTATACCTGCTGCACCTCTAAATGCTTTAGGGAAATATTGCAAACTAAATTGAAATAACGTATTATTAACTAATCCTCTAGCATATTCTAATGCTTCTGGATGTAAATAATTACCCTTATTCTCTTCATCTGCTAAATGGTCAGCATAAAAAACAGCTCCTCTTACAGCCTGTAATTTCCTCATTTCATACTCACCTTCTGTCATAGATAAGTATTGTTTAGCTGCTTTTAATCCAGGTATTTCTTTATCTATAGCAAATGCACCCATCCCCCATATAGCATATAACCTTACCCATGAAGTTACATTTAGTCCAATAAATTTCTTCTCTAGTGCTCTTATATCATTTTCAGTAAGAGTTCCCTCTGCTATACCATGAACCATTTCAAAGGTCCCATCCATTAAATTATTTATTTGTTCATTTGATATATTAGTCTCATTTCCTAATCTATTTTTCAAAAGTTTCATAAGATATCTTCTGATACCTAAAGCTTTGTTTGTAAATCTAAGTTTATCTTGACCTTTTAATAATGCTATATCTTTTATTGTATGGAATCCATCCCAAAATTCTAATTGAGAGTCCATTCCTCCTAAAAATACATCTGTAAGAGTAGAAATGGTATCTAAAACGCCAGCTCTTTCAGCTATTTCTGTAGCAAATGCATCATCTTCTAATATTTGCGATAATTTAGCATTAGTCTTTGCTCCAACTTCTATCATACCTCCCATAACTTCTTGCAATCTATTTTGAGATGCAGTAGGAATACCTAATAAAGAACCTGATATAATTGTACTAATATTAGAAGATATCCTATGTAATTTATCGGTTGTCATTCTAGTGTTAGGCCAAACTGTTTGTATAATTTTTAATATTTTTTGATTTGAATAATCAACATTTAAAAATCCTGCTTTTAAATCCTTCCTGCCTACTGTAGCTTTAACTTCTTCTACTAAATAATCCATTACAGGAACATCTACAATAGGTATTGCTTCCATTAAAGATGCTAATAATTCATTGTTAAAAGTTGTTTCAAAAATACCATCTATATAATTAGGTATAACATTTATATCAGTTCTTTTACCACCATACAATACATTAGGGTCTGGGTCTTTTATTCTTCTAGTATATAATTTTCTATGCTTACTATACGAAATCATACTTTGAGCTTTTAATTTAGGCATTTCCTCTCTGCTGATTTGCTCTAATGATAATTTTATTTCTGCATCTATTATATCTATAGTTCCAGGAACTTTGACTTTCTCTCCATCTTCATTGGTAATCCAATATCCTTTGTATTCTTTAATTTTTTTATCTGTCCTTATAATACTCTTTTGCAAATTTCTTTTTTCAACAGGGTCATTAGTATCAGTTTTTAAAAATTTTAATTGCTGAGTTCTCTCTTGTAAAGATACTAATTCCTTTTTCATCTCATCTCTAGCATTTAGCATCTGTGCAAAATTTACATCTCTATTATACATAGTAGGATAATAATTTTCTTTTATTCCTGTACTCATATTAGGAGTCTCTACATTACCTTCTTTATTAATCCACATCATACTACTAAAATCTAAAACACCTAATATCTTATCTAAATAAGCAGTAGTTTCTGCAGATGAAAGCTCTCCTTTTTTCTTTATAGCTTTTTTTAATTCTGGATAAGTATTTAATACTCTGCTTATTCGTTCAAGTGTAGATTTTCCATGAGCTTGATAATCATCAAAAATTTCTTTTAAGAGCTTTCTTATATCAGCTAAAGTCATCCATGCATTAGTAACAGATGTAGTTTTAGAGCCAGGTCTTAATTGAGATTCTTGAAATAATTTATGATTTAAGTCAATCCCTGAGAGAGGGATATATTGAGAATATCCCTTTGTTTTGATTTCCTCATTCTTAACATTATAACCATTAAATATCTTCTCTACCTGAGCTTGTCTAAAGCCTTCTGACATTACTTCTGTCAAATCTTTTGAGTCCTCTGCATTCATTGCAGTAAGAAAGTTTCCATTTATAATACCCTTTTTTGTAATAGGATAATAAAATTTTGTTCTACCATTATTATCTATATAATGAGGAACTAAATAAGCATCATAAACTTCCATCCCATCATTATTAACTCTTTTCATTGTAACATAATAATATATTTCTTCAGCTGATATTTCTATTGTATGTATATCTTTAGTAATATTAAATCCAGATTTATTTGCATAAGAAACTATAGCTGCATACTTTTTAAATATTTTTTTATCAGCTATAGCTAAACCTAATTTCTTAGGAATAATATATTTAGTTCTACCATCTGCTAAATCTGCAATTAATTCATGAATTTTATCCTCATTTTCTTTTAATTCATCACTAGTTAAATCTTCATGCTTTCTAACATCCGAACTATCATACATAATATTATTATTATATAAAAATTCTCCAAATTTATTTAAAATTTCAGCATATTTTCCCTTATACTTAACTTTTTTAGCACTTTTTTTAGGTAAAGTATCATTCAAATCCTTTAATAGTGATAAGCCTTTTAAAGTATCATCATTCATAAGAATAACTTTTGCAGGGTCTGCTAAAGTATACTCATAACTTTTCTTTATACCTTTAGGGCTAATACCATAGCCACCTTTAGATTTTCTTAATTTACCTGTGACAGGCATTTCACCCTTATCTTGAGCATTAAACCATTTTTTAAGTAATTGATATTTAGCGTTTAATTCTAACATAGATAGTTTATTTATACTTTGAAATGCTCCAGTTTTTTCAGATAAAAATGATTTTAAAACATTAATAGACTCTCCTACATTTATATTCCAAGCAGATTTTTCTGCTGCTATAAACAATCTCTCCCTAAGTAAGTTTATAATTTTATTCCCAATTTTTCTTTTCTTTTCAAACTCAATTTTAGATTTCTTTGCTTCTCTTAAATCTCTTTTAGCTTGAATTACTTTTTCTTGTAACGATTTTATTTTAGGAATAGCATTAGGAGGCCTATTTTTCTTTAAATACTTTATTTCTGCTTTAGAGCTTCTGATAAATGTATTTTTTTCTTCAATAGTATTATTTAATAAAGTCCTGTTATCAATTATTCTACCAAACTCAGAATCAATTAAATAATCTATTTCAGTTTCTATTTGATTAATTTTTTCATTAATATGAGCTACCGCAGCTTCTCTATCTGGGCTTGTACTAGTGCATTTTTTAGGTCTTCCCATTATTCTAAACACCTCCCTCTATCTATAACATCTGTTATTCTTTGGTCTGTAGTAGTTTTGGCTATCTGACTACTCATTAAATCTACACCATTTTTATCCTTTGCATGAAATAAAGTTTCATGTATTCTCATATAAGTTTTATAAACAGCAGGATTTATCATATCAATTTCATAAAATAAATTCATTCTTTTAATATCTGCAATACCTATAAACATTTTATATGTAATAGCAAGTCTAAATGCTTCTCCATATCTTAACATCCCCTTAGCAAAAGATTCTTCCCATGGAATCATAAATTCCATCATATCTTTATCATAATCATATGTTTGAGAAGTAGGCTCTTTTTGATATTTAGCTTTTTGATTTCTTCCCTTATTTAATTGTTTTCTCCAAGCTGCATCAAATTTAACTACCCATTCTTTTGCTATATTATATACTTCTCGAGTCAATTTTTGACCTTTAGGTAATGCATTAATTATATTAGAGATTTCATCATTTAATCCAGGAACATTCATTTCTTCGCTACGAAATCCATTTATAGTTGCAAAATGAGTATTCCTGTCCTTGCTGTCAGTAAACGATAAGGGTGTGCCAGAAATATGGCCATATGAAGGAAGTTCAGAATCACCATTTAATTTATTAGCTTCTAAATGCATTAACTCATATGGTCTTGTTAAAAGAACCTCATCAACTACTAACTTATCTGAAATAGTAATACTTTCAATTCCAACTTTCTTATTTTTCAATTTAATAACATTTTTAAGTATATCCTCTTTCCCTGTAGCTGGGTTTTTAAGAAAATTATATATCCCCTCAGTTTTTGCATAAAATTCAGAATCTGTCATTTTACGTTGAGTAGCTTTATTTCTGCCATTTCTTATAGCACTATAATTAAAGAATTTATTCAACTTCTTTAGCAATTCTATATGCTCTTTCTCTAAAGGCTTTCCATCTTTTCTTTTATACATAAGTCCAATCATATTATCATATGTCAACCCCCACATTTTCCCAATTAAATGCTCCTTCACATTATCAGTAGCAGCATTAAGTAAATCTAACCTTGCATGAGCTGCCATAGTTTTCATATACTTCTCCCCTGCACCTTCCTTCCAAGGTTTTCCATTTTTATCAACAATAGATGCAAAATCTGGTAAATCTTGAGTATCATAATCATCTAATAAAGGGGCATAATCTGCTATAACCATATCTCTAGCCTTAATAACTTCTATTTCAACCCCATCAGTCAATATAATAGGATTATCTCCTAACTTTAATTCCATTATTGAAGCTATAGTCTTAATATTAGTAACTCTTGCTTGTGCATTATGATACTTTACTGCACTTAAAAGAGTTTCTGTGAATCCATTGTACGATAAAGGATTAGTAGGTTCTGCATGCTTATATTTACTTAAATCTGAAGTAAAGGTAGGAACAACATTTCTAGCAGATTCTAATAAATTTGTTAATTCTTTAGTATCTTTTTCTGAAGACAATTGAGATACATTAACAGTATCGCCATCACCATCTCCAATCCATGCATATGCAACATCTTGTATATGTGCTACAATACTATTGCCTACATCAGGTAATATTTCTAAAATCTTTCTATAAACTACACCGCCATCATGTTGTATAGGCTGTCTACTAATTTGCATATCATATATTATTTCAGTATCCTTTAAAAATTTATTCAATTGTCTTGTTCTAATTTCAAATGACTGAGCTAAAAATCCTTTTCTATCAAAATCTGTTGTACGAAATTGATATTCTATAAACTTATCTTGTATATAGTTAAACAATCTATCATTACCAGCTCCTACCATAACTCCTTCTGGTATTCCATTCTTATCTAATTTAATTCTACCCAATTTATCTTGCTTCAATTTAGCTGTAGTAGATACTCCATTTGTAACAACATTAGGATTAGTTCTATTTATACTAATACGAGCTTTTAATGCTCCTTGTAATACTAATTGATTAAATATAGATGGCCTAAATATTTTTCTTATAGCAGGATGATGAACTCCATATTTACTTAAATTCATCAATTTTTGAACTTGAGTAGTTGCATCATCTAGAACTCTATAATGATAACGTACTAATTTTCTCATAGTATCAGGATTATTTCTAGCCTCATGCAATAATTTTAAATGCTCATCCATTATATTTGTATAAATTTCAAATAATTTTTCACGTATTTTGTTAAATACAGGCTCATCTATATTAAATGAATTAGCCCAAGTAGTACCCATAGCAGCATCAATATGAGATTTAGTAGAAGGAAGTATCACAACTCTTGTAGCATAATAAGGAATTTCTTCTATAATATGAGATTTCCCTTTTAAATCAAATCTTCCTGTAGCTCCTTTTTGTTCATTTAAACTTAATATTTGATTAATTCTTTGTGCTGGAAATTCTGTTCCTACTCCAGAATATATTCTAATTTCTCCATCTTCTTTTCTAACTGTAGCTAAAACTTTATTAGTCTCATTGTCTATTATTTCTAATCCAGGCTCAGCTAAAAATCCCATTTGTTTTGAAATGAAATAATTATCAGGAAGATTATCATCTTCTACCTGTTCTAATAAATATTGAGATATCTTTACTTCTTTAGGAGTATGTTGATATTTCATAACAGCTACTCTTCCTAGGGCGTAAGTTAATTCTGCTATAGAATCACTATCTAAATCCATCTGGCCATCATCAACATCTACATTTTCTGAAATACCCTTAACCTTTTGAGATATATCTATCCTCTCACCAGTTGTAATATTTCTATAATGAACTAAATTTTGATTTATAGTTAATTGGACTTTATTAGTCCCATCTCTATCCATAGGGCCTTCAGATGCAGGCTGTCTCATTCTATTAAATATATTTTCTAGAGTTTCTCCTCTACCTTCGTAATCCTTTCCTATCACAGCTTTTAACCATTCATGTCGAGCCATTACACTAGCTAAATACTCTCCCATAAATATATAAGGTCTATGTAATCCAGTCTTTTCATCTCTTGTACCTTTGATTGGCAAATTATTTATATTTTCCAACATTACATCACGACCTTTTTCGCTTATAAATCCTCTACTATATTCTCTTTCTACATATACTTTGAATCTAGATATCGCTATTTTTCTTCCCATAGTTTCCATAGCATTAAATATAGCTATTTCTTTTTTAGCTCTTCCACTACCTTCATTTGTTAAAACAGTAGTTAAATCATTGTAATAATTAATAAGAGATTTATTAAAATCATTATTATATTTATTTAAGTATTCTTGGAATTTTTCAGGAAATTTCGGATATAAGTTTTCTATTAATTTTTCAGGAAATAAGGTTTCATAATAAATATCATCTACCTTTGTAAGAATTAAGGTTCCACTATTACCACCTTTCATTGTAGCAATAGTTAAATTTTGACCTCTTAATAATTTTTTCAACCAATCATTTAATTGCTTTGGACTATATTCTATATGAGAATCACGACCAAACCAAGTACCATCATCCTTTTCTGTTAAATCAACAAAATCATTTAAAGACATATACTCTGTTTGAGTCCCTACTTTTTTACCATTAGGCAATAAAGCAGGAGAAGTATCTATAAAACTAGCAGGTAAACTTTCAGGCTCTTTCATCTTAGTTTTTAAATTCATTGCAGGCTTTTCCATTAAATACTTCATACCTTTAGGACTTACTTTCTCACCATCCCAATTAGTAATAACCCAATATTTCTTTTGTTTCCTAGTTCGCTTATTTACAGGGTCATTTGATATATGTACTTGTTTTAATGCTTGCAGTTTTCTAGGGTCTTGAATTTTTTCAAGAGCTATTTCACCAAATATAGAAGCCATTAATCTGTCTTCGGAAGTTACTTCTTCTGAAGGTATAGCTAAATCTGGATATTTTTCTATCATAAAATCTAAAAATTTCTCAAATCCCTTTTTCCCAGTATTATCTCTTGCAAAATTTAATATTTCTGCCAATTCTGATTCATTTAATAATTTATTAATAGCTGAAAAAAGTCTATCTCTAAAAAATCTTTCAGAATCAATCTTATCTGCCCATACTTCTACAGTAGATTGATGCTCATGACTACCATCATCCCTGACTTCACCCTCATTAACTTCCTGCTCTTCTAAAGGAGGCATTGAAACTGTAGTGTCTGCATAATCATCTATAATATCATTTACAAATAATTTAGCTGTATTTTCTGCAACACTTAAATTTTTTATAGGATTTGTAATACTAGCATCAGCTACAAATCCAGGATAAATATCTTTTACCCATAATCCAAAAGCATCTCCTAATATCTCATTTTCAGATATATAAGCATTATAAATAGCATTAAGTACTACTATATCATTACCCTTTAATGTCGGATTATTTTCAAATACTGAATCTACAAAACTTTGGAAATTATCTTTATTATGGTTAAGATATCCTTCAGGCGTAGGTATTGGACAGTCACCTTTTTGACCCATTACTTTTTATCCCCCCCTTTTCCTTTTTTCTTTTTAGGAATACAATTTTTCTTAGCTATATCCCTAGCATTCTTTTTAGCTTCCTTATTTATTTTATCTAAGTCTTTATTAGATACTCCTGTTCCATTTGTATCGCTTCCTAAATCATTTACATCTCCTTTATTAAAAGATTCTATAATACTATCAACATCCTGCTCTATATTTGCATCATATATTGTTTGGGATTTATCTAATATTCTTCTTCTATAAGCTAATTCTTCTTTCATTCTTGACATTTCGCTTATCATATCAGTTATAATTTCAACTCTTTCATTTCTTTCTGATGTTTCTCCTTCTGTTAATGACTTATATTTTAGTTTATCAAACCACTTTGAATAATTATCCTTCAATTCTTCTATAAAATATTCTTGTTTTGATATTTCTTCTTCAAGTGAATTTAATTCTTTTTGCTCTATATCAATATTCATATCAATAATATCATCAGGATGCATCTCACCGCTCTCACTAATTAATAATGCATGAGGTCTTCCAATAGTATCTACTCCTTCTGATTCTGCTATTGCTTCATTAACTATATCTTGAATATCTTTTATACGTATATCTCTTTCTCTTAATAAATCTTCTAAGAAGTCTCTAACTTTTGCAGCCTCTTCATACTCTTCATTTTTAATATGATGGTCTAATATTTTTCTCCACACATCAATTTGGAATTTTTCAGGGGATTCTATTTTTAATAAATTATCCACATCTTCATTAGACACATCTTCTATATTAGTAGCACTATCTCTCATTATTTGTCTAGCTTGGTTATCAAGTATTCCTCTATTTCTCCTACCTTCAGCAGACAATCTTCTCTCTTTATTAAGATTACCCCTAATAATTTCATTCATAATACTATCTAATTTTATAAGAGCAGTTTGAGCAATAGGATTTTTTGTATCTTTATAAAAACCTTCAAAATCTACGCCCTTTACATCAACTATCTTTTTCTTTAATGCTTCAATTTCTTTTAAAACCTTTTTTAATGTATTTTCTCTTTGTTCAAAAATTTCTCCAGGTGAAAGCCCTTTTGCTTCAAGCCTTAACATTTCTTCAGGAGATGGCCTTTCTGCTAATTTTTCTGATAAATCTATTAATTCTTGGAGTCTATATTTAGCTTTAAAATGATTTCTAGTTTCTTCTGTTATTTCCCATGCTGCTCTAATAAATTTTCGCATATCACTATTATTAAAGTTTAGAGAATCCCTCCAATTTAAAATATGATTACCTGAGCCATCTTCATTTATAGAAAGATTTTGTGCTATAGTAAGTCTCAACTCATGAGATACATTCGTAATCCAATTTATTTCCCATTTTTTCCATTTACCAGAAGTTAACCCTGTGCCAAATGCACCACTCTCTCCTTCTTTAACATCTGAGGTTCGAGCATCATTCATAAATTCAACAACATATCGCATTAATTGCTCTGAAGTTAATTGACTAAGTGGTTTTGGCTTTTCCATACCTGATAATTGAACTTCAGATGTATCTCTTTTGTCACGAATTCGAGGTATATCAGGTATTTTAGGAACTTCTTTTTTAGTAGTTTCTATAGATTTATCGTATATATCAGCAGCTTCTTGAGGAGTTATAGCTTCCATTTCCATACCCTCAGCACCTTCAATAGGCTCAGGTTCTGATATGATAGAAATGATAGCTCCATACTTTTCTAATTTCTCCCTAGTTAAATCCTTAATCTTATAACTACCATCTTTACGAGGCTTCCATCCTGCTAATCTTCTTGCTTCTAAAACTAAATCTCTAGATAATTTAGCCTCATTAATTATTTTATAAATATCAGCATTCTTTTTATTTTTTATAGCATATATCTTATCTTCAATCTTCTTAGAATCTTCTGGTCTAACCTCTGGAGTCTTATCTTTGGATTTTTTAGCTTTTCTCTGAGCCATTTTAGCTTTTCTAACAGCCTTCTTATCCTCTGGTGTCTTAGCTTTCTTTCTAGCCTTTGCTAATTGTTCTGGAGTAAGCGGTTTGGGAGCCCCTACCTTTTTTGCTATAGCATCAATATCAGGGGTAATCTTAGGACCTTCATCTTTAGATTCAGCTGCAATCTCCTGTTCTTTTAAACCAGCCTCATCTATTTGTGATTTTAATTCTTGTTCTTGTTTCTTTAATGCATCTAATTTAACTTGAGCCTCTGCCCCTGCTTTTAGTTTATCTATTTCTCCTGTTGTTAGTGACTTATATGGTGAAATCTTTCCCCCTTCTATCTCTCCTTCGGTGAGTTGCCTATATGGGTCAATCTTTCCCTTTTCTATTTCTTCTATTGTCGGGGACTTATATGGTGAAATCTTTTTTCCTTCTATTTCTCCTGTTGTCGGTGAAATATATGGGTCAATCTTAAATTTATCAGCTTCTTTTTGTGCAGCTTTCATCTGTTTTTGAACTTCTTTTAATTTAGTATTCAATTCAAAAACCCAAGGTTTAGCTTTAGTAGCAGCTTTAGGTTTAACTTTTCCTGGAATTTTTATTTGCCCTTCTGTTTTAACTTTTCCTTCTTTTCTTAATTCCTTTACAGTTTTTCCACCTAATAATTCTTTAGTCTTTTTAATTGCAGCTTCTTCACCTTTTTGAGAAATCAAATCATCTAATGTAGGCAATTTATTACTAGCAGCATTAATCATATTATCTATGCTTATATCTTCTAAGGACATTTTCTTTTGCTGCTCGTCAGGAGTTAATACTTTCTTTTTAAATTCTACTCCTAATTGAGCTTTATGCTCTACCATTAAAAGTGTTTTATAATGATTTTTAGTAGCTTCATCATAATTAGAATTTTCAATAAAGGATAGTCCGCCATCAGGATTTAAATTCTTATTCATCATTATATCGAATAATTTTTTAACAGGAGCTTCTTCAAATTTTATATGCCTTCTTATAATCCTATCTAATTCACTATCACCTTTTCCTAATTCTTTTTGAAGCCCTATTAATTCATAATTTAAAGATGTATCAGTTTTATCTTGATTGGCTATCATATCAAGATAACTATTAAAATCTTTAGGATAAGAATCAATAGAAATGGCTGGCACTCCTTTTTCTACATCTTTAGTCTCTACTTTAGTTTTAGGTAATATTTTTTTAATAGGGGTAGTTTCATCAGACTTAATCATAGGCTTATTTCCACCACCTTTAAATCCTCCTGTAGCTCCACCCATTAAACCACCGCCAACAAGAGCACTTATAGCTTCCTGAATATCCCAAATTTCTGATAATTTCTTTTCTTTATAACCTGCTTGAATAAATGATTCAGATGTATATTGCCCTAATTCTGTAATCATTTCTGCACCACCTTGAATAAATGCTTCTCGTATTCTACCTCCAGTTACATTATTTGTTTTTTGTGCTAAATTCTTTAGCCTTGAAGTAGTTCTTTTAAATGCATTATCAGAAGCATTCACTATAATAGAATTTCTTACCGCAGTACTTGGCTTTACTTTTCTAAATACTCTAGCAAATGGCAACCCTTCCCAAATCATCGAAGCGGCCATATATGTTTGATAATGCTGATGAGCAAAAGACCTAGCATCTTGGTCATTAAATCCTTGTGACTTAGCATGCTCATATGCTTCCCAATAAGTTCCTTCAGAATCCATAGTACCGCCAGCTACACCAGCAGCAATAGTTCCAGCAGCAGGACTTTTTGTAAATGCAGCTGTAGTACCGCCAGCTACAAGAGCTACTGTATAACTAGGAACCATATTTGCCATTACTTCAGTTACTTTTAAATTAAGCTCTCCCCATCTACGAGGGTCTGACAACATTCCCCATTCCCAAGGATGAGCTTGAAAATACTCCCTTAATTCTACGAACTCAGGATTATTCCATAGTTCTTTTCTTTCTTCAGCAGCTTGAGCCATTCTTTTATCTGAAGCTGTATTCCACCATTCATATATTAAATTTTGCTTTATCCCTTCCCACATTCCATCAGATAACAAAGGTCGCTTTCTTCTATTCCCCCAATGCTTTCTTTTCTCGTAAGCTTCTTCAGTTCTATATTCTAATTCATTTACATCTAAATAATCAAGCCATGAAATTTCTTTAGGAGCTTTTCTACGACCTCTATCATCATATGATGGGGCTTGATACCATTTACCATCACTACCAATATATCCTCCATTTAAATAATGCTCCATTCTTGTCATTATTTCTTCTCTAGGTTCAAACTGATGCATAGCTCCTTGGTACCATTTCTCATCTTGAGCTGTTTTCATCTCTTCATTAGGAGGAGATATCATATTTAAAATAGCATCTAATGGTTCACTAGCTACGTCGACTGCTTCCTCTAAAAATTTTGGAAATACAGCACCTAAGACATCAGGAGATAATATATCTTTTATATCTCTGGGAAGACCTGATTCTTGCATCAATGTACCAAGAGGACTGTCTAATTGAGACCTAATTATAGCTCTAGCATCCCTACCTATTTCTTTAGACTGGAGATACTTATCTTGGTCAGTAATATATTTTTCCTCATTTAACCAAGGCCATAATTGTTGACCAATTTGTAAATCAGTTAAGCCATTATCTCTACCTTCTTTTAAAGCTTTTTCAAAATCAGCTCGTTTTACTTCAGGAACTTCTGAAGGAGAATCTGACATACCTAAAGCTAAATCTTTTACAAAAAATGACTCTAATGTCCAAAGAGGGTCTCTAAATCCAAACCATGGTTTTTCATAAATATCTTGTTTGAAAATGTCAAATTCGGTAGGTGTTTTAACATCATATCCAATAGGTCTATTATTTTCTAAAAGGTCAGCATAATCGGAACCTTCAGGAGTAGCTAGAAATCTATCTACATATGATTTTACTCCTTGAGGTGTTAAATATATTGAACCTTCATGCTCTCCTAATTCATCAGGCAATGGTTGAAAATAATATCCATCTCCTTCAGGATTAAAAATCATTTCAGCTATATCATTATATGATTTACTGTAAGGCTCAGCCATATTAGTCTATCGGTAAATTTAGAGGATTAGCAGGGTCTTGACCTAATAATCTATCTAATTGTCTTATCTCATCATAAGCTTTTAAATGGTCTATAAATATATTCCATCCATTTATTTCTTTAGCAGATTCACCAATTTTAGAATCATCTCCACCCCATTCATCTACCATCCAAGCTTTAATAGTTTTATTTTCATCTCTAATACCATTTAGTTCTTTAGGTAAATATAATTCTAATACTCTATCCATTGATTTATACCAATCCTTAGAACCTGGAACTAAAGTACCATCGATAATTTTTCTAACATCTCCTTTGGAAGTTTCTTGAAAATCAGCCCCAGCCCATATATCCTCTAAGTAATCAAATGTAGTCTGTATATTATCTCCTACAGCGGCAGTTGCTTGTCTTCTAACATCTTCTTCTCTATATAGCTTTTCTTTCTTAGAATAAGCGGAAACATCTTTTAATTTTAAACCTGTATCAATCGATAAGGCATTCATTGAAGCGTCAAGCCTAGCCATTGCACTAGTAATACCTTCTTCTTCACTAATTACTTTTCTTTCTCTATTTGTATTTTTAGTTTCTTCAAAAGCTATTTTTAATTCAGGATATGCATTAGCTCCAAATAATAAACGCTTTCCAATTTCTTGTTGATTTGAATCCATTCCTAATGGAACTTTAGCTTCATAGTCAGGGTCAGAGTATTGCTTAGCTAATTCATCCATATATGATTCAATATTATTAATATCTACTTCTGTTAAACTTGGAATAATAGATTTTTCAAATATTTTATTTTCATTTTTAATATTATCCATTTTAGAAGCATCTATATTTCTTTGACCTTCTACCATATATTTAATTGCAAGAGCCATAGTATTATTAGCTAAAACTTCATCTCCTAATTTCCATTGTTCATATGCTTCTTCCATTAAAGTTCCATAATATGGTTGATTATCATATTTAGAATCTAACTGTATCCCTTCTGTTCCTACATCTTTATATTCATATACAGGGTCTATAGCTGCTCTAATTTCAGGAGGAACATTTTCATATATAGCTTCCTGTCCTTCTCTTTGAATAGAATTTAGAAAATCATTAACTGCTTGAGTAGCATCAGAATAGAAGTCATTTAAAACGCTATCTGCACCTGAGTATTCTCCAGTAAAAATATCTCCTGAAATTTCCATCCCTTCTCCAAAATTGCCCCCCTCACTTACAAATTCTTGTGCATAATTTCTACCTGCATGAACCTTTTCGAGAGCAGTATTATATAAATTAGATTGCTCATCGTTAAGTTTAAATCCATCAGGTAATTGGTCTGCTATATTGGAAAGTTTTAAATTAGAATCTAAAAGTCTATCAAAATTCATTTGTCCATCTAATGGAGAGAAATTATCTAATGAATTTTTTAAATGACTTACTTCTATAGGGTCTAGTTGTGGCTGAATTTCCTTTTCATATCCAGGAGATACAATTTCTTCAGGAACGCCTTCTGATACTAATACCTTCTCTCCACCTGCGACAAATGGGTCCACATCTATTTTTTGAAATTTCTTGCCAGTTTTAATCCAATTATTTATTTCTGCTATATTGTTCTTATATTCAGCTTTATTAATCCAATTCTGATTATATGCTAAAACATTTTCTCCAGTTTTTTTATAAGTATCTAAAACTTTAGTTATAGTAGTAAAATCATATTCTTCATTATCAGATGTTTTTAATCCTTCTAATTGCTCCCATAAAATATCTATATTATTATTTAATTCTTTATATTCTTCTTGATTATCAGAAAATCTATTTATTAAATTATTTTTACTTTCATAAATAGCTTGATTTAACTGTCTATCTTTACTATTAGTTTCTCTAGAATTAGCATTAGCAAGCCACTCATTATTCATATCATAAGCAGAATCAATTTGAGCATCAGAAGAGTTATAATTTAAAGTCTTTAAATAGCTATCTACAGCACCAGCTTCAACAGCTGTTATTTTTTTATTCCTTAAATTATTTGTCTCAGCAATTTTAAATAAAGTTTCTTTAAAATTTTCCCTTTTTGCCTCTTTTTGAGCCTTGATATTAGCATGCATATTAGCTATCGCTTGCAAATCTACTGCCATGTTATCTCCTTAATTATTTCCTGTTGCCATAGCTATACCTTCATTATATTCATCTGGTGTAATATCTCCTCCACCTCCAAATCCACCGCCCATAGCATAATATTGTAATGCCATATTACCCATATCACCTATTCCTGTCATCCAATTATTAGAAGCATCTTCATAATCTGACATATATTCTGCTTGATGGCCAGATGACATTAAATTAGCATAGTCACCCATCACTCCTGCCCCCAATTTATCATACCCCACTCCTATCTCTGCAAGTGGTTTATATTTTGTCATGAAATCACTTGTAAATTTTTCTTCTGTTACATCAAGCAAAGTGCTTGTTCCATAATCAGACAATTCTATATTTTTTGATAGCATTGTTTCTTCACCCTTTTGAGCTGTAAAAAATGCAGTATCTATAGCTGATTGATGAGCTATATCCCAAAATTTTCCACCAGGCATATAATCATCTGCTATATCAAAAAATTCTTCAGCTTTAATTTTTAAATCACCTGCTAATTCTTCTATATTTGCTTGAAATTCTGCGGATGCTTTTGCTTGGTCTTTTCTAGCTTTTGCACCTCCCAATGCACCTATTACTTGTGTTCCCCCATATACTAATGCTGCTGTAACTGGGTCGATTTGCTTATCATTACCCATAGGTCCATTTTGAACCCAACCATTTATCTTCTCTATTAACATAATAATTCTCCTAAAGATACGTCCTTGTAATTTAGAATTTTTTTAATTAAATTCATAACCTTTTCTTTCTAAAAATTTGCTCCCATAAACAAAACCATAGGTTCTGTATAATAAACTATTATTTTTGGCCTATTTGCAGCAACTGGATGTGCATGTGAACACCAATATGTTCTCTCATTTGCAAGAGGCTGTGTATTTGATACATCTCTTGCTGACCTTAATCCTACTCCTATATTATTATTTCTTGTAGTAACAGCTGCATGTATCCTACTTAAAAATACACCATCTATTACACTTGATTCTGTATTCCATTGAAATGTTTTTTGTTCAGGATAACCAATTCCAGCTTCTGCAGCAATAGTATCAACAGAAGCTCTATCAAAATCATTGTATTCTGCTCCTATAGCTGAAGGAGAATCCCAAGCATATCCCCAAACATCATCATAACTAGTATCATCTGGAGCTGAATATGAGCTTGCTAATAATACAAATGATAATTTATCTGCCCATTCCCAATGAAATATACTACTCCCACTTCCTATTGGGCCAACATCAAAATTCCAAATAGTTCGATAACATTTATAAGTAGTCGACCTTCTGCTGCTTACTAATTCTCCACCAACAGTAGAGGATACACCAGTAACAGTTGACGCTATACCTATACTAGCTGTAGAAGCTCCACTCCAAGTAGCAGCAGTCCCATAAATTTCATATGTAGCATCAGCAGTAACTTCAAATAATTTTTTAGGTCTCCCAGGGCTATCTGTAAAACTCATAATATAACCATAGGCATATAATACACATTCTCATTAAAATATTTATTCTCAGGAGGATTAATATTAATAGCTAAATGCTCATAATCTTCCCAATACTCCCTATCTCCACCAGAGTTCCAATCTGTATATCTGCAACCTGGCTTTGCTATTGTAGAAATAACATCATCAAATTTTTTCCAATTATGGTCTCCAAAAGTATCATGAAATATCCCATCATATTGACCTAACTTATCTGTATTCTCATACCAATCCCCTTCTATAATAGTCACATTTGGCTTAGAACTAGCCCATACACGAAGGTTTTCTAGTATTACAGGGTGACACTCGACTATAGTATGAGAATCGATAGATTGGGCTTGTATTAAATCTGCAGATATACCCATACCAAAACCTACTTCCAATATATCTCCACCATTCGCACATATAAATTCAGCTACCTTTTCCATTATAGGTCGCTCCCATTCCATCATTACTTCAAAGCCATCATCCTTACAAACAATGCTATCATCATTAAATATTAATTCTTTATCAAAGCTCATTATGGAGTTTCAAAATTCATTGCAGCCATTGCATAGGCTTTATGATTAGTAGAATCCCAATATATACTCACAATATCAACAGCAGCAGTAGAAGAACATAGAAATTTATTACCATCTGGCCAATAAAAATTAGTTTCATTTGCAGAAGCTTCATCAAAAGATTTCCAATTTGTTATTTGGTCTCCTGCTCCATGGTCTATAATTAATAAAAAATTTCCTGATACACTGGGAAAATAGCATTTTAAATTAGTTATATCACCTGCTGAAGTTAAATGAAATTTATTACATTTTCTAAAATCAACATCATAATTAGTAGTAGTACCTGTTGCTGAATTATTCAATGCTTCTTGAACGAATCCTACAGCTGTATCAGTTATCTGTAATTCACAATGACCATCAGAGACATAATTTGTTTGACCAGCTTTAGCACCAGTTAATACTAAAGCATCAGGACCTATAGTTGTTGCTGAACTAGTTCCACTAGCTACCATAAATTTAAGAGTACCTGCTTCATCCCCTGCATTAGATTCTGATATTGATGCTGTTATATGCGCATATGTTTGTCCACCACTACCACTGTCTTCACCAAAAAAAAGAAGTTGACCAAGCAAATCCCCATCAGTACCTACTCCAGCCCTATTTTTCGTAAATGAAATACCTCCCGCTGTAGCATCATTAGCAGTATTAGTAATGTTTATATAAGGCTTGCTTGCAGACGTAGAAGACATTGATAAAACATCCGAAGTATATGACAGATTAGCTTCTCCATCAAGTTGAGTAGTAGTACTACCTATTGTGACAAGCCTATCTTCTGCTTGATTATTCAAAGCTGTAACTACATTAGCTTCCCCTGCTGCTAAATTAAAATCAGTCCCAGCATCATCAGTATAAATTAATGTAGAAGGAGTAGTACTTTTTAACCATAACTCACCTTTTCCTGCCGCAGGTGTATTTTCATGGTCTGCACGTTCAAGAAATAAAATACCACCATTATGTGGAGATGCTACTACAGTATGAGTATCAACGCCTCTTTTATATCTTAAGGAATTAGAAGTTTCATGATAAAATAATGGAACATAATTTATACTATTTCTAGTAATTGCAGTATAAATACTTATATCATTACTAACTGCAGGAAAATATAATGCTTTAGTAGTCACATCTCCACCAATTACCACGTGCTCATCAGCATATATATGAGAATTTGCCTTAGCTGATTTACCACCTGTAAATGGACTATCTGATTTCCACCAACTAAGTTTACCCTGTTTTATTTGTTTTTTAGTAGACATTTTTAATAAATCTAATGGGATAGTTCCACTTCTACTAATACCACTATGCTCTGTCCTGTCCATATACTGACGAACCCAACCATCTTCTGTTTTAGCCTCTATAAAATAACCAGAATTTCCTCCTCTTTCATCTATATTGAAAGAAGAATCCTTTACAACTCGTATATCTCCAGGCTTACCATCCCTAGTACTTATTTCAGAATTAAATGCAGGAGTATTAACAGATTCTATTAGATGATTAATGTCATCATATACAGCTTTTAAAGCTCTATCAATATGCTTCTCTCCAGTAATATGAGGAGTTTTTATTGACTTTCTGCGAGGGTCAGGCATTCCCTCTTTCCCTATAAATAATACAGAAAGAATCTACTTCTGTATCATAACTTTCATCTATATTTTTAGAGGAACTTAATCGTATTTGTATTGACTTTGCCTTTTTATCTTCCTTAGGGAATTTATATGTTAGACAATATCCTTCATTATTTAAATTAGAACTTAAAACTTTTTTCCAAAAATCTTCTCCATTAATTTTATATTCAATTTTAGGAGGAGAGTTTTTATAAACAACTTTAATTTTTGATAAAATTTTATTAACTGTTTGATTACCTAAATCAAAATTTGCACTTTCCCATACAAATTGTTTTCTATTATTTTCTTGAGCCCATAAATCCTTTAAAACAAAATTAGAATCAGGCATAAATACAGGGTCAAAATCTACATCAGATGAGCTCAATATTTTCTCTCCCATTCTCTGCTCATCCCAACCAACATCATTAGAACTATCATCATTATATAAATCATTCTGAACAATAACATTAGTATGCTCTTGCCCATTATTTCCTAATTCAGCTACTGTAGCTCTGATTTTTAATTTATGATATTTATTTCTAGCTTGGGAATCAAGAATATATATATTATCTGGGAATCTCTCATAAGGAGTCTGATGATATGTTCCATACACTCCTTTTAAAGGCCAACTCCCTAAACTAAAATCTAATTCTGAGGAATCCCATTCTGATGCTACTTCACTTTCATAATATTCTCCCCTTGATTCTTTATGTATTATTAAACGAGCTATTTTTAATCTAACTTCTGGGTCAGTTAAATCTTGTAAAACTTTAATTCCTAGATTATTAAACTGGACTCCTCCATATAAATAATGGAATGCAGCCTTATCTACCCAATTAGATGCTTGCCATTGTAAATTTGTACCATAAGAAGCATCGGGGTCAGGAGAATTTCTTACTCCAGATGTTTCAAATCTAGATGCCCATCCTAATCCAGAAAATTTAGTAAATTTAAAGAGAATTGAATCATTCGTTAGTAATTGAAATATTGAATTAGGATTACCTACGCCATCTGTAGTCCATCCTTCTCCATCCCAATTTTCATCAAAATCAAATATACTTTGTGGATTATTTGCAAATGATTTCTGATACCCTTCGTCCTGTACTGTTCCTGTAAATAACATATTATCAGCTAAATATTGAGCCATATCTTCTAAATATTCAAAATTTTGCTCTAAATCCCATTCCATATAATCTTCTAAATTTACAGAATGATGTCTTACTCTAAGATTACTTAATTTATCCCATCCTTCCCATACATGAATTGTATAAGGAGAGGTAATCCCACTATTGAAAGTCAATACATCAGTAGGCAGCCAAGCATTTTCTGTTTCATTGAATGTAAATAATTTCAAATTACCTTCTTCATCTAAATCAATTATCTTACCATAAAAACTATTACCAAGTTCATCTTTAATAAAATAATGTAGTTTAAAGAAAGTTCCTAATCTATCTCTTCTATCACCCATGATGGCAATTGATGGATTATCAAACATTTCTGTATTACTCCAATTCGAAACAGGATTAAATCTACCATTTAATAACCTAGTTATAGCTTCATCTACATCGCTAAATTCTGGATGATAAAAAGAATCAGCTACACCAGATGTATTATCCCACTGAGCCCCCAGCAACATACAAAAATTTATAATTGAATATAATTGACCATAAGTAAATCTATCATTTACATTTATATCTTGCTGCATTCTATTCCAATAACCTTCTTCAAAATTATATATAGAATTGCCATTAAATGTTGGAAATACTCCGTCTTCAATCAATTCTTCAATACGAGAATCAGTACTTCCAAATGACATTCCAGCCATTGTAAATCGTCTAACTTGCTGATGTCTTAACTCATTAAAAAAATTAGCTGCTCCGTAATTAAAAGAATACCCTGTAGATAATTTTTTTCTTAAATCAACTGTAGAAGGACTAAAAGAATGAGCAAATGCTCCAAGTTCATAATTAAGAGAATTATATCCAGCTGAAAATTTGCTGAATATATTTACAAACATATTATTTACTCCTGTCATTCCATTTATACTAATTGGTGAATGGGGAACTAAATTCTGATTTACATCTCTTAATTGCTCTTGCATTGCTATTTCAAGGCCAGCTCCTATAGGTGCTTCCATTCCATCATAATGATATGGATATCCAGTATCTCCCATCTTCCACCACATTTCCCCAACAGAAAAACCAAATATTGGATGATTCAGACTTGCCAATACGTTCTCATGGAACTTTCCTGCATCAGGAAAATAATTCCCTGTAGACTTTAATACAAACATTGGAGTTCCTCTTAAAGAATCTATAGGGTCAAGATTAGTTGTTGGGTATGGATTATAATCTTCTCCATATACACTTGTATCTATAGTTCCATCGGACAATAATCCATATCTTGCAAAGGAATAATCTCCAGAAAAAATAGATGGAGCATATAATGTCTTAAATGCTTTATTATCAAAATCTTCTTTAGTGCTATTAATTTTTACTAATGATAAATTATAATTAGGCTCATATCCACCTTCTTCATTGATAGTATATAAATCATCTGGAGGTACTAAATCAAGCCATCCATCATTTAAAGCTGTAGTAAAATTTAAAGGAGATGGAATAATAATATCTTCATACAAAGATACCGCCCTATCTGTAGGTGTATAATTTACATCATCTATTATATCACTTCTTCCATCTATTAATGAAGCAAACAATTCTCCGTAAGCTCCAGAAAATACACCCTTATATTCTGTCATTAAAGATAAATCCCATCTTTTCCTATCTACATTATATAAATAGCAATAATAAGAATCGTCTTCTTCCTCTATAAATTCCCCATCTTTATAAATATCATCTAATAATGGTACATCTCCTTTATCTAAAATCATTACAAAGGAATGCTCAAGACCTGATGTATTTGCTCCTAAATTAAAATCTGGATGTGATAGTAATTCTGGATTAACTCCTAATATATAAGTATACATATCAACAATATATCTTTGAGAAGGAATATGATATCCTGTTCCATATGGTAAGTCAATATTATACTCTTCATTTCTCCAAGAAACAAATGGTAAATCAGCTCCTTGAAATTTATTTAAATACATATTTTGATTCCAAATAAAATCATTTGAATTATATTCTAAATCATCTATAATATGAAACCATCTTTTAATATTTGTATTGTCATTCATGTATTGTCCACGTTCTCTCCAATCCTTCCCATAGTAACCTTCGACTTTAAAAAATACACAATACGACCTTCTGCTAGGTTCGAACTTAATATATACAGGATATGACTTATCTCTAGCTTCCCAAGAAACATCTCCTACACCAGAATGTGATTTTACTATAGGAGTGCCTATTGGTTTAACTTCTTTGCCATCATATAAATAAATATTATCATCATCTGCAAAACATATACCATTTTCACTAGAAGCCACAGCAAATGGTCCTATGCATCCAGACCCTTCAAAAGTATCTTCCACATACATTCCTTCTGGATTTATAACATACATTGTACTTAAATCCCAAGCCAATATTCTCCCATTAAAAGATTCCATAGCTTTAGGTACATTAGGTAATGATACGTAGTCTCTAGTCCAATCAAACATACTATATTTATGAGGTCTAGACCTGAAAATAAGCTTATGTGCCTTTTCGAATGCTGGATGTTCGCAATTTCCAACATACATAAATCCATTTAATTGTGTAGATAATTCATACTTTATAGAACTAATTCTTATCGCCTCTGGTATTCCAGTATATGCCTCATAACTAGGTCCTATTTTTCCAGTATCTAATACGTTAGTATATGCTATAAGTCCCAAATTAACTGATACATTATCATAAACCAATTGAGATTCATTTGTCACACTCCATTTTTTATTTAAAGGAATTGTATCTACAAGAGTATAAGCATGTGGTATAGCATAATTTGAAGAATTTGCTGTCCCTACATCAACTACAGATTTCCATAATCTTACATGAGTTATTCTTTTTGAAATATTTTCAGGTTTATGTAAATTAATAGTTACATGCAATGCCCCTGCAAGAGTTTCATCATCTCCTGCATGTTTAACATTAGTATCATTTATTTTAACTTCTGTATAATATCTAGATAATGGAGAATCTTGATATCCATCATAGACATAATTTATTTTATATCTATATAATTCTTTTCTTTCTGCAAAAGTATCTGCTGCTCCTGTATAATATTGAAAGGGTGCTGAATCATTATCAGAGCCATTATATTCCACAGCTTTTACTCTCATTGAAATTTCTTTTAATTCAAGACCAAATTGTTTTAAATCTGTAGCCTCGACCCCTGTAGGATTTAATTGAAACCCCCAAAGAGCTTTACCATGATAAGGTGGAATCTTCCAATATAAAGAAGGAGCATCTGGTTGTCTAGCAGATTCTGTTTCTAATACTTGAACTGCTAAGCTTATATCATCTGCCCATGAATCAGTAGTCTGATTTCTTTCAAAATATAGAAATTTCATTTCAGCTGCATTTAATGGTCCACTAGTAGAAAGCATTAAAATTTTTGGAGCTTGACGATGTGCAGTTGTATTTTCTTGACCTACTCTATCTGAAATATAATTAAAAGTATCACTTCCATCCCAATAATATCTAGAATGTTGAGAAATATCAAAAGTAGCACTTCCTACAAGATATCTAACCCCTGCATCTGTAATATAAGCACTTCTTTCATTTGAAGTAGTTACTGAATCATCATATTGCCAAAACATTACATTATGATGTTTCATTAAAACGCTTCCATCTTCTGCATATAATTCACTTGTATCATTTACAAGCTCAACCGTATTATAATCAACTAACGGTAAATACATTTGAATAACGGTATTTGCATCATCATGTAAATTTGTATATAAATCTGGAAAAAATTCCATTCCTTCTGCATTAGGGTCAGACCAAATTTTAGCCCTATTTGTATCACTATTAGCAATAGCCTCTATATTCGTATCATAAAATAAAAATGTAGTTTCTAGGTCACCAGTATCATCTTGATTATCAACACAAGATATAATTAAACGATTATCAAAATATTTTACTGCAATAGGCTCTAATCTTTCTACTCCAACATTAAATAATTCTAGACTACGAATAGTTATTCTAGCAGAGCCCCATCTTGTATTTAATTTTTCACTAGGCTCATGAAGTGAAGAAGTTGAAATCAAACATTCTTCTAAAATACCTGATTCAAAACATTTTCCAGTATAATATCTATTCTCTGCTTCAGGTGGTTGATTCCAAACATAATCATGCCATTCCTGTGCCTTTCCAAATGGAGCTGCAAATAATCCTCCTATAGCGTCAACTACTATTGTAACTGCATTTACTATTAATTCTCCAGCATTATAAACAACATCGCTGAAATCTGTATCTCCACCTCCACCCTCTGAAGCACCGTCATCGTCAGAAGGTCTTAATTTCCAATAAGCTTTATTCCAACATATTTTTTTAGGAACTTTATGCTCTTGAGCTGAATATATATTTAATAAGGCCTTATCAGCTCTAGCTAAAACTGCTACCCATTCTTCACCTTCTTGATTTTGTAATTCTGAAAGTCCATCACTTGGAGCTCCTAATGAAAGGCTATCTCCTCCACCTAAATATCCATTTACCCAATCAGGAGAAATTACTAACCCATGTCTCCTTACTTTAAATCCCTTTGTTCCTTCAGGGAAATAAAATCCACTATATTCATGACCTCCCTTACTATCCTCTCTATCGCCCCAATTATCATTTCCTCTCAACCAATTTTTATTATCTAGTGAGGACCAGGATTCATCACTATTATAAAAAACACCTTCTACCCTAGTCGTTCCGCCAAGTGCCCATTTAAAATTAACATCATCCCATGCAATATTATCCCAATTCATAGAACGATTTCTAAATTGCAATAAAGAACCTGTTATATCAGACTTTGAAATACAAAATAAATAATTTTCAGTTCCTAGAAATTTGTCACCACTAGGTTTCCAATATTGTATCCATAAATGATTTTTTGTTTCTAAAATTGATGCAGGAGCTGATTCAGATGGAGGACCATCATCAAATTCAACTGTATAGGCAATATTTTCTTCTATTGTAGATGAAGAACCATAGACTGTATCACTACTACCTCCTCCGATTCTAATTTTATTTAAAGCCGCCATAGAAGGACTAGCATCTTCGGATGAAGCAGAAGGATTTGAAAGAACCCATATCCAATTTTCAGCAGGGTCAGTTTCTGTTGGGTCTGAAATAGTAGTATCTACGTTTGCTACACATATATCACAAGCTGCTCCTGATAATACACCTAATCCTGCCTCACTAGAGCCTAAGGTAATGCTAATACTTGCTGAATCTGATAAATCACTAGCATAATTAGTAGATGATAACCCAGAATAAGTTCCAGTAGCTTCGTCATTATCCATATCCATAAAATAAAGATTATTATGATTATATCGTATTCCTGCTTGATATTGGTCTACTCTTTCAAGATTACTTTCACTAGGTCCATTTTTTAAATCATTAGTATGGAGATGAACAAATCTATCTACACTAAATGATGATTTGCTCCCATGACATTCACTATCTGCATATCTCCATATAGGAGCAGCATCTTCTGACTCTTCAAATGGAACTTTTTTAGTCTGATATAAAATTTTAGGAGGATTTTTTCTTCCACTCCCCATAAAAACATCACCATTTTTTAACTCAAAATCCTTTGCATTAAAGCCAACTTCAGAAACTCCTTCTGGGATTTCATAGCGACGAGAACCATAAAAATCTTTAATTACTTTAATCTCGCCTGTAGAAGAATCAGGATATATTAAATCAAATGTACCATCTTCCTGTTCTACCACCATACTTATATCAGCAAACGTCTCATGAAGAACTAGGCTTTCATTTCGCTCGTTATATTTATGTGCTGGGATTCCTCTTAATACACCATCCTTAGTTACAGAATCTATATTATTAGAATAGGAAGCTCCATCCTCAGGAATATCAGAAGATGAAAAGCTGGACATTATACCCAGAAAAAATTTCTTTATTTCTTTTATTTTATTTGACACGATGCTCTTTTATTAATATTGTAAAATTTTCTACAAGTTGTTTTGCATGCTCTCTCTTATAAGGATTATCAGCATTCTTTAATTTCTTCTTCCAATACGAAAGCTGTTCCTTTAAATAAGTCTTATATAATCTTTTGCCCACCCCTACCCTTATAACCTATTTTACCCTACTTGAGGATAACTTTTTTCAATATAGCTTCAACTGAATCCCAAATAGCTTCGAAAATTTTAGCTTCTGTCTTTTCATTTAATATAGGAATATTTATATTGTCGTTTAATTCCTTTATTACTCTTGCCTTTGTTTCTTCGTTGAAGAGATAATCTACTATCATTTGTTTTAAATCCATCATCTTCTCCTAGATTGTCAAGCCACCATTTATATGGCTTGTGTTTTAGTTTTCCCATGCCTTAATACCATCTTCAGAAAATTCCATTGTTACCCAACCAGTTCGAGCAACTCCAAAAAATCCATATCTAGCATATTCAGCATATTTTAAGAAAGAACCACCCCTGCAATACCATCTTCTTCTTAATCTTTCTTCTCCATTTTCTATTTTCAAGCTATCAATAGGCTTTGCATATAATTGATGATTATGTCCTAATATAAAGATATCCCCATCTGTATATATTGCTGCCATTTTATCAAGCTCTAAATCTCCATTTTTACCACCCCCTTTTCCATGCCCTGATACCAGATTCCACTTGCTATTATTTATAGCTATCTGAGTATACCCTGGCAATTTAAAGTATGGTACTTGAAGACTATCTGCCATTACTTTAGATATATCAACCCCAAGTAAATTTATAGAGCGAATCATATCATGATTACCACCTCTAACAAAAATAAGTTTATCAGCAATCTTTTCAATCCTTTTAATAAAAGTTATATGCTGGTCATCAGGCTCCATATCTTGACCCCTTTGACTTATTTTATAGTTAGGAGGAATTAACTCAATATTATCACCATTCATAAACCATCTTGCATTAGGGTCAGAATCTACTTCCTCAATAAATTCATCAAATTTCTCCCAATGATGTTCTAAAGCCCCATGATGTACATCTGTAGCACAATGGAGCTTTATTGGTTTATCGTAAGATAATTCTAAAACTTGTCCTGGATTTATATCTTCCAAAACTTGATTAATATCCATCTGAATGGTGAACCATTTCTTACATTCTTTACAAGAGAACTCCCTTACTTTATGACCACTATTTCGTATCCTACTTCCTCTCTTGTAAATCTTTTTAGAATTACAATGTGGACATATCACTATTCGGCCTCTTTTTCTAAAGCCTCTAACATCTCTATAGCACCCTGAATCTTAATAAAAGTTTCCTTTAATTGTTCTTGTTGCCCTTTAAGAGATTCAATCCTATCCCTATTAGTAATTGGTTTTTCTTCTTTTTTTACTTCTTTCTTCTTTAGCTTCTCAGTCATTGTCATTTATTGACCTCCCTGTTTGTTTGTTATTATACTGTTGGTGTATCATCAGAACTATGCAATCCGCTAATATACCATTTACTGCTCTTACATACTACTGCATAATGACTACCAACTTCTGCATCATCAAATGTAATTGTTGTGGCTGCATCGTAAGTAGAGAATGATGCTGGTGTACCCCCATCTATATGAGACCAACTAACACCACCTCTAAATTGACCACCGCCTGAAACTAGTACAAAATTATTTTCTGTCGAATTATTTCTTATAACTTTAAATTCATAATAACATTTCTCTGAAGTTGCTGATGCTGCATTTGGCAGAGTTACTGTAATATCATTACTCTCCATATCAAGCCAAATAACTTTTCCACTATCTATATCAGATAATGTAACTGTTGCTGCAGTTTGAATTATTGGAGTATTCATTATACCCCCTCCAAATGTTACTACATCAGTAGAAGCATCTGCTTTAAACATAGTTGATGAAGACCCATGCATTGTTACATCTGAATAATTTTGTGAAACTGTTCCAAAGACAATATCTCCTCTATCAACTAACAAAGTTGTATTACCTACACCATGATTATGATGGATTTTAAGTTGACTATCAGGGCCATTCCATTGCATATAATCAGAAGAATCATTTCCATAGAAATAAACTTTATGAGTATAATCATTTTGAGTTCCATCACTTCCAAAATAAAGGTCACTTCCAACTACAGATATTTGGTCTGCACTAGAATCAAAAGTCATAAATCCAGCATCTTGATAAATTCTAACATCATTATTAGCTAAAGTTTGTGATGAAGCAGTATATGTTGCAGTATGCCCAAAGTTACCTAATCTAAGAGCATTCCATATTTGACTATTATTTGAAGTTGAACTATCACCATTGACAGTTACAGCCCCTACAATATTTACTTTTTTAGTTGCATGGCTAGAACCTTGAGAATAGGGAGTCATAACTATAGCAGCTCCATAAGCTTTTATATCTATCTGTCCACTAGAATCATAATTTGTAGTTGTTTGTATACCTGTAGTATTAATAGGAGCAGCTGCATCTCCATCAGTATAAATACCTAAAGTATTAGAATCACCCGTAACATCTACTAATTTTGGACCAGTAGTATCACTATCTATCTGAAATGATGAACTAGTTGTTCCTGAAGATGCCATTGTTCCTGAAAAAGAACCACTTACGGTTAAATTCCCTGTTACAGTAGTATTTCCAGTAACTAATAAATCTGCTTGCTTTGAAGCACTTCTTCCTATATAAACAGTACCACCATCAATATCATATCCAGGAGCTATTGTAATTATATCAGCCTCATCCTTAGTAGTTATAAACATTGAAGAATCTGAAGCAATATATCTTGTAGCAATACCAGCAGTATTTTTACCACCTGTAGAATCTACTGGATGAATCCATTTAGCAACATTATTTAAAGGAGTAGAACTAGCATCTGCCATATCTATAGCTTTCCATCCTAAGTTACTTCCACCTGAAGCTATATGAAAAGATGTACTAGTTGTATCAGAAAAATTAGTAGAACCATCAACAGTTAAATCTCCTGTTACTGATAAATTATCAGCTACTGCAACAGTCCCTCCAGCTGAATCTAAATTTAGATTACCACTACTTGTTGTAAGTTTTGCAACTTGCAATTCTCCAGCACTTGCTGAATCGCTCGCATCATTAATTTTAAATACTGCAGTTTTAAATTTAGCTTCATTACTATATTTATGAGTACCAGTTAAGCCAATGAAATTAAAATTATTACTAGCATCTATATTAAATAATGAAGTTGCACTTCTCTTTAAATTAAATACTTGACTTCCTGCTGCACCATTGTCAATATTTAAAGTAGTTTGATTACTAAGAGATTGTAATACCATTTGGCCTTGATATATACCAGTAGCAGTATCACTTAATACAATACTAGAATTAATTTCAACAGCACCAGTTTCAGATACATTAAAATCTAAATTGCCATCCTTGTCATAAACTCTAAATACATCCTCATTTTGAGAAGATGAGATAGCTTTTACTAAAATAGGTTCATCAACAGCTGCAGTAGTCAATGTTCCTTTAACTGTTAATACGTCACCAGTAAGATAACCTAAATGAGCATGTCCATATGCAAATAACTTATCAGCAGATTGGTCCCACCATAATCTTTTATTAGCTGTTGCTCCATGTGCTACAAAATCTACACCAGTATCATCAACACCTAAATGTAAACCACCTGCTGTACCACCATGAGTATCATCAACCACATCATTCCATGTAAATGCTGCATTTGATGTATCACTATAAAATATAACATCGTGCCCAGTACCATTTGCACCTATAGTTACAGCTCCCCCTATAATAGTAGTAGCTCCAGTAACTTTAAAAATTTCTGATTGAGCCCCTACTGTATCAGCTCCTATAGATACTTTAGTAGCTGAAGACCATATTAAAGCATTTCCTCCTCCATTCCCATTATCCGTAGCCCTAAGTATATTATCTGTATCTTTACTAGTCCAACTTAATGTACCTAAACTAGCATAACTAAGTGATGCTGCAACAGCTGCAACAGTAACTAATTGTTCTTCATAATCACTTCCAGTTAATCCAGCTACAGAACCAGAGGTTTTTATACTTGAAACAGCTCCTCCAGTTCCAAATTGTAGAGTACCTGTGTCTAAAACAAATGAATCAGAATGTAAAGTCATTTTGGAAGTATCGCCAGATACAGATGCAGAATCAACTTTGATGTAGGCAAGTTCATCATAGTTACTACCATCATACCCTTTCCAAGATATTTGACCTATTTCGTCACTATCACCCATTGTAGCAGGAGATAATTTACTTCCCCTACTTTTTTGTAATATCATTTCAGCTGGCATTGATGCAGATACATTGTGATTAGATATTGTAAATAACTCCCCTACATTATCTGAACTAACTTCTAATTTTGTATCTGGAGAATTAGTACCAATACCAACTTTATCAGCACTACCATCTGTGACTAGCAGATTAGCATCTGTATCTCCTTCTATACGAAAGTCAACTGAAGAGCCACCATCATTGATGACTACTTCACCAGCCTCAACCGTACTTTCTATAAACCAATTCTTATTCTTGCCCATTTCGTTCCTCCTAGAACTTAAAATATTGTCTAATTATTCCACCAGGGTCTCTACTGTCTGGAAATTTTCTAACTGCTAATTCATACATATTTCTAAAATACTGGGATTTTTCTATATCTCCAGAATCTTCATATAATCTAGATTTCACATAACATACTAATGCAGGATGTAAACTCTCATGTAAATTACTATATCCATCTAAATCTTCATCTATTTTACTTACAGGCCTATAATTAGCCTTATATCTAATTCTAAGTCCCATTCCTATACTTATAGTAGGACTTTTAAATTCTTTTAAAATTTTTCCTGTAGAATCTTCTGATTCATTTAATTCTACTATTCCTAATCTTTCTTCATCAAGAAACCACAATAATCTTTTAGCAGTATCTTTTAACATTAAGATTCATCTCCTATTGTCAAAGCTGCTCTATCAATTTTCTGCATAGGAGCAAATTCTTGCTCTCCACTAGTATTTTCTTGTCTAGCTTCAACCGATACTATTTTCAACAATCCTGGAGGAAGGTCATAATACCTCTGCCCCTCCATTAAATCAGTAACAGCAGTATCTTCATTAACAAGTCTTTTAGATGCTATATCCATAAGACCATCATTTATAATCTGCATTAAATATTTATTTGGCTTTCTACCAAACAACCCTTCTACTTGCGATATAATATCTTTTACTTCCATTATTTCCTTTGTACTACTTGTTTAATTGCTTCAAGCTTCTTATCACTCTCTCCTAATTGTTTTTTACTAGGGAGCTCTCCTCTAAAAGCATATAATTCTATATGATAAGACTCCTTTAAAGAATCTAAATCTGCATTCAATTTTTTATATCGTGCAACATATTTTGTTACATCGTTGCTAAATTTACTAATATTTTGTGAATATTCCGAAAGATATCCTCCAGCTCTTTTATCTTGTTCAGCTATTTGAGCAGAAGCTAATGATATTTCTGCTGCAACTCCCTTTAAAGAAGTAGCTGCCATTTCTATATCTTCATTCTCTATAAAGTCTTTAAATGTATTATCATTCCACATATTATTAAAACTTCCATCTATTATAGTCTGAGCTTTTTGTAATGAATTTTCAAGACCTTCTATACCTAAATTCACAGGAGAAAAATTAGGGTTTATTTCTGGAGAGCTTGGAGTTGTCATAGAGCTTATCTCAAATTCTTTACATTGTATAGCTGCTCCCAAAAATACGACATCTTGTGTATCTGCAGGCAATTCTAATATAATATCATCTCTAACATCAACATCAGGATATTTAATATAATCTATTTGACAAAATCCATCTAATGAATTTAATCCAGTTTCTTCTGGAGAAGGCAAGACAACTATTCTTTTATTTCCATCAACAAAAAATACAGGGTCTGTTTCAGAACATTCCTCTAAAAATCCACTCCCAACTCTTGATTTACTTTTTAAATGTGCAGGAATTCTTCTACAATCATAAGCTGTTTCTCCATCATATCTTAAAACTGATAATATAGAATCACTTTCTATTGTAGCTAGTGGTATTGTAGCACTTCCATTTGAACCATTAGGATTAGAATCTAATTCACCTGCAGTAAAAATTTTACTCCCAATCATATGAAGTTTTAAAGAGCTAGGTAATAATTTAGAAACTCTTCTTATTGATGCCTTTACCCATAAATTTAATATTTCAAATGGAATTTGCGAGGCCTCCCATGCAGTATTTATATCTCTAGGGCCATATACTAAAGTTTCTACAGAATCCTCACCTGCAAGGGATAACTCCTCTGGGACAGTATAAAGAATTTGATATGTTTTGCCATTTTCTAACATAGATAAACTTCCAACCCAATCACCAGTAGGAAGCAATGTAGCTGCTAGTCCTTGACCAACTATCCCATGAACTCCATTTGGATGCTCTATATCATTAATTAAAGCATTAGGAAGATTATATGCAACACTTACTGAAGGAGAAGTTAATGTAACTTTATGTGCAATGCCTTCATATGGAGGAATTACAAGTCTTCTTGAATCTCCTATTAAATAAGCTATATATTCTGCAATATTCATATTATAATTTACTTATTTTTCAACTCCTTTACTATCTTTATTGTAAGATAAATTAATGTCGCAAAACCAACAGCTGCACTAATGTACTCTGGAATCATATCAACACATCCTATCCAACAGCCGCCCATACCTGCACACGTAGTTTTAAGAGTATCAACCATTAATAACCTCTTCTTCTAGGTGCTCTTTTTTTAGTCTTCTTTTTAACTACTTTCTTTTTTTTAATAGTAGGTTTTTTACGTTTAGCCATCACTACTCCAATCGCTCTTAGCAAGTTCAGTAAGAATCTCGCTATGAGTATATGTTGTTAATCCATCAAAACAAGAAGGTGTATCGCCATCCCATTTTAATATTGCTTTAGAACCATCTAAAGTCTTTCTTAATGTATCCATACTTGATTGTATAGCACTTGAAATCATTTCATCTGTTATGTCAGATACATTTATTATTATCCATTTTCTATTTTCAAAAGCCATTAAGGAGTATCTCCGTTAAAGTCAACTGCTTCCATATTAGTCATAGTGCCATTATTTGAATTATCTGACATATCATGAATAGTTGTACCACTTCCTCTTTCTAGACCATCACCCATACGCCACCAAGCTTGTAAATTACCTGATGCTATACCTTCTTTATGATTGTAAGGCTCTCTACCATTGTATATAGTTGCTACTTCTGAAGCTGATAATACTTTATTATAAAAGAATATTTCTGATATATTTCCATCCATTGGTGTTGCCCCACCATTCTTAGCACCAATAAGAAAGTTATGGTCATCATCATTTAAATTATTACCTGCTCCACTTGGTACAGTAAGGTCAGAACCTATTTGTGCTCCATTTAAATATAATTTATGTATTGTATCTGAACCTGACTGCTCTCTAGTTCCTACGAAATGATACCATTCACCTATAACTAAATTACCTTCACTAATAGAACGCCTTGTAGTAGTTCCATCACCATCGTCATAATACGTATCAAAATAGAGTTGGTCATTTCCGTTATATCTGTTAAATGACCATCCACATACTCCAGATGATATATTGCCACCACTAGTTAAACCAGTACCTCTTGAAACTATAAACATACTATTAGTATCATCTACTGGTTTAAACCATCCACCAATACTACCATATCCCGTTGTTAATGCTATATCAGTTGAAGCACCACAATCTAGATATTCATTAGTACCATCAAATGCTAATGAATACTCATCTCTGAATGAATCTCCACCTAATATTGTCATTGCTCTTGTAGGAAACATCAGTCTTTTATAAATCCTAGTCTAAGGACACCAGTATCTACATCCCAATCAGTAGTACCTTGTGCAATAGCCCATACATATAAACTTGTACTATCAGAAGCAGCTTTACAAACCATACCTATATTGTTTTTACTAGCTATAGCTACAGCACCTGCATCAAATAGATTAGTCATACTAAAAAATCCACAAGTTCCATCCATCACAGCAGCTGTAGTAACAAGTGCACTTGCTTGAACATTGTCCTCAATTCCTAAATCTGCTGGTCCTGATTTTTGTAATGCACTAGAATCACTTGTTATTACAATATCTATCGCATCTGTTAATACTTTATTACTCATAAACATTGCTGATTGAAGTATTGCTGTACCACCATTAACTGCAACAGCATTTGGTATTTCTGTTACAAGAATAAGAACTTCTCCAGCGGCATCTGCATCAGTAGCAACTGTTACATCGATTAAATCGACATCCATTTTGTTAAGTTTTTCTTGGACGGTATATTTCTTCATATCCGTTGTTGCCATAGTTTATCCTCCTTTGAGTTATACGTTAAGGTCTTTGGTGAGACCGTGAATGTAATATTTTAAAAGTGTCCTACCCAACCACAGGGAGGGAAGCTCTCGTGGTCAGGCAGGACTATTTTATTTACTAAGCAGTTGCAGCAAATCTCATTGCATTTGCTCCTACTGTTGCAGCGGTACCATTACCGATATTACGACTTACTCCTGAAGCAGTCCAAGCAGTTCCATTGAAGACAAAAGCAACATAAGAACCAGCTCCACCACTTCCATTCGTTAAGCCATCCATGATAACAGAATTATCTCCTGCTTCACTAATATCTACAGTTTCTGTACTAGCAGTTGCTGTAACATTAATACCAGTAAGATGACACCCAACTGCGAAATCACCATTAGCAGCCGAACCAATAGTAATATATTCACCATCAGCTAAACCAGCAGTGTCTCTAACTACTATCCAATCTCCAGCAGTTGAATTTGCTATAGTTGGAAGCAAAAATGCCTCAGTTGTAGTAGTATCTTCTGCATAATATGTATTCTTAGTTAATACACTGCCTGATGCAGGTAAAGCTGTTGCAGGTCCCAAGATAGGGATATAGGCCCCACCAGTTGCTGACAACATCTTTAAAGACATAGCTTTTGCATCAGTGATTTCTGAATTTGGATTATTTGCAACCCAATATTTAGCTGTCATCATCTACCTCCTTAAGCAGTTACAGGTACACAAGACAAATACACTAATCTACATTTTATAGCTGAAGTAGAGTCATTTGCAGTAATCGTAATTACAGCATCCTCATTAGCAGCTTGGTAAGATGGTGCATCTAATCCATAGATACCATTGTTAACTATAGCTTCTTGGAAGATAGTTAGATGATTTGTATGACCAAAATCAAGGTCTATAGTAGCACCTTCACTCATTCCACTTACTTCAATGTAGCCACCCCAAATTTGAGATGCTGCATTTCCAGAACCAGGGAATTTATCAGCCATTGTTATATCAGATGTACTTGCTGCAGGAATTTCAGCCTCTAATACTGTTAACTGCAAAGAAGCATTACCGCCACCTTTACTAGCTATAAGTATCTTAGCTAAATCATTTAGCACTTCATCTGATTTATTAAGTCCCATCATTGGATTATTCGACATGATAACCTCCTAAGACCAGATAGCGTGGCATTCAGGCATTGACCATTCCATACCAGCTTCTGTTAAGATTTGGTCTACTCGTCTGTCGACCCCAGAGTTCTCAAGTGTTTGCACACCTACGTAGACTGATGTGTCCCTATTAAGACCATTTCCAACTAGAGGTCTATAAGCACAATAATTCATACCAATACCTAGCATCTTAATATTTGTACCATCTAAGTGTATATTTCTAGCAACATTCATGTCACCATATACAGTAGATATAGTAGAAATATCAACACCAAATACTTTCTTCTTTCCTGTTAAAGCCATATCTGCTCTTAGGTTAGTAGACTGCTCAAGATTATTCTTGAAGTATCCACTTAACTTATGTAGCCAGTTATATGTAGCTGTGTCACAGAAGAAAAGACTAGCTTTTGAGCTATTGTATCTAGGGTCAAGATAAGATGAAAGGTCATCTAAGAAATCATCTTGAGTTTTGGTAGAATGTGTTAATGAAAACACATTACCATAATTCTGAATGAAATCTACAGCACCTTGAGTATATGTAATACCAGATGCATCTTCATATTGAGAGCCAAATAATAATGACTGCTCAATATCCCATTTATGTTCAATTAGCTTTTCTTTCCAAACTCTTGCCCACTCATTTCCTTCATACTTTAGAACTGTTGCTCTAGCAGTATTAGTCATTGCCATTGAAGTTTTCCAGATTTGAGTTTGACCATAGCCTGTTGTGAAAGGCTGGTCTTTCCATGTTTCAGGATAACCAGAACCTTCGCTAAATGCAGAACCAACAACATAACATCTTTTACCTTCAAGAGAATTATGAATAGATTCATCATATACTGTTGTTTCAACAGTACCAGTTCCAACATATGAAGCTAAATCAAGAGCAGCAGCATTTCCTTTAACAACTTGAGTTTTTAAAATAGCATGTGTTGTTGTAGAAGAAATATCTACACTATCAACTCTTACTATAATATATCCAGTAGGAGCATCTGTAGAAGAATCTTCGCCTCTTGTATTGATTTTAACTAATTGACCTGGTAGGAAAAAGTTAGGTTGTGTGCCAGCTGCACCTACAGCTATAGCGTTTGTTGACTGCCCATATACATTTTGTCTATTACCTTGATTCATGTAATCAGCACCCATTTTGAAATAATATGTATCTCCTGCATCTAACAATCCAGCAGCAACTGTTGCTTCTGTTGTTGTGCCTACAGCAGATGTTGCACCATGTGCAGTGACATAAGCATATCTCTTATGCCATGAGCCTCTTCGCTCAGTGAATTTGAATTTTGGGTCATCGCAGGGTTTTTTCCCAACCTTTGATACGAAACGGAAAAAAGGGTCTTGTGCAATATTTAGTTCAGAAACTCTGTCACCAAAATTGTACTTTCGCCTTAAATCGCCCGTCTTAAGGGAGGAACCAGCACCTGGATTGCTAGCATCATTAGTAGTAGCGCTAGCTACACCCAAATCCGATAACTTAAAATTATCAGCCATTTGTTATCTCCTTTTACGATTTATGAGATAACTTAATCAAAAAAGGTCGTCTATACCTCCACCACTATTTGCAAGTGTATCAAATATATTATCATCTGCTGACTTATTTTGAGCAGGTGCACTATTTGTTCCACCTTGAGATGTGGGTATATTCCTAGCCTTATTCATTTGACCAAGCATCTCAGTTTTAGTAGAAGTGGCTACATTCTTCGCAACCTTATCGCGATTTAGGAGTAAATACATATCATCATAAGAAAATGGTCTACCTTTCGCCTGTTTTAACATATCTGTAAATTGCTCTTCTGACATTCCAGTTCTTTTCATAAACTCTTGTGCCTGAGCCATTTGTTGATTTTTAGCTGTTATTTTAGCATTTTCTCTTTTCTCATTATCTAGTATATTATTGACTCTCTTTTGAACAGTCCCTTCTACCATTTGATTAAGTACTTTTGCAGATTCGGAATTTGCATCCGTAACTGCCTCATGTCCATCAAATATAAAATCCTCTGAAAGATTCAGATTATCTTGTATTGATGCTGGTGTTTTACCACCATTTTGTAGGTAGTTTCGAATAGTATCAACAAGACCACTATCTCGTTTCATGAAGTTCACCAAAGGTTTAATAGGAGCTAATTCTTTCAACTCCTCATTTAATCTTTGAGCTTCACGACTGGAATCCCTATATCTCTTTTCCCAGTCAGTTCCATCTGTTACTACAGGGTCAGCTTGTGGCTGAGTTGTCTGTTCAACTTCTGGTTCTCTTGCTTCTGGAGCTTCCCCAGAGGTAGTCTCGTCAGTTACGACTCCATTTACCTCATTATCCAAAGCAGTAAAGAACGAGTCACCAGAGCCAAATACACCTTCTTCTGCTTCAGCATCAGTTGGTGTTGGGTTACTAGTATTCTCTTCTATCATTTTTTTCTCCCTTTGCTAATTGTTAATTTACACTATTTTTCTTTTACAGGCAAGACATTATTTAACATTTCTTTTATCTTGTCCTTATTCTCTCTTGCATAATTTAAACCATCCTCTCTTATCTTACTCTGTAGAACTTGTGTTTCTTTTCTCTGTATCTCTTGAGAGGCTTTTGTTTCAGCAACTTTTCTATTAACTTCCATCTCACCTTGCATTATCTTACCTTTAATACCAGCTTGAACAAGTTGACGTTTTAAAGTTTCTATTGTGCCATCTCTATCCTTCAATTCATTCTCTAATCCTTCAACTTGACTATTTAACTGAGCATATAAAGATTTTCTTTGAACAATCTTATCCTTACCTTTTATATCTGTTTCAGATAATACTGCTATATCATCAACTACTCCCATCTTCATAAGCTCTTTTAATTCTGCTAAATAAGCCCATCTATTAACAGGTAAAGTAGAGCCTCCTATTATTCTTACGTCAAACTGAGATGATTCATAATCCATATATTTACCAATAGCTTCTCCCATATCATTATAAATAGGGATATTAATTTCAACTTCCTTTTCTTCTAATATAGCATTAGGCTGCACTATTCTAAATATTTTATGTGCTGTGTATATAGATTGAGAATATTGTTTTACAACCTCACCTATTTGTCTCAATGCTGGTTCAATCGAATGTTTTAACCAATACTTGACTCTTCTAGTTCCATACTCATCTTGAGCCAACATTCCCTTGAAAGGCATATCTTTAGTTTCCTTCGTATCACCTTGCATAGAAGAATAAATACCAGCTAGATATTCCATATCAGCCTTACCTTCTCCAGATATACCAAAGAAAGCATTAGGTAATTGAAAAGGCATTACAGGAGTAGGAGGATTAAATCCACTTCTTAATGGTAATAAAGCTCCTGGAGCAGATGCATATTTCTCCCAATGTTCTATATCAATAGCTCCTTCTTCATACATCCATCTAAGTGATGAACCTAATGAAGCATTATGAACCATAAGCTGATGAACCTTATTTAATTCTTGCTGTTTACCTATGAGTGGGGATACTGCACTTATTGGATACGGAGTGCCAGTCCATTTGTAGTGAAAAGGAATCAAGGGATAATCCTTGATTTTTGATGGTAAGTACTTTTCATAAATACTAGTATCACCCACGACACAGGTTTTTTTAATTTTAGTATCATAGAACTCAACAGCATCTACAATTAGAGATGCAAATTCATTATCTTTCTTTACAATATCAAATTCTTTTTTAGTTATTACATCATTTTCTATTACAGAAGATTTATTCTGAAGTTCACTCATGAATTTCGTCTCAGCTTCCTTCAACATATCTTCTTGAGCCTTTTTTAGTTTCTGTAATTCTAAATTTCTTCTCTCTGGAAGCATTTGCCCAGATTTTACAGCTTGCTCAAAAGCTACTTCATTTTCTTTATATTTAACATCAAGCTCTCTTTTTAATTCTAATAATTTAACTTTTACTTGTTCTTTTATTTGAGCTATAATTGAAGCATCAGGTGGAACTCTATAAAACATATTAACAAAAAGAATTTGTTCTTTTTCAAATAATTCATAATATTCTATTAAATCTCTTTTCCCTGTATCTTCCTCATCTAATATATCAGTAGTGGACTCATCCAAAACATCTTTTGCACTAAAATCTTTTTGAGTTTCGTCGAATGCTTTTTCTGTATAATTATAAGTACTATTATCAAATGAATTAGCATTTTTAATTTTTCTTTTTAAATTAGGAAATATATTCATTAGATGTTTTTTAGGAAGAATCTTTCTAATCATCATATAAGCAGCATCTCTAAATAATATATCTCTAGATTTCGGGTCAATGAAAACATCAAACGGGTCAGGCTGTTGTATCGTTACCTCACCCATACCTTGGTCTGCATTAGGATTAATATCAACTAATAAATAACCTAAAGATTTAGTAACAGCATCATTAACAGCATTAGATAATAAAGATTGCCCATTAGCATTGTACCATATATAATCTGCAATGTCAGAAAATACTGAGGCTACATCAACATCACTACCTTCTACTCCAATAGCTTGCCACCTAGGTCTATTAGCAGTAGCATAAAAATTCAACATTTCTACAACAGGAATAATCCTATTAATAGTAAATGTAGGCATACCTTGTTCTTCCAATGTCTCCTTATCATCTGCAGAAAGTTGATTATCATTAGCAAAATCAAATCCTTTTTGATTAATAAATTCCCATTGATGTCTATTACCAGTATTGACATTGTCAAATATATCTCTTACTCGTAATGCTTTTTTATCTTGACGTTTAGCCATTAATCATCTTCCTTATCTTTGCAATCATCCCATGCAGATAAGTCCAGCATAGGGAGAGGCTTTTCAATTTCATATTCCTTAAGTCTATCATTTTGAATAGCTTTTTTACGGCCACCTTTAATATATGGTTTGCCATCTGCACAACCGACATCATATACGAAAAAAATTGTTTTAAATATTCCAACTCTAACTACCCTTGCTGGTTTTTCGTTCAGATGCACTACATCGTCCGTATTTAGGTCTTTGCCTAAAAATATTTTGAGTGATTCTAGGATACCCTCTAGGGTTGACCTGAACATCATAACAGAAAATGCGGCTAGTGCCATCCACCCCCACTTGCCAATAAAGTAACTTACTTGTTGTTGTAGTTGTTCTTCCATTACTTTCCATTTCGCTTCCCTCGTTTTATTTTAAAATCCAAATAAATCTTTAGTAGATTTTACCATAGTATCAAATACGGAATTATCTGATTTAATATTATTTAATTCTGAAGACCCTTCTCCTCTTACATGATGTTTAATATAAGTATTATAAGTATCCAGATTTCTTTTTGTTAATTCTTTCCCACGTAGAGTCCTTTTATACTCTTTTGCTACAGTATCCCAATCACCATCCCTTAAAGCAGTTACCATATTAGGATATGACCTTAAGTCTATACCTTGAAAAGCAAAATCAGTTAAAATCATTTTTGCATCATAAGGTAATGAATCAAATGTTGTATAATCAGTAGTATAACCAGCATCATTTAATGGAGCTCCACTATAATTATTACTAAAGCTCTGTCTTGCTATACGAAAGGAATCATGAAGATTTGATGTTAATGTTGAGTCTGACCAAGCTTGATATTCTGCTGAATTTAAATCAGATATATCAAATTTTCCCAATACATCTCTAGCTCCATAACCATAGGTTAAAATGCCTTCTCCTTCAACATCTTCACCCTCTTGTTTATGTAATGATTCATTACGCTTTACAAATTCTATATGGTCTGGGCCAATTACTACTTCAGGCTTACTCAAATCTGGTTTATTAGTAGGATTCCCTAATGCACTACTCCATCCTACTTGTCCTTGAAGATTCTCTTCTTTCCAATTTTCTTCTATTAGCCAATCTTCTGCTTCATAATCTTTTTCTGTATATGCACCCATATTTTCTCCTTTATGCGACCACCCAACTCTTTGCTCGTGGTTTATATCTGTAATGCTTACCATCATTTTCCCTAATTCCAATTGGAGGCTGAGCAAACTTACAAGCATAAGCCAAGGCATCAATGGTATCATCATGGCCCATCCTTGGACCAAAAGTAATAATCTCATGATGTAAATCATACATTTCCTTTTTTATATACATCTGACCTACTGCAAATCTTTGTGCTAGAATTTCCTGTATTCTATCTCTCTTAGACATTCTAGTACCAGGTTTCTCCTCCTTAAACTTAATACCAAAATTATTACGTCTAAGCATCTCTGATTTCAGCGATTGAAATACAGGCCTTGACATAGTAGTATCCTCTATAACAAATAAGGAGGGATGATATTTTTGCTCTAATTCAAAAATATAATCTACTATTCCCTTTTTCGCATCCCCTGGGATTCCCAAAACAGGGATACCCCTTTTACGTATATATTCTAGCACATAAACTTTATTAAATTCATCTACTCCTACTACTACAAGGACGCTATAATCATTATCTCTTCTTACAACATCAGTTGCACAATCAACTCCTACAAATATATTAACTGGAGTAGGATGATTAGAATCCTTTAGAAGATACCCTATACCAGCATCTTCATCATACATAAAACCTCCATCCCAATAATTTATATGGTCTCTATTAAATACAGAATCGTCCTCACTCTGTACTTCCATCATATATTCTTGATAGAATTTATGTGGCTGACCAGAATCAGCGTAGAATTTTTTCTTTCTATCAAGCTCCTTTAGTCCAAACCAGCTAGCCCAAAGTGAGTCACCTTTATCTGTTATAGCTTTATGAAGCACTACGTCCCAGCTGAATTTCTTTTTCTCTTTAACAGATTTTTCATAGTTGACAATAAGGTTATTAATGAAAGAATCAAAGTGTACAGGAGTCCCATTAATACGTAACCTACCAGTATGAGGTTCAAGTGCAGGAAATACAACAGCGGTGATAAGATTGGAATTTTTTGCACGTGCTTCTGGTGTAATCGTATTATTTTCGTCTTCAAAGTCGTCCAACACGATAAGGTCATATCTTTTATGGAGTTTCGCACCGCCACGAATTCCCGATATATTTGATTTCGAAATGAGTTTACACCCATTTGAAAACTCGATGTCTGTTTCTGTCCATTTTTTTCCTTTCAAATCACCAAAATAATATTTAATTCTTTCATTAGTCTCTATATGAGTCTTTACATAGTCCATATTACCAGTAGCTAATTTAGCTGTTGCTGATACCCATCCATAAAACAATGGTTCATCTATATCTGATAAACCCCATTCCTTCTCTACGCCATTAAAACAAAATGCTTTTAATATATCACATTTAGTCAGAACTGTCTTACCATGTCCTCTCGGCATAATAACAGCTAACTGTTTTATGTCCTTATTATCTATCTTATCTGCTATTTGATAATGAAACCAAGGAGTTTCACTTCTCATATAATCTTGAGGTAAGAATAACTTACCAAAAGCAATCATATCATTATAGGCAGCTTTTAGTGTCTCTTCTTCCTTAGATACGTTATGAAAATTAACATTAGCCACTACATTTCCATAATTAATGTTTCTAATCTATCAAATCTATCCATAACACCATCAATCTTTGTCTCTATTCTTTCTTGACCAACCTCTAAACTTTGTGTCTTAGTTCTACTAGTTTTTATCTGATTTGAATTATCTTCTATTTTATTTTCATTAGCTTCTATACGACTAGCAGTAGCTCCCTGAGTAAATATAAATGTCCCGATAATAGTACATACAGTAATAACTGTTCCTAATGATATCTTTTTATCTATCATTCTCCTCCTTTATTACATAGCTCCAATATTAGTTAAAAATGTTTCTAAATCATCTCTTTTTATAAATACTACCTCTCCATCAGGAGTTGTTACTTCATACCCTCTTTTTTCACCTTTACGGGGGCCACCGCTATGAATAAGTTTGAATTTTTCTTGACCATACACATCATCATCTGATGTCGGTAATGGAGGTAAGAATTCATCTACCTCATCTTGAGTCCATCCTTTTTTTAAATAATATTCTTCTGGAGGCCTCATTGCTTCTATAGCATGCTCCTCACCAGATGTACTTGTACCTATATCGCCAACAATAGTATACCCTGTCTCATTACCATCCTTACCTAATATTTTCCCTCTATATTTTTTCTTCTCTTTTGTTGTAATCTGCGAGGTCTTAAAGTATGGATTAGTATCATCGCCTTTCATAATATCCACTCTTTTGTCAGTAACCATTGTATCATCTATAGGATTAAATCTTATTTTAACATTATATGTTTCTTCATCATCTTCTCCTAATATAGACGTTTCATAATTTTTATATTTTCCAGGCTCATATGCACTAACAGCCTCATTGGCAATTCCTCTCTTAGCTAACCTAATTTGTATAATTTCTTTCAATTCAGGACTTGTTTTTGGGTCTCGATAGATATCAAACATTTCCTTAACTGTCCAATGCGCAGATTTTGTTTCATCGATATTTTGACCAGTAGTATCTATTCCTGCAAATGCATCAGGTTGAAATAAATTAACTTTGTCGCCACCTTCCAATAAATCAAATACTTTATCATCTGTTGACTTAGAACCAAGTCTTTCTTTTCTACTTTCCATATGTTTTAAGTATTTATCTCTTAATGCTTTAGTTTTGGCTTCCTTATTTTTTAATGCTTCTTCATTCATTTAACTCTGGTCTCCTCACCTTAGTAACATCATCCTCTGCAAAACCACTAAATAACTCTTTAGCTGACATACCTGTAATCTCTTGAACTTTAGTTCCCTTATCTTTAATCTCTAATACTTCACTTAGCTCTGTAAGAGCTTTTAATCTATCAGAATCTTTTTCTGCACAAGTAGCTATCTGTTTAATACCATCTAATACTAATTCATCATCAATACCTAGTTTAGCTAATATAGGTTCTAATCGTTTATGCATCTCTTTTTTAACCCTTTCTGTTTTAATAAGCAACATAGCTCTAGTTTCAGCATACTTCTCATTATCTGTCTTAAAAGCATTAATATATGCATCTTTAAGACTCATTTTCTTTTCAAGGTTATGTATAAATAATTCTTCTCTACCAGTAAGATTCTCTCTTTGTTCTAATACTTCCTTAGATGTTAATCTACCTGATAATGAATATATATTCTCTCTCTTATCAGTATCCATCTTCATCTTACCGTCTTTTAAAAAAGTACCTGTACAAGTACCTACATAGTCTACTTTTCTTACTTTACCTTTAGACCTAACCATAGTACCTATTCTGATTATCTGTATAACACAGTCATCATCAGCTAATACCCAGTCTCCCAGTTTACCTTTATTCCAATCTTTGTATTTTATATTAACTGGCACTTCTTCTATACTATCATATACTATATGATTAATATTATTAACTACATATTCTCTCATTAAGCATCACCCATTATCTGAGCAGCTATTAGTATATCTCTAGTTTCCTTACATTCATAATCTTTAGCTTTTAACTTAATATGTTCTTCACTATTATCATCAATAAGGTCTACAGTTTCATATAGATATTCACATTCTTCTTCATCAGAATCAAATAATATAGTTAACTTATATAACTTCTTAGTCATAAATAATAACCTTCATATCATATATATATAATTTATATACTTATTTATATATTATGCAACAATTATTTAATTCCCTTAACTACCATATAATAAAGGCACTTACACAGATTTTGAAAAATTTAGAAAATTAAAAAAGTGCTTTGAGTCCCGAATCCTAGAAAATTGGGGCATTTTAGTGAATGGGTTAACTTTCGAACCGTACCCGCTAAAAGATATTTTTTCCTACACTGTGTAGGTTTTTTTCCAAATGAAAATGAAAGGAGTTCTACTATGGATTTAGTAGCAGGTTCTACTTTTATTATTGCTTTTGTCATTGATGATAGAAGCGTGCTATGCCATACTATCTTTACTGGAGAGTATGTAGAAGTTAATGATGAGAAGTGCTATCTTCTTGAGAATAAGAACAATGGCAATACCTATGCCTTCACAAAAGAAATGTTGAGTGAATGTAAGGGATTGAATGATGAGAGTGCCAGAGGTTCTGTAGATTCTCTTAGCATCTAAGAGCGGGGGCTTCGCCCCCTGTGGCATCCTTATACGATGTAAATATATTCTATAAGGAGTTGTATATTTGTTTGGGTTGGCTAAACCTATCTTTAAATAAAGGAGGAATAGTCATGAAACCATAAACAGATAAGTAAATGGGGATGACTTCGGATGTACACTTGACCCGATTGGGAAGTAACTGTGCAGTAGTTGTCCCTATTTGCTCTTAAATGGTGTCATACAGCCAATATTATGTGTGCACGCTATACTTATACTAATTTCAGATAAACGTGACTAAAACAGGAGATTATATTAAATGACTACATTAAATAGTAAAACAAGAGAAAAGATATTTAATTCATTACCACCATTACCACCTAGAAGGCTATTATTACAGATGTTAGAGAGTGCCTGTTGGTGCCTTGCAGAACTCATTACAGGAAGAGCAAAGATATCTGAAGCTCATATGATAAATAAGATAGAGGGATTACTTAATAGCTCTACAACTATAATTAAAACAATGGCTAAACCTGAGATGCAGGAGTTATTAGATAAAGACGATATAAAAGCGGTTAAAGATATGATAAAAGATATAGATACTGAAGCATTTGTAGATATGATGAGTGATTTTGCTAATCATTTAAAAGATAAAGATAAATTAGATGATGAAGAGGTAAAACAATCAATAGAAATATTCAGTAGAATGAGAGATGATGATAATTTCCCAGAGTAATAATAAAAGTAAATCATAACTACTAGCAGGTGGCTGAATCCTCCTTCTCATCCACACTTACGCCTAGCGTATCAGTCGCCTGCTCCATTTAGGAGAGAATTAAATGAAATTATATAAAGCTAAGATAATGTGTGATACATGTGATGAAGAGTTTGATGTAACTAGTAATGACCCAGAAGCTAAGGATTGGTATGTATCTAAGAACTTACCTAACTGCAAGCATCATACTAAAGATAATAAGAGGTCAACTATTCATAAACATTTAAGAGGTAAATGATGACTGTTGAATTATTCTTTAGTATTTATATGTATACTATGGTTATATTAACACCTATTGAAGAAATTTGGAACTACAACAACCCAAGACCTTATCCTAAAGAAAAATATATATTGATAAATTGGACTGTTGGCG
>VTLG01014461.1_pt1 | contig 57987 bp, 64 predicted proteins | sample 4694571 | NCBI WGS metagenome assembly VTLG01 (sample SAMN12604809, study PRJNA352737) | marine metagenome | biome: ENVO:00000447; feature: ENVO:00000209|ENVO:00000569|ENVO:01000036; material: ENVO:00002151; isolation source: viral sequences binned using virsorter ... | reverse complement strand
CAAGAGCCTTTAATATTTATATCGTCACCTGCTGATTCTAATGTAAGGTCTCCACTAGAATTTGTAATTGTATGACCACCTTCTAGGGTAATTCCACCTGCGAATGTAGCATCACCATCATCAGCTATTGTTAGCCTAGTAGCGGTAATTCCATCTTTAGTAGTTTGAAAAAATAAATTAGCAGATTGAGCTGCTGAACTAGCAAAATCTTCTGTTCTTTGAGAAGATATTACTGCACCAGTAGCTGAAGCGTGTCTTAATCTAATTCCTACTTTCTCATCTGTTGAACCTGCAGCTGCGTTATTATCTAAAATAAATTCAGTAGAGCCACCATCGTTAGGAGCGTAAAATTGTAAGCTACCATACATATCCATACGACTTGAAGTTTCTTGATTTTCAAGAAGAACTTTTCCATCAGAGTGCCATTGTAGATATGCTTTACCTACACCACCTTCATAAAATCTAATGTAAGGTGAAGTACCCATTAGCCTTAACTGCTCATCACTATAAGTAGTATTAATATCTATAGGTCTACCTGATGTATGTCGTGTAGATGTTAATGTAAGTCTTGCAACACCCTCTGTATAGTATGTTTGAACATCAGTAGTAAAAATTATTGCATTGTCTGTATCACCTGTGTGTCCTATGGTGCTTGGAACATAGAGAGTACCTTCTAATGTGACATTTTTAGATGAATCTATAGTTATTGCAGTAGCATTATTCTGTACAATACGAGTTTCGTGATTTGTATCTGAGCCAATATTTACATGGGTATCATACGCTTGAAAAATACCTTTAGCACCATTTGTATCATCAATATATAGATATGGATTTGTTGCATTTGATATTTTTGCATATGAACCTGCAACGTGCAATGTGTTATTTACAGTTACATCATCCTCAAGAACAATTTGAGTAGCTTCCACTCGCATTTTTCTAGTACCAGCAACTGAAAAATAAAGTTGGCTAGTCCCTGGCTTATACATACCAGTTGATGCTTGGTCAGTAAAAGCATAAGCTGGAGCTGCTGCTGTGCCACCAACAGCTAATGTTTGTCCATATGTAGTAAGCTTCTTATCATGCCCAATCATAAATCCTAACTCAAGATTAGGGGCTGAGCTATCTGCATCACTTGTATAGAATTTAAAAGAACTTGTATGTACTGCCCCAGGTTCGTGTACTTGGATTCTAGCAGTAGCAGTAGATGCTCTATGGAAATCAATTACACTATTATAATGGGTATTCTTTATTATTAAACCTTCATTTTGGGTATTAAGGTCTAATATTAAATTATCAGAGTGTGTCTGAACACCAGATATGGTTTGTGCTGAATCAGCTAATGCGAGTTTTTTCCAAGTAGGCATTATTTAACCTCGTTATCTTTTGCTACTTGTTTCTCAAAGGCATTGATTAGTCTCCGTAGGAGTTTGGCAACACGAGGAGCATCAACGCCTTTTATTGGAAGGTTCTCAATAGAAGCTTTTAATAGATATAATTCATCAGCTGAGAGTTCAATCTTCAAGGTTAAGCCTATGCATTTCTGTTAATTTTTTGATTACTGCATTAGCAATCTCTATCTCAGTCCCATCAAATGTAGACCTCATTATTAACTTTAGTAAGAAGTCTGTGTCTTTTATTCCAAATTTAACCTCAGGTATCTTTACTAAAGAAGTATCCTTAGCTACCCTAGACACTAGTCTACTCTAATAAATACTTGGTCACTATCTGTGTTTACGTGAACCGAGCCTATTGGACCTACATCATCGTTTACAGGAGCATCAGCAGTTCCATTTGTTGCACATCCAACATCTGCGACAAATCCAAATGCACTTGTAGAAGCACCTGAGCTAAATCTGAAATATCCAGCAGATTCATCCCATCCTATTCCTACATTATTACCATCTACCTTTACCAGCCCAGCAGTATCACCATCAGTTCCTCTTTCTACTATAAATCCTCCGTCAGCAGATGTACTCCCAGATGCAACTCCACTATTAACAGTCATCACAGAATCTTCTATTTTTATATTTTCCGTAGCCGTGCTTATAGTTGTCCCTGTAACTGTCAAGTCTCCAGTAACTGCTAAGTCATTTGTGCTAAAATTTTGACTTGTGCTACCAGCTAATGCTGCATAAGAACCTGATGCTTGTTTTCCATCTAACTGAGTCTGAATAGCTGATGTCACTCCATCTAGATAACCTAATTCTGTCTTAGTTACATCTGATACTTCAACCTTACCACCAGTACCAGAAATTAATGCTCTTGAAGCAGTAAGGTCTGTTTCTGTTAATGCACTGGTTGCACCTGTTAAAGCTTTTTGAAGACCAACTTCTGCAGCAGTTTGATTAATAAACTCACTAGTACTACTATCATATGCTAATACTTCATTATCAGCAGGTGTGCCAGTAATAGTTACATCGCTCATCTCAGAAAGAGCATCTGCTGTGTCTACCTGTGCATCTACATACGCTTTAATACTTTGTTGTGTTGCAAGATGAGTAGCAGAATTAGACGCCATGTTATCTTCATCTTTAATTGCAGTTCCACTTACTCCAGTATCTAAAACTGGGCTTGTGTGTGTTTTGTTTGTTAGAGTCTGTGATGAACTAATATCAACCAACTCTCTCCATGTTGCCATATTAAACTCCTATGTTTATTTTCCCATTGTAATTCACTATATCTCCAGCTGATGGGCTTGAGGGTAGAGTGTCTACATTTTGCAATTTTATAGTGCCATCTTCTTTTGCTATTAATAGATCAGTATTTTCTTTTCTTAACGCAACCGATGTATCTGCTAATTTTATTTTACCTTTAGTCCCATCACCTCTTTCCATAGTCCCATGCTCAGCACTCATAACTAAATTTTCATGACCAACTTTAGTAAAGGTAACAGAACCCTTTGTTTTAATATTTGTTTTTAATTCAACCTCTCCAGCAGTAGAAACATCCATTATGTCATGAACATTATTGCTTGTATCTCTTAACTTTATAGCCTTAGAAATTGAATCTCCACGAACATCTATAGTGGCTGCAGTGGAAGCATCTCCTACCTGTAAGGTAGAGGTACTAAGCCACATAGCACTGGCGATTCCCTCACCATCAAATATTTGCTTCGCTGATGCTTCAAGACCCTCATTATTTACACCACTATGAACATGGAGTAAATCCTTGTAGGTATCTCGTATACTTTTTCCTGCTAAACTTGACATTAATACGTCTTAACCTCTATAGCTGTGCCAGCACCAGAACCTTGAGCAAATGTAATATCATCTGTTTTGTCTTTTATAGCAGTCACTAAAACTTCGAGAGCTGCTAAATCAACTATCATCGCATCTAATTTAGTATTAGTAGCATCTAATTTAGTATTTGTTGCGTCTACTTTAGTTTCTAATGCATCTGTATCTACTTCTAAATCACCAGCAGTTATTGTAGCGTTATCTATGTCTACTTTTAATGCATCTCTATCTGAGTTTAAAGCTGCGTTTAAAGCTTCTTGAGATGTATATTTATGTAATTCACTTGCCATTTTATTATTCCTTTATTATTATGAATCTGCTTCTTGTATTGTTATCACTTCTGCATATAAGCCACCAGTATTACTACTTGCTAGACCAATATCACTAGAATCATTTAATGAAGCACCAAAAGGCGCATGTAAGAATATAGATTCATTTGGCTCTAATGAGAAATAAGAATGGGCTTGAAATGAAGCAGCTTGATTGGAAGCTGCAGTATTTAAATGAATTCTTAATGTCTCATTTGTAGCAGTTAATTTAGTAGATTCTTTATATCCACTATGTTTAATCCAAATCCCAACAATTGCTGCTTTTGCAGTTAAGGCAGCTGGGGTTGTTGAGCTAAGTGTCTTATGTATTTCAGCCCAAGTTGTTTTTGCATCACCATGTAATTCAAAATCAACACTAGAACCTAATCCAGTAGACAAAGCTTCAGAATGTGCAATATCATGTGATGCATAATCTTCATCAGTAGACGGAGCAACTCTAATATATGGAGTAGCTACGCTTGCAACTTTTATTCTTGTTTTAGCCATATTTAATCCTTTTGTTCTTTAGGCTGCTGAAAAGGAACAAATCCTTTTTCATATTCATTCTGTAATCTAACATATTGTTCTTGCAACCATTGATATTCTAATGTTCTAGCTTGAACTCTAGCACTATATTCTTGAACTTTACTCGCTACCTCAGCTTGATAAGTTTGTAAATCATTGGCATATCTTTGCATTAATATACCATCTCCAGCACTAGATAATCTCGCATTTTCTATAGCAATTTGTAACTTAGCTTGATACTCAGCATTATCTTCATTGAATTCATTTAAATTGTTCTGCAATTCATTTGAAAACCTATTTACTTTGTCGCTTTCCTCTTTTGACCAAGAAGTCAATGCAGTTTGCATCTCAGTTGAATATCTAGAAAGTTTTTGAGTGTATTGAGAAATATCTTTGCTTACCTGAGCTTGATAATCTGATTGCTCTGTAGCAAATTTTTGCAATTCCTGCCCTTCTTTACCACCTGCTAGTTGAGCATTTTGCAAAGATTCTTGTATTTGAGATTGGAAAATTGTATTCTCTTTATCAAATCTCATTTTTGCTTCTTGTAATAGAGATGAAAATTCAGCAGCTTTTGCACTAATCTCTTGAACTCTAGCAGCAAGCATCTCAGGGTCTTCTTCATCTTCAATCCATTTATTAGTATTAGCCCAATCTGGATTGTCAAATATTGGAGGAACAAATGAAGGCTGAGTCCACCCACTGCTATCAATAGTAATTGAATTTAAAATAGGAACACTTGGAGCTTTCACATTAATTACTAAATTCTCAGGGTCTGAACTTAAATGGTCAAATCCACTAACATAATCTTTAAAAGATACCCTTTGCTCCATAACTGGCTTTTCATAAATAGGAGCTGGTGCTAATGTAGTATTATCAATAATTACCCTACTCTGAGCAGAGCCATCCCAAGTGTTTACATTATTCGTAGCAGTAAATGTAACAGGCATTACTGGTAACTTTACATCATCTAAATTTATATCAGAATCTAATGGTAGAGTTTTTGCCTTTATTAAATACTGTATATGTCTCATAGAAGCATATGTAACTAATAAATGCATCATATCTTGAGGGAAATGCAATAAATCAGAACGAGATTTATTATTTGCAAGGTTCACAGTATCTATCTCAATAATAGACATGGTATTACTTGAGCCACCAGTAGGTCTTAAATAAATACTGCCATTCTCTTTCCAATAAACAGGATTAGTCAATGTTGCTTTATGTATACTACCAGAATCCAATGCTTTAATTTTTAATGCAGGAGGTATTTCTCTATATGTAGCCTCTGATGAATACACTCCTAAAAGCAAATTTCCTCCTACAACCGCAGTATTATTACTAATATCTTTTTGTTGTGCAAAACTTTGCAATTTTGAGGGGTCGGTAAATTTTACCCTATTAATAATATCCCAAGCTCCATCTTTTAGCCACTGATCTAAAGCAGTGGTATCATTTACTTCTAGAGTTATATCTTCTACTTCTGTTTTAAAACTCATTATCTTACCGCATATGGATATGTTGCTCTAACAATTTTAGGAGTTTTACTTTTATTTGTATTGTCCCATTCTTGAATTCTTCTTAATTGCAATTCAAATTTAGTATCCCAGTAATTAGCTAATTGCAAAGACTCTGCGCTAGGAGAACGTTCATAGCCTTTAGCAATAGCCCTAGAGACAAGAGCTTCATCAAATTGAGAAGGTAATTTATTTGTAAGAGATGTTGTTAAGTCAACAATTTTAGTTAATTTTGATTTATAATGAACAGTTACTGTTTTTACTCTAGTTACTGCTACTAGAGAATTATATAGTTGGTCGTCAGAATCTTTTACATCATCAAGCCAACCAATACCAATTTGTTTATTTTTTATCCACCAATACTTTTGAGCATCTTTTGATGAATCAGCCATTAATAGCCCTCCATAAATTCTGGCTCACGAACAAATGGAATATTTCTTCCATCATAAGCAACAGATTCTATACTAATAATTTCATCATCTGAAGTTACCCCACCTATACCAGAAAATGAATAATATTTAGTGTCTGCAACTGTGCTAAAAGTCCCATTACCATGAATAGCAAAAGATGTCCTATCTACAACATCGTCCATTGCTTGATTGAGCCAAATTATAATTTGTGTTTCACTTGCATTAGGATGATGTTCTTGCACCATCTCTACCATGTTTTTAACAGTCATATTTATCCTTAAAAATGCCTCCCCATTTTACTGAGGAGGCAAATTTATTTACGATGTTAGTAATCCAGTTGCTCTAAGCTTAGTCAATAAAGCATTAAGCTTCACACGGATTGCTTCAACGTCAGCTAGAATTTCAGTATTATCTGAATCTCCAGTTGCTGCTGTCGCTGCTGCAACATTAACCTCAGCATCCATAGGAATATCCGCTAAAAGACTTTCTACTTCAGCTAAATCTGATGTAGATAATGCTTTTAAAGACTCTACTTGAGCATTAGTTACTTCACCGTTAGGATTGTTTGCTAACCAGTATTTAGTAGCCATTATAGACTCCTACAACCATACTGCGTGAGTCTCAGGGGCTGTGAACTCAAAGCCAACATCAGCTTGAATTAGGTCAACCCTATAATCTTCACCAGAGTTTTTGATTGTTTTAACACCTGGGTAAACAGCCATGTCCCTGTTAATTCCATTACCTTTAAGGGCAACAGTTTTACAAGCTTTCATGTTTGCACCAATCATCTTGACGTTAGTTCCATCAAGGTGAATGTCTCGTACGCAACGAATGGAAGAGCCATCAACATCAAATTGACGATAGCTTACGCCACCCATTTTGCCTTGACCAGAGAATTGCATAGAATAGTTAGGACTTGTTTCCAAGTTATTCTTAGCAAAACCACCCATCTTAGCTAACCAATTCCACACAGCTGTACTACAATAGTACACTGGTGCTACTGATTGTGCTACTGAGAAACGAGGGTCAAAGAAAGCACTCATATCATCTAGAAAATCATCCAATGTTTTGGTTGTTGTATCTAATGAAAATGTGTTTCCGTTATTAAGGATGAAATTCACAAGACCTTCAGTGTATGTAACACCATCAGAATCTATGTATTGCTCTCCAAAATAACCAGCTTGACCAATTTCCCAAGTCATTTCAGTCATCTTATCAGCCCACTCATTCTTCCATGGATTCTCTCCGAATTTCAGAGCAGTTGCCATTGCACGACCACTCATCATAGCGGTCTTTTTGAAGATTTGAGTGTAGCCATAATCAGTTGTGAAAGGTTGTGAAGTGGTTGTATCCCCATATCCACTCAATTCATGATAAGCAGAACCAGCAATATAAGTTCTCATTGGTTCTAACTTCTCAGCTATTGAATTTCCACCAACTCCATGAGATACATCTGGAATTTTCGCAGAAGCAGCTGCGGCTTGAAGTGAAACTGGAAATGTTGAGCTAGAATCTCGCTTAAGAACGATACCATAAACTGATACCATTGTTGCTATAACAGCTGCGTCTCCAGAGCTATAAACATTAACCGTTTCAGGAGCTGCTGTTAGTCTAACTAAAGCATAACCATTAACACTACCAGAACCAACAGTTTCCCTAGTAGGAATCTTGATTACTTGGTCTTTTAAGAACCAATTTGGTCTAGTTAATGGTGCTCCACAAGCATAATCTTTACTTGCTGTTCCATGTGCATCAATCTTATTAACAAGATTACCATGAGTTTTGTAATCACCTGCAATAAGAAGCTGAACATCTTCGCCAGCTGCTGGAATTGCATCGTTATTACAACCTGTGCCATCACCAGAATCACCTAATACAACTTGCAATGCTGCATCGTCCCAAGCTGCACCAGCAGTTGTAACATTTACAGCAGCGGCTATAGCTGCAGCACCAGCATCTTTTACCCCAAGTACATATCCGTAGCGTTTAAAGACGTTAGTCCCTCTTTTAATAGCATATTCAAACTTGCTATCAGTTACGAACTTTTTTTGTCCTGCTGCTAAGAGGAGGTGTTGGAAGGGGTCTCGTTGGAAACTGAGCTTTGTGTAGGTGTTTCCGAAGTCGTATCTTCTTTGAAGATCCCCCAGGTCAGGTGACGTCCTGCCCGAGCGTTGGTTTTCATTCCCCGCTTCAAAATTGTTTGTCCCCCACGGCTGTGCTTGCGTAGGGTGGTCAATAGTATGCGGAGTGTCTGTATGCGGTCGAGTTATTCGACTATAATCATCAGCCATTGTTATCTCTCCTTTGAGTTAAGTTAAATCGGAGGATAACGAAATTGTTATCTTATCCGAATAGGCTATTCTCAGTGGAATCTCCACCAAATATAGAATCAAACAACTGCTCTTCAGTAGTTCTTGTTTCATCTACACTATTGGTTGAGCTATTACTGGTTGGCATATTTCGGACATTTCGCATTTGAGTAATCATCTCTTCTTGAGTAGAATTTCGCACATTAGCTGCACTTTTATCTTTATTCAAAACATAGTAAATGTCTTCAAGAGAAATTGTGTGTTCTTTAGCTCTTTCCATCATTGAATTAAACTCTTCATCACCCATTTGATATTTTTCTTTAAATTCATTTTCTTTTTCTTTTTGAACTTGAGCATCTTTTACTTCATTTGCTTTTTGCTTCTCAGAATCTAGCACCTGACCAATCCTTTTCTGAACAATAGAATCAACATGAGCATTCATTACTTTTGCTGAATCGGAATCAGGATTTGAAACCGCTTCATCAGCATCATACATGAAATCTTCATCAAGATTCAATTTTTCTTTTATAGTCTTAGCAGGCGTTCCGCCATTTTCTAAGTAATCCCGAACATGGTCAACCAGACCACTGTCATTTTTCATTGCCTCAAGAACAGGAACAAAAGGTTCAACCTCTTTATACTGCTCTTTTAGCCTAACAGCTTCGCTACTACTATCTGAGTAACGTTTTTTATAAGGATTGCTGTCGTTTTCCCATACATCCGTATTTTCATCGGAGCCAACGTCATTAGGAGCTGTTACCTGCTCTCTAGGTTGGGTTGCCTGTTCGGATTTTGCCACATCGTTTGCATCTTCATATGTGACATCATTTAATTGCTTATCTAGTTGATTGAAGAAATCATCTACATCAGAGTCATCTTGAACTTGCTGTTGAGTCTTAGGCTCAATAACAGGAGTTTCTTCTAATGAGTTACTGATATTAGTTTCTGCCATTACATCTCCCAAATTAAGTTATTTAAAATTTATTATTCTTTATCTGTTGATTGCAAATCTTTTTTCGCAGCATCTACAGCCAATGAAAGCTCCTTAGATTTAGTATTAACTTCATTTTGTAGCATATTTCTTAGAAGCTTTTGCTTTCCTTCAGTCTCAGTATATTGCTTTTTAATATTGCCTTTCACAGATTCTTTCTCTTTATTGATTTCCATCTCAGCTTGCATAACCTTGCCTTTAATTCCAGCTTGAACAAGTTGTCTTTCAAGAGTCTCAATAGTTCCTTCTTTATCTTTTAAAGCTTCTTCCATTTGACCTAATTGACCTTGAAGCTGTGCTAACATAGATTTTCTTTGAGCAATTTGTTCTTTATTTTGTATATCTGTTTCTGCGAGGACTGCAATATCATCTACGACTCCAAATTGTAGCAATTCTTTCAATTCTGCTAAATATGCCCACCTATTGACTGGTAGGGTAGAGCCAGCCACGACACGAATATCAGCTTTCATAGCAGATATATCCATTGACTTACCGATAGCCTTGCCCATATCATCATATATAGGGATATTGATTTCCTGCTCTCTTTCCTCTTGCAAAGCATTTGGCTGAACAATTCTAAATCTTTTATTTGCAGTATATGTAGCTTGGCACATTTGCATTACAACTCTACCAACTTGTCTCAACGCAGGCTCTATACTATGCTTCATCCACTGCTTAACTCTTCTAGTCCCATATTCATCAAGTGCCAACATACCTCGAAATGTTTCATGTTGTTGTTGAGTGTCTCCTTGCATTGAAGCATATATACCTGCTAAGTACTCCATGTCAGCTTTCCCCTCCTGTACCATAGTGAAAAAAGCACTAGACAATGGTGCTGGCATTACAGGGGTAGGTCTTTCTGAGCCAGGTCTCACAGGTAATAATGCACCTGGGGATGACGAATATTGGCTCCAGACTTCGGTATCAAGACTCCCTTCTTCGTATAACCATCTCAATGAAGAACCAAGAGAAGCGTTATGAACCATTATCTGATGTGACTTGTTGATTTCACGCTGTTTACCCACAAGAGGAGAAACAGCTGACATTGGGTATGGAGTACCTGTCCATTTAAAATGGAAAGGAATAATTGGATAATCTTTTACAACTTCTGGAAATACCCTTTCATAAATCAATGTATCTCCAACAACACAAGTTTGTTTTATCCTACTTCCATAGAACTTTATTGTCTCAACTATCATAGAGGCAAATGTTTTATCTTTTTCTAAAACTTTAAATTCTTCTTCACTTATTATTTTATTTTCAATCTTTGATATTTCAGCTTGAAGCTTTGCCATATATTCCTGTTGAAATGTTTGTATTTGAGCTTGCCCCTGCTCTTGAGCTTTTTTCATTTCCAAAGCCATTCTTTCTGGAAGCATTTGTCCAGATTGAACTGCTTCAACCATTTGTTTTTCCTGCTCTGCTAATTGAACTTGAAGCTCAGCCGTCATATCTTGCACTTGTTGCTCTACTTGAGCATGAATTTGTTTTAATTGCTCTTTATCTGGAACCATTCTATAAAAAACATTAATAAATGGAACTTTTATCTTTTCATAAAGTTCAAAGTATTCTTGGACGGTATCTTCACTTCCATCTTTAGGGTCTACTGCTAAAATATCAGCATCGTCATGATAAAAATCATGTTGCTCTTCAGTCATAGACCTATTTGAAGCTGAATCATAATTCATATGCTCACTAGAGGCTTTTTTGATTTTAGCTTTGTACTCTGGATATAATTGAAGTAAGTGAGACTTAGGTAAAACCTTCCTTACTAATATATAAGCAGCATCTCTAAAAAGAATATCTCTTGATTTAGGGTCTACATACAAATCAAATGGCTCTGGTTGTTTTATAACTATTTCACCCATTCCATCATCCATATCAGGGTCAATATCAACAAGCATATATCCAATGGATTTTGTAATGCAATTATTAATTACATTAGAATAAACAGTGTCACCATCAGAGAGATGCCATACATACTCAGATAAGTCACTAAAAACAGAAGCAACATCAGAATCAGAACCTTCTGCCCCTATTGCTTGCCATCTTGGATTATTTGCTGTGGCATAATAATTAAGCATTTCAACAACGGGAGAAATCCTATTAATTGTAAATGTAGGCATCCCTTGCTCTTCTAAATCAGTTTTTTCAACATTTGAAAGTTGGTTATCATTGGCAAATTCAAATCCCTGCTGATTAACAGTTTTCCATTGCCATCTTGTAGGAGAATCAGAATTTCTATAAATTTCCCTTACTCTATCTGCTGTTTTCTTTTTTGCCATTATCTATCTCCTGACATACTGTTTATTATTTTTTCGTCCTGACCAAAGACTCTTCTATCTTTAGCCACACCTCTTACGACTGGTCTATTTTCTGAAAATGTTGAAGCACCAAAAGTTCTTTTAATATTCTCTTTAGAAAGAAGAACCTCATAGCGGTCTAAGTCTAAATTCCATAAGTCTCTGAAGCTTCCATCTTCCTCAAAAAATATCTTACCAAGTAAAGGCTCTTCACCATACAACATCTCATGCCTTCCGTCTTTCCAATATTCATCAGGTAAAGTTTGCTCATAACTCCCCATGTGCAATGCTCTAGAATATGCATAATCAATCCTTCCCTGTAAAACCTTGCCAGCCTCAGTATTTGGATTTACCTCGAAAACATTAGGCTCAACTTCAATAAGAGGACTTTCTTCTGGTAAATATGTTTGCATTTCATCATGCGATATATGCTTATAAAGCTCCCCATCTGGTTCCTGTATATTCATATTATCAGACTTAAATGCATCTTCATGAAATTCAAATGTATTTTCATATGTATATCTAGGTTCTAATCCCATAAGTCTAGTAAGCAACTCAGACTCTCCCTTAACATATGTTTTTCCATATCCACCTATTTCTTCTAAGACTGGGGCATCTTCACTTTTTTCATAAGAGTCATAAATAGCCTCAGCCATCCAAGCCCCCCAAGGAGTAGAACTTGTTTTTACCTCACTATCTTCTATTTCATATCTTTTATCATTATCCATGTCAACCCTTAAATTCTTTTTTCTTTCCGCCATGATATTCATATGCATGACCATTTATTTTTAATAAATCATTTACAGAATCATTATACCCTTTTACATAAATCTCACCAAGAACCCTGCCATATTTTCCAACTCCATATGATATGATAGCGAACTTGCCATCATCTGATTTTTCTAATAAATCTTTTACATAATCCTTTGCTGCTAATCCCTTCTTTTTCTCTTCAAGGTCTTTAGTTCTACTTTCCCAAGTATCAACACCATAAAATCTAATTCTTTTCTTTACAAAAGTGTCAAAGCCTAAATCAATCATAGCATCACAAGTGTCACCATCGACAACTCTAATTAATTTACAAGAATAATTGTACTTATGCACTTTCTTCATGCAGTTATCCAGCTTTTAGCTTTTGGTTTATTTTTAGACCAATTACCTTTTTTATCTTGTATATTATTCATGGGGGGATAAGCATATTTACAAGCATAAGCTAATGCATCAATTGTATCGTCATGAGCCATTCTTGGTCCAAATGTAATTATTTCTCTTTCTAAATCATATTGAGTTTTCTTCAAATGTATTTGACCAACAGCAAATCTTTGTGCTAGTATCTCTTGTATCCTGTCTCTTTTACTCATTCTATTCCCAGGTTTTTCTTCCTTAAATCCTATACTAAAATCATTCCTTCTTCTCATCTCTGCTCTTATAGCTTGGAATACTGGTTTACTCATAGCAGTATCCTCAATGGTAAATAAAGCAGGATTATAGAATTTTGAATAATCAAATATATAATCAACAATTCCTTTTTTATCAGTCCCTGGGATTGCCAACACAGGAAGACCCCTTCTCCTGTCGTAATTGACTATATATACATTATTATTAGGAGTAACAGCAACTACAATAATAACACTGAAGTCGCTGTCTCTCCTAGCAGAATCTGTAGCGGGGTCAACTCCAACAAATGTAGAGCATGGTTGGACATCTTCTCCCTCCACCTTTAAAAAGGTCATCCCAGTTTCTGGTTCTTTTATAAACTCCCCATCCCAGTATTTAATGTGATCTCTAGTAAAAATAGAGTCTTTATCAGACTGTACTTCCATCATGTATTCTTGGTAGAATTTCTGGGGGGTGCCGCTATCGGCATAAAATTTCTTCTTTCTTTTCATCTCCTCATGTCCAAACCAACTAGCCCATAAAGGAGTTCCATCTTCTTGAATAGCTTTATATGTAATTACTCTCCAGCTAAATGGCTGGTCTTCTTTTTGTGCTTTTTGATAGCCAACTAATATATTCTGTATAAATGCATCATAATGTACAGGAGTTCCATTGATTCTTAACCTGCCGGTCTTAGGCTCTAATGCTGGAAATACTACTGCTGTTACTAGATTGGAAATCTTTGAACGAGCTTCGGGAGTAATAGTATTGTTTTCATCTTCAAAATCATCCAACACAATAAGGTCATATCTTTTATGTAACTTTGCACCACCACGAATACCAGATAGGTTACTTTTAGAAATAAGCTTACATCCATTACTCAACTCTATATCATCCTCAGTCCATTTGCGACCTTTTAAGTCTCCAAAGTAGTAGCGAACTGAATCATTATACTCTAGATGATACTTAACATAGTCTAAATTGGGTACACTAATTTTAGAAGAAGCTGCAACCCATCCATAGAATAGTGGTTCTTTAGCAAAAACAAAGTCGTGAAGGATATTAGCCTTAGTAAGAACTGTTTTGCCATGTCCTCTTGGTAGAACAACTGCTAATTGACGAACATCATAATCCATAACAGCATCAGCTACCTCATAATGGAAAAATGGTGTTTCTGACCTTAAAAAGTCATCTGGTAAGAATAATTTACCAAATGCAATCAAGTCTTTATTAGCTAATTGTAACGCTTCTTCTGCTTTTGAGACATTTTTGGAATTTATATTAGCCATAATAGGCTATAATTTAAACTTATATATCAAAAATGGTCAAGTTTTATACTATTTTTTAACTTTATTGCTTCTTAAATAGTTTAAATACTCACAAGCGACCAAAGGATTGAATATTGTAGTGATTAATCGGTTGTCATCATCATCATATCTAGGGTCAATAATAGTAACTGGGCAATTAAATATATTTTTATCGTCTAATCCTAGCTTATCTGCATAGTTATCCATTATTTTGAATGAAGCTACCTGTAAAGCATGGCTAATCAAACCACTAGCAGGATTCTTTATTACCTGATAACCAGAAACATGAGTATGTCCGCAAGTAAGAATATGGTCAGACCAACCAGTTTGAGCGGCACGAGCAACGCCGTGAGCAGTGTTCCATATAGAATTACCTTTAAAAGTGTGCCTCGCATTTATCCTTATCTCCTTTCCATTAGGGAATTTGAGATTCATCCTCGCTCCCCATCTTTCATATAAACCTTTATGGTCTCTCATGATAAATTCTAAAGGGTCTCCATCACCACTCCATACATCATGATTACCAGCAACTAGATATAACCAGTTTACTCTATTAACAAAATATTCAGACAATCTCCATGACTCTTTTGCTGAAGTAGACTGTTGACCATATAATGTAGCAAGTCTACCAATCCAGTTATTTTGAATGTCTCCAAGATTCCCACAATACATTCCCTCTGTATCATTCAATGCATCCATATACATAATGATTTGCGATAAGTCAGTTCCATCATCATCAACGTGAGGGTCTCCAAAGTGAGCAATCCCTATTGGACCATCTGTTTTGATTTTAATATCTACAAGGGTTCTAGATTCTTTTGATTTTTTCTTTTGAGTATATTGCTTTTTCCTAAAGTCTATAATATCTTCAATAGGCATTAACTCAGGGTCACGGTCAGCAACCTCAAATGGGGATTTCTCAATAATTCTAGGTTTAAGCGTTTTTCTAAAGCAAGACTGGCAGCACCACTGTTGTTTCTTACTATTTTTATAATAAGAGAATCCATCTTTTCTAATATTTCTAGCACCACACTTAGGACATCCAATTATATTACCATCGTCATCCTTTCTAAATTCATCTACAATCTTATCATTTGGACTCATTTTCTATCTCCAGAGGTCTTGAAGCTTTGTCTAAATGCTCATCAGAAAACCCCTGAAAGACAGCCCCTGTTAACTGAGTAACCTTTGTAGAATTCTTATCTTCTAGGTCTAGTATATCAGATAACTTCATAACTGCTTTTAATCTCGTCTCATCTCTTTCAGACATCTCGGCTATATCTTTTATAACTCCCAGTACATATTCAGGAGTAATGCCCAATTCATTTACTACAGGCTCTAGTTCTTTTTTCATAGCTGTCCTTACCCTTTCTGTTTTGGTTAAAGTCTTAGCTTGTGATAATGCATATCGCTCATCATTAGTAGGAAAAGCCTTTAAGTAGGCTTCTCTCATTGGAACTCCGCTCGCTAAGTATTGTACAAACAATTCTTCATTATTAGTTAATTTACGTCTTTGTTCTATTAAAGTCTGTGAATATTCACCACTAAAGGAATATATGTTTTTTCTTCTGGATGTGTCTAATACGGCAGATTTTGTGCATGGATATGTACCTGTGCAAGTACCTATATAATGTATGGCTCTTTTCTTCCCTTTGGCTTTTTGCATTAATCCTTTTCTAAGGACTTGAAGCACTCCACCATCATCGGCAAGAACCCAGTCATGCACACTAGCGTTCCTCCAGTCTTTTTTTATTGATATATTAGGAGGAACTTCGTCTATTTCATCATAGACTGTGTGGTTTTTCCTCTTTACCCTGTACTCTCTCACTATTATCGGCAACTAACATTTCTATTAATTCGCTTACCTCCCTCGGTATCATGTAAACTGCTCCATCTATTGATATAGGAACTAGTTTTTTAGACATATTGTCTAGAACATATTCTTGCCCTGTAGCAGACATATTAGCTATTTCTTTAATGACTTTTGCCATATGTTAATTTACTGCTAAAGTACTACTACAGTAATTATATATATTATCTATAATTTTTTTAATTATCTTATTTAAGCCCCCCCACACACCCTTGAAATTAGACATAGTGTCAACTATAGTCAACTTTTAAAAATTGTGGCATTTTGTTATACGTCATTATAATCATATACGTACCCCTAAATAGGGGTTTTCACTATCGTTTTTTCGTTATTTTCTATTTTCTTTTTTATGTTTTTTCGTCATTTATTGGCGCTTAATTAAGAATGATACGTCTAAAGGAGACAAAGAATATGGATAAATTCACAAAATGGTTTGAAGAAATGTCTGACCCTACTAAAGCTAAGGCAACGCTTGAATCAATAGCAAAGATAGGAGCTGCTATCTTCCAAGCATCAGTTGATCAGGTCGCTGCTGACCTCGGTCATGAAGAATGTCTTAAATTTGAACAGAGATGCTCAAGATTGGCAGGTAGTGTGGCTAATACTATGGATGACAGACGCAAAGAAAACGATTGGAGGAATGCGCAGTTTAATCTTAATCCAAACACTGGTAATAGTGCTGGTGGTAGGCTTAGTAGAGACTATAATCGATAACTTCTTAACAGGTTCGGGATTACCCTTAAAAATCCCTATTTACTTATACATTGTCCCTTGATTGTATTGAGACGGAGCAGTTAGATGTTCTTTCGTAATACACACACGATTGTACGATTATATATATGTAACTTATACTTAACTCTGCAATAGCACGCCTTGAGACTTGAAACGATAAATAGTCACGGTGCAGAGCATAAATCATCTAGGCTGGGGAGTCTATTTGATGAACTAAATGTGTAATGAATTATCATTTCTTTACCCAAAGACTTGGTAATTGCAGTGCAACACTGTACTCGGAGGAACAAGCTGGGTAGCATAGCGAAGTCAACCCTGTTGATGGAAAGTGAATGCACACATGAGGGGGATACCTAATCCCTACAGGACTCATGAATGTGTTAGTAGCAGTATGTCCAGCTTTTCCAATGTTTAATACAAAGTCAGAACAAAGACTATAAAATCAAGATTTGAATCAATAATAACCATTGGAGGAACAATGCCAAAATATGATGACTCAGAGTATTATGTTGGTTTGAGCTTGTCTAATTGCGTAACATCTATTTTTAAAGGTGAAATGCGAAAAAGCTCAGTAATAGGAATGACAACTAATACTAGATGCGATACATTTAAAGACTATCTAGATGTATTACATAATTACTTAACAGTTTCATACTGGAGTGATTTATTTGATAATAGATATGACTTAAACAGATTAATTAATATCGCATATTATTTATACAGTGAAATACCATTCCATCAGTCTAGAGTTGAACAAGGATATGTCTTAGTATCTAATGCCCCAGATAATCCTAAGTTAGACCTTCAAGAACCAATATTCTGGAGAGATGTAACTTGGATGATAGCATACAAAGATAGATTCTCACCATATTGGGAGAGAAATGAACAATTGAAACAATTAAAGATAAAAGAATGGGAAAAAAGCAGAAATGATGAGTTGCTAAAGAAATTCAGAGATGATGTCTATGAAAAATTATTAGCGTCTGGGCATGAATTTCGTGACAGAGTGTCATCTTAAATAATTTCGATGGGTGATGTTATCGAAAATGAAATTAGGGGAGTTTAATTATTCTATTCTCCCCTTCTTTCTAAGAAACAACGTTGATTCGTTAAGAATTGTCTTGGAAAGACACTAAACTATCTAGGCTGCATATAGTCTTTAAATAAACCTAGTAATAGGGATAAAGTGATGTTGGTAAGTTAGATAGTGCCACATTGCGACATACTTCGGTGTGTTTGAGTATGCAAGAGTATATCAGGTGTTGCCCATTTAAGTCTCAGAGCAGGCTGGGTAATATCCTATCGGTTTGGAAGAGTCGATTGCGCAGGAAACTGTTATAGGGAAATACTTAGGTAATGAGTGAAGTTCGTCAGCAAATCTTGTTATCAGTTGATACGTTAGGCTTAACAGCAATGAAAGTCATAAGCGAAGAAAACCATGTAAGTTAATCTTTGACGAGATTGAACCATAGTGATGCCTCATAGTATAGATTCTCGAAAGAGAGTAAGCTATAATCCAATGCAGGTATTACACCCTTCCAGAGTCTTAAACTTAAATGAAATACTAACAGTTAAGTTAATTAACAAGCAAAAGACGTTGGACGAATGAGAGTATAGTCCCCTCTACCTTGAAACAATAGGTGCTATATTGCTCGCAAGGCGTATAGTTTGTGACGAAAGGTCAGGTGAGGTTAATTACCTCTTTGTAGGATGCGAGTCCTAAACTGAACTAAGTAATTGCAAAAACAACTCATTCGATACGAGTGATGCCCGTTACCGCATTGGGGTCGAGTATTGTACTATCAGCAATGGTAGTGGACAAAAAGAAGAACATATAATGTCTTCAAAGCGTACTCATAATAGGCATAGTCTCAACCTATTAAACTTTCAACTCCCTTTTCCACATACAACAATTGGAGGAATTATGAGCTTACGTTTAGCTTACGATACCACATTAGGTGGTAGAATATGGTGTGTTGTTCTAGATTGCACTAGAGAGGTTATATTTTATTCTGCAAGCTATGAACAATGTAAAGATAAATATCCCGAAGCAGTTAGAAAGGGATAAAGGAGATACCATGAAAGAATGGTCACGAATCAAATGCTCGGGTGGTTGCCCTAGTATATTGACTTGGGATGTCGTTAAACTCATCCAAAATTTTAAAAATAAATAGAATAAAGAGGTAAAAAATGATGAAAGATAAAGAAAGAATAAAAGAGATACTTGGTGAAATAAGTAAAAACAAGAATGAAACCACTATAAATAGAGGTGATAAGATTCTTGTAGCAGCTATGACTTATGATATGGTTGCAATGACTTTAAAGATACTTGCACATCTTAAAAGAGCAACTGCTGATTATAAAATTCCAAATGGAATGGATGATGAAACTGCTGAAACTATTATAAATACAATGGCTAATTTGCAGTCTATGTTATGTCAACTCCTTGATATAGAACTTGATGAAATGAAAGTAGGAGTTAGACTTGCAAATGTTAATAGAGATGATTTGCCTGATGATGTACTAAAAGCAATACTGGAGGATGCTGGTATGAATTCAGAATTATTTATGGACAATATAGCAAAAAGCTAAAACTATGGTTTCGAGAAGAACCAACGCTTAGGATGCCCCCTTCTCAAAGTTCCTCCAAACAAATAGAGGGGCATCTTATTTAAATCGAGGTAATTATGATAAATAAGTTTGTGGAATTTACTCAAATGTATTTTGAGGTGATAATTGTAGTAATATTGCTCATAGAAGTTATAATAACTATATGGAGGATATTCTGGTGAAAAAAATAGAAATAGATGATAAGATGCGGAGCTACACTCAATATAGATTGGGTGCTGTTACTATAAAAGAAGTTATGGATAAATATCCAGATAAAGTAGTAGATGTATATTCTGAAGGAGAAACAGCAGTATTGGTCTTAGATACTTGTAGAATAAAATTTACTAAAGAAGAAATAAATAAAGGAGCCGAAGATGGCAACTAAAAAACAAGTGGATAAAAAGGTAAAGAGTCCACAACAATACGAGTCAACAAATTATGATAAATTCAAGTTTGTTGAAGCCAATAGGAATCTCAATGAACATCATGTAAAAGAAATCATGAAAGAAATTGAGAATAAAGACCTTAGAGATGAATCGCCAGTTAAGGTTAATAGAGATTGGGAAATAATGGAGGGTCAACACACATTTGCAGGATGTGAAAGACTAGGCTTACCCGTTAAGTATATCTTTACCAAAATGACAGTTGATGATATAGGTAGATATAATGGCTCACAAAAACCGTGGACATCTACTAATATATTACAACATTACTGCGTAAGGGGATTCGAGAATTATCTTATACTTCAAGAGTTTTATAAGAAATATAAGTATCCAATCTCAACACTCCTTGTATTACTATCTGGAGAGAATACAAAAAGACTATTTAGAGACTTTAAGTTTGGTCGATTTATAGTAAGGCAGAGTGTAGGTCAAGTTCAAAATATCTTAGATAAAATAGCTGAATTCAAGGAATTTAATGATAAGGTATTTAGACATAAGACATTTGTGCTTACATACATTGATTGTCTAACACATCCAGACTTTGACCATGAACGTCTGGTGCATAAAGTTAGCATAATCCCAGATAAGTTCGTAAAATGCAATACTCAAGTGGATTATCTCCGTATGATAGAAGATGTATATAACTACAGAAACCAAGAACCTATTAGGTTATATTAGGAGGTAATATGGGATACGATGTATATGGACTGAATCCAAAACAAAACACAGAAGTACCTACTTTAGTTAATGAATTTCATACAGTTAACTGGGAAGATACTACTCAAGAGCAAAGAGATGAATACTTTAAGCTGAAAGGTGAATGGGAAAAAGAAAATCCTGGAGAATACTTTAGAGCAAATGTATGGTGGTGGAGACCTGTGTGGAATTTTGTATGTGCAGCTTGTGACCATTTCTTATCCGATAAGGACTTAGATGCTGGTTGTTCTAATAGTGGAGATAGAATAAGTAAAACCAAAGCTAAAAGAATAGCATCTAGATTGAGAAGTTTAGATAAGCAAGGCATCATACAGACTTGGGAAGATGAAATGATGATACCATATAACAAAGCAAAAGAGAATAACAAGAAAGTGGATAAAGAACTTGAAGTATTTCAAGAAAAAATGAAGTCTAAATATCATAATAATATTGTTCCAGCTGAATATTCTGAAACGGATAAAAAGAAATGGGATGAAATATATTATAAAAGAGATTGGTCTTCAAGTTATCCTCCTAGCAGAGACTTAATAATGGAATTTGCTGCTTTCTGTGAAGAGTCTGGAGGCTTTGAGATATGTTAGAAGATTATGCGATTGGTGATAAAATGGGAAAAGGAAAGTATCTAGAAGCTCGTGTAAAAAGGTTGTTAGCTGAAGATATTAAGTATCAAAGGTCAGACTTGGCATTAATTTCAAGAATCTGGTTTGAAGATTTGAAAAGAATTAAATATGGTGGAGTTGAAGGAGTTGGAGCAATCGAATTTCTCAATTTACTAAGAGATGGTTCTTTAACAAAGCACGAATCAGTTACTAGATGCCGAAGGAAACTACAAGCTCAACACCCAGAATTACGTGATGAAGCTGTTTACAAAGGTCGCAAGACTGTTGAGAAACAGATGAAAGATACACGAAGTTACTGGTAAAAACTATAGCCCCTAAGTCTAATTATTATTAAATTTGGGGGCTTTTTTAGGGAGAAATTCATGATAAATGTCGAGGAAATTTACGCTGCAGAATTAGACCGAGAACAACTAATCAATAGAAATAAATATAGAAATCATGAAGGTTGGTTTAGTGCTTCATCTGCTGGCTCATGCTTCAAAAAGCTGATGTTACGTAGAGAAGGTAAACAGGAACCTGATATGGATAAAAGAGTTATGAGATTATTGCGTCTTGGAACAATAGTGCATGAAGATATACAAAGAGCGATTACAAATAGCGAAGAAATGTCAAATATAAATTATACTATAATGATGGAAAAAAGAGTAGAGATGTCAGATTTAAAAGTAGTAGGTCATCTTGATATTGGAATATTAGATAAAACAAATGGCAATTTAAAAGTAATAGACATCAAGACTTGTGCTAGTTATAAATGGAGAATGAAATTTGGTAGAAAGCCAGACCCTAAAGGGAATCCTAATTATAATATGCAACTTGCAACTTACTTAAAAGCATTAGGTAATGAAGTTAATACTGATGGTGCTTTAGAAATGTCATTGCTTTGGTATAATAAAGATACAAGTGCATTAAGAGAAGAACATATTGAAGTAGAACATTGGGTAGAAAGAGCAATGGAATATTGGGAAGAACTTAATGAATATAGTGAAAATACTACATCAGAAGACCTAGAAGTAGGTTCTTATGGAGTTCCTATGGAAAATTGGGAATGTAGATATTGTGGCTTTAAAGATATATACTGTAAAGGAGTGTAAATGTCAGAAACAAATATGACAATAAGTAAAAATGGTACTTTATCTATTGATGTGATAAAAGAATCATTAACTAAAATAACAGAGCAACATAAAAGAATAGGGAAAATAGAAACACCTAAAGGACTAGTAAAAAAGAAGCAAGGCTTTGATTATGTTGAACTTAGCTATATGAAAAATATGGCAAATGAACAATTTCCAGGATGGTCTTGGACAATTATTCAAAGTGAAGCATTAGGTAGCAACGCATATGTAGTACATGGCAGATTAAAATGGTTTGATAATGGTATATGGAGAGAAGGTGATATGGTCGCAGCCCATAGAATACAAACAAAAAGAGGAACAGATGAATTTGTTGATATTGGTAATGATATTAAATCAGCTAATACAGATTGTATGAAGAAAGCTCTTAATGTATATATGGATATCGCAGCAGATGTTTATAGAAGCGAAGACCCTACACTTGATGACAAACAATATGATAAACTTATGGAAATAGCATCAAAGATAGATAAAGAAACTGAAATTACTATAGCACAAAAAATAGATAGTCAAGAAATAAATACTGGTAATTACAAAGCAGCAATAGCAAAACTAGAGAGGCTTAGTAAATGAAAGAAATAGAATCAGTAATGCAAGAAGGATTGTTAGTTAAAGGAGTTGAATATTCAGTAGGTACTAGTGATGGAAAGATATTCAACAGAGTTATATATAAAGGGACTAAATCATTTGGTGGAAAGAACATGATGTGTTTTGAAACTAATAATGGTTCTCAATTATCTATAAATCCAAGCTACAATTCTTTTACAATAGAAGAAGATGGGCAATTTCCAATGCCCGAAGACCTTAATAAAGGAGAATAATAATGGGAAAACTAACAGTAAGTGAAGCTGAAAAATTGCAATCGGAAGGTGTCTTATCTAAGAAGGCAGTAGAAGAAATGCAAGAAAAAGGACTTGTTTCTACAAGACGTAGAAGTGCAAGAAGAGTTATGAAAACTGCTAATGGTAGTTATGTAACACCTCAACTGTACTTTCAAGGACTTAAAGGTGGAAAATACAGTTCAAAAATGACTGAATTGAAATCTAAATTTCTTAATTTGGTAAATGAATACACAACAGAACAAAAAGGTAAATAATGATAACTTTGCAAAATACTACTTATAATGAAGAAAGAGATGGGATTGTCCCTATCGTAGCTGGTGTTTACCCAGCACACGTTGCTGGTCTTGAAGCTAAAGACTTAGAAACAAAAGCAGGTGAACAAACAGTATTCAATGTAACATTTCTTGTTGCAGATGAAGTCGCAGAAACAAGTGTGCCTAAAATGGTTAAAAACGGAAATGGTGAATTACATCAAGGAAAAAATGAAGATGGTAGCCCAGCGGAAGTCTCAGGAGCTTTTATGAAAGGCAAGAGATTTAGCTCAACTGGTATTTGGTTAACACCTAGCCCAGCAGAAGGGCAAAACTGGAAGAATCGTAAGTATAAAGAATTCTTTGAGCATCTAGGTGTGCAATTTCCTACAGATAAAGATGGCAATACACAATTAGCTATTGTTGAAGAAGAAGATGTAATTGGGCATCCATGTTTTATTAAAATATCTAAGGAAGAGTACGTCAAGGATGGTGAAGCCAGATTTGTATGGAAAGTATTCGATGCATTTCACTGGTCAGATGGAGTTACATTGAAGCCAGATGAAGTCGCTGCAGACGATTTACCGTTCTAACTTCTACATATGGTATGGGAGGAAGATTAGGTTTTGATTTAGTCGATTCCTTTTCTTCCACCGTACCTTTAAATTAAAAGGAATAATTATGGCAAAAATGATGAAAGTACCAGTTTTAGTGTTTGAACATAAAGATGATGTTGAACTCATTATACAAGGATTAGAAAGAATGTTCAATCAAGAAAAAAGAGATAGAATAAGAGAACTTTTAGAAGAACTATATAAGACTAGGAAATACTATGAAACGGTTAATAACGCCTAGACAGATTAAAAATCTAGCAGCAAAAGCTTTAAAAGATAAGCCTGAATGGAAACCTTCTAAGGGTAAAGTCTACTTAAAAGACTTAAATCCTGGGGACTTTTGGACTACATACAACGTAGTTGGAGTGCTATTAGAATGTGAAACAAATGCAAAAGTTGTTATAACAGACTCTACAAGCGGAACTGTTTCAGGGAAAACTATAATTAGTGCTTATACGGAGGTAGTAAAACTTTAGGGGATGTTAAAAGTGATGATAAACGATACTCATTGTTTTTTCTTGGTTGGCTAAACTAAGAACATTCCCTAATAATTTAAAAGATGGATTGGATAATAAATAAAAGAATCAATAAAGAGCTAGACCCCAAAAAAAGGTATAAAAGAAAAAGGGATACTGAAAGAACTAAGTATTGTACAAAATGTAAACTTGTTTGGGAGATATGTTTAACAGGTAAATTGCTTTTTTATGACCACTTGCCTACTTATGGATTAATAAGAAAGGTTTGTAATAAATGTCAAAATAAAAGAGCTAATACCTATAAAGAGGAGAAAAGAGGTAATGATAATGTTTGATATAGCGGAATGGATAGCAAACTTTTTAATACTAGGCATTGGTGTATGTTTTTGGGCTGGTGCTATATTTATGGTTGCTATGTTAGTATCTTTATTTAGTCAATGGATAGAGGAATGGACAGAAAATGAAAGCACATAAAGCAAATAAAGTAACAGAAAAACAAATAAATGATGCTTTTAATTACTTCATGGATACTGGAAGGTTAGAAGAATTGAATACTGACGATAGATATTACATTGAAGCATTGTTAAAGCGAATAGCCAATGACAGAGGCATAACATTGATTTTCGCAGAAGAAGGAGAATAAAATGCCAAGAAGAAAGAAAAACATCATCGGAAACTTTCGAGGAAAAGAAGATAGATTCTGGAAGAAAGTTAGAGATGGATTAAAGAAGTTTTTAGAGTCACCATTTAAATGAGATACTATTGGGAAGTGTTATTCAGCACAGAGTATTTCCCTTATTGGGAGTTCACTATGCTTATGATGTTAGCTTTACAATTAAGTCAATTATGGAGACTTCATAGAATAGAAAGAAAATTAGATAAGGAAGAGTAGTACTAAGTCGTACGGAGATATGGTATGAAAAAGGTTCAGACCTCTCTTCCTTCATCTAAAAAGGAGATAATATGGGTAAAATGTCTCACATACATTATTTATGTGAAAACAATATGCTTAAAGAGCTGACTGAAGAACTTGGAAGTAAATATATAGCAGAACAATTTATACTAGCACATAATAATATGAGAGATAACAGAGATACCAATGCATTTAAAGAGTTAAATAAAGCAGTTGATAATAGTATAGATACATATATACAAAACAAGATAAAGGAAAATTAATGCCTACTCCATTTATGTGCCACGAATGTGATAGCCCGACTATGAACGCTAGTGGTGTATGTGATAATTGTGAACAAGCATTTACTGAAGGAAATAATGAAATATTGGCTACAGTTACATCATTAGAAAGAAGGATAAGATGGTTAGAAGATGGTCTTGTTGAGATAAGAACTGAGGCTTCTGAATTAGCAGATGGATACCAAAAGATTAGAGGATTAATAAATGGAGTGCTTGATGGTGAGCCAACAACAGCAGACGAATATAATAAAAAGGAAAATATTGTAGAGTTAGAACCTGACCTAGAAGACATACCAGTAATAACAGGTGATAAAGACACAGATGCCCTACTTGAAGATGAGAGAATAGCACAAGATTCATGATATGTCCTTGTTGTGGTTATAATACAGAAAAATCATATAATCCAAGTAAAAAGATATTAGAATTAAAAAGAAATAGGTCTAGACACACAAAGAAACTGATAAGAAGAGCAGTTAATTTCATACAAACAAACATTCCTAGTGACAACGAATTAATTAAAGAATACTATTTTTGGCAAGGAATATCTAAAATCCCAGATGAAACTGTTGATTGGGGAATAGAGAGGTATCTAGAGAATAAAAGCGCAGTATTTGCTGGAAAAGGCTTTAGGTACTTATCTCAAATCATTACAAATCATTACAATAACAGGGATAAAATAAGTAAAAATGAACGACTACAGCATGGTAAACCTCCGTCTGTAGTAAAACTAGAGGAGAATTAAATGGCTAATGTCAGTTTAATGGACACATTGTTTAGCATAAAAGAAGTACCAATATTTAAAGATGTTGTTACTCATAATCTTGGAACACATGATAAAAATGGAAGAAGTGGTTATAAATTTATAGTAAGAGAAGACACTGGGCAAATACTCAGTTGTATGACAGATGATTATAAAGTTGTAACTAACAAAGAACTTATAGACACAGCAATCCCTATCCTTAAAAACTATGATGCTAAGTTAGTAGAATCAGTTTCTTTAGGAGAAGGGCAAAAGACTATTTGGAAATGGAGAATACCTGATGTGAAAATAAAAATATCAGATAAAGATATTTTGAATCCAGAAGTAATAATAAAGAATAGTTATGATGGGAGTCTTCAAGTTCATATTCTCGCTGGGGCGTTTAGACTTATTTGCAGCAATGGACTAATCATAGGAGTAGTTCTTGGTAAAAGTAATTTTAAACACAATGTAAACAATAAGAATCTTGATAATTTAGCACCTGCAATAGATAAGACCATAGATAAGAGCTTGTCTATGGGTGATAAATTTGAAATGCTATCTAATACTAAATTAGATGATAGAGACATATTAAAACTTGTGGAATTATTCCCAAGTCAAATGTCTGAGTTTCTTGTTGAATACCTTATTGCTAATAAGCCTTCTGATTATTGGGGTTTACTCAATACAGCAACTTACTTAGCAACTCATAAGATGAATAGAGAGTTTCAAAGCACACATAAATTAGAAGAGAAAATCTTTCCTAATGTTACTAAGTGGGCTAAGAAAGCTTCATCTAAATAACTTCCTGTATTCATTATCCTTAACAAACTATGGTGTATGTGGTGTCCATAGATACAGGAAATTTTATAAAAAACCAGAGTAGGAGTCCTGTGCACGCAAAAGTAGACCTAGTTAAGGCTGTCTATACTACTCTGGTAAATTACACTAGTAGGTTCAATTTATAATGAGTGTACGCTCCTACTAGAAATTAAGGGCAGGCATGGTGTAGCTTATAATATTCTTGTCAGTTTGTTATTGTTACCCACAACTCGGTGTCTGCCCTTATTAATACAAAAGGAGTAAAAATGATTAACGAGCAAGATATAATATTTGATGAAATAAGTAACGAAGTATTTCTATACCTAGAAGAATTGAGAGAATCTGGTGAAATAAATATGTATGAATCACCTAGATATGTAGCAGAAACTTTTGAGGTTAGTAAATCTATGTCTAGAAAACTTGTAACAACATGGATGCAAAGTTATAATAAAAAGGAAGATAATGATGAGTAAAGAACAATGGTTAGAACAACATATAATGTCTGATGAATGGGGAAGAGAACCTTCTTTAGCAGATGTACCCCTTACTTTGATGAAAAGAAAAACAGCATTTAAAAAAAGAGGATACTCTAATGAAGAAATAGGTAAACTATGGTTAAAAGCAAAAAATAATGCCTGATCCAAGATGGTTTGAATGTCCTGTTATAATTCCTTATATGGGAGGGAAATTTGAGTTAGGCAGAAAGCTTATACCAATGATTCCTCCCCACAGGAGATACGTTGAAGTATTTCTTGGTGGTGGAAGTATGTTCTTTAGAAAAAATAAATCTGAATTAAATGTCTTAAATGATAAACATAATGACTTAATAAACCTATATATGTCAGTAGTACAAAACTATGATGAATTCATGCATTTTTGTGAATCTTTATTAAAAAGTAGAACTCTGTTTATAGAGTTTAAGGACGAGTTAAAGGAGCAGTTGATGTATGTCAATATGCCAGACCCTCAAAGAGCCTCTAAATACTTTTATGTAATAAAGAATGCCTTTAACACAAACTTTCATAACCCTATAGGTAAGGAAGCTGAGTGGAATAGAGAAATGTGGAATTGCTTAACTGAAAGTAAAAAGAAATTAGAAAATACTATGATAGAGAATTTAGATTTTAGAGAATTATTTCATAGGTATCCTCCAAAAGAAGATGATTTTTGGTATCTTGACCCTCCTTATGTAATAGCAGGGGAAAGAGGTGACTACTATGTACACTCTCTAGACATGAATGACCATGATGCTTTGTTTGAAATGTGTAAAAAGATAGATGAAAACAATGGAAAATTTATGGTTTCATATGATGACCATGATTATGTCAATGATACTTACAAAGACTTTCAAATACTTAAAATACCTATTAGATACTCAGGACAAATGACAGGAGATGATTATAAAAACGAATTAGTAATAACAAATTATGAACCAATAAACACACAGGAGACATTGTGGAGCAACCAATAAAAGTATACCCTCATTCTACAGAAGCTGAAGAAGCAGTCTTAGGTGGAATAATTAAAGAAGGTTCTTCTATCTTTGAAAGGTGTAATGCTTGGATTAGAGATGAAGAAGCCTTTTATCATACTAAAAATAAAGAGTTATGGAAGATAATGGCTGAAATGCATAGAGAAGGAGAAGTAATTGACTTAGTTACATTAGGCGATAGAATAAAATCTTCAAAACTATTTTCAGAAGAAGGCTTAAATCTATATTATATATCTGGTCTTCCAGATAGCGTAGTAACAACTGGTAATGTAGAGTCTTATGCTAGAATTATCTGGGAAAAACACATTAAAAGAAAATCAATAAAATCAGCATATGAATTATATAACACAGGATTTAAAGAGTCTGAAGAAAAAGTAGAAGACCTATTACATAATCATGCAATATTAGTAAATGAATTATTAGAAATATCACCAAGTAAAAAGAAAGATATATCATCAGTAATCAATGAAACTATAGATACACTAAAAACTGGTAAGAATATTATAAAATTTGGATACCCTCAACTAGATAATATAGCAGGTGGTATGACTAGGAAGGAATTGACAGTAATTGGAGGAAGACCTGGACATGGTAAGACGACACTAACTATCAATATTGTACGCAGCTTATTGAATCAAGGCTACAGAGTAATGGTATTCAACAGAGAAATGTCAAATGTAGAAATGATTAAGAAGTTTATGATAATGGAAAGCTCTGATTTAAAATATGAAGATTTAAGAGTTGGAGATATTGAAGAAGGAAGAATGCAATTAATAGAAATAATGGCTGATAACTTAAAAGACAAATTAGAAAACTTAATAATGTATGATGACATAAGAACTTTAAGTGACGCAATGCGTGAAATACAAAGAGAGAAACCAGATGTTGTTGTAGATGATTATATTCAATTAATACAAGTAGATAATAAGAAACAAAAAGATAGAAGATTTGAAATAGAAGAAATATTAACAGAATACAAATGGGTATGTAAGAAAGAAAATTGTGCAGGAGTATTAGTATCTCAGTTAAATAGGGAAATTGAAAAGAGAATAGAGCCAAGACCAAGATTGGCAGACTTTGCAGAAAGTGGAACTATAGAACAAACAGCAGAAACAGCACTATTGGTATTTTATGGATACAATTTCAATGATGACAAATATAATAGATATGAAATAGAAGTAATATGTGATAAAGCTAGATATGGCAGAGTAGGCACTTATGTTATGGGATTCAATGGAAGTAAATGTAAATTCTATCATAATTCGGATGACGCAGTAAAAGATAATGATAACAATAGAAATAAAACCAAGATCAGCAGAAATAGGGCATTGTCAAATGTGCAAAGCGATTTTTAATGATATTAAATACTATGAATACCACTCCTCATTTAGTAATACGACCTTATCTGTATGCTATAAGTGTGCGATAAGGGAGTATTACGGGAGTAAACATACTAGTGGAAAAAAGTGGAAAAAAGATAAAAAAGAAGGGAGGTTATTTGGAAAACTTGATAGTGGGCATTGACCCTGGGAAAAGTGGTGGTATGGCTGTAATCAAAAGAAGTATAAATGATTATGGTGCTAAAATCATTACTGCTCATAACTGCCCTGACACAATAGAAGAAATGGTAGCCTTTATAAGTATGCTAAGAAATGAAACACCATATATAACTTGTTATTTGGAGAAAGTCCATGCTTTCCCCACAGACGGAAGAAGTTCTGCTTTCAAATTCGGTATGAACTATGGAATATGGAATGGAATTCTTTGTGCTTTTGGCATAAAGACAGAACTTGTATCGCCACGAACTTGGCAAATCACTTTTGGTGAACTGCCTAAACAAAAGCAAGAAAGGAAAAGAAGATTGAAAGAAATAGCAACAGAAAAAAGTGGCGTAAAGGCTACTTTAAGAACAGCAGATGCATTATGTATTGCATTATATGGATATGATATATCGGAAGAAGAAAGAACATGGAAAGTGTAAATACAAAAGCAATAGGAAATAACATACTTGGGGCTTCAGTTGGATACAATGACTTTGGAACATCATCAGCATTAAAAATACTATTTAATACATTCATTGTTCAATCGGGAAATAAATGGGTAAACTTAAGACTTCACTTGCTAAATTATATACAACTATCAATATCAATTAAAATCGGTAATTAAGATGTAAGGGGTTTAAAAACCAGTTTTAAGAATATCAATAGCTAATTGTCTATTTTTTTCTTTACTAGTTGGTTTTTTGGATGGTCTTTTAAAGAATGGCAATTGTCTCCTAGTCTCCTTTATCCAATCAGATGGATAAAATGCTAAATAATGCCTAGCAACATCCATGCCCCTTCCATCTCTCAATGCTGGCAATATCTTATGAACTTGCCTTCCATACTCAGTACCATATTGATAATCACTATATCTTATTACATCAGGGTCATCTTTTTGACCATAATCAACATTACCAAATAATATTTTTTGCAATGGGGTATCAAGTTGTAACATCCCAGATTGAATCAACCAATATTTCATGTGACCAAGTGTAGGACCAGTAAATTCTGATAATAAACCAAATGTAGCCCTGTCTGGATTATCATACTCTGTTAAATCTTTTTCTATTCTTGCAAATCTGTTTAATGTTTCATTCTCCATTATATTGTGAAGATTTCCATTTAAAATAACAGAGCCAGCACTAATCATAGAATAAAGAGTTCCATATCGTACAAGATATTTCATTTCAGGCGAATCCCATTGACCTGCTTTTACAGATTGACCAGCTCCCTTAAGTTCTCTTACATGAGTTTCCAGAAGAGACATAGGATAATGCATTAAATGAAATGCTATTTCACTAAGACCTCCGCCAATCCCACCAAGCGATGAAGATTCTTTTTTAACAATATAATTTTCACCAGTAGCATCAACAACAATACCATCTCCCCTCACCCACTTACTTTTTGCAAAAGGAGCATATTCATAAGCCCATCCATTAACCATTTTCAATGCATAATTTTTAGCATATGTCTCTATTTGAGAATCAGTTAATCCTTGATTTTCTCTTAATTGTGCAAATTTATTTATAAAAGAGACTTTAAACATATGTTTCCTCTGAGCATTCTCAGTCATTCTGTGGAAAAATAATAATTTTCCAACAGTAGAAGTTCCAAGTGAGCCCATTAAGTCTCTAAAATTAGTATCTTTATATTGATATTCTCCACTTCTCTCATTAAAAACAATATCTGCTTTTGAGTATTTATCTTTGCCTATAGTACCTTCAAGTAGTATAGATGAATCTTCTGGTGTAAATAAAAACCCTTCCTCCTTAGATACTTTATCAAAAGATTTTTTTATTACCTCGTCCTGATATAGTCTATTAGAATCTAAAATCGCCTTTGGACCAGTTTTAGATGTAAAATGCAAAACACTTAATGCATTTTTTATACCACCAGTAATATTCAAACCCATAGTTCTAGCCGTTTGAAATCCATTTACTGTTCTAACAAAGCTATTAACCCATTCTTCCCTACCAAGCCCAGTCTCTGTTGCCACAGCGTATTCTTCAGTTATAAATGATTTCATTCCTCTTATAAATTCACTATTTGAATTTGGAATATTTCTCATAGCTGTAAGATAGGCTTCCTGCATATGCGTATTTTTATTCCATTGTATTGCGTCTCTTGCATATTTATCTACAACAACAAAAGGGTCTGTTTCCCATAAACCACCAAGAGTCTCATCTCTAAAGCTTCTAGCACGAACATTTTCAGGTATATCTCTAGCTAAACTATCTCTTAAATCCATAGCTAGATTATTTAAATCATTTAATTTGCCACTAATATTTACTAAATCTTTTTCAACTATAAGGTCATTCATAGCCTTTTTCATTGAATATATACTTTCCAAATGGACTCTTGGAAAATAATCTCCAATTTCCATACCCTCTTCTATTCTTTCAATAGCAGCTTCAAGAGAGGACTTTACTTTTCCTTTATTATCTGTGTAATATGGGACTTTATGGTCAAGTAAGGAAATCATCTTTTTCATTGTATTGATGTTGACCTCACCTAAATTATTAAGTGTCTGCCTTGTTAATTTAACAGCTTGCACAATAGAACCATTGTAAGTCATCTTTTCCTTTTTAAACCCAACGCCTAACTCTAAAGGAACTTCTCTATAGTATCCATCTTTAACAGCAGTATCAAATTCTTTCTGATTCATCTTAATTAAATCATTATATTGCTTAAGAAGTCTACCATTATCACTTTCAAAAAACCGTTGTATCTCTCCCTGAGATTCTAGCAAACCCTGAACATCTCCCCTTCTTATCAGTTCGTCTCTTATTTTTCTAAAATCTTTATAAGATTTAGTACCTAATTTTTTTGACCACTTAGTCTGAAGACCTTCATTTATATGACCTTCTAAAATATGATTTTTAATAGTTTGAAGATTAAATTCTGTCATACTCATAGAATTACGTTCATAATTCTTTGCTCTCTCAAGCTTCATTAAAAAATCATTTGAAGCAGGGTCTAGTCTAGCAAGTCCTCTAGGGACAGCAAATAAACCAGTTATATTAGAGAATGGTCCTGTGATGTCTTTACTAAAGCTATCAATCGCAATTCTCATTCTAGCCCACTCACCTTTTGTAAATCTAACTTCTGGTCTAAATGGCTTATCCAAAACATCGCTAATAAATGATTTCATCATAGAAGAAGCTAATTGTTCATCAACAACTCCATTAGGCTTTGTAAATCTTTTTAAAATAGATTTTTTAGAAAGCCAATAATCTTGTATCTCGTTATACTTTCTAGTATTTCTATCTAATTCTGTTGATGGATTACAATGTGCTAAATTCATTTTTCACAACCATATTCTGAGCTTTTTTCTTGTCTTTTAATTTGTTTTCCGTAGTCAACATACATCCTATCACTCTTTTTAAATATAGAACCTGGGTCAGCATACATTTCTGTAAGAGTTCTACTTAATACTGGATGATAAAACCAATCTCTAGTTATTTCATCCGTAGTAGTTTTTTGATAATGTTCCCATTCTATTTTATATTGATTAGTTCTCATAGACCTAGTTTTATTAATAGACCTAGATATATGGTCAAAATTACCAGTTTTAAATGCATTTTGATCAGATATAATATCTTTAATTATTCCTTTAGAATCAAAGCGATAAATCTGCTCATTAGACTTAGTTGCCAAATTCGCACCATCGCCTTCTAGCCCTGGAAATCTCATCCATTTAAAAATAGATTGAACAAGTCTAGGATTCATTTGATAATAAGGAGTCTCTCTTGTCCCGTCCTTATAAAATACATTTTGCTGCATAGTTGGCTGTATTAAAAATCTTATAAGGTCAGGTATCGCACTTGAGCCTAGATGCTTACCTTCACCAACCCAATCTGCAAAAAATTTATCTATAGCTCGATTAGTTTGAATTTCACTATACTGAAAATTATCAACATAATTAAATTTACTTTTTGTAACCTCGCTCATAGCGTCACTAAAAGAACCTCTTATATCTTGTCTTAATTGTTTTACATCTGTCATTAATTTATCATACACAAAAGGATTGTTATCTGGATTTATACCAGATTTCATAAGAATAGAATAAGCATCTATTTCTCCAACCATTGTTGATTTAGCAAATGCCCTTTGCCAAGCAGGCGCTTCATCTGCCATGCTTTTAAATTGAATAGGCTTCTTATCTAAGATATAAGTCCATCCTCTTTCTATGGTAATATATCTTCCATTTTTACTAGGTTCAACATGGGTAAAATATTTAACTTTTGAAAAATCAAGTTCTGAGGGTTTGAATTTATCAACAGAAACATCTCCCTTTATTCTATATAAAGTTCCACCATTCATAAAGAACTGCCTTTTAAATTTTCCCTTTTCTCTATCTGTCTTAGCTTTAATAAAATCTAATTGGTTTTTACTTTTATCTATAAAGTTATCATGAATCATATCCCTATCCAATACATCAATAACCTTCTTAATGGAAAATAGTTTATTTTGAGACCTTTCTATTTTATTAGCATCTGGGAAAGCTTCATTTTCTAAATACCTAAGAACGTCCAACTCTCTTTTATATTGATTATTAGCAGTAGCTCTTAAAATCCCTTTCATATTTGCTTTTACTACACCACCGTCTGAGAATTCATTTATTGGAAATGTATCTTTAAAATCTTTATTAGACATATCTCTAATATCTTTAAAGCTTAAATCCCCATATGAAAGCATAGACTCAATACTTTTTTCTATGCCGCTAAGAGCATTATGTATTGTTTGATTATCTTCCTTAGATAAATTAAAATTCTTTTCATAGAACACAGGCTCTGTAACAGAACGCTTTAATGCAAATCCTCCAACGCTTCCATTAATCCCAGCCCCTTGTTGATAATCCATAGAGAATATAGGGACTAAGTTTCTACTTCCTTCTTCTAATCTTCCTATATAACTAACAGCCTCTTTCCAGTTCCCTTCTTTTAATAAAGCTTCAACCGCTTCTTTAGCTTTTCCTCCCCTATAAACATTAGCTACATCTCTAAAGAAAAATGAAATTGCTTCTTTTTTAAGAACATCAGCCCTTTCACGAACAGCCATATCATTACTTCTATTCATATAAGAAATCTTTCTCATTATAGCTCTAAAAATATAACTATCAGGATTTGAGAATAAACTTTGAATATTATCATAAGAATTTCTTAATTCTCTTGGGTGTGGTTGTCTTTGACCAGATTCATCCCATACATTATTATACATATCTTTTGTCGATTTTAATGTATAATGCATAATATTAAATGCTTCTCTTTCAATATTTCTCCAAGCACCACCTGTCCCATAATCAGCTTTATCAAACCAACTCTTATGCACATGATTAACATCTGGTCTATTAATATTTGATGGAGCTTCCCCATATAAAAAGTAATTTTCTAGATTTGCTCTACTTTCAGTAATTTCATGCTGCCCTTTCCATATATCAAGGGAGTTTTGAAATAGCTCACCAGACCTTTGCCAAAGTCCTAAATTATTTCTATCTATACCTGTCCCTTTATTATGAATACTATTATCAATAAGAGGTCTTCCTTCGTATGTTAAACCAGAGTTAGCTAAATGACTAATAGTTCCCTTAATTCCTATGACAGTTGATAAAGATTTCTTCATATGAGAAACATGGTTTGCAATCCTATCAAATCCCACAGTAGAACCATTCATCCCAGCAACACCATTATCATCGAACCCAAACATATTGAATTCCATTTTATCAACAGCATGTCTCATTTGCTTTTCTGAGAACATTTTATAATCTTTAATATCCCCCATATCATTAGCATAATCTTTACTCATTTGACTAGGCATTTTTAAATATTTATATAAATGATCCCCATCAAAATCCCTTTGCAGAGTAACTCGTATATCATAATTATTTATAGAAGATAAACCATTCATTGACCTGTCTAATATTTCTTCAACTCTTATAAAAGGTTGGTCTTTAAGGACTTTTGGTATAGAATTAACAATCATACCTGTTGTCATTTTATAATCCCTACTCAAACTTCTATTATCCTTTTTAAGACCTATAGGGTCACCAGTAAAATCAATTCTCTTTCCCTTTGGAAGAAATCCTTTTCTGTCTCCATCAATATGAATTAAATGCCAAACGTCACCATGTGTAGGATTTTTAGACTTATGAGTGACCTCAGAAATATTTTGTATCACACTCTTAACATTATCTTTAAAGCCTCTATGCCCCCTAATAGGATTGTCTTTTACTAAATGTTCAGGTCCAATTTCACTTTTTGTTAATTTTCCACTAGCAAGATCAGCTGTAGCTTTTGGCGTTAGATTGTAGAGACTTGTTATATCTCCATTTTTAATTGACCATCCTCCTGTGCCAGTAAATCCATCAGTAGAAAACATATTATCTAATAAAAGTTGCTCCATAGGTGAATGAACTGAAATGTCTTCTGTTTTAACCTTTCCATCTTTACCAATTTTATTAACAGTAAAGCTAAAATCTATACCAGTAATAGGGTCTCTAGCTATAAATGGAATATCTTTAATTCCATCTGCACCAAGCCTAACTCTTGACATGCTATTGGTAATAGTTCCACCTCCATACTGCATAGCCCTCCTAGAAGAATTAGTACCACTATCAAATTGAACATAAGTTGGCAAAGATAATCTATTTGGAATATCTGCCATTATAATAGTTTCCTCACCATGTTTAAATGGTCTGTGAGTTATTGCCTCAAAGTATTCAGATTGCAACATTCTATCTAATTGCTTTCTTATAAGAGGATTAGCTTCTGTTACCCCAACCTCAGCAAGCAACTCCATTAAACTATTTGTAGGAGATGTATGAGCATAATCTTCATTTTTAATTCTCTGTAAAAATTTTATCAACTCACCATTTGAATACTCCTTAGAAGTTTCAATATCCTTAATGTGACTTATTACTTGCCTTAATTGATACATTTGAACAGCATTCTCGACATGAGTACGATTTTGCATATCTACCATAGAATTAGAAAGACTTACACCAGTTTTTTTATCTGCCGTAAAGCCAATACCAATAGACTCTACTGGGATTTCAAGTTGATTATCTTGATTTAGACCCCTAAGACTCTTTTCCCATCCAGTCCTCAGATTAAGTGGAAAGTTAGGGTCAACATCAGGTTCATACATTTTAATTTTCTTACCACTTACAGAATTTCCACCCAATGTTTTAGCAACCGTGCTTCCAACTAATATATCGCCTTTCATTACTGACGCAATATCTGGATGATAAATTAAAAAGCCTTTACCTAAAAGCCTTCCATCCATTATAGTAGTCTTAGCTCCATTGAAATCACCTACCTTACCTGATAAAGCCCAGAGTAATTGAGCAAATTTTTTACTAGCAAATTTATTTCCATCTAAGAAATAAGAATCTAAACTAGGAAATTCTTCTTTATTAATTTCTTTATTAAATAACTCTTTTAAATCTCTTTCTATACCACTTGATTTTCTACCACTTCTTGCTAATTTTTCCTTAACATTTACTAAATTGCTAAAAAATCCATTATCACCTTCATCATTGATAACATCAATTGTAATTTTATGATTTTTCTTATCAATTAATTCTCTTGCCATATCTGAAACTTCTTGATTAGGATGATACTCACGAAGAAATTTAAGAGCTTCTCTAGTAATATTTGTAGATGTACCACCATCAGATATAGCTAAACGCTTATACATATTGTATTCAAAATTCTGCCTAGATTCCATACCAGACATCATTCCATCAAATTCTGGACCCAAAACCTTATTCATCTGAATAAACATTAATTTAGTTCTTATATTGTTAGGGTCATATGGGTCTTGATTTTTTGCAGATGTTAAATGCTCAAAACCCCTCTTAAGATTTCTTGCCTTAATAGCTCCTTGATCAGTCCCAATTTGATTATACTGATTAAGTTTATCGTGATATGTTAAATCAAAATCAGTCTTTAATCTTTCAATATTCTTTTCAGTGCTGGGAAATAAAATTCTTAATTTAGGGCTAAGTCTTACATATGGAGTCCTAGAATCAGCAGGAAAAATTTGGCTATTTGTTCTTGGTAAATCAGCATCTGAAAATTCATATTCAGAATATCTCATTCTTTCCCAGAAACTGTCATACTTATCTGCGTCAAGCTTTAAAGTTTTATCTAAAACTCGTTGAATCCAATTTACCCTTCCTTGAAAAAGACGACTATCATCGAAAGACTCTCTTCTTCCATTAATATCTCCTTTGCCCTCTAGTATTGCAAAAGTATATCCTCCTAGATTATCCGCAGCTTCTTCCCTATCTAAAGACCTTAAAGAAAGATTATCTCTTAAAGGCTTCTCTCTTTGTAGAAGTTTATTTTGAGACAATGTAAATGTCCATCTTTGGCTACCACCATACATATCTTGTATAAGCCTAGCAGCCTCATAATTATTAAAATCATTTATATCTTTTTGTATTTCAGCTGTTGTTCTTCCACTTGCAGCTCCAGATTTAATTAATGGAGTATAAACAAACTCTCTAAAAACATCTTTATATTCTCTTTGTCCGATAAAAGCGGAATCCATAGCCAATTTAAACGCAGGATTTAGATTATTAGGATTTTCAGTTGTATGTAACTTGTCATGTTTTAATATTATTTGACCAGCAGATAAAGAAGACTTAGGTGCTAATCTTTCACCATGTAAAGTTTTAAGACTCCTAACAGCAGTAATATCATATAATGAATTATTTGCAATATTAGCAGTTTGAAGAGATTTCATTATAGCATTTACTGTTGGCTCAATATCTCTCCAATTACGTGATTCATTAAGCTCTAAAACTAACTCAGCTAAACTCTTAGGAGAATAAGCCTCTTGACGAGCTACCTCACCAATTCTAGAAGTCAAAGTTTCGATATGCTTTCTAACTTCAGCTGGAGATAAATTAGGGTCTGTCCTAGAATATGCATTAGAAAGTTTTAATGTAAGCACACTTAACTTATCTTTTAATCCAAATTCAGATGTCAACTGATCTTTAATAAATTTATTTATTGATGAGCTAACATCATGGAATCCATCTCTGATATTATATTGCCACTCACGACTTCCAGTTACGGGCATATCATTTACAAAATTTTCAGATTTAGTAATCAATTCATTAAGTTTATCAGCGGTTGATTTACCTATTAAATTTTCAGAAACAAGAGAAGTGTGTATATCTCTAATTTTTTTATTCATTTCTTGTAGAGCAAGATAATTAGCAGGCAAATCTTTTCCAGCAAAACTCTCATCAACACTCTTTAAAGATTCACTTATCTCAACTAATTGTTTTTCATATTTACTAGCAAAATCTAGATTGCCAATAACATCAGCAGCTTCTCTTATAAAATGGTCTACTCTATGGTCAGAAAGATTTTTAGCAATATCAATAAATTTTCTAGGATTAATTTCTCCTATCTTATCGCCTATCAATAAGTGGCTACTTCTTTCAACTATATTAGGATTAAAAACACCAGCAACAGTATCAATAGCTTTATTAATAGCTTGGGCTGTAGCTCTATCTCTTCCATAATGAGCCTCAATAGCAGATGCTTCTGGAAGTATTATCTTCATTATACCGCCATCAGTTACAGTTGACTCTATCATTCTAGCATCTTGAAGTTCTCTTAACGCAGACATAGCCATTGGATTTCCACCAGAAAGTATCCTTCTCATAAATACATCTGTGGCTATTGATTCCAACCCAGGAGAACCCTCAGCTTGAGACCTCCAAGCTTCTGGCAATCTTGACTTTAACTGAGCAACTTGCTTTGCTATGCTTATAATCTCAGATTTTGGTATTGGAGCTCCAACGCTATCTGTTGCTCCAGTTTTATGAGTCCTAGTCAAATTTAAAATAGGAGATATTTCAAGCAATGCTTCTGTGACGGGTACTGGGACATCTGCTTTATCAACATCTTTTATATTATATAGACTTATATCTTTTAATAGCCTTCCATCCCTACCAAATACATCCATAATTTTTCTATGTAAAGCAGCTATCTCAATATTATCAGTTTTTACACCTGTAACTAATTTAAATAAATCGTCTTTAGCCTCTATGCCTTGAATAACCTTTATGCTTTTTAAGAAAATATTGTCTGAAACATTAAGATGTATATTGTGATTTCTATACCTACTAGACATTGACCTTTCTAATGAATTGCCTATTTCCCCAACAGCAGCATCAAATTTTTCTAATCTATTAGTTTCAACCCCATTTTTAGCAGCCCAATCTGAAACAAGTTTTGACATAGGAACTGCATCAACTCTCTCAACATCAATGCCAAGTATGCTTGCATTTTTATTAATAAATTCAATGAATTTTGCTGTGTTTTCATAACTCCTATTTGTAGGGACATCCATTTCAAGTGGAGCAACTTTTATTTTATTATTCACTATAGCCATAGGAAATCCAAGCTGCTCAGCTAATGGAGTTAAATATAAATCTATATAATCTTGTTTTACAGACTCAGCAAACTCATTGTTTAGCTTTCTTGAAATATCAGCCTCAGAGGTATCTTTTATCTTTTTGCCACCAAGATAAATTTCACCCATATTAAATTCAATGGATTTTAAAGCTTCTGGAGTTAATTCATCTATACTTAGCGGTTTAAAATTTCTATCTTGAGTAACTTTAATTGTATTATAAGCACTAAGGAGAGTTCTTACTTTAGCATATCTAATTTTGTCATTATTTATTCCAGTTCTATTATACCAGTCTTTATTTTTATTTATAACTGAATCAACTGACTGAACAATCTTTTCAGCTGCTGGATTAGCATAAACTTGAAGACCTAATTCCCCAATAAGTTCTTGCTCTTTAATATTTGTAAGAGCTGCCTCAAAATTGCCTTTTTCAACCTTTAAAAACTCTAATGATTTTTCAATATCACCATATCTATCATGCATATAGCCTTGCTTATCATGGTGTCCCCAAGCCCCTCTACTTTTAGTCATTAAAGCAGCCATAAATAAATGAGAAGCCAATTCCTCTTCACCCATTCTTCCAAAAGCAAACTCATTAAAATGTGCATAATTCATAAATAGGATACCAGTTCCAATTCTAGGTATTGATTTCCATAAATCTTGTAAATAACCTTGTCTCCACATAGAAGTATATTCTCTAGAGATTTCTGTCCTCATAGAATTTAACAATCCAACTACTTCCTCTGGGTTATCATCAAAATATTTACCACCATCTTTTTTAAGCAATGCTTTAATACCAGCACCAGTATAACTATTTCCACTTGGAGTCTTAAATGTTTTATCTCTCATTTTTGACCTATTGAAAATATTTATATGAGCACCATTTACATTTGCATCTAATAAGGCTTTCCCTAGTTTTATATTTTCAGTGCCCGTCATATCTTTATAATTAATTTTTTTATATCTTGAAAAATATGCCTGAACACCTTTTTGAATAGACTCATTTCCTCCTTTACCTATAGCCCTAATTAAAGGGAAACCCAATGCCATAACCCCAGTGCCTTTTAAATGTTCAAAGTAGTGAGCATGGCGGTCTTCTACAATGGTATTTATTTTCTCCATACCTAAAGCATGTAAGCCCATATATAAAAAGTCTTGAGCAGCCATACCAACATATTTTGATACATTTCCAGGGTCACGACCTCCTAATCCTCTAGCAACAATTTCTCCAATATCATTAACAAACCTACCACTTGCCAATTTAGTAACGACATCTTTAGCTAATTCCCTAGATGCTCCAGCAGCAATCTGAACACCTTCCTCTTCTAATACTCTATCTATAACTGCTTTTGTCTGAGCTCTTAAATAAGGACTGGCGGCACGGGCTAATGTATGGTCTGCTTGTAATTTCTGAACACTAGCAGCCATTTTTCTACTTGTAAGACCAGAATATAATTGGTCTGAAAGAGTTTTCTTATAATCACTTAAATCTGTAAATCCAGCTGTTTTAGACCTTGCTTCTATAGCCTTTTCAGCAGCTTCCCTAACAAATTTATTACCAGTCTTCCTAGCAATAAAACTTCCACCTCTTCCCAATACAGCAAATGGTCCAATGAATGGAGTAAACAATGAAAGCCCTTCGCCAGTAACCCATCCTGCCTTCTCCATATCATTCATTTCTTCAAATCTTTTAACTTGCTGACCAGTGACAGAAGCTACTGCATCCAATTCACTTGCACCCCAAGTAAGACCACTAATACCTCCCCAAGCAGCTTGAGCAAAGAAATCTAATACATTACCATCATCAGATAATTTTTCTTTTTCATTTGGATTGATTAAACTTGTCCTTGCAAGAGGGTCAAGATAAGTAGGCTCTTGCTGATTTGTATCTGCTTCAAGAGAATTACTAGCTAATCCTAAATAATTCTCTATAGTGAATGATTTATCTTCAGGCATTATAAGTCAGAATATTCTTCTACTACAGTATCAGCTTGAATATCTGCAGGTTGCTCTTGAGGTTGCTCCTCAAATAGTATCTTCCACAATTCTGGAGCCTCTTGAACCATTCCATATAAATCGTAAGCTGCGAACATAAGCAAAGCTGCCCCTCCAATAGTTGTTGCAGCTTCTGGAAGAACAAGACCAACAGAGCCAGCAACAATTTTTTTAGCAAGACCCTTTTTACCTCTTTTTCCTAGCCATTGACCTAATTTTCTGACTTTATCAGGGTCTTTAAATGCAAATAGAATATCATCAATTCCTTTTACACCCTTATCTTTTAATTGCTTTCTAAGGACTTTAGCTGCATCATCAACTTTTCCATCTGCAAATTCCCTTGCTTCTTTAGACGCTGATTTAACCATCTCAGAAGTAGGCTTATCAAGATTTGACTTTTTTAAAAGATTCCTAATATTTTTTGCTTTTCGTTTTTCATAGTATTCCATGTTTAATCTATCTACTACCTGAGCACTGTTTCCCACCTGTATGCCTTGACGTAAAGCATTTATAAAAGCATTAGCCCCATAATAAGTACCAGCAGCGGCACCTCCACCAAATACTGCTTTTCCTGTTGGCGATAGCTTTCCAAGACCTAATTGCTGCGCTGATGGGTATTGCATACCAAGAACAGGCTCAGTTTCTTCACTCATAAAAAAATCAGCTGCTCTAAAAGCTAAATCTGACGCTATTAATTTACCAGCAGCCCACTTCACTCCATTCCCAAATCCAGTAACCCCTGAATATCTATCGGCAAGCATTTTAATAGCCCCAGCAGTACCAAGACCAAATGCAGTTGTGTATGGAACAATCCAATTATCGTTAACTGTGGAGTCTTCACCTTCACTTTTGCCTTCTTGCTTACCTGTTAAGTCTTTAGACCCTGGTAAAATAGATGAGTCTTGCTTAGAGGAATCTTGCTTTGAAAGAAGTTCCATGCTTTGCTTAAGACTATCAACAGCAGTTGATTCGCCTGCGAAAAAATCACTTATATCACTCATATTAATCTCCTAATTGAAAATATTGATATAAAGAATTAAATGTAGAGCCAATAAACTCAACTCTATTCATAGGTTTCCCTATACGTTTTTTATGTTTATTATATGTTTTATCACTAAATATACCCTTGCTTCTAAAATCATTTAATAGCTGCTCTGTAAGAATTGGTAACTGATTACTTTGCTTAAGGTTATTATATTTTTTTGAAGATATGTCAAGAATTTGTCTCTTCTCTAAATAAAAACCATAATTAGGATTATTCTTTCCAACTTTTTCAGCTTCTAATATCTGCTTTACTGTCCAGTCACTATATTGCTTATCTGAGAAATGCTTTACCTGAGAACTTATATGAGAATCTGGTTGAAAATCATCAATAGAAGAATATCTATCATCAATTAGAGTCTCTACATTAGAAGGGTCAATCCCAAATGAAAATAAAACAGCCTCTCTATACCATTTCTGATCCATTGTCCTACCAGTGTTGCCATAGTAATCATAATTTCTTTTTATTCTCGCAGCTAAAGAAGATAACTGCTGAGGATTTGGTGTTTGAACATCTGTCGCACTATGATACATATCTATTGCCGCAGTAGAGAGCCTAGCAACACTTTGTGAATACTCTTCTTCTGGTAAATTTTCTATAGAACTTAATTGGTCAACATCAATTAATAATCTAGACATTGGAAAATTTCCACGAATTTTATGACCATAAAAAGGTGAATTAGGCATAGGGGTATATGGAGACATAATAATTTGCTCAGAAACATACTTTCTTAAATCTCCACTAGTTCTAACTTTAGTACCATCCTGCAAAGATAATGTCTTTCCTTCATCAAAACTCTCTTGAGCATCCGTCATTATAACATTATAGGTAGAAGCAAATTTTGAATCTAAAGTACCAGCTAAAGCTACTGACCTTTTATCTTGCTCTCTTTTCGTTTGAGCTTCCTTTCTTTGGATAATAGTTTCTTGAAATATTGCATCCTGCTCTCTTAATACTTTAGCTGGTAAAGCCCATCTAGAAGACATATCTTCTGCCATTGTTCTATCCATCTGTGGATATAATTGCATAAAAGCATCAGCAGAAACATCTTCCCTATCTATCTTATTTCCTTCACCATAAATATCAACACTTGGAACAGTCTGATAGAAATTTTTCATAGCCTCTAATTGAGATTTCTTTATTTCCTGATCTGATATAATTTCATTTAAATTATCTATTTCGGCTCTTAAGGTGTTACTATCATTCTTTAAATTAGAAAGGGATGTTTGTAAGTCATTTCCAAGCTCACCAAATTTTACAGTACTTTTTAAATCGTCTTGATATGTGTATTTATCTCCTCCAATTTGGCTAATTAAAATATTGAGTCCCTGAATTGCTTCTACTTTAGAATTATATTCATTACTCAATTTCTCAAGGCTATTCCAAGCCTGCCTAATATTATAATCAGTAGTTCTTTCTTCTTCTCTTGCTTGAGTTTCCATAGCCTTATCAAAAGAGGCGTACTTCTTTTCTCTCTCATATGCATCTATCTTACTTGATTGATTAATAGATTGCCTTAGTCTTGCAATATCTTGAGCACCTGTTTCAGCCATTATGAACCTATTAATCCTTCAAAAAAATTCTTATCTCTAGAATCGGCATCTGCAAGAACAGCATTAAGATTTTGTTGAGCATTTGCAACGCCTTCCTCATAAGCAATATCTGCTTTGTCTTTTGCTATTTCTGCTGCATCTACAGACATTGAAAAAGCATCTGCGGTTAAAGTATTTGTTTTTTGATATACATCTTGATTTATATTTACCTGAGACTGAACAACATCATCAATTTCTGTTTGAGTAGACATTCCACCTTTCCTATATAATTGGTCGCCTGCCTTAAGAGTAGAAACATTCTTTTTTCTTGTTCCATATCCAGCTGAGAAGAAAGATTGCTCTTTAGTTGACTCAGCTTTATCTATAGCTAAATTAGCAGTATCATAAGCTAAGTTCTTAGACCTTCCTAGAAGTTTTTTAGTTTCTTCAAATATATTTTGCCCAGCTTCTCTAATACCAGCAGATTCATCTTCAATACCAGCCTTAGCTCCACCCATAAACATTTTAGCCCCAATTAGCAACGGAACCCATGCTACGGCTTGATGTACTATTTGTGCTTCTTCCATAATATTAACTTTCCTTTACTTTTGTCCAAACCCCATCAACGAATTTATAGTCACCAGATTCCAAACTTTTTTGCATATTCCTCCCTAGAGTTGTCTTTTTAAATTCTGAATCATTATACAGTTCCCATAAATTCATTTTTTTACCTTCTAAATGCTTCCATTTTGGACTATCTCCAAGAGAAAAAGTATTATCAGTAGAAGTTTGCTGATTATAAGAAGTGCCTCCTGGCAAAACTCCACCTAATTTTTTATCCAAGCCTTGATATAAAGATTTAACTTTAGTATCCCAAGCTCCAGCAGCAGCATTAGCATTTTGATTAATTTGGTTATTTTGTTTAGTCACTTCAGGCTGAACACTTTGAACTGGGGCTTTAGGAACATCTATTTCCTGCCCAAGATGCTTTACCCATGCATCAGCTCTTTTTTTCATGTGGTCACCACCCTTCATATAATGCTCTGGCAAATCAGCTCCTAACTTACTAACATCTTCCAAATCAAAGCTTTTAGTAACCATATTATCACCCTCACCATAACTAACATTAACGCCAGTAGTCTTGCCAAACCAATTTTTATTAACAGTTACACTATCGCCATAGGTTTCCTTTAATAAATCAATGCCTTCATCTGAGCCAGAATGCTTAAGTCTATCAGCAGCGGCTTTATCATCTACCATCCCCCCAATCTGAATGGCGAGATCAAATAATCCCTCTTGAGTCTTAGTTGCTCTCTCTTTCTTATTACTGGCTCTTATTGCGGAGCCATATTCTGCATATGCTTGTTGTAACGACATATTTAACCCTTATATAATGTAGTTAGCCAACTAAAATTACGAAAATACTTTCTTATGTAATACATTTTTGTACTTAACATATTCAACTAACCCTTCAGACTCTGTGAATCTAATTTCTGGCACCCCATCAGTCATTTCTGCTAATCTAGGCGCGCCTTTTTTAACTTGTATCTTTTGCTGCTTTTTATGTAAAGCAATTCTATCTTCTCTTCTCATTATGATATTCCTTTTAATCTATAGACAATAGATATATCATTTATAGCGAATCCAGCATTTGAAGTCTCATTTAAAATTGTGCTTCCATTAAATTCTTTATAATTTGTAATATTGAATTTAATTGAATAAACATTGTTAAAGCTTATACTATTACTAGATAAATCTGTTGCAGGAAATGTAAACTTCTGTGTTATGTAATTACTAGCAGTCCCGCTATCTTCTACAAAAAACCCACAATCAAACTCAGTACTCAATTCTCCAGCTCCCTGACCAGAGGTAGCAGACCTAGAATGAAATTCTCCATATAATTTAAATTTATTAGTGCCAGCATTTTTATGAGTAACATAAACTGAGTATATCTTTTTTCTTTGTGATGGACTTGTAAATGCAAGAGCCTTCGTTGATATATCAACTTTCCCATGAGCAGCAGAATCATTTGTCCACTTAAGAAAAGTGCCATCAGATGTATAATGAATCAATTCACCAGAAGAATCATGTATAAAATTGGTTTGTTTTTTACTATCTAAAAATACACTATCTCCAGTTACCCAACTTTGAGTTACTATATCAAAAAGATACATATCTCCAGCACTTGAAGCAGTAACATCTTTAATAACTATTATCTGCCTTTTTCTTGGAAAGTATCCAATAGATGAATTATCTGTAATAAAAGTAGCCCATAATGATTCATTAATTATTTGCCTGCCTTTCTTTTCTAAAAGATTTTGTATGCTTCTACCATCATATAGATAACATCCATGCTCATTAATCCAAGCAATACCAAAATCGGTCTTACAAACACAAGTAGTGTTTTTAATCCCTTTAAAAAAACTAGTATCCTCAAGAAACTCAATGCTTTGAGAAACATTAATGATATTTATTTTATTTCTTTTAAATTCAAGTATTCTATCTGCATATGTTTCTAAAGCAACAATTTCATCTCCATCATTTACTGATGCTTCTAGAACCCTATCTTTTGAAAAAATATCTGGTTCATTAACTTCACTTTTTATAATCCTGTCTCCGTATGAAACGCCATCTATTTTTACATTTCCTAAATATACCTGTCTATTAGCAACCACCGCAGATTTAAATCCCTGAACAGCAGTCACATCACCTTCATCCCTACCAGTCCTATCTTTATATGTCATTGTCATATTTGGGGATGTAAGCCATGTATTGCTAGTATTATCTCTAAATAGCTGGTAGTAAGAGCCAAAAGTAGACATATATAGCCACGGGTATCTTTCACCATATCCAAGCCATTTTAAACCATCATTTAAATGAGCATCTCCTTGAAAAAAGTAATTAGATGTATCATCTTTAGCTAAATATATACCTATTTTTTCTACACCTTCTGGTATGCAAGAATTCTTGCCTGTGAATGAATTCATATAAATCTCAAATTGAATACCATGTTTTCTATCGGTATTTCCTGAGTTAAAATTATGATTTCCTATAGCTGTTAAATCAGATTCTTGACCATCTTCATATATAAATGACAATGCACAATACCAAACTGTCCCATCTGCATCTTGCCACCCAACTCCATCACCTGCATCTTCAGCCATACTAATACGAATACTGCCGTCTATCTTCCCACTCCATGCATCATCTGTTGGTAAAGCACTATCTTCATTAAATGAGCAATAAGAAACATTTGGTGCTTTACGCTCACTATCTGTTAGTACCCATCCACCAGTTATATCTATAGATGAACCAGAATTTTTCTGGTTATTCCCATAATTAGAGTATCCTAATCTCTTGGTATCGTTGCTAAAAAATAATGTTTTAATCGTATTATTTTCATTATTGAAATTTGAATCAGCAATTCTTATTTTTCCATCAACGGTATAAGATACTGGCTTTACATCTGTTGTATCGGTGCCTAAACTTATTAAACCACTACCCCAAAGATTTCCCATTCCAGATGAATATATATTTATATCTGCATTATCTTGAAGAAAATACACATCAGAGCTACCAGCACTTGAATATGTAATATTGCTATTTACATAACCCCTAAAACCACAATGATTAATTGTCGCTGTAGAGCCACTTTCACTTCCATTCCAAGAACCAGCAGCAATAGTAATAACATTCCCCTTCTTATACCCAATTCCAATATTGCCACCAGGACCTGAACTACCAGTATGTGCCTTCATACTAGTAATACTTCCACCAGAAACAACAATATCTAAAGTCAAATATTGACCATCGCCTCCAGTTGTGCCAATCCCAGTATAAGTACCATTTACTAATGTCCCTGTGATATTTGTAGCTGTTATATTAGTAACAACTCCCCTTATATGGTTTTCAGTAACAATAACCTCTTTAAATGTAAGAGTTTCATCTCCAGAGCTTGTTGCTACTGTATTTGTATGATTATTATGAAATGAAAAAACCTCTGCATCATCATTTGCATTATAATTTGTAACGCTATTAACATATGTTTGCTGAACGCTATTTGGTATGCCAGTCCCAAAAATTGCTAAAGCACCATCATTAGTCCCTTGAATACCTTGAGCATCATCATCATAAACATTTTTAAAATCTGTTGAACTTGTTTTATACGGGAAGTAATATTGACAAGTTAGATGCTTATCATAGTTACCATTTTCAACTGATTTAACAGCTACCGACCCACTTGTAAGATTATATACTTTTGTATAATATATAAAATTCCTATGAATCCTTGCATAATTAATCGTCCCAGATGGTATCCTTAGCCCAGTTTTAACACTAGAAACCCATACAGTATTTTGATATTCATTTACAACAGTTCCAACAGCCCCACTAGCTCTTCCATATATCTTATCGCCAGGGGCTAAGTCCCCCTCTAGTGGCGAAACTGAAAACTTAGTAAATAAAGTATAGTCATAAGCTGCATGCATTAACCCATGCCCAGAAGAAAATGTAGCAGATGACGATGGGAAATTACTGTATGTGGTATTGCTACCAATAGTTCTTATCTTACCAAGTTCATCTACCATTATATTTTGAGCAGATGTTAATTCATTATCGGCAACATCTCTTTTAGAAGCAGATGAATTTACACCTCCATGAAATTGACTTAATGTTAATGATTTCTTAGGCATTTACTTTTTAGGTTTAGGAGAATTTGGGAAATAATATCTATGAGCTTCCTCCGCTTCCCTTACAAATCCTTCAATAGCTTCATCAATTTCATTTTTAAAATCTCCATAACTTCCCGTTCCTGGCTCTTTTCTTGCCCTACCAAAAATCTTTGGATTAGGAATCCCTTCTACATTTGCACTCCTTCGTTCCCACGATGTCTTTAGAACATTTTTTATATTACCAACAGGAACTCTTTCTAATATTTCTTCAGACTTCTGAAAATCAAAAGCTTTTTGCCATTTTGCTTCAAAATAGACAAGGTCTTTCAATCTTCTCATTGATGGACTTTGTTTCATAAGATTATCCCAAGCAGTCATTGATTTTTTAGAATCCTTATATGGTTTTCGTGCCATAATTTGCTCTAAAAAATCACGCATTTTTCCAATAGTTACTTTTCTATCTCCAAACCCAAAATGAGCGGCAAGCTTACTACTTAACATAGGAGCATCTTTAACACCCTCTTTAATTGCACCTACTCCTGCTTTTCCAATAAGCCTACCTATAGGTCCGCCCATAAAAACTGAGCCAGCAGTCAATGCAACATCAGTTGAAGACTGAGGAATTAATGCATCAATAAGCCATTGAACATTCCTTTCTTGCTTTGATTTCAACTCAGGGTCATCATCAATTTGTGAAGGAAACCTATCAACAAATTTCTCACCAAGAGTTCTTTCTCGTTTTTGTATTTCTTGTTCTTCTGACATAATATTACTCCAATATTTCTACATGAACTAAATCATCAAAGTTATTATCTTTTATCTCTCCATCTGAATCCCAATCTCCGCCCCATCGTACTCTTATGCCTAGTTGTTGACCAATACCTCTAAGCATACCACCCATGTAGTGAAACCTTTCTCGGTCTTCCCAATCTATAGGGTAGGGAGCGATGTCTACAGCTTTTCCACTCATGTGTTTGCTGTACTTAACTTTGGTTGCCCCTTTCTTGAGTAGTTCTCGTTGTCTTTCTTCTGAACGAACACCTTCGATAACAGTAACATCCATTATCTTAATAAGTTCATTAAGAACATTAACAAGTTTAGCGTCTACACCTTCTAAACGCTTCCTACTTCTTCTTCCGAACCTAAACATTATTCAAATTCGTTTAGTACTTTCTTTATCTTAGCAACCATTTGGTCATCTTTTTTACTAGGGGTTGCCTTAACAATAACGTCAAGCACTTTAAGTACAAAAGCTTTTGCACCTTGTTTTTTTACTTTTCTTTTTATATACGCAGATAACATACTCATTTTTTATTTTCCTTTTTTAAGAGTTGAGTTAGACCTTGCCAAACAACATCAACCAAGATGTCATCTTTTTCTGATGGGGATAGCTTAACAATCTTCTCCAAACAGAAAAAGACTACTATAACTACTTCCCAATTTTCACTTAACCATTCCATTTAATACTCCTTTAAATAAGTCGAGTATGCCTCAGCCCCAGAGGATGGACGAGATAGGGAGGATATAGAGCTAATAGGAGGCATACTCAACATTTCTTTACTCGCTATCCTTTAATTTTTTTGACTTTAATAATAAGTAGTAAATCTGTATTGCAAACATAATACACATTAAAACACCAGATATTATATCTGTGTAATACACTAAGCCTAAACTTGTACTAATTGTTGTTACCTTCAGACTGTCCATTTTTTAATCCTTGTATTTCATCTCTTAGTTGTGACATTTTTTCATTATGCTCAATCTTCATCTCTAAAGCTGCTACCCTTAATTCCATTTGATACCACCCCCAAGCAATCGCTCCTAGTAGACTGATAATATTTATTGCAAATTTCATATCTATTTTAATGCCGCCCATTAATTCTGCTCATTGAACCTTTCAATTCTGAAACTTGATTATCGAGGTCATTTATTTCCTTAGTAATAGCATCAAATTTTCTATCCAGTTTATCATCTGATTGATTCCAGCGATTAATTAATTTAATTACCATTCCTTCCATATTCTCAAGAGTTTCACTTTGACCTCTATTTTCAACTTTTAATTTTTCTAATGTTTCCTGCTGTTGTGCTGATTTATTTGACAGAGATACCACTAAGTATACAAACATAGCCCCAACTACTCCAATCATTCCAGCTTCGCCATATATCTCCATGAAATCCATTATTTCTTCTTCTTTTTATTAGTTAGCTTTTGATACCATTTTAATTCTTCTTCCATTTCAGCAAATCTTTCTTGCTCTTCTACTATGTGTTTTTCGACAAGCTCTGTGATTGTTTTATTAGCCTGTTCAAAATTTGTTTCAAGGTTTTGAATACGAATTTCAATTTGCCAATAGCCATAAACCAACATTCCGATAAGAACTGCAATTTGACCAAGCCATTTAAGGTTAATACTAACAATGGCGTTATCATCAAGAACAGTAGCACGATAACTTCTGGCGGTATCAGGTTTTTCACTCACTTCACCTCCCAACCACAAACTGACCAACCAGAGTCACACCCTGTCAATATCGTTACAAAGAATATGAACAATAGAAACAGGATGTACCCTGTAATCATCTGATGCTCGGGTTTAGTGTTTTTCCACAAAAACATATTGCACCTTGATGTTGTAGCTTGTACTACTCGACCACTTCTGCTTCTTCACCATCATCTTCAAGAGCTTTCTCTAACTTCTTCATAAAGAACTCTCTGCCTCCTTGTAACTGGTCTAAATTAAACATACTTGCTTGTATCTTTCTATCTAAATCAGCAACATGATTCACTAAAGCAGCTTGTTCTTCTGTGAAGTCTTCAGGTTTGTACTCAACATCATTGATAACAACTTTCTGAGTTTCTTTTTCTTTTTTCTTAGCCATTGTTTATCCTTTTATTGTTTACAGAGCAGCTATATCTTTCTTGAGGGCTTCCCAGCCTTCTTTCTGAGCAGTTGCTTCTGCGATTTGTGCATCACAACGAGATATTTCACTATCACATCTTTCTGCGGTTACGGTTTGAACATTATCAGTACCTGCAGCCCCAGTCTCAGGGTCGAAGGTCTTCTTTGTTAGTTGTACTACTTCATGACTTTTTTCGGCTTGTGCTGCTCGCACGACAACACCTTTGTCATCTTTTACTTCAGAAACGGCAGGGGAGTCAACCACCTTAGTCTTCGCCACAGACCATTTCTTGTTTTTCTTTCTTGTTGCATAGTCTTTCATAGCTATACTCCTTTTTGTTATTCAAAAATTAATGTTACTAAAAATTGGTCAACTGCTGTGCTATTTGGGTCAATGCTAAGTCTAATAGCATTACCTTTAGATATAGATAATCCAGCACTAATATTCGCTGAACCAGAAGTGACAAAATTCTTTGTATATGTTGTTGTAGTCGTTGATGTGTCAGCAACATATACTCCATAATTTGTTGCTACTTCTACTTTAAATTGACATCCACTTACTGCTGTCTCACTTGTTACATATAAAGACCTCAATGTAGTATTAAATGGAGCAACCCAAGTCATTTGCTGGTCTAGGTCAGTTAAGGTAGATACAGTAGCATTAGCAGACCCATCAGGTCTAAGTGGAATATTCTTTTCTGTACTAGCTCCTTTCCAATCAGCAGAAGCATGAATCATAAATGGAAATGAACCATCTACTGTAAGGTCTCCACCTATTGAAACATCATCATGAACATCTATAGCCTCTTTGAAATATACCTTTTTATCACTAGCGCTTAACTCCATCACTGGAGCATATGAGCCTCCATCTTTAGTTTGTATTTCAAATACATTATCTGTCTCAGCAGATAGTCTCCAATTATCTGAGTGATTAGCACCATTATCTGCTACTAAATCCAACTTCATAGAGACACCAGAACCTGCTTTCATTGTTACAAGGCTATGTTCTGCTCTTATAGGTGCTGTGCCTCCTGCTTCTATTTGTACAACATTATCTCCAAATCCTATTAATGTATCACCATCTCCAGTATGGACAAGATTCGCAGGTATATATACATCTCCACCAAAGGTAGCAGTTAATGAAGAATTAAATGATAATGCTTGTGAACCTGCTACTGAAATACCTATTCCACCAACTTCAGTTAAGAATAAACCAGTATCTGTATCATTCAAAAAACTGTATGTTGGCGCTGATAATGAACCATTTGTTCCTTGAATCTGCGCAGTAGTGTTCATTATTTTTAAAGCATTACTCCAAGAATTATCACCATACTCTCTTTGTATTACTAAGTTTACTCTATTGCTTACATCTTCAACTCCAATAGACCAATCTTGCTGAGTATTGCCAGTATCAAGAACTAGATGTTTTAATAAGTCACCAGTATTATTTTTAATATTTACCTGACCTATACCATTACCATCGCCTATATGAATTTTCCCAGTTGGGGCAATTTGAAATGGAGTTGAAGTAACGCTAGTACCTGCATCATTCATCTTCTGCCATTTTATAATACCCTCTATAAAATCAAATCTTCCTGTTTTTGAACCACTAGTTGCACCAGTATCGTTAAAGTAAAGACTTGCTTCAGTCGCATCAGTAATAATTAAATCAGCAGTAGTCTCAGTAACATCCCCTTGAGATGTCGGGCCTATAGTTACAGGGCCACTCGGAGATATAGATAATCTTCTTGTAGTAGAACCACCAGAAGGCTTTGTCCATATTGAATACCAATCAGTTGAACTTTGATATATTCTTAATTCACCAGTGGAGTTTTCTACATATGTATGAGTACCATCATGCATCATGGTATAATCATTGCCATGACCAACTCTTAAATATTTACTATCAGCACTTACACCTGTATTACCATAAAAAGATGTAGTTCCCGAATCAGCTACTACAATTCTAGTAGCAGTAATTCCATCTTTAGTAGTTTGAATGCATAGATTAGCAGATTGAGCACCTGAACTAGCAAAATCTTCCGTTCTTTCAGAAAATATTACTGCACCAGTCGCTGAAGCGTGTCTTAATCTAATTCCTACTTTTTCATCTGTTGAACCTGCAGCTGCGTTGTTATCTAAAATAAATTCAGTAGAGCCACCATCGTTAGGAGCGTAAAATTGTAAACTACCATACATATCCATACGGCTTGAAGTTTCTTGATTTTCAAGAAGAACTTTTCCATCAGAGTGCCATTGTAGATATGCTTTACCTGTTCCACCTTCATAAAACCTAATGTAAGGTGAAGTACCCATTATTTTTATTTGCTCATCACTATAGGTAGTATTAATCTGTAAAGGTCTACTCCATTCAGCGTATGTATCTGTAATCTTTAATCTTTCAGTGCCAGCTGTATGAAATACTATATTATTGCTATTAGATGATTTAATCGCAATATCACCGCTTTGAGCAGTAATTAAGCCATATAGGGTTGAACCAACAAGAATACCTATATTATCGTAAGTGTCTCCTTGAACAGATAAAGTTTGTGCTGGTGTAGCTACATCTATACCCATCCTTCCTGAACTATCTATTATAACTTTTTCTGTAAGAGCGCTTTCAGACGCTTTTCTTGTTGCAAATACTATGTTGCCACCAACATAAGTAGATACGGCATCAACTTCTCCATAGACACCTGCAAATGCATAATCAGTATCACTATCTGAAGCTGCTGTGAATGTTACTCCAAATATATCCCCAGCTCCATAGTCACTACCAGCACCTGTATACTTTGATATATTTAATCCTTTATTTGGATTGGTATTATTAAATCCACTTGAACCATCAAAGTTTCCTCTAATTGTTAATGCAGTATCAGGACTAGTTGTTCCGATGCCTACGTTACCCCCACCAACCAACCGCATAACTTCAGAGTCATCAACGCTAAATCGCATAATACTACTGCCGACTTCATTGTTATTATCAGCATCTATATAAAGAGAACCTGCTGAGTGATAAATTCTTGAATCAGAGTTATCATCGCTATCTGTAAAATCTATTGCAGGATGAGTATCAACAATTTTCACATCACCTACAACATGTAGAGCTTCTGAAGGAGTAGAACCAGCAGACATTCCAATGCCAAGTTTATCTGGGATTACGACATTCCCATTGTGGTCAAGTCTCATAACTTCACCACCGCCATGAGTATTAAATGCTAAATATTCTTGATTACTATTATAACAAGAGTATATTAAAGCATTATAAGTACCGTTATTTGATGGAGAGCTAAATAAAATATATTGTTCATTAGCATCTGGAGTTGCTATTGTTAATCCACCATCTCCACTATTTTCTACTAGTAAATCATCTGCGTAAGACGCTGGTGCAAAATCGCCAGCGGATGCTGAATTAACATGAAGAGTTCCCTCTGGAGCTGTTATATTTATACCTACCTTTTGACCTTTTAAGGTCATATGGTTATTGTCATCTATGTAAAAGTCTGCTCTAGAATTACCTGCTCCATTCATTATTTTAAAATCAGCACCATTAGTTGCGTTATTATCCATTCTGAATGTCATATCGCCACTAGAACTAACCATTGTTATATCATTTGCCATTTGCAAATTTCCACTATTATCGAACCTTCCACATTCACCTGCATTATTACTAAAAACGAATCCCGAATAAGCATACAGGTGCATATCATTTGATGAACGATTTATTTTGCAATTTCCATCTGCCCATTGTACAGGGGATGCAGTTGGCATTGTGACAGTACCATAAAATGTGCTATTAGCACCATCAAACTTGACAGTATCAGTATATTTGGAATTTATTACTATACTACCTGCGCTATCTCCTGTGCTTAAAACAAGATTTAGACTGCTATTATCGTGGTATATTAAAGCATAATCGCTACCTGCTAAATCTCCATTACTGGCATCAAGATATAAATAACAACTTCCAGTATGGGTATTCAATATCTTCATATTGGTATTATTGCCATCATTCCTTTTTGCTTGAATATGGCTACCATTCATAGACTCAATAGTAGTTCCAGTAAATGTTCCTGTTGATTCTAGAGTTCCTGCGAATGTGGTACTGCCATCTTGTTTAATTACCATTGCCGCTACGCTACTACCTGTATATAATGAAAATTCACCAGCAGAAACACCAGATTCATTTGCCATAAACCCCGAATAGAAATAATTAGTGCCATCAAAAAATTCAATAGCAGAATTTTTAGCAGTATCAGCACTTTCTATTCGCACATATGTGTGAGCTGAAGTGTCAATATGTAATGGTCTAGCAGGACTTGTAGTTCCAATACCAACTTTATTTCCTTCTTGTAATACTAGAGGATATTCAGATGTGTCTTCATTTTTAAATTGTAATTGAGAGTCTGAACCACTAACAACATTAAATATTTTCCACTCATCTCCATTAGTTTGAGTTGTATCTAATGATAAATAAACATTTTGAGAAGATGATGCTTGTATACTCCCACCTACAGTAACTAAACCAGTATTAGGATTAAGAGCAAGATTTACACCCGATGGAGTTATAACTTGCCCACCACTTACATTTACCTTACCATCCTCTTTAATTCTAAGATACTCTTTATATGCAGATGCCCCTCTATCATATCCTTGAAATACTATATCAGCAGTATTTGCACTTGTTTGAACACTACCAATAAATTTTTCATAGTTACCTGCAGTATTAGTGAATCTTACATTTGAATAATTAGTGTCTGCATTTGGGCTTCTTAGAGTTAATGTTGGTTTATCATTATAATCAGTTGGAGTGTAAGCATCTGAACTTCCACCATCTATTTGTAAATAATTTAAAAAGTTAGCTTTACCTGTATCCTCAATAGTGAATCTGTTTTTCCAACTGCCATCATAAGTTTTAAAGATATGACCATCAGCATCAGAGAGATATTCTATACCTTTACTATTTTCAGACCTGAGTTGTAAAGCACTAGAACCATTTGCAAATATAACATTTGTATATATATAACCTGCGAATGTGG
>VTLG01012739.1_pt1 | contig 58019 bp, 82 predicted proteins | sample 4694571 | NCBI WGS metagenome assembly VTLG01 (sample SAMN12604809, study PRJNA352737) | marine metagenome | biome: ENVO:00000447; feature: ENVO:00000209|ENVO:00000569|ENVO:01000036; material: ENVO:00002151; isolation source: viral sequences binned using virsorter ... | reverse complement strand
AGGTCTTCGACTAATACATTGTTTGTTGGAAAAGATGGTATAACAACAGTAGGCACAAATTCTGTAGATATGATACCTAACTGGTTATCTGAATCAACTTCAAATCGACCACCCAAACTAGAACTTAGTATTTGTGATTTAACTGCAACTTCACCAAAGAATACATGACCTGCTGGGTGAACTAACTCTTTTAGTATACCTCTATATTTGTTTATTGATTGACCTACTTTGACTACATAACTGTGACTTTGATAAAACTTACTATCTTGTATATGTGCATTCTCTCCTGATACGAAACCTTGGTCGCTCAAGAAATTATCATTTAATAATCCTTCACCTGCAACTTTACCTCTTGCAGTATAGTTGTCATTTTTTAAAACTTTAAATGAAGCATTACCACTATTATATGTGACTGTTTCATCATCTCTAAATTGACCATTTAGACTTGTATATTTCAGTATTTGCCTTTGACTATCATATGACTGAACAATAGCAGTAGTTCCAGAATTAGAACCAGTAATTGTCAAACCTTTTGTAAGTGATGCAGATGGTCCTGTTATTAACATATTATGAAACGATGTATTACCTATGATTGCATCGCCATCAAAATTATATCCTTGATCTGAGATTGTTAGTTTTTCAACTGCACCAATTTGTGATGACCATGCAAATAACTTTGCACCTGTTCCACCTGAAACTTTTGCAAGTGTGTTTGTTCTTACAGTTGATGATGATGAACCTGTGATAGCCTCAGATGATGCAAAAACATTTATGTTTGCACTTGTTCTTCTAATTACGAGTCTATTAGGTTCTATTCTTAATATTACACCAGTTGCGTTTGAAGTTCCACCTGTTACTGTTTCACCAACTTGATATCCTGATGTATCACTAAAGTAGAGATAACCACCTGGAAATACTGTAGGCATTTTTTCATAACCTGCGCCTGGGTTTGTAATTTGAACATTTCTAATTCTTTGGTCTGTAACGACTGTTGAATTATCTTTATTGATATATCTATTTAATAAAATAGGTTCGTCATCTTCATATATCAATCTACTCTTGTCTGAGAATATTTCGACCCTGTCGCCACTCGATAGATTAGGATTTGTTGTGAATGTAATACCATCTAATGCAAATGTAAATGTATTCTCTGCCTGTGGCACACCATTAATATGAACTTCTACATTACCTGCTGGTGATAATGCGATTGGTTTTCCATGCAAGTCTCTGTTTGCTTGACCATCTGTAATACCACCAAATACTGTTTGATTTGCCGTAGCAGAAAACTCATACTGTTCAGTAGCAAGTGCATCTTCTAATATTAATTCATCACCAGTAGAACCTATGACCGCCTCTGCGCCGTTACCACCTGTTGAACTATCATCGAATACAACTATATCACCTGCACTGTAATTCTGACCTGCATCTTCGATATAAATTTTTTCTATACCACCTCTTGATAATCCTGTGACATTTGAACTTGCTGTAACTGCATCTGTATCTGTTTTACCACCTGAAAAAGTTATCAAGTCTTGTATATCATACATCGAACCTAAAGATGTTTTTTCCATCAAGATACCAGTTCCGTCTTCGTTTAATATATCACCACTACTATCTTCTTGTGATAAGTAGACTGAACCGTTTGAGTTATCAACTGTCGATACGATACCTAAAACTGTTGCAGTATTTTCTGATACGCCATCTCTATCTACAAATGTTATTAATCTGTTAAATTCAAATTCACCTCTATGTAAATAAGACATCGAAACAGAATATATGTCATTTGATTGGTCTATAATAGTAACACTTTCTACTACTGCTTCAGCCGTAACTAAAGTGCTATCATCAAGAGAAAACTGTTTTATTTTATCTGTTGCGACAGGAACTTTATCAGCGACAGTCATCTTAACTGTCATTCTTCTTTCTTCGTTAAATTTTGATTCGGATAATACTACTGTTTCGTCTACAGGATATTTTATCTCTGCATCTTCACCATACAAAAGTCTCATTAAAAATTTGACTGAATCTGCGGTACCTTTTTGTTTGTATAATGAACCTATGTTTTTTAATGTTAGTCTAGGATTTTGAGTGTCTTTTAAATCTAGAGATGGTATGAAATCTTTTTGAAAGTATTGTAAAAATGTTTCTAGTGTGTCATCTATATCTGAATAATCTAGTAATCTGTTATTTGCAACTACACTGTTCTCTTTATATGTCTTGATTACACCTGTTTGATTACCATCTCTGCCTACTATTGATTCGCCTGTTGCAAATCCTGTACCAGATATAGAGTCTACTATAAGTGTGTTGCCGTTTATGACTTTAATTTTCGCAAGTGAACCGTTTGTTTGTCCGAAAACATATTCACCTACTTGAAATGGTTCTAATTCTTTATTTTCTGTGTTTTGTTGTGCGACTAATAGTTTAGAACTATCTGCATCTGGTGAGGCGGGATTGGTACCTGCTTCTAATAACAGACTAGCTGCTATCTCAGAGGTACCATCCTCTAACCTTATGCCCTCTAATTCTGATTTAGATTCAAGGACAATAATTTCCGATTCTAGGAACTCGAAATACGCTTGTAAAAATGCCTCAAATATCGGAGCCTCGTCTTGTATCCATTCTGGAAGAAGACTAGGTAATCTTGTCGATAGTCGATCTACAATGTGTTTTTCGTGTGCCATATTTTAATCAGTTATTATACACCTGATACTGATGAACCTGTACCTAATACACTGATTGGATACCAAACTAATGAACCCTCAGCACCTAGAGCGATACAGACTACTGCACCACCTGTTTCTAGAACGATGTCATTACTAGATGAACCATCTGTCCATGAGGTTACATTAATTATTAAGTCATCAGAATCATTATCGTCTTTTCTTACGATGATTTTTAACTGACCAACAGACGATGCGTTTGCTAATGTCATTGTGACATTACCAGATGTGCCTGTTAAATCAATTAATGATACTGCTTTTGTAGCACTAACAGATGTAGCAGTCTCATCTAGAGACTCAACATCATCTAATGCTAAGTAAGTTGGTATATTGTTGAACAATCTACTCAAACTCATTTTCTTGTTGACTGGAGTACCAGATGGATTGTCAACGATGTGTAGTAAATCTACTGCGTTAACATCACCAGCTGCTATCTCTGACAACGCTGTTATTTTCTTATCTGCCATTCTCTTTTCCTCCTGTAATCCAATTGAATGGGAAACTACTCATGGTAATTGCCATGACCACTTTACTCATATTAATAACTAGAACTAGATGTAGATGTATAACCTACACCAGCACTACTCTCACCACTTGTAATGGTGTCTATTTCACCTGATGTCTTTATGTCATCGATGCTAATGTCAATCAAAGAACCTCTGATTGCAACTACATCATCACTTGAAGGTATCACGGTGTAATCGATTGATGTATCACTGTTTACAGTCGAGGTAAACTTGATGGCATTAATCGAAACTTTACCACTGGTATAATCTATTGTACCAGCAGATTGATCTGCGATGACTCTTGTAGTTCCTGATAGTGAGTATCTTCTCACATTACCAGAACCATCGTCATCAAAAAAGTATGTGTTGACTGTATCGCCGTCAACTTTAAAACCTGTTGTTGAAAGAATACCACCTGAGTCTTTGTTATGACCATCGTGTGGGTGGAAGAAACCATTACCAAATTCGACTACTAATCCTTCTGATTTGTTTAATGTAATATTCTTTTTCTTTCTTAATCTTATGTTTGTTATGTTAGATATGATAGCTGTATTAGCATCATCAATTGTCTTGACAAGATTTGAATGTCTGAATATACTATCAAAATTATTTAAGTTTGTATTATCAAAACTTATAATCGCACTTTTTACTAATGCTTCTAACTCACCTTTTGATAATGTTGTTTCGTTTTCGTTATATTTGAATGTTGTTGTAACTAAGATTTTAACTATCTCTGCATCTACAATTACAGGTCTAACAGTCAACATATTAAGTTGATTTAATTGACTTTGAACAGATGATTTTTCTATTTCTGACAAGTAATCTGAATTTTGTGGTTTGAGTGATATGAATACTTTACCATACTCAGGTGGGTCATTATCTTCACCACCCCAAACTGCAACTGCATCGGCGTTAGGATAGTATTCACTTACTTTTGCTTTGTAGTCGTTTAGTGTTACTAATCTATTTTGTGATGTGTAGAATTTTGTTGCCTTAAATTTTATAGAGTCTACACTTTCTCTCTCTGCACCGCCTGTAGCAGGTGATGTTGTAGTTATTGAAACATTTGTAAAACCATTGATAGCATTTGCCATTGTAAATGATTTTGCATTATCAGCGTGAATGTCATCTACAATAATATATGTTACACTAATTTGGTCACCATCTAAAAGACCTTGACCTAAAACACCATCACCAAAATATATCTCTATAAATCCTTCTTCGTTTTCTTGGGTATAAAATACTTTAGTTGAACTTGTAATTGTCGATACATCTGTAGATAAAGTAAATTTAGATACAGAACCATTTGAATTTACTGAGACTTCTAGACTTGACTTATCAACTCTTGCGTTTGATAAAACAAATTTAGAGTTTTTAATTTGAGAATCAAATATGTATGAATCTGTCACATATTGACCTTGTAGAAGATTAACATTTGAATATGTAAAATCTAAATTATCTCTCGTTGGTGTGACACTATCACTACAAACAAAATTATATGATACACCATCATAAACTGTTGTAAAGTTATGACCTCTTGGTAAAATCATATCATTTTCTGTAGGCGTTGTTTGGTCTGCATTCCTGATGTTTGATGCCTTTATATTAACTATTGCACTAGATGCCTTTTCTGATGCAGGAACAAATCCTAAATCTTTTGCACGAGATACTACATTCTTTCTGATCTGAGCAGAATCTAAAAACATCTCTGAAGCTGCTATGTTTGTGTTAACTGCGCCTATGTGTGATGCATAAGCCAATAAATCTACTAATACATTTATATTTGATCCTTCAAAATCATAATCTTTAAATGTATCTTGACCTTTTAAATATGTTTTTAGATTCTCTGATATTTCTTGAAAATCTAAATCTGTTGTTTTTATGAGTGAACTTTTTACTGCCATTACCTTACCCTACTTACTGAAAATCCTAATTCTTGTTGTTGGTGAATGTTATGAACTTCAAAAAAAATTGTAACATCTAGTGTATTATTATCAAATTTGCTTTCATTCAAACTAAAACTTAGATTTTTTATTCTAGGTTCTAGAGTCATAATGGCCTTGCCTATACTTTTCATTGTTTGAGAACCTAATTCACCGTCTGATATTTCAAAAAGTCTAGTTCTTAAATTTGCACCAAAGTTTGGTTTGAACGGTCTCTCAAAATGATTAGTTAATACAATATTTTTTAACGATCTTTTCACGGCATCAACATCTTTTTTTACAGTTATATCATCTGTTATCGGATGTCTTTCAAAAGTTATATCCATATCTTTGTATAAATCTTTTGTTGCAACATTTGATGCATTTGCTTTTAAGTAATTTGATGCCATTTAACTATTTATACACCTTTGTCATTAAATTTTTAGTATTGATACACTTTGATTAGATGAAAGTGCCGAACTAAGAACAACATTACCACTTGCAATGGTGTAATCTGTTCCTAATGATAATTCTGAACCGTCTCTAAACACTTTTAATGTGCCCGATGCACTTGGTATACTAAACGAAGTAGTAGTTCCATCTCCGTTTTGAAAGTTTACTTCATCATCTACAAATTTTTGTTGTTCTTCTGTATCTAAGAGACGAGATGATGTAGATTTATTTTCTTTCTTTACAGACATGACACCTGCAACACCAGCGATAGCAGGTATTGTAAATGGCATACCTATCAGTTTTAAGAAATCACACCATGTTAAAGTTAGTAAATCAAATATCGCACCTAAACCTATCGCATTAAAAAACTTTTTGACTAGATTGACCCACTCCATCATAATTTTCTTATGCCAATTCAATCTAAAGTCTTGAAGTTCTAGAGAAATCTCTGCAATCTTTTCTTCTACAGATTCAGTAAATGATTCAATTTTTCCACCTATGATTGCAGTTATGTCAAAACCAAAAATTTGTATTTCTTCGATTAGACTTAATACAGTCTCATTAAATTCTCTAACTTCTTTTAGAAGATCATCTTCCAATGCTTTCTTCTCTGCATTTTTCTTTTCTAATTCTTCTAATAATTTTGTTCTTTCTTCTTCACTTAGACTTTCGTTTTCTAATTTTTTATTAATCTCTTCTATCTCTTTTTTAACAGCATTGATTTGTTTGATTTTACCTAACTTTGTTTGTTTAAACTTTTCTTTCAAACTATCTATCTTTGCTCTTATCAATGCACCAATATCTAGATTGATTATTGCCAACAACTCTGAGAAAGGAAGACTTGGTAAACCTAGAGCATCCCATATTTCATCAAATTTGTCTATTAACTTCTGAAATACTTTTACTAGACCTTGTTGTATGTATTCTTTGATTTCAGTTTTAATATATTTCCAAGTTAGTTTTGCTTTTGCTTCCTCATCTAATACACCAAACTCACCATCAAATTGTCTAAACTCTTCTGGAATCAAACTAAAGAATCTATCTACATGTTCTGATCTTGCTTTTTCTAATGCTTCGATTTCTTCTTTTAATTTTCTTTCTTCTGCAAGTAATTCTTTAAGTTTATCTGCTTGTGCAGGCCTTTGAGCTTCGGTACCTGGAATAATTACCACATCTTCAAATCCTAATTCAGTCATTTCTGTAGGCACGATTGCAAATTCTTCTTCATCAATGTTATCGATGATTTCTTCAATCTCTTTTTCTACTTCTGCTAATCTTTTTCTTTTTGCTACTATCTGTAAAGTAAAACTTTTACCTGCAATTTGATCTTGTAATTCTTTACGATAGTTAGGACTTGCTACTAACTTCAAAACATCTATTTGTAAACCTAATATATTTACAGTAAACGATATAGAAACTATTTTAGATATTAACTCTGCAACTTTAGTAGATATATAAGTATGAAACTCTGATAACAATTCTGTAAATGCATCTCTAGCTTCTTGTGGCCAATCTCTTTTTTGTTCAGACTTTTGCCAATAGGGCGATAATATGTCACCTAAGTCTTCTACAAAATCTGTTATTGTTTGATCTATTTCATCTACTTGTTTTTGTAAACCATCTACAATTGCAGTTTGTATAAACTTTTCTTTTTCTTCTATCTGTTTTTGTATTTCTGCTATTTCTTCTGGCGTTAGATCTGGATTTTTTAAAAGTTCTTGTAGTTCTGCAATTTCTTTTTCTCTATTTGCCTTTCTTTCTTGAACAGCTGCTACGAGTTCGCCAGGTATTCCAGCGATTTCATTAAAAGCATTCGTTATTTCTGCTCTTGTTGGTAATGAAAAAAGGTCTCCCTCAGGACAAGGAAAACTATCTGCGATTGCCTTTTCTATAGATGTTTCTTTTTTCTGTTCTTCAACTTGTTTGTCAAGAACTTCTTGTAGTGTTGTCATAATTAACTGTTAGGTCTAAATTTCTGCGCTCTGACAATTACATCTTGGCCAGACTGTAGTTTTATGTTACCACCTGCTTCTATATCTAATTTACCAGCGACATCAATTTTACCATCATTGAAACTTGATATGTTTACTTTACCATTTGCATGTATTTTAGCATCACCTAGAACTTTTATGTTGACATTACCAGCAACATACAAATCATCATTTTTACATATGACTGTATATCTATCATTTACTACTCTATGAATCTCATTACCATCTTTATCTATTTCGTAAAATGTGCCTGTTCTATGTTCTACTGATAATCTTTCATTATCTCTCGTATCATCTACTTCTATTACATGACCTGATTCAGTTCTTGTCGCCTTATTGTAAGGATATATTGGCGTTGCATTTGACTTTGCACCTGTAATAATTGGGTCCATATTTCTATCATCGTATATTGCATCGCCAGTAGAAAATACATTTATATCTGTAGCATCTTTTACAAGTGGATAATAGGGTAATGTTTTTTCTGATTCTGTAAATTCTTCTCTCTTTGAACCAACACCAGTATATCTAATATTTTGTGTTTTAAGAAAATGAGGTGCTTTATCTAAAGAAGATGTAAGTTCGTTGCCTCTTTGAGGTGCAGATGGTGGATTTAAACCATCATTTGTATTTGCATAATCAGCTTGTGTCTTTCTTCTCGGGTCATTAAATCCTTTATCAACATCTCTATCTAGTAATTCGTTTGTGATTGTTTCTCTGTAACCTTGTTGAGATATACCTTGACTTACACCTAACACCACAAATTGTTGTTGTAAACTATCTGAAAATATACCGAAGACTGTTGCACCCTCTACTAACGAGTGTGTATTACCTAGACCACCTAAACCGGCAGTTGTCGCTGGCATTATAACATGCGACCATGGTAAATCAGCAGATGATATAAATTGTTTATCGTCTGTATGTAATGCGTGAATACGAACTCTCACACGACCTATTTTTAATGGGTCATTTCTATCCTCTACAATTCCAAAATGATACATAATTACTCCGTGATCACCGTGGCATTTAGTTCATCTAATGGGAAAAATTCTCTAATATCTTTCGCTAAACTTTCCTTAACACATGTTAAATTACAAGTGCCTGAATTATCTAGAGGTAATATGTGAAATCTCACATGTGTGACTAGATACCTTTCATCTTGCATCAAATCTCTATCATTTTCATTATCTTGTGGTTGAAATGGTGGAAATTTTAATCTAACAGTTGTGCCACATTCTATATTTGTTCTAAATGGTATTGATGCTATCATAGAATTTTGATTAAAAGTCGATAATAGTGATACTCTTTCTAAATCACCTGTGTCTCTTTTTTCTATACCTAGTTGTTGTGTTTTTGTTTCTGAACTATTTGTATCTATTAGTTTTGGTTCATCAGAAAAGGCGTTTGTAGGATTAACATCATATTTTAAATAACTATCAAATCTATCTTTAGGTGCTAAGTCTGCAAAGTCTTCTGATAATTGATATGTTGAGGCACCGCTCTCTCTTCTTTCAGCACCGTAAACTATTTCTTCGTCTTCTAGATTAATTAAAGGAAATTTTGATACATGAGATTGACTTTCTTTTTTAAACGAATCGCTTAACGAATATACATTGTCTTCTATAACTTTTCTAATTGGGTCATATGTCATCTGTTTTGACGAGTATGCACCTGATGTAAATCCATTTAAAATATCTGCTCTTTTTGGTTGTATAAATCCAAAAATTTGTGTGTTAGGACCGATTCCTGGATAATCGTCATCTACTTCTAAATTATCAATATGTTGTCTTGTACCCATATCAAAGATAACTGGTTCTTCTAATTCTCGAACCATGGTATCAAAGGAACAAAACCTAAAACTGCCATTCATTGTTTGATAAAAAAACATCGATTGTTTATAACTATTATCTTGTGAGTCTCTATTAGCGTTTTTTACACAAACATCTATAAATTTTTCTACTGTCCAATTAGGACATACAATCTGTAAATTTGTAGGAGATGTCTCTTCCCAATAATCAGTAGTATCTGTAATTAATCTTTGACTTTTAAAACCAGCATCTTCTTGTAATACTTGTAATAACATACTAGAAAAAGAACCTCTCAATGTTTTACTCAATCTTTTAGTTTTTGCTGTAATCATTTTAGGGTCGCAAAAATGTATTCTGTAAGCCATTGCTTGTTTTACAGGATTACCAGCTAAGTTGTCTATAGCATATATTCTAAAAACTTTCCTAAAATTACCATTAGCTGTATCAATATCTATAGTCAAAGATTCTTGACCAACTAATTTATAATTTTTTATCAAACCTATACCGTCTACAAGAGTCATTTTACCTTTTACAAAATAATTTTGTATAGATTCATATATCTTGATATCAGTGCAAATACCAGATACGCCAATGGCGTCTTTGTCTTGATTTACTATTGTTAAATTATTAATTACAAAAGAACCTGGCCTATTTCTAGCCATCTGTCTTTTGCCTTGACCTCGTCTGCTCCCCAATCTGTTTGACATAATTTTAGCCTGACATTATTTGACCAAATCTACTGACTACTGAATTTATTAAGGCGGGGTCAATATATTTGATAAATCTTTTATTCTCGTTCAATTCTAATTCATCTTCATAAAAAGTCACACCTGTATATCCAGACAATTCTGTATTTGCCCTTAGACCATCGGCATTTTTATAAAACTTTATTCCATCTCTTTGTTCTACAACAGATGTTGGTGTGAATGTTTTTCCTGAAACCGAACCTGTTATTAGTTCATTAGCAACAAAGTCGCCATCTTCTATACAAATTCTTTTTTCTAATGGCGAAACTTCTATGATTCTTCCTTCTGCTGATACGCTTGTGACTTTTTCACCCATTAAAAACTTAGATGATGATGTTAATATATCAGTAGATTGTGTCCCTACTGCTAATTTACCAGGATATTTTTTATTAATGTGTCTTTCAAAAGTTGCACTATCTTTATACCAATCAAAATAATTTTCTATATCGTTAACTAGAAAAAATGTCCAGTGTAAATTTTGGTCACCGTATAGTCTAGCAGCTGCTATATCTGGTCTTTCGCCCTCAGTTAATTCATATAAATCATAACTAACGAGAGAATCTACTGCATTTTGTTCTATCTTACTTTTTCTAAAAAAATCTTTTATTGTTACTATTTTTTCAGATTCTAAATTATAATTTATTTCTGGAAAATTTTGAAAGTATCTGTTACTCATTATGTGCTATTATCCTCAGCTTCTGCCTTTATCTCTTCTAATAATTTAGCATTATTATCTATGATTGCTTTATTTCTTTCGGAACCAAATACACCTGGTTTATTTGTTTTGTTTAGTTCACTTGGCGTTGTCATACCTAATGTTCTATCTTCACCTTTACTCAATGATTTAGCCGCTATGGTGTCATAATTATTGAGAGACATAATTTGTATTTCTAAGAAGTTCAGTGTTAATTGAATCTTTGTTGGCATACCGTCTGCATGAGTAGAGAATTTTTGACCACCTGAATAATCGACCTGTGCATTTGTGCAAACAGCAGGTAAAAATCCATCAATGTTAAATTTTAAAGGTCCTACAAACTCTATATCAAAGACATTAGGATACATGAACATGTTATGTAATCCGTCTCCGTCAAAAGTAAACAATGACGGTTTATCATCACCAAGAGGTTTGCCCTCTCCATCTGTCACATAAAAATGTAAACCTGGTGGCACATCTTCAAAAACAATATCTCCTACTTTTATATCTCTTGTTACAGAAGTTTTGTTATTGACTGTCTGAAATGATCTGTTAAACAATCCTGTTGTTGTATCTGGTAACATAGAACTTCTAAATGCATAGATAATTCTTCTAATTTGTAAGGCTTCTGTTTCGGACTTTGGATAAAAATCAAAAGTAAAGTCCCATGATCTAAAAGGTATACCATCTAATATTTGTTCGTTTTTAGGGTTAACTGCAACACCCATTTTTAATCCTGCTAAACCACCTGACATTTTATTCAACATTTTAAAACCAGCTTCAGTTATAACAGTATTAAAATTTGTACCAGCATTTTCAAATCCATTCTCTGTTATATCACCAATAGCCTTTGCCAAAGAATTTTGACCCTCTTGACGATATTGAACATTTGCTTGAGATATGAGTGTATCAGGCACATAAAGTGCAATAGATCGTTCTTTAAAAACAGGATGATTTCCTGCTTTACCACCTACAGAACCAGTGCCTCGAGCTTTAGCATCAGCGTCTCCACCAATACCTTTTTGTTTTCTAGGTCTTATGTGAAAAACAATATAATTAGCTAATCTATCATGATATGGATAAATCATTTGTTGTTCTTTTTCATTCGGCATGGAACTTGCATAATCAAATGCAGTTTCTTTGCCAGATGATGTTAAACTTTTTTCTAATCTTTCTCTTCTTGATTGTAATTGGTTTTGCGCTCTTTTAGCATCTTCACCTAATGCATCTATAGCAGATGTATAGTTAATTGATTTAATTTTACTTTGAATACCCTTGAAAGAGTTAACTGCACTTTTGGCCTTGTTAAATTTGCTAATAAGCTTATCAATTGCTGACATATAAATACCTTAAAATATTAATATAGTTATTTATGTCATACAGTGGTAAGTTTAAACCTAAGAATTACAAAAAATATCGAGGTGACCCTACAAAAATCTATTATCGTTCACTTTGGGAACGAAGATTCATGGTTTACTGCGATAATAACTCAAAAATCATAGAATGGGGCAGTGAAGAGATAATAATACCATATAAATCGCCTTTAGACAAAAAAACCCATAGATATTTCCCCGATTTTTATGTAAAATATATTAATAAAGATAAACAAGTAGTCCGTGAGATTATAGAAGTCAAACCGAAGAGACATCTTTCGCCTCCGAAAGAACCTAAACGCAAGACTCAAAGATATCTTAACGAAGTTGCTACATATATTAAGAATAAGGCGAAATTTAAAGCGGCTGAAGAGTTTTGTAAAGACCGAAAGTATGGTTTTAGAATACTTACAGAAGAACAGTTATTACCGAAGAAGAAATGAATACATTTATATTTGACTTAGATGGTGTTTTGATAGATTCAGAACATATGATGAAACAGGCATGGAATCTTTGCATGTTAGAACATGAACTTGAACAACCTTTCTCAGAATACTTTAAACATATCGGTAAACCCTTTCGTGATATTATGAAAGAGTTAGATGTTGAAAATGTCGAGGCAGTAAAACACACATATGATAAAGCATCTATTGAACTTATGGAACATTGTCTAGAGTTTTATCCAGATGTCGAAGATACATTAAAGAAATTAAAGAAGAAACACAAAATTGCAGTAGTCACTTCTAAGACTATTGAAAGAACTAAGTTAATATTAGAACATTTAGATGTCGAGTTTGATTGTGTTGTAAGTCCTAAGACTGGTCTCAGAGGCAAACCTGCACCTGACCAGATTTTATTCTGTCTTGCAATGACACAAACCGACCCTAAAGATGCAGTATACATAGGAGACATGCAAGTTGACTATGAAGCAGCTACAAGGGCAGGTATAGACTTTATACATGCAAGTTATGGTTATGGAAAATGCGATCACTCAGTAAAATCGATAGAGAATCTAAACTCGTTGTTGGATTAATACCAGCAAGGTGGCATTCGACTCGTTTCGAAGGCAAACCTTTGGCGTTAATCAATGGCGTGCCTATGATTCGTAGAGTTTACGACCAAGCATGTGCATCAAAAAGACTTGATACAGTTGTAGTATTAACAGATAGTCAAAAGGTAAATGACTATTGTGCGAAACACGAAATGCGTTGTATAGTTGTCGATGATGATGTGCGTTCTGGTACAGACAGATGTGCGAAAGCGATCGAGTTGATAGACGGTGATATATTCGTAAACATTCAAGGTGATGAACCACTGATTAATCCTGATGCAATAGATACTTTAGTAGAAAAGTTTGATAAATCTCTAGGTATCGGCAATGCATATGTCTATGTGAACGATGATTATAAATTACATGATAGTAATGTAGTAAAAGTTGTGACTGATTTGAACAACAATGCAGTTTACTATTCTAGATTTGGCATACCTTACCATAAAAAAGAAGAGACACCTTTCAAACAACAACTAGGTCTCTATGCGTTCAATCGACATGTGTTAAAAATGTTTGAAGAACTAGAAGTTGGCGAATTAGAGAAAGCAGAATCAGTAGAAATGTTAAGATATATTGAAAATGGTTTTGCAGTTAGAATGATAGAAGTAGAAGACCACGGATTATCCGTAGATACAGAAGAAGACTTAAAGAGAGTCGAGGAGTTTTTAAATGCCGTTCATTGATGTAACAGAAAGTAATACAGATTTTGACAAGTTCAAACAATATTATAATTTTGATTCAGACATAAGAGAGTGTTTTGATTACATATCTAAAAAGTCTAAACCTTATCTTGTCACACTGAAAGATTGTATTGATGTAGGTTATTATGGACCTAACTCAGAAAGATATGGCACTCATAAATTACTAGAACATGTCACACATTTAATTAGAGGTATTAATGGTAATGCAATTACTTCTGATACATGGAAAGAAGAGGTAACAAATGACCATCAAAATATGGTCTATCATTGTTGTAAAATAATGTATCTCATAGACCAATACAAAGAAGTAGGTTTACATTCTACATTGCAAGCAATATCAGAAGGCAATCATATGTTCGTTCACCCAGGTTGTTCTCGTATACATGCACACTCTTATCTTAAAGCATACGATGAAAAAATAATTGTTTGGGACAGACATAACAAATTTTCCGAGTGTAACTCTGGTTGGCCTAGAACACCACTATCTTACGATGAATGGTATAATATCTTTGCAAATAAAAACAAAAAAATCTTTGCAACGAATGTAGAAGGACAAATACTTGAAATGCATATGCAAGAAGAAAGAAAAGATATTGTAGGTTCAGTGCAAAATGTTCGTGCAATGTTTAACTTTGAGAAACCTATTTTACTAGGTCAATGTGAAGATGATGTCTATGAGTATATCAGAACAAATACAGATGAATCAAAAGGTGTAGTTATTGATAATCTTGCAGGTGACTATGTGTTTAAGAAAGAAGACTTGATACATCTTCTTGGTCTTTATCCATATTCATCTGAAAAAGTTGTAACTGAAAACTTTGTTATCTATACAAAGTAATTATTGTTGTTGAACTACTGAATTATCTGTTCCAGATGTATCTGAACCTGTGTCGTTTGTCGGTGCCACCATCGGCATTATGTTGTCACCACCTTGAATAGCCTGAAATACCTGTGTTCCACTTCCCATACCCTCAGGAATAAGTTGATCTAATTGTTCAATTAAAAAGTCTCTTGATTCAACATCATCCATAGGCATCATAACTGTAGTTTGTCCGCCATACTGACCCACCATAGGATTATAAGGTTCTGTCACCGTTACAGGAGTTCTAAGTTTCTTTCTTAATTTTCTAGGTAACTCTTTTACATTGAAACCTGCTTCTTCGTATGCAGTCAACAATTCAATCAAATCTAAATCTTCCTCTGATAATTCACCGTCTGCTTCTAAAAGGTCTTTCAATTGTTCAATCTGAGTTTTTTGTTCTAACTCTTTTACAGTGTCATCGATAACTTTTTCATCTAACACACCTGTCTCTACAATATCTTCATCTCTAGAAGTATCAAGAGATTCTACATTAGTGTAGACGCCTTCACCTATCTGTCTCGATGTGTTCAGCATTGAAAATGTTAAACCTGATCCACCAGGCATAGCAGCTGATAAATTTGCAAGGGGATTTTCTATCAAATCATTTATATAACTATTTTGAAAATATACGAGCTCACCCGATTCTTCCATATCTAATCTTGGTCTTATAGCAGCTCCGCCGTATGCTCTTACTACAGTATCTCCAGGACCTAGTGTTAACTCTGGATTTGAATCTAAAAATATTAATACATCAGCAGGTGTTATTTCCATTCCTTCAGGTGCATTTGCTTGTAAGGCTTCTTGTAATTTTCCTAGTGTAAGCGGGTCACCATTCTCGTCAAACATACCTACAAAACCTTTAGTTTCTTGTTTGAAAAATCCATCACCAGCAAAAGCAGTAAGAAGATTGAAACCTTGTGACTCTTGTTCAAATACCTCGGCATCACCTGCCATGCCTGTTTGTAATATACCAGTGTCTACGACACCTAGAGATGCATTAACAGCTTCAAGGTTTAGTTCTTGAATTTTTTTAGTTCTTTCTTCTCTTGTTTCTGCTGTAGTTGTTGCTGTTACATTTTCTAATGAAAAGTTATATGCCTCTTCGACTTTATTACGCAGTTTTTCATTATTTTCAAGAACGGTATCTGTTACTGCTTTTTCATTACCAAACATGGTTGCACTTATACCTGAAAGTAAAATGGCTTTTTCATCAGCTGTTTCTGCTGTTTCAAGAGCCTCTCTATTTGCTTCGGAAATTAAATCTGGTCGTTCTAATAATCTCTCTACACCTAATGTGGCCCTTTCTTCTTTCAGTTGTTTTTCTCTTACATCATTATCTGTCCATTCTGCAAACATTATTTTAAAATCTAGAATTTGATTTTTTATAGCAAAACTTAAATCTGAAAAATATTCAAATAGACCCTTACCAGCTAACCAGTTATATAATTTAAGTAGACCAAATGATATTGCAAGTATAGCACCTATGATTAGGGCAGGTTTTAACATGGTTGCAAATTTAGCAAATCCGCCTCGACCTTTTTTTCTTTCATTCAGGCTTGCTTTATCTTTTTTGTCTTGTTCTTTTTGTTTCTTTTTATCTTTTTTATCTTTGTCTTTTTCTAACTTTTTATCTTTGTCCTTTTCTTCGTCTTTATTTTTCTTAAAGGCATTAGCGATAGCTCTAGGTATAGACATTAAGATTTGAAAAAGACCTTTAAATATCTGAAATATGTTTCCTATTTTCGATACAAACCCCTTTACAAAATCTACAATTACCGTTAACGGTCCTAGACCTGCACCTAGACCTGCAAATCCCTCTTTGATCGAACCAACACCATCTTGAAATCCACTATTGAATTCATCTTTTGTAAGAGTATCATCTTTTTTGCCATTATCATCTTTAGAACCGCCAGTAGCAGACGCTACAGCGGATTGTATTTCTGGAAACTGAACGCCTTTTTTAACGGTCAATTGATTGACCATCAATACATCTTTTCCACCTGAACTTGCGCTTGGTAATGGTCTCTTAGCCATCTACTATTTTCCTCCGAATGCCTTGCCTGCTTCTGATATTCCGAAGGCACCTAGTGTCACTACTACAAACGATGTGTAGATAGTTTCTGAAACTTTCAAGTCCATATCATAGACTAAAGCAGTTACTAAATCAGTCACACCAAATACGGTCATTAAAAAGAATGATATAAAACCTATAATTGATTTTTCATTGATGTCATTATCATCAAGAAATAAATCTATCATTTTTCTCTTAGGCGGTGCAAGTTGATCTCGTGCCTTTTTGGCCTCTTCTTGCATTTCTTTGATCTTGTCTTCTTGTTCATCGAGTTTATCGATGAGAGACATATACTTATCTAAGTCTATTTCGACTTCGTTTCTACTTGTGTCTGTATTTTCAGCCATTATCTTTTCCTTCTATTTGCTTTATTTTGCATTTTTTTATTTCTTTCATTTTCTTGTTCAACCCATTGAGACAAGAGTGTTGTGTATATCTCCCTTTCCCATGGTATCATATTCTCTATCTCAGTCAAACTATACTTATGATGTTGCATCATTTGAAAGTTTGTTTGATAGTATGCAGTTATATTATCATGTGAAAGGGCTATTAAAAAAAATTAACAAACCCCTGTATCACTTGTTCGTCTTTAGCACCACACTTACCGCAAACGCCTTTCATAGGCAATTTTACAGATGGCATATTTTCAAAAAATTTAGCCATTTCTCCGAATTGTTCCATAGTCAAACTATCAACAAAAGCGGATATTTCTGAATCTCTATATTCAGATAAATCATAAATGTTTTCATCATCGAAAATTTTAGTCATACAAATCAACATCAGTTGTTTTATCATGTCTTGTTCATTCAAATCTATAACACTCATCATTTTTTTAGCAGATGGCACTTCGAGTTGAACTTTCAAATCTTTACTTAACTCTATTCTGCCGTCAGTGTCAGGTTTCTCTACTTCAATTTTTGATATGTCCACTTTGCAATTTAAGGTGCCATCACAACCTTTCTGTCTACAAGGATATTGAACATCTTGTGTTTCACCAACTGATTTAGCTCTTACATTCATAAACAAAAATTCTATATCTGTCATTGGTAAGGAATCTATTTTAAAATCAGCTTCTGTTACACTTTCTAACATGTGAACTAAAGAATCAAATATTAAATCTGCCTTAGAGTCCTCTTTGACCATCAACATATTTCTTTGTTCTTTAACAAGAAATGGCCTAAACTTTATTTTTTTACCTGTTATAGGTAAAACGACACTATGTTGTGGTGCCGATTGAATAGGTAATTGCATAATTTATTCTCCTAATTTAAAATATACCATCTAGTCTCGCTAGATTATCACTAAACCTTTGAAGTCTATCGTCTGATTTATTTTTACTTCCTAAATTTTTCAATCCAAGAATCGAGTCGATAATTCTTCTTCCTCTATTTATTCCACTTACAGGATTGGGCGCATCATAATCACTATCCCATGTTCTGTAAGCAAATGTGCATTCAAATTTCATAATTTCTTCACCGCCTGATGCTGATAAAGGCATCGGATTCATTGCAATAGGATATGCCTCATACAGTGTATGAACCAACGATGTTTTTTCTGATCTTGTAAACTGAACTATCTCTATTTGTCCAGTGTAATGTTGGTAATATGCCCACATAGGGTGTGCTGAGTTTGCAAATTTATTTGCAACGCCCTCACCTGATGGTATATCACCACCTATACCAGCCGCATCGGCTTCTGAGAGTGCCTTTTCTTTAGCATTAACATTAGCATCACCTGTATAAATCATGGCCATCCAAGCGTCTATAAGAAATCTGTCTGCAAATGTAGAGTCACATAAAAAAGTAAAACTTATCTCTTGATTATCATTTGACACATTATAAGGATATTTAATATTAGGTCCATATGTTGACCAATCCGATACCTCAAATTGACGACCAGGTATTTGTGAATCAATACATCTTATACCTAATTTTTCAGATTTATAATAAGGACAAACTATCCTAACTTCAAATCTATTAGCCCTTGCACCTTGGTCAATATTGGCTTTTAACCTGTCTATTGCTGATTTATCTTGATCGAATATACCCATTTTTACTAATTAATTTTCCTCGTTTTAAAAGCAGCTTCTCTACTATCTGCATATACTTTCTTTATTGATTCTTTTCTGAATCTTGCAAGTGGTAACATTGCCATAACATCCCACTGGTCTGGTGTTATTTCTAAGGCAGGTCCAATAACATGGTCTAATCTATATCTCTTGTAACAAGGTTTCGCCCACCTTAATTTTGCAGTCTTACTTAATATCTCCCATGTAATACGAATCTTATTTGTCATATCATCTGCCTCTTCATCATCTTGAACAATATATTGATATAATTCTTTCAATAATAATACTCTATATCTAGGTGCCAAGTAATGAAAATTTAAACCTGAAAAAGAATTAGAGTCTGCATCAATAATTAATGTTACAGGAAATATATCATAGTAAGGTAATACATCTTTATATTTTGGTTCGTAATAGTAAGTATAGAAACGACCAGTTAGAATTCTTCTAGTCTTGTCTAAAGGTGCAGTTCGCATAAACTCTCTTGCACTAAGTCTTACAGACCTCATCTGTTCTTGATACCATCTGAGAGCCTCTTCTGTTCTTACTTTATATTCAGAAGGAGATTCTTGTAATAATCTACTTAATATATCGAGATTTTCTTGGGTATCATCTGCCATACCCTTATTTATGCTATTTGTGTTTAGCTTTTCTTGGAATTATTTTTGTTTTATCTTTATGCACCTGAGTAGTTGCATGTGGTGGTGTTTTCTTTCTAGGAAAGATATTGTTCCATGCCTCTTGAAATTTATCGTCTGATACGATTTGAGGTCTTCGTTTACTTCCCTTACCCATAACGAGTGCCATCATCCTTTTCGATAGGAGTGTCGTAATAGTTTTTCAAAGGTGTTTGATTGACAAAGAATATATAAAGCGCTCCTAGAATGAATCCTAACGCCAATATTGTGGACAATAGGCGTCTTCTAATTATACGCTTTTCTCTTTTACTTTTCATTACTTTCTTCTGTAAGATTTTAATTCTGATCTACGAGCATCAAGTTTCTTTTTTCTCTTGATTGCTTGATTACGCTGATTTCTTTTACTGGCAGGTTTTTCATAGTATTCTCTGTCTCGACATTCTTTTACTATGCCTTTTCTATCACATGCCTTTTTAAATCTTCGTAACATACGGTCGAAAGATTCGACTTGTCTAGTTTTAGGATTTAGTTTCGGTTTTACCATTGTCATAATATATTCTTTAAGATGTGTAGTCGCCCCATACTTTTATAGCAACCTCGCTCTACACCAGATAACACCGCATCAGTTCTTGTTATCTTTTCCCCTACTATGATACCCCCATATCCACGGTCATAGTCAGTTGTAGCAAACACGGACACATATTATACACTACAACTCCCTAATAAAAAACTTACTCAGTAGCAAGTTTTTTAAAGTAATCCATCGCTTCGTCTCCCTCTGAATCACCAACTGTGGAAGATTCTGCTGATGCGATTACAGGTTCGTCTGCTACTGTTTCAGTATTGACATTAGACCAAGGCACTTCTTCAAGGTCTTCAGCAACTGACTCAGCAGTAGATGTGCTTACCTCACCAGATAAACCTAATACTCTATCAAGTTTCTCTTTCAGTTCGTCATATGACTTGAACTGGTCTGGTGCAATAATTGAAGATAAAGGATTCAGCGTAGTATATATATCGTTCAGCTGATTTTCATCTTCAAAAAGTGGTGCAGGACTATCAAACTCAGACTTGTCATAGTTCCAATAACCATCGACTTTTCTGATTTTAATTTTGAAGTTTGCACCCTCACCTCTTAGATCAAAAGGATTTATGGCAGCTTCATCTTCAAATGCTGGTGAGATTGCCTCTTTCAACATTTCAAAGATTTTCTTACCATATCGGTACATGAATACCTTTCCTTCGTTCTCAGGATGTTTAGGGTCAGAAACAACATAGATGTTAGACACATAATGAAGTCTACGCTTCTGTTTACGAGCCTGTTCTCTGTTTGCTTCGATGTTAGTGTTCCACAACTGAGTGTTGTATTCACTAACAGGATCATTTTTACTAAGAGTCGTTAACGACTTCTCAATATACCAACCGCCAGGTCCTTGGAAACCATGGTCGAAGTAAGACACCCATGGCATCTCTTCGTTTTCTGGTGTTGGTAAGAATCTAACTATTGCATAACCATTACCTGATTTATCAAGTTCTGGTTTCCAATATTTATCATCATCGTAGGATTTTTTCTCACCTTGACTAGGTGATGCAGACTCCATTGCCTGCCTTAATTTATCTAAAGATGTAGACATTGTATTATACTCCTTATAGCATTGTATCGCATTGTATTTGCATTGTATCGCATCTTATTAAAGTTCAGATTCAAAACACGCTGTGCCTAGAATCCACCTATCTTCGATATTTAATCGAGATACTATATTAGTATATTCGATTTTATCGAATCCGTCAATAGAGTTTTTAAAATATAACTCTACATCTGGATAATCCTTATTTATGTGTTCTAACAGTGCGACAAATTGTGCCTGTTGTGGTCTTCCCACACCTGAGTTTTCTTCTGTATACACTTTATTATAAGTATAACAATCATCAGGTCCATAAATGTTCTGTAGATCACCGTATTGTAATGAATCATAACCTGCAAGACATATCTTCTTATGTCCATGATGCACTGCATAACCTAATGCATAGATGCCACAAAAAGTGTTCTTGAGCAATTCATTTGTATATATAACTATGTTGTTTGCCTCCGCAGAGGAATATCCAATCATATAAGTTCTCTGTCCTTCGCCTCGATAGTCTTCCCCTTGCACTACAAATCTATCGTCCCCCTCGACTCGATTTTCAACCACTTCACCTGGCAATCCGTGTTTCATGATGTCGAACATTTCCATAGGCAGTTCGTTCCATTCTCCGACACAAACAGGGTGTTTCTTATAGTATTGGTCTGTAATCATTTCGTTTTGTGGGGCGACATCTTGCACGAATAATAAATCAGGTGTATGGTCTCTATAAACCATATTCATTCCCCACCAGTTGTCTAGTGTTTCTAAATCTAAGTCTTTACGACTTGGTCCGTTTCCTACTAAGTAGAGCATAGTTCTATTAATTTCTTTTTGTATTTGTTCTTATCAAAATATAAGAATGATTTGTATTTGTCTATTCTATGATGCACACCAGGATATACAATGTTCTCTGATATGAGTTTCTTCCATGACTTACTGTAGTCTGTAATCTCATCTAGTATACACATAGTTTCGAGAGATATTTTTTTACCTAAAAATTGTTTGAGTAAATGTGGGTGTTGACCACCTGTGCAAGTAAGAACTTCTTGTATTGTTTTCTTTTCTAATAATTGTTTTACTTCTTGTTCAAACATGTGTGATAGTTTTTGTCTTCTCTTACGCCAATCAGTATATCTCTCTTCTGCTTCTCGTTCTAGAAGTTCACCTGCCCAATAATCACCTTGTGATAAGTTTGCAATGTAGAAGTCTATGAGTTTATCTTTGTATTTTCTTGCTAGTTTGGCAAAGTGAAACTTGTCTTTTCTTTTCATGAATGAAGACAAGTCTGCCTTTACATGACCATTGTATTGATTAAAGTTATAGTTCTCACTATTGAAATGCAACTTCATCGCAAGATACAATTTATAACTATCATATCCTTCTCGACTCGACATTACTTATTTACTATAATCTTTTTCTTTTTTGGCACTTCGATACCACTGACTGCCGTATTATATGCTGTCACAATATCATCATTTGTTTCTGTCATGAATACATAATTTTGTATTGTCACACTTGTAGGGTTTACACAACCTGTGACACAGATACCTTTAGCAAAACCCATTTTGCCTTCTGGTGTATTCACAATAATTCTAGGGTCTGCTAACTCAACACAATCGTGTCTATTAGAAACCAACTTACCAATATACTCACCACTCATGGTGATTACTGATACTATATCTCCTTCTTTCATAATTACTCCTTACTCATAAAAGTTGTCAAAGAACCTCGACTGGCTTTTTGACGATTAATTAATTTCAAACTCTCTGCCTCTGCTTCAAGTTTTTCTCTCAAAGGTACCGATAGTAATCTTTTGGCACCCTCTGGTTCTACATTATTAATTTCACAGACTTTAAGTATTGCACTCATTACATCTGTTCTATTACCTATTATAAGTCTTTCAACTTGTTCTGTAAACTCTTTTCTTGTTATCATTTTTTAAACTCGTTTTCTCTAAACCACAAATTGAAAGCATACTTCTCTCCCTCTAATACAGGAAGACCTGCATGTTGAGATTTTATTTCTCTCTTAGTTGTGTTTGGTTCTACATTCCACCATACTATGACACTGCCTCTTCTAGGTTGAATGTTTACACCTAGATGATTAAAACCAGTTTCACCTCCTTTCGGCACATCTCTTAAATACCCTAAAACAGTAATCAATCTTTGACCACCATTCTTTGTATATTCCTCAGTTGCGACATCATCAGATTCATCAAAACTATCCCAATGATAATCGTATTCTTCATTCTCTTTATAATACACGACTTGAAAAGGTTCTGCATTCTTCAATGGCATTCTTACCATTTGAGATATACGATCTGCAACACCTTTTATTATAGGTGATGCATCATGCTGTAACCATGTATTTGAACCTGTTCTCTTGTCATGTTTTTGACCTTTACCGTCTTTACTTGCAACAGTCGACCTTTCCATATTTTGCCAAGAATATGCAAGTATTTCTTCGCATTCTTCTTGTGAAATAAAATCATGCACTACTGCAATCATTTGTTTATCGTTATCGTAGATATGTATCATATACCGTAAAGATTCCTATATTGTGTTCTAAGTCCGTATAACTCTTCTACATGTTCTTTAGGGTCAGAAACAAACAATTGAAATGTATTTAAACCCTCGACTGCCACTATGGCACATATCTCTTCTATCGCATGACCTGTTAGTTCTTCGACCATGATTGCATAAGCAGTCATTTGTAAATACCATGGTTTCGCCATATAATCTTGTTTTGGTTTTGAACTTGATTTGAAATCTATAATCGCAAGTTGATCGTTGGCTATGCCGATACAATCTACACGACCTGCCATTTGTAATTCATGAGAATACAAAGGTGCTTCAAGAGCAACAGGTATGATATCATCTAAAACAGGTTGAACTGCCTTAAACATTTGTTCTTGTAAGATATTATCAAACTCGATAAAGTCTTTTTCTTTTCTGAGATAATCTTCTACATGTTGATGAAATGAGGTGCCTCTTTTTGTTGCTCTCTTAGTTATTTTATTGGCCTCTTTTTCACCAACTCTCTCTCGCCATAGTTTGATTTGTTTCTTTGAGTGTAGACCAACAACTGTAGTCACACTAGGATATTTCATATCATCTTCACCAAGATAATATCTTTTACCCTCGTGATTAACTGTTTTGAGTTTTATATTTTCTAAATCTGTAAGTTCTAAAAGATTAGTCTTCAATTTTGTCATAATGTATTATACTATTTTTTCTTTTGTAATGCAATGTGTTTCTTAACAACTTCTTTTGTTTTAATGTCCCTTATTGATTTGTTTTGATTAAGTTTTGAACCAGGGTGTGCATCACCTATTTTAGATAATACTTCTTTAAAACCTGCATCTGTTTTAACTCTATCACCATGACCACCAATAATTTGTGGTGCAGATATCTGTTGTAGTAAATGTGGATTGTTTTCTTTGAACTTGTCTAAGTCTTTGTAAGACATGAAGTGTTCTTCAAAATCACCTGTCTCTTTGTTTAGGAATTCGTAAGTTGGCATTCTACTATCTCTCTCACTTTCTTTTCACTATACCATAAACTACTAAACAATTCTGTTTTGCCGTCTGACCATTCTACAATATATCTTTTATAACCAAAAGGTCTGTCTGAAAATATTCTTACATTGCCATATGATTCTACTAATACTCTCATGCTACTCCTTGATAACCTTGCCACCAATCTGGTGCAGGTCTTTTCCACTCCCACTTTGCAAATGGTTTTGCCATGTGATAGTAATTTCTATAAGCCTTGACTGCATCGCCCTCTACGATACAATCAGGATAATGAGACATTGCTTGTGCAAACTCTGTAAGATCACCATCAGGTATATTTTTTGGTGGTTGTGCCAGTAGTATGCCTATCTTTCTAAATGTCTCATGAACTCTGCCTCTACGAAACTGATACTCTAGTGCCATTTCGTGGAAGTGTTCGTAATGCCATTCATAGTTTGCTTTTGATTGCATAGTCCATGTTGTGCATGGATGGTATTTATGAACAGCCAGATAATAGAAATTATCTCGTTCATCACCAAATGAATAGTAAGTTTGAATTGTTTTGCCAGACCTTGATGGTCTTTTCTCAGGTGTGCCATCTAATAATCGATGTGCAGTTGATAACATTTGTGCAGACTCGACAATCATTTTAGGCACATGCTTGTCACATAACATTCTAGCTGCTACTCTAGGGTCTTTATCTAATACAAATATGTTCATTTATAAAATATGTGATTATTAATATGCACAGTTTGATTTAGTGAATCTGCCCAATAAGGGTAAATATAATCTGCATGATAATGTGTGGCACCCTCTGTAATATCTGGATATTTACCTAGTAAAACATCTTGAGCAATTTTATATGACTCAAAGAAAGTATCTGTATCTAATGGTTCATCTGATCTGCCATCGCAGAACCAACTGAACTGACACATACCTCTTTTAGGAATTACATTACCTGTCCATGATGTGTAATATTCTTTTGCCTGATATACTACACCACATACATCTTTAGGATAAGATGCATGTTCTATTCTGTTTAGAACCACATGTGCAACTGCAACTTTGCCTGCAAGAGGTTGATTGCCTGCCTCAAAGTAAATGTTTTTTGCAAGACAAACTGCCTCACCATTCTCATCAAATGCTGATAGTTTTTGTGACATCATGCCAACTGATAGGCCTAATATTGCGCCTAGTATAAAATAAAAGTATCTGATTCTCACGACTTGTTTTTTAGTCCTATAATACACTATGACCTCCTCTTAGTCAAGTTAGTTTTCTCTATCTAGGATAGATCGTAAATGAAGTTGCAAACTCTTTAATGCAATGATGTGGTGCTCTATTGTAAACACCAGGTATAGATTTACCTCTGTATCTAACTCTTGAAGGATTGTTCTTCAAGAACTTTAATACAATAGGATTCTCTCTCTCACTCATCGGCAAGTTTGCATACTTAATATCATATAAGTTTATCATATTAATACCCACTTGTAGTGTGTGCATATTCATCGGGACAATCTTTTTCCCCACACACACATTCGTCTCCTGTTTCATCGTCTAAACTATCGAGAGCGGCATCTACATGTGCCTGTTCTGACTCTGATAGTTTATCGTAATTCTTTATTGCTTCTTTTAACCAATTCATAATTTACCTCAAATAATCTGGACCATAAATTCTAGAAGAATTAGGGTCTACATAAGTTTTAATATCTAAATTGAAAAGGTTACCTCTTGCTTTGTTTAAAGCAGGTGTAGCCCAACCAGCGGCTTTTAGAATGTCGCCTTCTTCAAAATTAGGATTACTTTTATTAATAAAACCCCAAACAGAAGTGTTGAGGCCTTTATTATCATTACTGATAATCTTGATATATTTTTGACCAACTTTATAACTAAAGTAAGTCTCACCTATTGTGTGTTTCCACCTAGTATGCATTGACTCTGTTAGAGTCTCGCATAACTCATTACATAACTCATTTAAGTTTTTCATGTTATCTCCTTTTCTCATCATTAATATGGTAACAAAAAGTGATAGTCATTGTCAAGCCTTAATATAGTCAAGATAACCTAACACTGCCTTTCTTTCGTCTTGTGTAAGATCATCTACAGTTTTGACTCTTGACCATGTGGTGCCTACAGTTGTAAGTTTATTACCTGCCACAACGGCACAGTTCCAAAGATGGTCGTCTTTAGGGAATAGTTTGTTTTCTTCACACAACCGTATCATGTTGCGACCAATCTTTACAAGTTTCTTCACCTCTGGTGAATCATCGTAATAAGAAAAATTTGACATTTCTTTTCTCCAATAGTTAACATTGATAGTATTCTATCAAAAAATGAAAGTCATAGTAAAGTGGTTTTATACGATATTTTTTTGAATGTCGTCTAGTTCTTTTAGTTTCTTTGTAAGTATATCTAATCTGTTAGGCCAGTAGATATAATCTTTATCAGAATCTTTAGCAAGATTCTCTAAAAGAGGACGAATGAAGTTATCGAGTTTATCAATAACTGCTTTTGCGGTCGTAGTTGTTTCAACTATCTTTGTGTCAACAGATGCCAACTCATCGGCATCCATAGCGGTAAAACCAAAATCATTGTATTCTATATTATTATCTGACATAGTATTATTTATAGTATTCGGACCATGAGTGTTGTTTTTCACACAAAATATGTCGTTCTACTTCTTCTGTTTGTTGTATGAGTGTCATGGTATATTCACCCTCATCAAATACACCTTTTGGCACTGTAAAGTATTGTGGGTCTTCATCAACTCGTTCTGGTGATCTTGGACTTCTGTTCATGTTGTACCAGTGTAAGTCGACATCACATACCTTTTCATAAGGTAATGATAGTAATGATAATGCAAGACCACTTTCTGTTTTATAAATTTGTAAAGGTATCTCAGCGTATCTAGTTCCTAAGATAGTGCAAAGTTTATCAGATATAGGAACTCTGTAGAGATCACCCTCTCTAGTTATAAAACTATTAGAAGTGACCTCCATCTTTGATATTATCGGTATCGCCATCTTCATCATCAGTTGTAGCGGAGACAAAATCACCACTCTCTTGTAATTGCAGAATGTATTCATCTACTTGTGATAAGAAAGAATCAATCATCACTGCTTTTGTATCTGTCATTTTGACTGAGAACTCAAAGTCTTTTGCTAATTCGTTGATTTGGTTTTTCTTCATTCTGTTTAACTCTGTTCTAGACGGAATGACTATTTCTTCATACTCTTCTTCTTCGACTACATCAACTTCATCTGCAACTATATCTTCTGCTTGTTTCTCACTGACTTGTGCCTTTGATATAACAGGTGCAGAATTTTCTTTTTCTACTTTTTCAACTTCATCTAAAAATGATTCTGTAGTAGTGCCCTCGGCCACATTACCGTTTTCTTCTTCCCATTCTTTGAATGATTTTTTAGTTGCTTCAACTTTGGCATTGAACTCATCTAACTCATCGTGTGCTTCTTTCATTGCATCATCACTAACTTTAGGTTCTGGATTCAATGCTCTTGCCATCTCAAATGCACGAGTAGGTTTTTTCTCTTCTTTACCATAGTTGATTTGAGGATTAGCAACTTTTACACCAGGCATTTCTTCTATTGTAGGTGTCTCTGCAACATTGCCTTCGACACCTGATAGTGCCTCTAGTTTTGCTTCTGCGATTGCAAGTTTATCTTGTAGATTTTTTCTGAGTGTTCTCTCATCAACCAACTTGGCTTCTTCTGCCATTTTTAATTGTTGTTGTTTTTCTAATAGTTCAACTTGTTCTTCTTCTGCAAGTTGTTGTAATCTTTTTTGATTACTTTCCATCATAGTTCTGTAATCAATACTTGCCTTGTTAAGATCATCTCTCAACATAATAATAGCATCGAGTTCACTAGTCTTGACTAAACCTGCTTTGAGATGTTGTTCTAAAAGTAATTGTGCGATTTGCACGGATTGAGGTGAGATTTGTGCTTTGTAATTAGTGATACGCTCTCTAATTCTTTCACTCTCTGTTGGTTCTACAACCTGTTCTGCGAATGTTTTATTCTCTTCATTCATAATTAAAAATCTCCATGGAGTCCTACTCGACTAGAAGTATGTATATCGGAAGTATACTTACTTCCCTTATCTATATCTATAGTCTCTGAGGACATAAAATATTTATCCAATGTTTGCATTCGGGAAAGCCTTTTGGGCAATCTCTTTTGTAACATGTTTAAATGGCCAAACTTTGTCTTTAACTAAGTCCATAAGTTCTGCCTCTTTGGCTGGAATGCTTTCTAACAATTCAATCCACATTGTTTCTCTACGAGCCTTTGGCACTTCTTCTGTGCAAAAGTATTTAAACTTTTTAAACTCAAATCGTAATGCACTCTCAGATAAGTCTGATGCAGGTGCATCATTTACTTTGTAAGGTGTCTTACCCTCAGGCAATGTTGATTTAATTTTATCGTTAAACACCCATTGTAATATGTCTTGTAAGGCACCATTAGATTGACCATAGACCATAAGTCCATTGATTGCAAAGAGTTCATTCTCTTGTGCAACTAAATCTGCCTGACAAAATATTTCAAAGGCGTCTGAGTTTTTAAATAACTCTTTCTTTTCAGTTATAAGTTCCATTTTAGGTTTGTTTGGCGCACCCTTAGGTCTGCCTCTTCCTCTTTTTTTCTCTGTCATAATATTGCAAAATCTCCTGCTTGATCTAATAACTGATTGAGACGGTGTTTTTGAAGGTATGATAAAACATTACCTAATACTGGCGCTGTTTCTGCATACTCTTCTAATATTGCAGACTCTATATCGTCTGGTATAAAACTCAAATCAATCAGCGTTTGATTTCTTAAATAATTTCTATAGTATTTATCGTCCTTTTCTATACTAATCCTAAGATATTTTTCTAACACAGGTTTTCTTAGAGGTGTCTGTCTGATACCTAAATCTAAACAATCATCGTTAGATAATATATTAGGCACACCATCTGACTTGTCACCTTTGAGAATATGCTCTTTTAAAAACATTTCAGGTTCAGGACAATTAATCATTTTGTTAAGATTAGGTGACCACTGTTCAACATTATCATTATGTAATTGTTGAAAGTCTTTATCACCACTAATAATCAAAACTTTTTCTTTTGCATGTCTAGTGAGTATTGCAATGATGTCGTCTGCCTCACATCTCTCTACATACATGTATCGATAAGGAAAGTTTTCTTTGATTTCCATTTTCACTTTATGTAAAGTGTCGAAAATCAACTGCCAATCTTTATCGTCTGCCTCTCTTGATTTCTTTCTGTTTGCCTTATACAAAGGAAAGTAATCTCTACGCCAAGGATTAGATGCATCAGTGCATAACACTATCTCGCCATACTCTTGTGCATATCTCTTTTGGTAATTTCTGAGACTGTTGAGAATCATATGTCTCAACATGTTTTCATTGATTTCGCCATTGTTGCTTTTTATTTGTGCCATCAGACCGGCGATAATAGTCTGGGTAAAGTCAATTAATATCATGGTATAAGTATACTATTAATATATGTCAATCGTCAAGTGAGTTTTCTTTTTTTATATCCTGTAGAAGATTCTATTTGTGCGATTCTCTCGTTGTGTGCCTTTCTCATCTTCTTCTGAAATCTTTTTCTTTCTGAGTCTCTCTTCCATGTTGATTCATTCTTTGCGATATACTTATCACAACCCTCTTGTAGTCCTAAAACGAATTTAACGAATCGTTTTTTCTGAGGTATAGTCAAGAAAGAGTAACCCTCAATGAAGTCTTCCTCCTCACTGGTAATCTCTTCCAGTAGAGGATTAAAACTTTCTCTCATGATAAGAACAAGTTTCTTTTTAAAATCTAGTTGTGTGAGATATTTGTCCATCTTAAAAGAAGATTTACAATTGTTGTCTAGAAATAAATCGATCTGATACTCAACCTCGCCTAAGGCTTTGTTGGCTTTGTTGTGCATCGCCTGTTGTATTTTGTTCATTACCGTAAACTAACATTACCCGCCACGCTGATTCTGATCTTGCCTGCCTCATAGTGTGCATACACTGTATGTCTCAACCATGACGGAAAAATTAATATATCTCCTCTTTTTGGTATATGTTGATAGGAAGTCCAGTTCATCCAGTTTCCTTCTCCATAAAACAATTCTATTAAACCTGCTAAAGGTTTTTGATTTTCGTAGTCGACAATTTTATTGTCATACTCATTATCTTGTATTTCTTCAGCAGATAAATCTTCTAAATCATTTCTTGTATATATAACAAAAGAGAAGTTACCAGTATGTTGATGTATAGGATTATATTCTCTAGCCTCTTGAATGTTAGACCAAATACTATCTAAAGTCATTGCCGACATAGGCAATTCTTGACCATTAGTTGTCTGTTCATAGAACATTGCACAATGTTTAAATATATCTTCTTTTACACTTTCTGATATTACTTTATCTAAGTGTGTTTGTTTTTTAATACGACCTGCAAGTTGACCACTTGCATCAAATTCTGGTTTACCACCTGTCTCTTCTATTCTTGCATCAAGTTCTTTTAATATATTTTCATCAACTTGATTTATATAAATTGGTGGACCAAAAGGAAATATTACATTATTCATTTGCTAATCTCTCAAAGTGTTCTACGATTTGTGTCATTAACGGTGCCTCGACTTCTGCACCACTGTCTCTCATTGCCTCTTCAATACCATGTGTATGTGGGGCATGATTAACTTCTAATATTATGGGTGAGTTTTCTTTATCTGACCGAATAAAATCTACTGCACACCATCTTGCATTGACTTGTGTTGATGCCATAATGCAATGTTGTTTTTCTATGTCTGATAATTGTATAGACTTGACTGTAGCACCTCTAGAAACATTTGACCTAAAATCTCCTTCTTGTGGTGTTCGTTTCATGGCCGCTATGACTTGACCGTCTAAGACATGGGCACGATAGTCATGTTTGTGTTTTACAAACTCTTGTATGATTACATCATCACCGTATTGATGCACTGCTGGTTCTTTGTATAATGTTTGCACTATTGTTTTAAGACCAATCAATGTGTCTGCAACCATAATACCGATACCGTATGAGCCTTCTAATTTTTTTACAACAACAGGAAAAGTTAAATTTAATTCTTCAAGTTGCCTCTCTATAATATCATCGGTTGAACCTGCAATCATAACTGTTTTAGGTTGTGTCAATCCTATTTCTTCTAAGATCATATGACAACGCCATTTATCATTGCACACTTCTTGTGTTTCACGAGTGTTGACCATAGTTGCACCTATCATCTCCATCTCTGTAAGTTTATTCAGATAACCTAATCTATTCTTACAAGGTCCTCTTGTAAAGACTACAGTATTATTATGCACATGTTCTTTAACAACATGGTATCTAACATCAAAAAAATGAAAGTCTATTTTCTTTACTTTACATATATGACTAAGAGTTGATAACTCTCTACTTCTACGATCTGTTGCAATGACAACTTTGAATTTATTTTTCTTCATGTAGTTTTACAAAATACTCTGCATCTATTACAACCAGAGGTTTCTTTCTATTCTTTTTTATTACAACGACTGGTTCATAACCTTTACAGTTTGACTCTGCTTGTTCATATGCAGACCAGACATTTACCTTTTCTTGATTCTTACATTCTACACTATAAGGAAATCTTTGTCTAGAGAGTTTACCCATAATGATATCTTCACCACTAGAACCCATTGGTCTAGATTCTAAATCTTCTTCGTCTAACTGTAAGTGTTCTATGAGTTTAGATACAACCCATTTCTGTAGGTTACGACCTTTCGCTTTCGCTGAACTTGTTTTCATAATATATTCTCATAATTCAATTGCAAATATTTTACTCTTATCAACTTCGACTTGTTCTAAATCAAAATTAATTGAGACACCACACCCACAACTTGATTGTTCTTTAGGATTTATAAACTTAAATATTTCATTTAATCCTTCTTTGACATAATCAAGAGTCATGCCATTTATATAGGGCAATGATATTTTATCAACGACAAATTGTAATTTACCAAAATCAATAACGATATCATTATCATCTTTATTATTTACTGAGTCAAAGATATATTCAAAGCCTGCACAACCACCACCTGTTATACCAAGTCTGATATAATTAAAATTCTCTTTTTGTTTTTTTTCTAGAAGTTTAACAATTGCATCATCAGTGATTTCTAAAATATTATCCATGCAACTATTTAGTCGACAGGTAAATATTCCGTTTTATCTCTGATACATTCAAAAGGTATATCAATCTCTTGATCTTCGGGAACATATAAATGATTAATCATAGAACGATTACAAGTATCGATTGCATCGTATATTGTTTCGCAGATTGCTTCACCGCCTAGATTAAATGATGTGTTGAATATAATTGGCACACCTGTTCTTTCGTAGAAACCTTTAATTAAATTATAATAATTTTTATTCTGTTCTTCTGTGACTGTTTGTATTCGACATGTATTGTCTGCATGAACGAGTGTAGGAATATCTTTGAGTGCCTTAGGTTTACACTGTATTGCAAAAGACATCCAAGGTGACTCAGGCAATTGTAACATTTCAAAATAATCTTCTGCATGTTCTAACATACAAGTCACTGCAAAAGGTCGATAATGTTCTCGCATCTTAACACCGTTTACAATATTCTTGGCATTAGGGTGCCTAGGGTCAAATAAAATAGAACGATTACCTAATGCTCTCGGTCCCCACTCTGACTCGTTTTGAAATATTGCAACAATCTGTTCGTTGTCAATGATTTCATCTAAGACATTATCTAAGTCTCTATGTATCTGTGTCGTCAGCATCTAACTTCCTCCATTCTTCTAGGGCGGCTCCTACTGCCGTGCCACCATCATGTGGTATCGGGTCAACAAAGAACTGATATTCAGGAAACGCCTGTAAGTATTTGTAATTGTTTGTGCAGTTCAGACTATAACCACCAGACAAGACAATATTTTTTGTTGATGGTATCATATCGATTGCTCGTTGTATTATTTCTTTACTATGTTCGAGACTGACATGTTCGAGTTGTTGTGCGACTGAGTGTTTCGAAAAGACTTTAGGGTGCATTTCACCGTATGATGCCATACCCATAACTTTACCAGCGGCTCGACCCATATCGTCACACCCTAGTGCATAAGACATATTACTAAAGTTCATACCCATACTAGGTAAAGAAGTGAAGACACTTGGCACACCGTCTATCTCTATTTCGAGATCATCAGGACATTGTATACAGTCTTCACCATAACCAGGAAAACTATTCTGAATCTCAGAACAGAATCTATGATTTGAATATCTTTTCCAGATAGGTGTGACTTTATTATCTTTATAATGCCAGATGCATTCTATTTCTTGATAACGAGGATATTCATCCCAATGACTGTTGAATCCGCCACCGTCCCATGTGATAACGATACACTCATCGTAAGGAGATAAGTGCGAACCACAGACTGCATGAAAATAATGGTGTTCAGGCATGTAATTAAACTTCTCAACACGACACTGATTCGCAATACTTTCACAAATGAGCTCATCTTCGTGTGTATGTTCTGAACATTTATCAAATGCAGGTTTAAATTCTGTCATGACCTCTTCTATACGACTACGAGTTAATTGTTTCTCAGAAAGAGCGGAGATGAGTTCTCCTTGCAGAACACGATCTTTTAATACTCTGTCTTTAAAATTAAATTGTAAGTCTCTCCTGTCAAAGGAGGCGAATGTAAGAATATCGGGATTGTGTAATTGTTTATGATCTATACAAAGAAGACCTAAATCATCGTATGTATTCTCTGAATCGTCTACTGGTGACCAGTATTTACTTCTACGACTTCGTTCTTCTTCGTAAACATGTTTGACTTCGCCATCTTCTACGACTGCTACTGATGTATCATGAGAAATATTGACGCCTAGTATCGTTTTCACTTTGTCCATAATTGTATATAGGTTAAATTTCGTATTCTTTTCTGAGTTTCTCTACAGTGACCATGTTTCTGTCAATTAAATCAGTCACCATTTCACTACGACCTGACTTCTGACCACTACGATATGAGAAATATACACATGCAATTATAAAAACGATGTGTATTAAGTATAAATCTACTGTATTCATAGTCCTATTTAGTGTTATACGCCAATGTAATCTTCGGGGTCGTCATCCGAAGACACTACATTTTTACGAACGATCGGGTTCCTAAGTTCAAATTGATATTTACCTGCAAAAAAGTAGTAAACAACGCCTACGATAGTCGCCCAAAACAACAAACTGACGCCATATTTAAAAATTGTGTAAGGTAATAGAAATATTTCTAACATTTTAGTCTCCTAGTGAACTGGTGGGAGAGGTCGCACACATCAATCGTGTAAAAAGTTGTGGATTTTGTGATACTTGACCTCTTTATCCCATACCCGAGCCGTAGCCCCTATTCAAAACTGTTTATGATCTTATATTACTATAAGAATTTACTTCCGTCTAGTGGTTTTCCTAGAAAAATTTTTTTGTTCTTCTACTAATACTGCTGAATAGTATGCAAAAGCACCTGCAAACAGAAATAATATAAAACTTGCGATTGTATTTAATAATTCCATAATTAATTAAAGATTGCCCACCACATTAGAACACAATAGGCTAAAAATACAAGTATGGAAAGTATAATTATTCCCCAAAAAATTTTTTTAATCATCCAAAATATTTTTTTAATTATGTTTTTCATATGCCCCCATGTCTCCAGTAAAGTGGATCGTGAGTTTTCTTCGTCCTCCGACTGTTTCCGAGAAATCTCGAAGAAAATTCGCAAGGCACTTTCATCCCCTTGCGTGGGAGTTCGGGTTCCGCCCCTCTGCGACTTCACATATCCATGATATACACACTACTCGCAGATGAGTGCTATATGTGATCTATTATACTACACACCGATACTGGTGTCTAGTCACTAAATGCCTTTTCCATCTCCTTCCAATCGGATGGTGTATAACCAGTCATGATGAACTCCCTCTCCGCCTCTGTAAGGTTGGTGAAGATGTCTTGCACCAGGCGTGTTCTATTAGGGTCGTTCCACTCCTCTAACTGGTCATCTGATATATCCATATACATGGTGTTCGTGATACCAGTTAAAGGGGATACTCTGATTACTTCTCTCATGGTCCTATCCTATCAAAAAATGCATGTCATTGTCAACCCCTCACAGTCTGTCACAAAACTTGCCAATGATATACATTTTATGTTACCATGGGGTGTTGAGATGTGTCTCTCACGAACGCATTGGCAACCCCCTATATGGACTAGTGTATATGCATACAGTATGGGTCTGAGAGGCGCAGAAATTCTCTCTGGCGCTTGACTTCTCTCGAATTATACATATACTAACATCTCTGAACACACTCGCCTAAACACGAAATAATCACTCGCACGAAAACACCTATATACAGTAATATTATTTCACACCATTACACACAATGGCACACAATATATTATGAACATACTGAAACGAATTAAAAAAATATTCCCAACCCCCTCTCCTATGCAGTTTTCTACACAGGAGTTAAAGAATTCTACACGCATATTTAAGAGTAAGACTCCGAAATACACCATAGATTGGTATATCAAATGGATTGCATCTATATTCATACTCAGTGCAATGTCTGTGAGAGGTCTCGTAGATTACATATATTATGATATGATATTCTCTATGATAGGTCTATCACTATGGGTATGGGTCTCAGTCATATGGAAAGATCGTGCATTAATCATGTTGAATATCGTAGGATTCTTGTTGGTGTTGCGAAACTTCTTAGAAACACTCGGATCGGCGTAAGTGTCTACGAAAGGTGCCGTGATTGAGTGCCTATCTTGTTCTATGTAGAACTTGCGTGTCGGTTCGGAGTCGGATCTAGTATCTTCGAAAATCGCACTTGACTTTGCGATAATTCTTGTCATATAATAAATACATATATGGCGTTTACTATAACAAAGAATAAAGACTTAGAGAATCATGTAGATTTTGATATTAGTTTTATTACTAGTAATCTTAAAGATGGTGAATATTTTGCAGACGATAAGAAGATTACACCTAGAACTAAGAATTATATAATCAAGATACCTAAGACATCTCAGTCTAAACTTAATAATGCATTAAGAAAAGAATACGGTTCTACTATGACTCGTGATTCTATATCATTAGAAACAGACACAGGTGTAGAACTCGTATTAAAGAAAACAGGTAAGACTACAGTAGGTTCATCTGACGGTCAAACTACTGCAATGCAAGAACGAGCGTCATTACTCATCATTCAAGATGGTCTTATGAATAATAAGAGATATACATCAGTCAAAGATATTATGACTAAACCGATATATCAAAAGATCGTAGAAGTATATCCTGATGTCAACGATTTCTGGTTGAAAGGTTTTCTTGCACAACATAAGAAAATGAATACTAAGTTCCCTAATGCGAAGTTTGATACATTCAATCGTGATGGTGGTTTCATGAATTGGTATACGAAACACATCAAGAATAGATATCAGATCAATAAGAAAGATACATTGAATCCTGCCGATATCTGGATGTTGCGTGAAGAGAAACAAATTAAGAATAGAATTAACTCTGCCTCTTCTCTTACTGAACATAATAACATCATGAGAAAGTTATACAAAGAACGCAAGTTATGTGGTATATCATTAAAGGCGGTATCAGGTGTCAATGCACGATTCGAAGAAGTCAATATGAAAGAGACATTACCTGAAACTGAGTCATATATGTTAGATGATATCACTATGAAAATGAGTATCACACCCGAAGGACGATTAGATACTACAGATACAGTGATTAAGATATCTGCCGAAACTAAGAGTATATCGTTTCAGATTCGACCTAACAGTAAGGGTTTTAATAACTTGAAGTTTGAGTCAACTAAGAAAGGTGCAGGCGCAGCTCGTCTTGGTAAAGCGCCTCTTAACATGGTCAAGAAAATGTTAGAGTCATATGGTATATCAGAAAGAGACTTTGAGAATAAATGGCAGATGTATCCAGGAAATGGTCAAGAGTTCGAAGAAGAACAAGATGATTATAAAATGATGTTTGATGCGATACATGGTGATGTTGTATCTAACATACAGAAAGATGACTTCGTACCTAATATCACAAGATCATTCGAAACTACAGATGTTGCAAACGGATATGTTACAGGTAAATTAATGCAATTAAAGTTTGTATATTATCTTCTACAATTAACTGACAAAGAACAAGGTCGATTACTCACTGAGATGGCGTATGCATCTCAAAAGATTGGTAAAATGTTCGGACCTTTTGGTAAGTTATATTAGATATCTTCTTTATTCCACAACCACATAAACAGTAACGGTAATCCTATAGTCGCAACACCATATAATATTGTGTATACAACTACTTCGTATATGTTATCAAATGGACCTAGAGAATCCACAATTTCAACCAGTAGTCACTACTAGGGTCGACAAGATCACCTGATGCACCTCTATCTAGATATAATAAAGATGTTTGTTTAGACATGTCACGATAGTCGTGTTCCCAATGAATGTATTGTGAGTCTTCGTCACCACCGATACCTCGCCATTGTGCAGGAAATGATGGTCTAACATTCTTCTCCCACATCTCGTTAAGGTTGTCATTTCTCTCTCTATCACCTACAAAATACTTTCCTACGACACCTGGTTGCATAGGAAGTAAGAATTCTTCATACTCACCCTCTATGAAGTGTGCAAAGGTTTCATACTTAGAGATGATATCTTTGTCGAACATCTTTTGCACGAAGTCTGCATGATCGCCATATATGTGTTGATAGAATGATGTTTGAAACATAGTTGATTCTGTCTCAGTCCAGTCTAAGGGCATGTTGAGTGTCGCCCAATTGTTCTCTTTGATTTTTTCTTTTTGGTCTTCTGCAAGTTCATATGTTGTATGTGCAGGATCGCCTTTCTCTGGTAAAGAAGAGAATAATATAGAGTGCATCAAACCTCTCGGCATGACATTTGCATCTATGAACATAGTTTTGTCATGTGAACCGAATAGTGTATTCTTAAATATCTCTCTTTGATGAAAACTATGATGTGGTACCTCTTGATCACTATACTGCGCCTTCAAGAATTTTACAGGTGATATATTCGCAGGGTCACCATCGTATATGTCTAACTTTTGAAAGTCTTCCATATCATAGTCTGATATAACAACGAATCGACATATCTGCATACCCTCATGCACAATAAGTCTTTGTCTGTCTAGATGAGTCTTCAATGCATGGACATCTTCTGGTGTCACATTGGGGTCATCCTTCATACATAGTGTAGTTAAATTAAATGCCATTTCTAATTTCTCCTCATTCGTGCCAAATCTTTGGCGTAATTTTTATCTTCTTTAAATACTGGTACAAGATTAGACTTATGCATAGTTGCGATGCCTAAGAGTTGTCTTTCTCCTGAATATGTCATCGATTCTTTCTTAGGTGTAATTGCACCTGTGTTAGATGATGATACATAAGACGGATATTTCTCTCGATGTTTCTGCGCTTCAGACATCACTTGGTCATATTGTCTTTGTTGTCTTGCAATCAACTCATTATATTTAGTGCGTTTTGATTTAGTTTTTAGAGAAGATGTCTTTCTCTTTCGACCATGCATATCATAACGCAGACTATTAACTAAATTTATCGTTCCCATAATATAATTATACTATCGATTGTCTATTCTTTCAACCTCTTTTTATACATAATTTATGTTGATATTGACTCTAATGTTTTCATCAGTCTGACCTACACTACGATGTTTGATTGCACCATCAAATATTACAATTGAGTTCTCTTTTGACTCTAGTATAGTTCCGTCTTCAAACTCTGTATAACCATTACAGTTGTTTATACTGAGAATACCTACAGTGTGTTTAGTTCTTATTGTATCTGTATGAAATCTGCATTTAGGATAGTTCTCTGAACCTCTTAATGTTTGTCTAGTGTGACAATTGACTTTGATACGAATCAAATAATTCATAGGTAATCGACTTATAACAGGCACACCTATCTCTTGATACAATGACATATCTGGTATGTCACCTCGATTGAATATGTCATTACCAAACACAAATCCTTCTGTATCATCATAGTCTGCGATTGCGAATCTATAAAACCATGGCATGACTTGTTTCTCATCACCATTTAGTAACAGTGATTGCATACTATGAAATGTATCTTGTGGTAAAAAGTTATCTATTCTCTCAAACATATTCTATCCACCCTGTCGCAATATATTTGTCACTCTTCAATGGTGGATTTCCTCTATGTAAGTGTGTGAATCCGCTCGGCCATAATACGAATCTATTCTTTCTCGGTTTCAGTCTGATACTCTGATAGAGAAACTCTGTCTCACCACCATCATATACATCGTTGAGATATAACATGAATGCAAGTAGTGTATGTTTAGAGTCTAATTGATTACAGTGTTCTGAGTGCCAATTGTGATAACCACCTTGTGGTGATGTTTTCTGCACTTTGATGTTCGACACAAATAGATCGTTATATGTGCCTGACTCTAACACAGGATATTTTTGCAACCAACTATCTAATATTTCTTTATTGATTGAATCTACTATTTCTTTTGTTCGACCACTGAGTGCATCTGACATTTGTGTGTAAAACATCGATGTGTCTTTTTGTTTAAGAGGATTACCACCGTAGTCTGTTCTCTGTAATGTGAGACCTAATTCATCTGCCTTATCAAAATCATTGATAATCTCATCTATGAGTATATCATCGAAGTAATCATCAAGTGTGAGTATGTGTTCGCCGTGATCAGTCCAGTTCATCGTTTCTCCCAAACCATACTAGTAATACAAATCTCTCGCCCTCTAGTATAGGGTCGACACTGTGCCATACCTGTGTCGAATTGTTAAAAGATACAACGGTACCTCTCGCATTTGCAAGAATATTACCATTCACATGTATATTACCACCTCTATAATTATCGTTTAACATAATCATCATTGTTGCAGTGTCATTTGAGTCTGCAATGTCTTTGTGTGGTGGAAAAAAAGAGTCTTGATGATAATGTGCAACTTGCATAAAATTGATTGTATCGCAGTCTGGATGATCTGGCACTACTGATTCAAATACTTGTATGATATTCTTAAACTCTTTTGTACCATCTAGTATCACTGAGTAATCTATACCATTACGATGTTCGTATTTGTATGACATACCATCTTGCACATCAATCGGTTTAAATTGTTGAAAGTCTGTCTCTTCTACTTCACAAAATGGTAAATTCATGTGTTGTTGAATAATGAGATCACAACCCTCTTCTGTAATATTAGAAGGAAGAATCATAATGAAATCATCGTATCGTTCGATGTCTTTTACATCGTTATGTTCTTCATCGTATTCTTCTTCGACTACTTGTGTAGGTTGGTCAAATCCTTCTACAACACTTTGTGTAAACTCGCCTAGATCAAACTTTGGTTTCTTAACTTCGCTCATGTTATAGGTTGATAAAATAATACTTGTGTAAATCGCCAGTTGTCTTTGTATTTATTGTAATCATCGATATATGCACCATGCATACGATTACCAGGAAATATTACTGCACGATTAAATTTTGCAGGTATGACTCTCTCTAGATTGAATCTCTCTTCTACAGGATATAGTAATGACATGTTCTCGTCATTAGTAATCCACTCTCCGTCATATACGGCAGTACCACCATCTTCTTCTATATCTAGATAGACAAGAAAATTCAGTGTAGATAGATTATCAGGTCGATCTAACGGACTGTCGACATGAGGATAATGTTGTAGTTTATTATCGAACACTTTGATAGTTTGAAAACAGTTGAACTCTATGAGTTTACTCCACTCGTAGTCACCTTTATGAAAGTATCTACGACATAAATCTAGTATTCTATTGTGTTCATTCCAGTATAATCTAGTCGGATGTCCTACAGTGTCTACGATACGACAATCATTGTAATCAACACCGTTTTTTGTAGAAGACTCTGAATTATATTTCCACATGGGGTATTGTCTGTTTGTGAGATGTTCGTATATTTGGTCTGCATTCTCATAGAAATTATCTATTGTAATACAGAAACCATCAAACTCATGATTGTCAAAGTTGTCTCTGACTTTGTAAAGTTCATCTAGTTTGTATGTCTTATTCATAATCTAATACTGAGTAATCGAAATCATCACCATGATGATACGACCCTAAGTCCTCTGCATGTTGTAAATTAAATGATATTGCGATTCTTTCTATATCTTCTTCTTGTTGTGATAACGGCACACAATGTTGCATATAACTCGGCCAAAGTAAGAAATCACCTGTTTTAGGATAGAAACTCATGTCTGTTTGGGCACCTCGTGTACCCATATAATCGATTTGATCGTGTCCCTCTATCTGCATTGTCTCGTCTCTTGCACCATGACTAAAAACAGAACTCATGTTTGGGTTGAAAAATTTGATAGGCATACTATCACCATCTGCAAGAGGATAATATGTGCCTGATATTCTAGACTTCACATGATTGTGAGTCTCATGACTGTGTGGTTTATTGTATACACTGACCCATGCAAATAGATGTATGTGATGTCTGTTGAATGGTGTCTCGAAGTAAAATTGTGATTTGATGAAGTCAATGTAAGAATCTTTCATCTGATTTGCGAAAGAGTTAAACCATGGTTGATTGTGTGTCTCTTCTCTCGCATCGTTATCGAAATATGTGGTATATTCTGTCTCAGTATTACCTTTTGATAGACGACCTACTATATCTCTACAGTGATTTGATACCATCTCATGGTCTAAATTTACAGTGCCATGAAACATGGGTGTAGGAAATACATTGAAGTATTTACCCTTGTTAGGTGCATATAAATTTTTAGTCTGTTGTTGAATTGGTTTCATTCTTTTTCACTGCAACACCGAGTCCTTTCTCACCGTTCGGCATTGTTACATTACGATAATATATTACAACTTCTCCTAGTTGATTGATGTATCTCTTTAACTCTTGCATGTCTTCTGCCATGACTTTATAATCACCGATAGTAGTTGCAACAAATAATATTTCACCATTGTTTACTCGTTTCATTTCATCTACGAATTGGTCGAAGTATGTATATCCGACTGGCCAGTCTGGATTTTCTCTTTCGTCTAACTCACATGTCTTTGGTCTTTTGAGTTGTTCTACACCCTCATCGTTGAATTTAGGTGGGTCGAATGATATTGTTCTTCTACAAGGATTTACTATCTTCGCTTCTGATACTACAAACCATTTAGGTGCAGTTAGATTTACTGGTCTTGGCAGATCAGGTTGCATGATATCAATCTGTATAGGTTTTGATTCTATCTGAATACTTCTCTCTGGTATTAGTGAACAACCACTAATCGCTATCAGGATTGGTAAGATTAAATAATTCTTTCGTATCATCTTCTATGCCCTCCATAACTAGTTCACTTGCATTGTTCATTCTAAGTTCAATCATACCAGGTTTCTTTAGTGCAAGTAAATCTAAATTGTGTCTTGAAAATATTTCTAGGTATTCTGCCTTCTCTTGTTCAATCTCTGCATTTCGTCTAGTCATATTCATGAGAGATTGACCTTGTTTCTCATATGACTCTCGTAAGGCGGTCATCGCCTGTGTCTGTTCTTCTAGTGCATACTCTAGTTTTGTATTGTTCTCTTTGAGTGTCTCGTTTTGATTATACAAATAGAATGTGACAAGACCGAGTGCAACTAACAGACCAATTGTAAATTGATTCATATTATCCTTCTTTTTCTAAGTCCCAACGAACTATATTTTTACCTTTGAGAGATGGTCTATTCAACCAGAACTTCCATTGTTCTTGTTCTGTTCTCCACTTGTGCATCCAAGGTGCATTCTCTCTTTCTGCATCTAAGAACACTGCATTAGTAAATGCAACAGGCAGTAACACTGCAAAGTGAATAATTAGACTTGTTATTGTGCTGTATCCCAACCAACCCATGTAATACGATGCAAGAAATCCGAAGTAAACAGACCACATAGTGAATAACACCATTGTGAAGTAAGTCTGTAGACTAGGGTCAGGTATGTATTTTAACGGATTGTATCTATTATCCATGACTAATCGCCATGAATCAACGACAAACATGATCGCTCTTCTGTGTAGAGGTGGTTTTCTCATAGTTTTCTCCTATAGTAATACGATTGTGAATGCAATAAACATAAATGCTATCACAATCATTTTCTTAAAATCATTCCATTTAGGATTCATAATCTTCTATTATATAATTCAATCCAGATGATGATCTAAATTCGACAACTCTGTTGTCTTCATCTCTAAATTTTAAATGTTTCTCTTTCTGTATCAGAATCTTTTTTGCAATATAATGTTTATCATCATTGTTACCGTATTCAGTATCAAATGATACAGTGATACGATAATATTGTATAAAAAGACTCTTCAACCATCGCCAAAAATTGTTCATAATTGTATTTAGTCGTTGTTTCTGAGTTCTTTTAGAGTTTCTATTGTCTCTTTTGCAGATGTGTGTAGAATACCAATACCGCCTGCACTTTCCCATGCATCGATATTTTTCTTTCTATCGTCTATCAAAACACTTCCCTCGTATGCGAAGGCAGCTTTTTGAGAACCACTCATTGTGCAAGTCACGACAACACTAGGGTCAACATATCTTTTAATCCACTCGTTTTTGTCGTAAACAACTAACTCTCTGTTCACTACACCAGCGGCAGTCAAAATCTCCCACGGTGTTTCACAATGTTTAATATATCCCAATAGATCATACATATCGACCATTGGTGGTAAGTTTGCAAACAATCTTTTGTCTGTCAACTCTTGTTTTCTTAGATCATATTCAGTATGACCTTTATCATCGTTTGTAAGTGGATGTCCGAGATATGTCTCACAACCTCTTAAAAAGTCGCATAACACACCGTCCATATCAACGAATATTCTTTTTACTTTTCCTTTCATTCTTATATTATATGCGTTTTCGCTAGTCATTGTCAAGCGTGTTTTCTAGTAGATATGCTTCGTTTTCATCGATAGGAACACGGTTTAGTATCTGTCTTGCATGTATCATTTCGTGTGCAAGAGATACATATCTCTCGTCATTAAACTTGATATAGATATTCATATGCATGATATCTTCATACTCTCTTGCATGTTCTATAATTGCTTGTTGTCTGAATGACGGTGGTAATTTGTATATGTTTATAACTGCATCTCTCTCTGCAATACCTAACTTGTTTGCATAGAGAACCGCTCTTTCTAATATCGGTTTATGTTTACAGTATATCTCCATCTTCTAATTCTTCATCATAAAAATCAAGGTTTTTTCCACCACAAAATGGGCAGATGAGTGGTTCTACTTCATCTACATTTTGTGTAGGTTCTATCTGAACTACTCTATAATCTATTTCACAATCAGAACAATATATGTAATGAACTTTATGTGTCATATTACTCCTCTAGTTTCTTTTCGCCGATTGCCTCTTTCCAGAGATTCTCAAACGATTTCTTTTTGCCATTTAGTGTCGCAAACGGCAGATCATGGTCATGTTCCCAAAAATCAAGACCTTTTACATAGACTCTGACTTCATTTTGAGTTTTGTCTATTGATCTAAAGATATGTTTATATCTTTCACTGATTACATCTTGATACTCTTCTGGTGGTAAGTATAGATGAAATGATCTAAACTCTTCTGAGTCCATTTGACCACTGTTCAAATTCTGTATAACCACCTATGTATTCACCATGTGCAGTTATTTGTGGGAAAGTTCTTGCAGTAGGAAACTTTTCAAAGAGTTCATCTCTTGTAAAGTCTTCATCTAACATCTTGTATGTGTATTCATATCCTTCTCTCTCACAAAGATTTTTCGCTTTCACACAATACGGACATTGTGGTTTACTGTATATCTCTATCATTCTAACTCCTTTTGAATAAAATCACTTAATGTTTGTATATCTTGGTCACTTAACATACTTGCCTGTGCCCACATCGTTGATGACATCGCACCAACTTGTTCTCTATTTTTATATGCATATAGTTTTTCACTAATATAATCAGAAGTTTGACCTGCAAGTTTAGGAAATGCACCCATACCTTGACCTTTCTGACCATGACAAGCGGCGCAACCAGCCCAAAGACCTCTGATAGAACTAAACTCGTCTGCACTTGCAAGTTCTTGTTTCTTTTGTTCTATTTGTGCAGGTGTGCCGTTTTCTTCTACATATTTCACATAACAATCACCTGTGCAACTATGGGCACTTTCGTAACCCTTATATTCTAAACTGTTATATGCCATAGTAATAGTGCCATACATGAAACCACATATGCCTATGATTAAATAAAATGCTTCGTTTCTCATAATTTAAAATCCTGAAATGTGTCATCATTGACATCTTGTTTAATACCACCTATCACATAAGATTCTATCTCTGTTTCTTGTGGTGCGTTTTGTAGACCTCTACTGTTCAACCAGTGTCGTGTCCAAGGCAAAGGATTATTTGCACTAGAGACATCATAGATAGGGTCAAGACCTATCATTCTCATTCTCTTGTTTGCAATATACTCTACATATTTGTTCAAGAGTGGCACTGATAAACCTATCATACTGCCATCTTTAAACAAAAACTCTGCCCATTCTTTTTCCTGTGTCACTGCATCTTCATACATTTCGTATACTTCTTGTTCGCAGTCTTTCATGACTTTATTCATTATCTTGTCATTCTCGTGATTTTTGTATACTTTAAGTATATGTTGTGATGTTGCAAGATGTTGTGCCTCATCTCTTGCAATGAATGATATAATCTTTGCACTGCCCTCCATGAGTTTGAGTTCACCGAATGCAAAACTACATGCAAACGATACAAAGAATCTGATACCCTCTAATATGTTTACTGATACAAGTGCAAGATATAGTGCCTTATATAGATCGTAATCGTCTACTTTGAGACCTAACAATCGTCTTCTCCCTAGTTCTATGAAATGGTCATATTTCTCTGTCACCATTTCTGCTCTCTTAATGATTGCATCTTCATCTAATATAGTGTCAAAGATATCACCTGGATTTGCATACACATTCTTAATGATGTGTGTATAAGACCTACTGTGTATAGTCTCCATGAAATCCCAGGTGATAATACATGATTCAAGTTCAGGCAAAGTCACGAATGGTAAAAATGCTATGGATGGTGCTCTGCCTTGAACTGAATCTAAAAGAGTTTGATATCTTAGATTAGATGTGAATATATGTTTTTGTGCATCGTTAAGTTGTTGATAGTCGTTTCTATCTTTTTGTAATGACACTTCTTCTGGTCTCCAGAAATATCCTAACTGTGTCTGAGTTAGTTTATCAAATACTGGATACTTGAATGTATCAAATCTCTGAACATTAAGTTCAGGTCCAAAAAACGGTTTTTGTTTTGTAAAGTCTATTTTTTCTCTGTTAAATACTGTCATTTCTTATCTACTCTTTCTAAGTGGTCAAAATTATTCACATAATTACCATAATCTGAATTGTAATAATTGTCAACAAAATCATAACACTTCCGTAATTTTTCTGTTGATTGTTTTACATCATCAAACTTATCGTAGTTATCATACCAATTTTTACCACCATACAATCTGTTTGGTCTGCCATCTAAATCAAGTGCAAACTTTCTGTTGTTACTATTCGGTCCTATATTTACATCGTGCTGTATGCCATAATCAAAACCCTCTATCTCTCTCATCTTACTATCAGCATTGAAGAAATGCACAAATAAGTGATAACTATACTCGCCTAGTAAATAGTCTCGCCAGTGTGGTATATTAGGACCTTGATATAGTAATATGTCTCCTGGTTCTAAAGATACTACATGACAATGATTATTCTTTCTTAGTCTTTGTGGTATATCTTGTGATTCGTTCTTGACGATTTCTGCATCTACACCTGCATAATTTTTATCGTTTCTAACCCATATCGGCCATGGTGTGTTGTCGTCTGTCAAATAATCTAAACAAAGTGTGGCACTAATCTCACATGCAGGTCTGTCTGTATGTGAACCTAGATATGCACCTCTATTATATTTTCTAGTGTAAGAGTATGTCTCTCTCAAATCTAAATCTATAAAGTCTTTTAACTTCTTATGTATAAAACCATGTAGTGCGATACCCCATGGTGTGCAATATCCACCGTCTGATTTACCTATAGTTTGTTTAGGATTTTTGTATGTTATGTCTTTCTTCTCTGTGTCTATGAACTTCAAGTTCATCTCTTCACAAGATCGCCACATATCCATAGCCATATCTCTTAGTTCTTTAGGTAAGAAGTCTCTCAAAACCACATAACGATTCTTCATCAACTGCCATGTAAGTTCGTTTGTAGAACCAGTTATATACTTATCCGTTTCTTCATCCCAAAATTTATATTTTACTGTCTTTTCTTCAAATTGCACAGGCATCGCATTCTTCCTCATCACTATCATTATGTGTCAATGGTGGTATATAATCATTCATCGCTGAGTTTGGGTCTGTAATCACATCTTCTACTTTACCATCCATGGTGTTATGATAGTAAGATGTTTTCCAACCATATTTGTATGTTGTCAACAAGTCTTTTGCCATTACAGATACAGGAACTTCACCATTCTCATAGTTCTCAGGATTGTATGACCAATTACCTGATATCGCTTGATCAAAAAACTTTTGCATAACTGACACTACATTTATATATCCTGTATTATCTGGCATATCCCATAGTAGAGTGTATGCACTCTTTAGATGTGAGTATTGTGGCACTATTTGTTTGAGTGTGCCTTTCTTACTCTTTTTAACTGACAAATAATCTCTTGGTGGTTCTATGCCGTTTGTTGCATTTGATGTTACACTAGATGATTCACTTGGCATTTGTGCAGTGAGTGTAGAATGTCTAAGACCATAGTCTAATATGTCTTGTCTTAGTTTCTCCCAATCACACACTAGATTGTTTGGTGCAATCTCATCAACATCTTTTTTGTATGTATCAATAGGTAATACACCTTGTGAATACTTAGTTCTATGAAAATACGAACATGCGCCTTTCTCTTTTGCCAAGTTCATAGAAGAGTTGAGTAAATGATACTGAAACTTCTCCGTAAGTTCGTGGACGAGACTCCAGGCGTCTTGGTCACTATATTTTACTCTGTTTTTCGCAAGGAAATGTGCAAGACCAATGTATCCTATACCTAAACTTCTTCTTGCAATAGTCGATTTCTGAGCGGCTGATACTGGATATTCTTGATAATCTATCAATTCGTCTAGACCTCTTACTGCAAGATCACAAATCTCTTCAAACTCTTCGTCTTTGATTATACCTACATTTACTGCACTTAATATACATAGTGCAATCTCACCGTCACCATCGATGTGTTGTATTGGGTCTGTCGGTAAAGTAATCTCTTGACAAAGATTACTCATGTTTACTTTGTCAAGAAAACTACTGTGAGAATTACTATGGTCTATATTCATGATATAGATTCTGCCAGTCTCCGCTCTCTCTTTCAATAGATCGGTAAATAATTCTCTTGCACTAACTTTTGATTTAGGTATTGATGTTGCTCTCTCGTATTTTTCATACATCTCATCAAACTCTGGTGTGCCGAATGCATCATACAAATCAGGCACATCATGAGGACTGAACAGTGTAATGTCTTCATTTGCAAGAAATCTCTTATAGAATAGTTCTGATAACTGTATACTATAATCTAATTTTCTTACCCTGTTATCCTCAGTGCCTTTGTTATTTTTGAGAACAATGATGTCTTCGATTTCTTGGTGCCATATAGGAAAGTGGACAGTTGCACTTCCACCTCTGACACCATTTTGTGTGCAACATCTAACTGTTGATTCAAATTTTTTGAGAAATGGTATAACTCCTGTATGTTGGACTTCACCGCCTCTAATTCTACTTCCAAGTCCTCTAATTCTTCCTGCATTTATTCCTATCCCCGCTCTTTGAGCTACATATCGACCAATCGCCATATCACTTGCAAATAATGAATCTAGGGTATCATCACTATCAACTAGAACACACGATGCAAATTGTTTTAGTGGTGTTCTTACACCTGCCATGATAGGTGTTGGTATGTTAATTTTAAAAGTAGATATCGCATCGTAATATCTCTTCACATAATCTAGTCTTTCACCGTTGTCATATCTCATAAACAATGTCATTGCAATTAACATATACATGAATTGTGGTGTTTCGAATATTTTGTTTGTTGACCTGTCTTGAACTAGATACTTATCTACTACTTGTTGTAGACCTGCATATGTAAATTCTGTATCTCTACTATGTCTGAGATACGAATCTATCTTATCTAACTCTTCGTCTGTATAGTGTTTTCTTAAATCTTTTGTATATAGACCTGCATCTATGTTTCTTTCTAAAATGTCTTTGATGTGTGGATATATTTCACTATCTTTCCACTTTGTGTTGAATACTTGTTTCTGAATCGCAAACAATAATAATCTAGATGCAACAAACTGATAGTTAGGTGATTCTAAACTAATCAGATCACTTGCACTTTTGACAAGTATCTTTTGTATTTCTTGTGTTGTTATACCGTCATAGAATTGTAGACCACTATTCATCTCTACAGAAGACTCAGAAACACCTGTGATGCCTCTACATGCCTTTTCAACCATTCTATGTATTTTATCTAAATCAATATTGACTTTTGAACCGTCTGACTTTACTACTTTAATTTCTGAGTTCATATTTTTTTATACTCCACCAATTGTAATTTTGCTGAGAGACCTTGAACTGTATTACGATTGATGATTTCTAACACTTCGCTTTCACTTAACCCACTCATAATCATGTCGTTAATATCTTTACAATCTTTTATTCTCTTATCATTCCAAATGCACACACGATAACCAAGTCTGATAACTTCTTCGATTTTTTTAATTATCTCTTTGTTTCGTGGCTCATTGTCATAGATAAGTATTACTTGATCTTTTATATCTTCTGGTATTTTCTTAAAATCACTTCCTGCAACTGCAATTGCATTCGGAAGGAATAGACTATCTATAGGTCCCTCTGTCACATAGATTGTCTTTGACCTGTCCACATTGTTAAGGTTGTAGATGAGTGGAACATCATCTCGGAATCTCATGGTCAAATATCGCAATGGCGAATCGTTTATCGCTCTGCCTGTTAGACCAATTAAGTCCCCATTCTCATTGTAGAATGGCAAAACAATTCTAGGGTCATTGCCTAACACTCTATCTTTATACTTGTCTGATAATAGATTGAGTGATTGTGCCTGTGTCACGAACCAGATATCTTGCATCTTGAATTCAGGTATCTTTCTATCTAATAGATAGTTTCTTGCCTCTGATTTCTCTGATACAGGAAAGGCAACTGCCGTTAAACTGTTATCTTTTTTATTTAGAATTTCTGTTCTTGGAGTGAACTTAAATTTGTCACTCGATAACATTTTTTTCTTAGGTTTATGACCTTTCTCTGATAGAAATTCTTTTAGATACTCTCTATGTATAGTAGGAAAATTATCTTTCAAAAAGTTTACACTTGATGTCGTTTTACCACAGTTATGACACTTGTATATGAAAGATTGTTCTTTTACAAAGTGATAACCTCTCGCTTTGTAAACATTTCTTTGTGAGTCGCCACAATAAGGACATCTATGATTAAGTGTATTCTCATTGACCCATTTCGCCCTGTCGAGATTCGACATGACCATAGATAAATATTTTCTTTCCAACCACAGCATTACATCTATTATACTGTGTGATACAAGGTTTTACAAGTCTTTTTTACTTATATTTTTGAGTTTATTTTTAGGCACTTGAATGACATATCTGTTCTCAACAACTTTAGGTTTATCTTGTTCAATTCTTCTCGCAATTAAACCTGTTGATGATACTAACAGTAACACCGCCAAAGGGTCGAATACAAAGATGAGTGCATAAATCACCCACCTTACAGCATTGTCAAGATACTTGACAGAATCATCTTGCCCATATATGACTTCTGCCACATATTTTATAGGACCAATCTCCGCTTCTTGTTCTATTTGTAGTCTTTGTAGTGGTAATTTGTCTTCGTTTAATTTTACTATATCGTCTACTATTATGTCAATATCATTTGCGATTTCTTGTCTCTCGTCTTGTTGTCTTCTATCAATATAGTTTCTATCTTGTGGTCTTGCAGTATCTATGATGTTATCTAGATTTGCAACTCTATCTTCTAGTCTCGTCAATTGTGATTCTTTTGATTCTATTCTCTTATCAATGATAGACATCTCTAATGTGTATGAGTCGCCTACAAGTGTTGTTTCTATGTTTGCCTTTGAGAGATACCCAAATATACCTAATGATGTAATCAACATTAAGACACCTACTGCCGTGACAAGGTAATACTTCATGTAGTTTAATTTGTCCCACGCAAGATGTAAAAAGGCGGCCGTGACTAACTTACCAACTTCTAATGCAGTCATCATGACGATTGTGCCAAGATAAGCGCCTGCAAATATAGTCGCCATACCTATAACTGAAAAATAGGCAGCTATTCCTGCAATGCCCACTGATGTAAATAGGGCGAGCCAATTTAAAAATTTCAACATATTATTTGTAGTCGTATCTTTTCAGTATGCGAGTGTAGAGTCTTTCTGCTTCTTTCTTATTTCTTTTCTTATATGTGTTTCTACTTCTCACTAAAGGTGTATCTGTCGATACTGCAACTCCTGTTGCGTTCACTGGTGCATCTTCTTTTAATTCATAATCAAAATCTATATAATCATTCAAACTATCTGCAAGTTTGATACCTGCACTATAATCCATAGGATAATGTAGACCTGCATTTACACGACCATATGCAGTCTTATCTGCCATTATTCTTAGATTTTTCTTATGTTCTGGATGTTTTTTACCATAAAAGTTTGCGACAACATATGGTTGCACTGTATGACCTGAAGGATATGATGGCGTTGATGCAGTGCCAGTTTTTAACTTTTTAAGTTTTACATTATACTTTTCTGCAAGTTGATATGGTCTAGGATAGTTGAATGTATTTTTGTAATGTCTAATAACAGGTATACATTGGTCTTCTATAAACTCTATCATATCTTCTTTATAGTCTAGATCATTTTCGTCCATGTATTTTTTGATATAATATGATGCATCTTTATCTGAGTTTATATATTCTTGTTTCTCTTTATCAGTTGCATCATTTACTTCTGATACAGTCTTCATCATTTGTTCTTTTGCTTCTTTACTGTCAGGTGTTGGTGGTTTTGGTAAAACTATATTATCCCAACCTGATTTGAATATTTTGACTTTTTTATATTTTATAGGTTTTAATTTTTCTTCATCATCTTCATACTTCATCTCTTTCATCTTGACAATGTTTTCTATGAATAGAGTTGATTCTTGTTGTATGCCTAATTTCTTGTCAACTGCCTTTGCACCTTTCTCAATCTTATCACCCATTGACTGTGCCCATTTGACCATCTTCTCTTTGAATGCTTTACCTTTCTCTGTTTGACCTGCACTTTGTAGACCTGAATATGTCAATGCAAGTGCAAGACCTGTTGTGCCACCCATCCAGATTGGTAAACCACCAGTTGCCATACCTACAGATAAAAGACCCATACCTTTTATGCCATCTGGTGTTGCGATTAGTTCTTTGAAACCTGCCTCACCTGCAAATGCTTGTGGTATAATTGTCAAATCAAAATCTGATTCTATATCACCTGAGAATGACATTCTTAACCATTGCCCGATCGCCAGGCCTGACACTGCAACTGCACTTAATGTTGCAAGTGCCTTATTCTTTTTCATGAACTCATCGACTTTGATGATACCTGATTTTAGTTTTTGAAAAGAGTCTGTATCATGTATAGCAGATGCACCAACTTTTAAACTTTTACCAACTGTTCTAAGTGAACCCATAATAATTTTAGAAGAACCAGATATAGAACCACCGATTGCTTTCACTGTATTGTAAACTGATGGTTCTTTAAATGCCATTGCGATATCAGCTACATCTGCACCTACGGCATCTTGCATACTTCTGATATGGTCTTTTAGATCACCAACTGTATCAGGTAATGTTATTGAATCATCTTCTTCATCTGGTATATCATCGCCATCTACATCACCATCATCTACATTACCTGTGTCTTTTATATCTACATCTTTCTGAGGCATAGAGTCTCTTTTCTTTTTAAGTTCTTTTGCCTTTGCTGAATTTGGGTGGTCTTTTAGATATTTATCTTGTTCGTCTGGTGTCATGTTAAAGAACCAGTCATCTTTCTGTTCTAATAAAAGTTCTTCACACACCATATCAATAGTGTCACACCATTTTTTATAGTCTTCGTCTATGTGATATAATACTTCGTTAATATACATCTTCTGCCGTGAATAGAACTTTGTCATTGTCTATTCTTCCCTCATATATCTTGATGCCATATACAAGTGAGTGTTCTTGAACATCAACAATTTTAGATTTTGCTGGATAAACTTTGAAATCACCAAACTCATCCCAATTTTGCTTGAGTTGTTGTCTTAAATGATATCGACCACCATGCATTCTGCGTGTGCATAATTTACCAACTTCCATAGATTCTGTAATCATATCTGCATCTAATTTATCTTCTTGTTTTAGATATCTGTAGAAGTCTTCGTATAGTTGTTCTGCTTGTTCATCATCTAAATCATGTTCTTCTTTTAATAATAGTAATGCAACTGCATACGAGGCAAGTATAGATTTACCACCTGGTATTTTTTCTATAAGTTTTTTGAGATTGAATACTAATCTATGTAAAGGTGTAAGAGAGTTCTTCTCTTCTTTTGATTTAGGATTGTTAGGTAATTTTTGATTTTTATTTTCGGGGTCTGTGAGAAATTTGATTCTATTGCCTCTTTCATCTATGAATCCAAATTTATAGGCAGGTGTCTTTTTAAAAGGTGTTACTAACATCTTTAAAAAACGAAATACGATTAAACTGTCTATTACTCTTCCGACCATAATACTATTTATGTTATAAAAGTCTTAGTCTCTTAACAAGTGTCTCATCAATTGGTATTTCTGTCATCCAATCTTCTTTTATCAGATCAAGATAGATTAACATTGTCTTAATAGATGACCAGTGTTTATCTTCTTTAATTTTAAAATGTAACATTCTCATACATGCCTCAAATCCAAATACATTGAATAGACATATGAGATGATTTAACATGAGGCGTTCTCGAAGTTCGCCATTCTCGTGATAACGATGTAGTAATCGTTTTAAATATCTGAATCTGCGTAAGTCTTCATTGAAGTCTTCGATGTCCTCACATTGAGGATCATCGTAGTGTTTCATCGCATAGGCGTTAAAATTCTTCGCAGTGATTTTGTCAAAAAGACCCATAATATAAGTATGTAGTGTTTAAGTTAGAACTTAAACTAGAGAACCGTAAACTTTGTAAGAACCTGATTCTAATTGTTCGTATCTGATATTAAGATTAACGATTTTCTCTTCTTTATCAAGTTGGTCTATAGGTGTATCTACTGACTTACCTATTGTCTCACCCATTTGTGAGAATTGTAAGTCTAACTGACCTGATTTACCAAACTCTTCTTCTTGCACTTCACCATGTCCTTCTACTGAATGTTTCTTCATTAGACCTAATAGTGATAGTTTAGATTCCATTTGTGCGATAGCGGCGTGAGGATTTAAAAACTCTGACACTGCACAATGACCTAAGATTGCGTTCACTTTATTTTTTACATCTGGATTATCAATGTCATAAGGCACTTTCTCTGCCTCTAGACCTGAACCTTGTAAAATTGATGTTTCTTGTAAATATTCTTTAAATGTTTTCATATCTATCCTGTTATTGCGACCCCTACACCCTTAACTTCAGCGTGAGCGGCAAATATTTCGTCAGAACCGTCTTTTTGGACTATCTCAACACCATTCGCTTTTATAGTGAAAGTGCCTATGAGAGAGTTAGAACTGTTTTCTATAGAAACTAATCTATCTGTTGAACCTGTATTTACAAGTCGCACAGCAGTAGATAGTCCAAAATTAGAACCGTTACCCGAGCTTGTACCACAAGCCGCTTCTGAACCTAAAACATGTATTCTCATAATGTTACCTTATAATTAAGCAGCTACTGTAATTGTTCCAGCTGCTGTTCCTATTGCACCACTGTTTGTGATAGTTGAGTTACCACCACCTGCTGTGTCAACAATAGTTCCGCCATTTAATGAAATTGCGTTTGCACCAATACTTAATACATCACCTGCGTTTGTAGCTGCATTGTTAGCTCCAATTGCTAGTGAGAATACTAGTTCGTTAGTTGTTGAACCACTTGCATATGATAATGTGTGGTTTGCTCTCTGGTCATTAACAACAGTTAATTGTGGTGTTCCTGATACAGTCACATTCTCGTTAAAGAATACTTTGACTGATAGTGTTCCACCATCTGATTTATCAAATGCTGTTGAGACAAAATCGATTTCAACAATGTCTGCCTGACCGATACCAACTGCAAGATCAGCTCCTGTTGCAACTAAAATCTCTTCTAAGTTTCTAGAACCAACTGTTTTCTTTAGAACCCATCCTTCTGGTTTCGCAATACAATTTTTTGCATCAGCGGTATTTAAGTATTTTGGTTTTGATTCGTCTGAATCAGATACTCCCCATAATGCCATTTTATTTTCCTCTCTCTTTATTTTGCAACTTTCAATACTGCCTTGAAGACTTTATTGAAACTTGTTTTATCTTTTTGTAATAACTGTAGGTATTTAGTCCTTTGAGGCGCTCTAATTGACATTAAAGCGTCATGAACTTTGACTGCATCGTCTCTTTTTACCTTTATTTTCTTCATATCATCAGTTCTAACTTCACCATCTTTAGATAAATCTTTGAATTTTCGAAGTTGAACTAACATATTTGCATCAGGTCTGTTTTGCACACCTTTTGCCTTTGAGTCCATCGCATCTAAAGCTCTTTGATAGACTTCATCTTCTTGCGCTTCACTGTATTTACCACCTGCCATTGTAGATATTTTTTCTAATCTTTTCTTTAGATCATTTTTATCTTTGGCTTGTGCAACTGCACGAGCGACTTTCTTGTTGCCTGTATCAGACATCATACCAAAGTCTGCAATTTTCTCCATAATCTGAGCTGCATCTTTGGCTTGTTTTACATATCCAAGTTTTAACAATTTCTTTCTGAATGCCTTTGTTCTTGCATCAGATGTTAAAATCTTTTCAATAACTTTTTCTGTATCGTTCATTATTTTTCGTCAAAATGTTTGATTGTTGATGGGTCACCATATGATTGACGACCTCTTACAACAGAATCAAAGTCTCTTAAATTCTTTTTGGTGCCGTCTACGATTGCGACCATTTTATTGCCTGCATTCATCTTTGAACTCATCTTTAACTTCATCATTCTAGCAGACTTTTCAAACTTCTTGTATTCAGGTCCGTTTTTGTTTTTAATTTTTAATTGATAAGTAATAGATTCCTCTTTTAATTCATCTTCACGCATCTCTCTATATGAATCCATGATATTCGAACTCATGATAGGTCTGCCCTGTGCATCTTTCTTTCTACTAGCACTTCTATCACTTATCTGTTTCATAGTTGTAAGTTCACCAATCAAAGATAATACTTTCTGTTGTGCCTTTAATATTGACTCGTATGTAGCATTAAACCCTGTGCTTTTGAGTGTCTTGTCACCTGTCTTTGCGATTTGTTGATAACCTTTCTTGACTTTTTCCATGTCTTTAGAAAGTTTCTTCGCCATGTTTATTTCTTTATCAGTGACTTCATTTAACTCAAATGAGTTTAAAATCTCCTTTTCTTCCATTGCAGGCAACTCACCCATTTTCTTTGCCATTCTCTTGAAACCTTGTGGATTCTGTTTCATCATAGCTTGAAGAACTTTAACACTTGTCATGTTCATGAGATTTGCAATGCCGTCAATCTCTTTCTTATCTTTGGTTTTAAATAACATGCCTATTTTATCACCCATGCCTGGCACTTTCATTCTTTTGTTTTCATCTAAAGACTCTGGAAGTTTTGCGTAATGTTGATTTGGTTTTGGATTGTTGATGTATTGTGAGAAATTAGGACCAAATGATTTTTCATATTTCTTAGGATTCTTTGCAATGTTTCTCAACCTATTTAAGTAATCTTTTGGATTCTTTTTATATGCTTTCATATTGTCAACAAAACCATCTTGTGATATTAATCTTGC